>Ga0182018_10000477_pt1 | contig 52534 bp, 47 predicted proteins | sample 812P2MmetaG_FD_120490 | JGI IMG/M metagenome (GOLD analysis project Ga0182018, IMG submission 120490) | Permafrost microbial communities from Stordalen Mire, Sweden - 812P2M metaG | ecosystem: Environmental > Terrestrial > Soil > Wetlands > Permafrost | place: Sweden: Stordalen | collected... | reverse complement strand
TGGTCGCCGCCCTTGACCGCCAGGTCGCACCCGCCGTTGTTACACCCGAAGAGTACGATCAGGCAGCAGCCTGAATGAGCTGTGACCACCGCTGAACTTCAACAGCGAACGGGGCAACGTCGATTCGTATTCTCCTCGACCGAGGGGCAGCCAAAATTGAACACTTGAATGGGACACTTCTGAAGCATCTCCAAAGCACGGAGGAGTTGCTGCGCCGATGGGGCGCCTCTGCGGATCTAGCCCTTGCCGGTTTATGCCATGCCGTCTACGGGACGGACGGGTTCCCTGTGTCGTTGCTCTCCATCGATCGCCGCGATCTTGTATCAGAAGCGATAGGGGCTGAGGCCGAGTCAATCGTCTATTTCTATGCTTCCTGTGATCGGCAGTACCTCTACCCAAAGATCGGCGTCGAAGGCACGATGAGCTTCAAGGATCGCTTCACCAGCAACATCACCGTCCCAATGGTGAAGCAGATTCAGCTGTTCGCCGATCTGACTCTCGCTAACGAGGCGGACGTGGCAATCATCAGCAGCACATCTACAGACGTACCTGGATGGTTCGTCTCACTGGTCCACCAGTTTGGACCGGTGGCTAGCGACGAAGTCGCTCAATCCTGTCAGCAGTTGATCACCTTTGCCGAGTAAGGAATCTTCGCCCTCTCGGCAGTAGCCGGACAGCCGAGCGCGCGAGCTTGCCATCGAGCCGGAGACGGTGCACCCCCGATCAGTCCCCTCCGATAGACCTAGAGTCGCCGCTCCATGTAATCGGCGTACTTGACCAGATCGGGATCGGCTGCCATCACGTCGGCGAACTTCTTACGGGCCTCGGCCCGCTTGGCCGGCAGGTAGTCGCTCGGCCAGTAGCCCTCGTGGGGCTCGTACTCCTTCAGGACGTTTCGGGCCACGGTCACCTTGTGGACCTCGTCCACCCCGTCCATCACGCTCATGGCCGGTGATCCGGCCCACATCGCCTGCAACGGGGTGAGATCGGTGACGCCCAGGGAGCCGAAGATATGGATGGCCCGGTAGGCGACGTCCTTCAGCACCTTGGCGGCTGTGTACTTGCAGGCGGCGATCTGGGTCCGCGACTCCTGCGTACTCGAGTTGTCGATGGTCCAGGCCGTCCACAGCACCAGCAGCCGCAGCATGTTGATCTCGGCGTAGGAGTCGGCCACCGCGCCCTGCACCATCTGATGCTCGGCGATCAGCTTCCCGTGCGACTGCCGACTGAGCGCCCGCTCACACATCATGTCGAACGCCCGCTTGCACTGGGCAATGGCCCGCATGGCATGGTGGATCCGGCCCCCGCCCAACCGCCGCTGGGCCAGCACCTTGGCCCCGTCCTCCGGTCCCAGCAGGTGGTCGAGAGGCACCCGCACGTCCTTGTAGAGGATGTGGTCGTGGGTCCGGGGCTGATCCATGATCTCGACGCCCGGCGTGTCCCTGGGCACCACGAACATCCCGTTGGTGCACATGACGAAGAGGATGTCGGCGTGGCGACCGGCGCTGGTGAACCACTTCTCGCCGGTAATGACCCATTCGTCGCCGTCACGTACGGCGTGGGTGACGAACAGATTGGGGTCCGACCCACCCTGCGGCTCGGTCATCGAGTAGGCGGACCAGATCTGCTGGTTCAATAGCGGGACGAGCCATCGCTCCTTCTGTGCCTCGGTCCCGTAGGCCGCCAGGATCTCCATGTTGCCGGTGTCGGGGGCTTGGCATCCGAAGATGGCTGGAGCGCTCCCGTAACGACCGAGGATCTCATTGAGGAGGGCCAACTTGAGCTGGCCGAACCCTGGCCCCCCGAGCTCCTTGTCGAGGAAGATGGCCCAAAGGCCGCGCTCCTTGACCTGATCCTGCAGGGGATCGACTAGGGCCCGCATTTTCGGGTCCCGCATGCGCACGGCGTAGGGGAAGACGAGCTCGAGCGGCTCAACCTCCTCCCGACAGAACTGCTCGACCCAGTCGAGCTGCTCCTGGAACTCTGGTTCCGTCGAAAAATCCCAAGCCACTCAGATTTGTCCTTCCTCTGCGACACATGTAGCGAAGATTGGAGCGGACCCCTCAGGCGTCAAGCATTGGCGGTGGCGGTGCGATGGTGTTCCTAGGCTCGGCGACCGAGGAAGTACAGGAATTCAGTCTGGGTGTCGGCACCCGCAGGAGGCTCCATTTTCGGGTCGAAGATGCCGGGCTGGCGTATCTGGTCGTCCAGCGGCTTCATCGTCTCGTAGGCCTCGGTCACACTGGCCTCATCGAGATGTTCATCGGCGCCAACGGCGCGGGCGAGATCCCAGGTGTGGACGAGCACGTCCATGCACACGAAGCTGCCCAGCATCTGCTCGAAGGGCATTTCGCCCATCGGACCCTCCACCATCGTGGCCATGGCCGCCGGGTCCTCGGTCATGGTCAGGACTCCTCCGTAGGCGCCTCGCCATGCCTCTGCGGGGTCCTCTTCCTCTGTCATCGGCGCCGGCTCGCCTCCCCGGACTTTGGCGGCGAGCCAGCGGTGGTTACCGACGACGTGGCCGACAACCTCCCGGGCGCTCCATTCCGCGCATGGTGAGGGGGCGTTCCAGCCGTCTCCCGATGTGGCGTTGACCCGGGAATCGAAGCCACTGGCAATCAGGCGGTAGCGCTGTGCGGTGTCACTCATGGGCGAATTGTAGACCGGCTCGCGGTTCCGATCTGACTGGCACCGCACCCCGATGGTGCCCGCAATGGCACTGGGCTGTGGCCGGCTGGTCGTGCCGCTGTAGTCTCTGGTCCACTGCAACTGGCGGCACTGGCGTGGAGCACCACGAAGGACCCTCGCCCGGGGCCCGACCGCCTGGGTCCCCGCACAGGTGGCCGCGATGTCTGGATTCTCGTCCGTCGACAATGCACCCGATCCGGATCACCTCGTGCAGTTCCTCGATGCAGCGGCGTCAGCCGAGGCCGGCATCAAACACTACGTCGCAGCCGTGCATGCGCGACGGAACCCCCGGGGACCGATTCTGGATGTCGGCTGCGGAGCTGGACATGACCTTGCTCTCCTCGCTGCCTCGGGACTGGTGGCAGTGGGGATCGATCCGAGCGAAGTGATGCTGGGCGCAGCGACGGTACGCACCGCGAACGCAACCATCGCGCTGGTACAGGGAGTTGGTGGGGCACTCCCGTTCATAGACCACGCCTTCGCGGGGTGCCGAATCGAACGGGTGCTGATGCACGTCGATGATCCCTCGCTGGTGCTCTCTGAGGTGCTCCGGTGCGTCGAACACGACGGCCTGGTGACGGTGTTCGAGCCTGATTGGACAAGGTTCGAGATCAGCAGCGAGGTCCTTTCGGCCAACGCCGGTTGGATCACCTCGGTGAAGCACCCCGACATCGGTGCCCGACTCTGGGATCTTCTCGAGGAGTCGGGGTGCGACGTGCTCGATCGGGTCGAGGAGCTCTCCGTCTGGCGGTCGCTTGTGACGCTCGAACGGGTTACCGGATTTGCCGCGGCGGTGGATCGTGCCGTAGCGGCCGATCGGCTCGATCGTGGGGACGCCGATCGGTGGATCCACGAGCAGCGAGCCCTCGACGCCGCCGGTAGGTTCCGCGCCCGGATCCCGAAGGTCCTGGTTGTTGCGACCAAGCGATGATCTGAACGAGCGCGCCCGATCGGCGGTTCAGATGCCGAGCGGAGTGGACCGCAGACGAGCGGCCAGCTCGGCGTCGCCGGTTATCGTCACCTGTGCCACACGTTGTCGACCAGCTCCGAACAACGTGTGCTCACCGGGGTCGCCGTCGATGACCACGCGGGGTCCGCTGCCACGCTCCTTGGCCGACCGACCGTTCGAGGTGAGCTCGATGGTCGCCGCCACCTTTTTGGCCATGCCCCCGGGCCCGACCCGCGCCCACAGGGCGTCAGCCAGCTCGGGGGAGAGCGAACGGGCCTCCCATCCCTCCTGCGCCCGGCGCACGTCCTCCAGGTGGATGAAGTACTCGACGGTGTTCATGGGACCGTCGAACGGACGGAGGAGCAGGGGTGGGCCGCTACGCACCGCGGCCACCAGCTCCGTCCAGGGCGTCTTGTCCCGTTCCGCCAGGCGGACCCGGTCGGTATAGCCGGCGAGGGGGGGCCACACGATGCCGGGGCCGCTGTCGGGCCGTCGCTCCCGCACTACCAGGTGGGCGGCCAGGTCAGCCGCCGTCCACCCCTCGCAGAGGGTGGGCGCGGCCGGCCCGAGCTCGGCGAACAGATCGCAGAGTGCGTGGCGTTCCTGCTGGGCAAGGTTGGCATCCGTCATCGCCGGATACTACGTCTGGATGTCGACACCGCACACCGGGCCGATCCCCTGGGGCCCGCGACGTGGTTGCTCAGTTCTGGTCGCCCGAGTGGGCCGGCTCCCGGGTCTTCAGCAGCGAACCGATCACCGGGATTTCGGTGACCGCCTCGGCCCTGGCAATGGCCAGGCTGCTCCTCGCCAATGGCAGGAAGGGGCCGGTCACCACATAACGCGGATTCCACATCGGGTCGTACTTCTGATTGAATCGCCATAGCGACTCGATCTGCAGCGTTTCGCTGAACCGGTGCAGGACCGTCCGCTCGAGGGAGTTCCAAGGGCCGCTCTCGGACTCGCCGGCCACCACCGCCCGCATGGTGGCGAAATTGAGGCCGAGGCCGCGCAGTCCGCGTTCGGCCATCCACTGCAGCGTCTCGATGATCACGAAGTCGGTGAGCCCGTTGGGGGCATCGGGATCATTGGTCCGACGCATCAGGTCGAGCGAGAAGCCGTCGACCTCGGTGGCCGGCACATACTGGTTGAAGGCCAGGGGCCGCTCGTCGGCACCGAAGCACACCGCCAGCAGCAGCCCTTCGTCGCGGGGGTCGAAGATACGGCTCAGGGTCATCGAGTAGCCGCGCTCGGCCTCACCTTGCCGAGTCTCGGTCATCAGCTCGATCAATTGGTCCTTCAGCGCCGGGGACAGGTCGTCCGTCGACTCGAAGCACTCGACCCGGCAGCCCGACTTCTTCATCCGGTTGTAGGCGCCCCGCAACGATTTCATCGACTTTCCTTTGAGGTTGAAGACCGTGCAGTCGACGATGGCCTCGTCGCCGATGTAATGGTCCACCAGACCCGAAGCCCGGTAGACGGGGAGCCACGACTGCGACGCGGCCAGCACCGACGGCGCCCAGCCGTTGGCCTGGGCCAGGTCCATGACGTCGGACCACACTTCGGGGCGGTCCTCCGGAGGACCGATCGGATCCGGCGATACGAGCATCACTCCGTTGATGACCGAGTACGCCACCAATGACTCGCCGGTGAAGAACCAAGACTTGTCGTCTCGCAATGCGAAGTAGTCCAGGGTGTCCCCTCCGTGAGTGTCGATGATCTTGCGGGCCCGGACGAATGCCTCCTCACGGGCGGTGCCGGTCCGGCGTGACTCCCGGCTGGGGAGCACCACCAGGAGCAGCAACATCAAGATGACCACCACCACCAGAAGGAAGACCAGGTCGAAGTCCTGGTGGTGGCCGGTACCGAACAGACTGCCGACGCCGGCGGTGGCGGCGATCACCACCAGGCCGGCGGTGGCGGTCCAGATGAACAACCGGGTGACCCCCGAGGGCTTGACCCGGAAATGCTGGTGCTCGATGAGCAGCCACAGACTGAACAGCAGCGCGAGGGTCGAGCCAACAGGGCCGCGACCCTGGATGAGGCGATCGGCGGTTACGGCCAACAGCACCGCCAGCGTGGCCAGCCAAACCGGGCGCAGGCCCCGTCGCACCCCGCGGGCCAGCCCGCACAAGGCCAGTCCGGCCACGATCGATTCGGCCACCGTCAAGGGGTGCACACCGAAGGGAAGCCAGTGGTCGAAGGGCTGGGAGGACTTGATGTGCCACAGGAGGGCGAAGATGACGTTCAGCGCCCCGGAGATGAGGAGCACCGTTGCTGCCACCACCCGGACCCGGCGGCGGACCACCCACCGCCGGAGCACTGCGTCGTCCAGGGGCCAGGTCGGCCCGTAGGGCAGTGACCCCACCAGGGTGGTGGTGGACATGTCGATCTTGCTCCGGGCCTTCGCCATCCTCTCGAGCAGGACCGGGGAGCGCACCGGCACCTCCCGTAGCCACAGGTTGAGCTGGAGCACGCTGCCGCCGATGATCTCGAGATAGGAGAAACGGTGGACGGTGACGAAGGGGTGAGGGAGCCGGAGCCGTGACTTCCGGCTGACCACCGAGGAGGTACCACTCCCGGTGTTGGCATAGAAGCCGCTTCCCACCACCGAGAGCTCCGGCTCGTGGGTGTGCCCGGAGACCATTCCCGCATAGCTCTGGGTGACCAGGCGCGCCGCCTCGGCTCGTGGCGGGGCGTTGTGACTGGCCGGGTCCGATCGCTGGCTCACCGCCGTCTCCCGCAAAGCGCGGTTCACCCGGAGCAGCGTGGCCACCGCGGCCACACCGGCAACGATCACCATGAAGGCGACCAGCAGCCCGAATCCGAGCAACCACCGCTGCGCATGGTGGTGGAGCAGATTGTGGACACCGGGCAGGAAGGAAAGCAGCCGGACGAGGAGGATGGCCACGAAGGGGATGGCCACCAACCACAGCTTCCCGACGACCTTGCGGTAGAAGAGGCGCGATCCGATGAAGTCGGCGATGTCGCCGTCGAGCCACTGCACCCCCTCGAGCAGCGATCCTGGCCCTTGGCGCGACTCGAGCTCGGGTAGCAGGTCGCGGACCACGTGATGGCCGAAGGGGGTGTCGACCGGGGACCACGGGTCCTCGAATGCGTTGTACGGATCGGACTGGTTCCCGTGCACCACCCGGATCCGCTGGGGACCCGGTTCGGTGCCGATGACCAGGTCACAGGAGAGTGCGAAGTGGTGGACGCCGAGCCGTTTCCCGAGTAGCCCGATGGCCTCGGTGTCCCAGGCCAACTGTCCGTCGTGGTTGCCGGACAACACGATCAGGTGGTGGCCCTCGCCGGCGGAGAAGCCCGCTACCGCCTCGGTGAACTGGGGGTGGGCATCGAGGATCCTGCCGACATCTGGAGGGCCCGCCAACATCTCGAACCCGTCTCCGGCGATGATGAAGGCAGCCGGGCCGGTGCACTGGCCCAGGACGGAGGCGAGTTCGTCGGCGACCGTCGTGGAGGTGGGGGTGGCCACGGCCGGGAGGTGGAGGTCGCTCACCACCACCGTGCGGCATCCGTCAGGTAGTTCCAGGTCGATCGCCTCGCCAAAAAGCGACATCGGCGCTGTCTCGTCCCCGGTGGCGGGAACCAGGTCCCCTATCTCCGCCGACCCCGGCGCTGACGCCGCGTCCGTGCCGTCCTCTTCGACCAACGACCCATCTCTGGGGTCCTCGGGCGCCTCGACCACGTCGGTCAACTCGGTGCCTCGGGGCGCATCATCGGAAACAGTATGACGTCACGGATGGCCTCCACGCCGCCAAGGAGCATGATCAGCCGATCGACGCCGATGCCGATCCCCGAGGTGGGGGGAAGGCCGTATTCGAGCGCCCTCACGAAGGCCAGGTCGGCCGGGTGGGCCTCCAGGTCGCCGCGAGCCACCGCCTCGGCCTCGCCTCGGAAGCGCTCTTGTTGCTCCTCGGGGATGTTGAGTTCGCTGTAACCGTTGGCGAACTCCTTGGCATCGATGGCCAGTTCGAACCGGTCGGCAAGCGTGGGATCGTCACTGGTTCGCCTGGCCAGAGGCGAGACCTCGACCGGAAAGCCGCATACGAACACCGGGTCGACCACCGTGGGCAGCAGGATGGTGTCATACAGCTCGAAGATCAACTTCCCGGAGCCCCATTCGGGCAGGAACTCCACGCCGTGCTCGGTGCAGACAGCACGGACGGCACCGACCGGATCGGAAGGATGGAGCCGGTGACCGACGATCTCTTCGAGCCAGTCGAGCAGCGATCGCCGAGGCCATGGAGGAGTGAGGTCGATGGCCCGCTCACCGACGGTGAAGGTCAGCTCATCGGCAACTGTCCGTGCGGCCTCCACGATCAGGCGCTCGGTGAGATCCATGCCGTCGGTGACATCACCGAAGGCGCGGTAGGCCTCGAGGGCGGTGAACTCCGGGCTGTGCTTGGTATCCACTCCCTCATTGCGGAAGTTACGGGCGATCTCGAACACTCGCTCGTAGCCTCCCACCACCAGGCGCTTGAGGTAGAGCTCGGGAGCGATGCGGAGACTGAGATCGATGTCGAGAGCATTGGCATGGGTCATGAACGGTCGGGCCAGGGCGCCACCGGCCTGTGGCTGCAGGATCGGGGTGTCGACTTCGACGAAGTCCTCGGACACCAGCTGGCGCCGTAGTGCGGCGATGGCCTTGATGCGGATGTCGAACACTCGTCGGCTGTCCGGATTGGCCAGAAGGTCGACCTCTCGCTGTCGGTAGCGGGTATCGGTGGCGGTGAGCCCATGCCATTTGTCGGGGAGTGGACGCAGCGCCTTGGACAGCAGGCACAACTCGGTCACGTCGACCGATAGCTCGCCGCGCCTGCTGGTGATCACTTCACCCTCGGCACCGATCCAGTCACCCAGGTCGAGGTTGGCCAGCACCAACTTCGCCTGGTCGGTGAGGGCCGATTCCTGCATGAGCAGCTGCACCTTGCCGGTGACGTCCTCGAGCGTGGCGAACGAGAGGCGCCCGTGGCCGCGGATGCTGGTCAGCCGCCCGGCCGTACGAACGACCTCCCCGGTGCGAACGTCGGCAGCCAGATCTTGATGGCGGGATCGGAGGTCAGCGCTGGTGGCGGTGCGGTCGAAACGCGGCGGGTACGGGTCGATTCCCTGCTCGGCCAGAACGTCCCGCTTCTTCCTGCGTTCCGCACTTAGGGCATCCAGGGTCCGGGCATCCGACTCGCCACTCGGGTCTGTCACTGTGTCGCCTCTTCCTCGGGTAACCCCGTTGTCCGATCCCCGATCGACGGGACCGCAGTGGTTATCTTAGGCAAACGGAATTCGTTCGCAGTGTTGCCGTCAACATCGATCTGATCACCGGGTGGTTCCCGACCACGGTGATCATCGTTGCCATCGCGTCCGTCGTCTTGTCGGTGGGGTGGCACGACGGGGCCTGGAAGTGGCAGCTTCCCATCGGCATTCCGATCAGCTTCGTCCTCACCGTCCTCACCGCCATGGCCATCCACGTCTTCAATCTGGTACCGGACCAGTTCCCCAGCTCGTTTTACCTGTGGGCGTGGCTGGTTTGGTACTCGGTGGTCATCATCGTCCTCGGATGGACGAGGGCCCACTGGCTGCTCAGGACCTTTTCGGTGATCGCTCTGGTCTTCAGCGTGGTGGCCGCCTTCACCGTGGTCAACCAGAGCTTCGACTACTACCCCACGCTGGCCCGGCTGTTGGGGAAGGATGCGGCCAACTTCACCAACCTGCCTCAGCTCAAGGCCATCCGGACCCAGGTCCGGGAAACGGGGAAGCTGCCCACCCAGGGCAGCACCATCGCCATCAACATCCCGGGGACCATCTCCAAGTTCAAGACCGGCCAGGCGTTCGTCTACCTGCCCCCGGCCTGGTTCAAGAACCCTGAGCCCCAGTTGCCGGTCATCGAGCTCATCGCCGGGATTCCGGGTGAGCCATCGGACTGGACCCGTGCCGGCTACGCCGACAGCACGTCCACCGCCTTCGCCGATGCGCACCACGGCGCCTCCCCCATTCTGGTCATCCCGGACAACAACGGCAATGCCCAGGACACCGAGTGCTCCAACTCGGTGCTCGGAAACGCGGAGACCTACCTGGTCAAGGATGTCCCCAACTTCATGCAGGCCAACTTCAACGCCGCCATCGGCAAGCACTCCCTCGCCGTGGCCGGACTGTCCGACGGCGGGACCTGCGCCAGCATCCTCTCCCTTCGCAACCCACAGGTCTTCCAGACCTTCGGCGACTACTCGGGATACGCGTCACCGACCTATCTCAACGACAACGAGCAGCAGACCATCGCTCAGCTGTACGGTGGCTCGACGGTCAACTACGAAGCCCACAACCCGGTGGCACTGCTCACCGGCAAGCAGTATCCGGGCCTGGCCGGATGGTTCACCGCCGGCCAAAGCGATCCCCAGCCCCTGGCCGCGGCACAGCAACTTGCCGCACTGGCGAAGAAGACGGGGATGCAGGTCTGCCTCACCACGCCCCCGGGTGACCACTCATTCGCGTTCTGGTCGGTAGCCTTCAAGGACTCGTTGCCGTGGATGTCGTGGCGACTGGGACTCACTCCCCCGCCAAAGGATGTGCCCGCCGATTGCAAGCCCCCGGTCCCGTGAGCCTCCGGGACTGATCGGCCGAGACCACCGTCGACCCGTCGACATGCCGGTGGTTGCCTGGCGCGGTGAGGACACGGTGATTGCATTGACGCATCCCGCCAGCTGGCCTTATGCTTCGTGAGCGCCCCTAGCTCAACGGTAGAGCAGCGGATTCTTAATCCGCAGGTTCCTGGGTTCGAGTCCGGGGGGGCGCACTGGCAAACAGAGGTATCCGGGATGGCTGATCTGGCTGAACGCCGGGAATCGCATGATGGCCGCTCTCTGCGCCATGCACCGTGAACACCACCGCCGGCACTGCGAGCCGGCGAGCCGCATGGGTCCGCAGGCGTACTGCTCGGACCGAGGAGAGGAGAGTACCGATGACCAGCAGCGACCTCCTGGTTGACGCCTTCGAGAGGATCCGCGACGCCGTGCACCCCGCCGTCAACGGGCTCACCCCCGATGAACTGGCATTTCGCCCCGACCCCGAGTCCAACTCCATCGCCTGGTTGGTGTGGCACATGACCCGTATCCAGGACGATCACGTGTCGGGGCTCGATGGGCTCGAGCAGGTGTGGATTGCGAACGGGTGGGCCGACAGATTCTCGCTTCCCCTCGACCCGTTCGACACCGGCTACGGACACGACCCGGAAACCGTGGCGGTGGTCAACGTCGACGCCTCCTCGCTGCTCGACTACTTCGAGGACGTCCACCAGAAGACCCTGGCGTTCGTGCGCACAATCGAAGACGCTGACCTCGATCGGGTGGTGGACCACAACTGGGATCCGCCGGTGACCATGAGCGTGCGTCTCGTAAGCGTGATCGCCGACGATCTCCAGCATGTAGGCCAGGCGGCCTACGTCCGGGGGATCGTCCAGCGACGCTGAGTGGGACCGGGCGCAAATCTTCCATCTCATGCCGGGGCCTGCCGTCGCCCCAGCGAATCGGGACAAACCTATTTCAGGATATTGACAGCTCGGGCCACCACCAATACGGCAACCAACAACGAGATGGTTTCCTCGAGCATCATCATGAGCTTGGCCCAGGGCTTGATGGCCGACACATCGGTGGGACTGAACGCGGTCGCCGTCGTGAACGAGAGGTGAAGATAGTCGACGAACTTCGGGTACCAACCGGTAGCGACGAACTGGGGATTGATCATTTCGGGGAAGACGAAGGCGGGGCTGGCCGACGAACCTCGGGCACGGGCCGCCGCCCCACCGCGGTCCGCCTCCCAGTACCAGAGGCCGAAGGCGATAACGTTGGACAACCAGATGGCTCCTCCGGCGATCAGCAGTTTGTTGGCATCCTCGGTGAACGGCTTGGTGCTGAGGATACTGACCACCAATCTGCCCGCCTCGAGCGCGTTGTCTGCAGAGATCAGCGCGATGAGGGTGACGGTCAAGCCTCGCAACCATCCGGACTCCCGGTCGATACGCCCCGGATCTCCGATGATCAGCACCCCGAGCAGAATGGTGACGACCACCAGGTACCACCAGCGCGAGTCGCCAAGGAGCTCAGGTGGAAGAGCCCTCAGCTCAGTGGGTAGGACGGCGTGCAGCGCGCCGGCAACCAGCACGGAAACGGCCATGGGCCAGCGTGGCTCGCCGATCTGGTCCCGCCCCGTCCGCTGCTCGCGAGCAGGGTCGCTGGCCGATTGTTTCATCAGGTGGAAGGTGGCGCTGCCGTTGGAAATGCCAGGGAGTGCGGAGAGTCGGGATTGGTCTCTCTGACGGCGCCCTTGGTGCAGAAATCAACGCTCTTCGGTTCTGCGTTCCCGGCGGAGTCGATGCAGCTCATTGGATCGTCAACCGGGGATGCTATCGGGAACCGGGGTCCCCCTCCCCGCAATATCTGAACTCCGTTGCCGCGCATGACCAGGCGACCCAGTTGGAGCCGGGCTGTGGTCAGGAACCACCTCGTGCCGGGTTCAGCTGGCCATGCCCACGATCGGCGCGTTGAGGTGCTGACCGCCCATGGAGCCCAAGAAGGGCACGCCGAAGCTGAACAGGCCGCCGTCGGAGGCCACCTCGTAGTAGCCGGTGCCCACGCCCGCCGCCATACCTACCACCGGCTTGGTGAGGGGTGTGCCGCCCATGGAGCCCAAGAAGGGCACCCCGAAGCTGAACAGGCCGCCGTCGGAGGCCACTTCGTAGTAGCCACCGGAAGTGGCAGCCGCCATCCCCACGATCGGCTCGTTCAACGACTTGCCGCCCTCGGAACCTTGGAAGACGGCGTCCCCGAAGGAGAAGATGCCCCCATCGGAAGCCACCAGGTAGTAGCCGAGACCGTCGAGGGGGGTGGCCATCCCCACGATGGGTGCGTTGAGCGATTGGCCGCCCATCGAGCCGTAGTAGCGGGCGTCCCCGTAGGCGAACACTCCGCCGTCGGCGGCCACCAACCAATAGCCGAGACCGCCGGGCGCGGCGGCCATCCCCACGATGGGCGCGTTGAGCGATTGGCCGCCCAACGAGCCGTAGTAGTGGGCGTCCCCGTAGGCGAAGATGCCGCCGTCGGAGGCCACCAACCAGTAGCCGAGTCGATCAGGGGTGACGGCCATCCCCACGATCGGTTTGTTCAGGCGCATTCCCCCGGTCGAGCCGTAGAAGGTGGTGCCGAAGGAGAAGATGCCGCCGTCGCTGGCCACCTCGTAGTAGCCCGGCGATCCAACGAACTGGAAGGCTGTGGCCGACGGCCCCCCGTTGTTGCTCACGGTCTGGCCGGTGAAGGTCTGGGTGGTCGAGGTACCGGCCGAGTCGGTGACGGTGAGGTTCACCGGGTAAGGGCCGGGCCCGGCGAAGTTGTGAGCGATGGTCGGGCTCGAGGTGGTGGCGGTGGTCCCGTCGCCGAAGTTCCACGCATAAGAGGCGATGGTGCCGACCGGGGCACTCGAGGCCGAGGCGTCAAAGGCGGTCGGGGAGCCGAGCACTAGCGGGCTGGCCGTGAACGAGGCGGTGGGTGCCTGGTCGGGAGTGACGGCGATGCCCCACGCTCCGCTCCCGACACCGATTGGCGTTCCCGCGGTGTTCGTGGCGGTGTCGATGGGGGTGACATTGTCCGACCCGATGTTGGCCGCGTAGACGGTACGGCCATTGGGGGTGACCACGATGCCGTAGGGGTCGCTCCCGACACCGATTGGCGTTCCCGCGGTGTTGGTGGCGGTCGAGAAGGGCGTGACCGTGCCGGGGGACTCATTGGTTACGTAGCCCGTCTCGCCGTTGGGGGCGATAGCGATGAGGTTTGGATCGCCGCCGATGGGGAAGGGCGTCCCCGCAACGTTGGTGGCGATGTTGATGGGGGTGACATTATCGCTGCCCGCGTTGGGCACGTAGGCCGTTTCACCGTTGGGAGTGATGGCGATGCCGACGGGGAGGGCTCCAACGCCGATGGGTGTCCCCGCGACATTGGTGGCGGTGTCGATGGGGATGACGTTCCCCGAGCCGATGTTGGTCACGTACGCGGTCTCGCCGTTGGGGGTGATGGCGATGGAGTGGGGTCCGTTGCCGGCCGGGATAGGCGGCTCTGGGGTGTTGGTGGCGATGTCGATGGGAGTGACGTTGTTGGAGCCTCCGTTGGCCACATAGGCGGTCTCACCGTTTGGCGTGATGGCGATGCCGGCGGGATTTGACCCAACCGTGATGGGGGGCCCCGCGGTGTTGGTGGCCGTGTTGATCGGGCTGACGGTGTCGTCACCGGTATTGATCACGTAGGCAGTCTCACCATTGGGGGTGATGGCAACGTCTTGAGGACCGCTCCCAACGGTGATCGGTGTTCCCGGAGTATCGGTGACCGAATTGATCGGTACGACCGTGGTACTGGCTCCGTTGGTCACATAGACCGTGGTGGGAGCCCCAATGGCACCGGCGGGAGAGGCCGCCTGGATGCTTACCAAGGCGACGCTCGAGAGTGCCAACGCAGTTCCCGCCGCGATCCGCCGGGTGGTGATCGTGTCCATTCGTACCTCCGCTCCTGCTACGTGGACCCCGCTCCGGTTTAGCAGGAGGATGGCGGTGTTCCGGGGATGGTCCCCGTGCGTTAGCGACCGAGCAGCACGGCCACGTTGTCGCGGAACAGGCCGGGCTGGACCTCGGGAGTCCCGCCGTCGCGTGCATAGTCCTCGAGCGGCGTGGCGGTTCCCTCCGAGTGGGGGTAGTCGCTGCAGCACATGAACAGGTCACCGGACTTGGCCGTGAGCCGCGCCGGCTGCTCGTAGGAGAAGGAGGAGACGCGGACCTGGCGCCGGAAGTACTCGCTCGGACGGAGGGTGAGCTCGGTGAGCACTTGGCCGTTGAGCGCCGAGGTGAAGTCCCAGCCGCCGTCGAGCATCAGCAGGTACTGGGGAACCCAGATCGACGAGAGCTCGACGATCCCGATATTCAGCTCGGGGAAGCGCTCGAGCACTCCGTTCACGATCAGATCGGTGATGGCTACCGCCGGGGGTACCCACAGGAATATCGACTCGAGGGCGGGAACGAACGATTCGGCCGGATCGGTGTAGAAGGCGTCGTCGAGAATTCGGGGTTGGTCGGCCACGTGGAACACCGGGGTCACCCCATGACGGACGAATGCGGCCCACAGTCGATCGTGGTCCGGATGCGAGAGCGGGCGTCCGTCAACCGCTGACGGTGCGATCATGCCCAGGCGCACACCGGCGGACGACAGCATGGCCAGTTGTCCCTCCAACCACTCCGGGTCCCGCAGTGTCAGGTGGGCAACCGGGTGGAGGCGTCGGGCACCGTCGGTGACCACCGACGCACACCAACGGTTCCAGGCGGCCATGTTGGCGGTGAGGGCGGCCAACGACTCCGAGAGCCGGCGCTCCCACAGCAACCCGAAGTTGGGGAACACCACCGCCTCGTCCAGGCCCATGGCGGTCAGTCGATCGGCCCTGGCCGACGGCTCCCAGTAGTCCGCCGGGAGGACGTCGTCGTAGACATATTCGGGAGGAAGGTGCTGCAGGCACCGTTGTCGATTTCGTCCCAGGGCCACGGTCTGCCCGGGTAGCTGCACATCGGCGAAGTCCAGCCGGCGACCTCTCCAGGTGAGCCACGGGTATCCGTACTGGTCGTCGACGATGGCCAGGGCATCGTCCCGCAGGGCAGGATCGATGTGGTCGGCCCACAACGTGCGCGTCTCGTAGAGGTGTTGATCCGAGTCGATCACCAAGGTCATCACGGCCAATCTACCGGAGGACGGGATTCGGGGCTCTGCGGACCCTACCGGCGATGCATCCTCACGGAGTGTGGCCAGAGGGGTCGGCTCGGCCTCGATGGTGGGCCACTCCCACCCGGACCAGGTAGGCAAGGGCGGATCCGGCGAACAGCACCCCGGTGACGATCAACCAGTTGGTGAAGTAGACGTTCTCGTTGAATCCGGTGACGGCCTGGTAGTAGGGGTTGGAGAGCCGGACGATCAAGGGGAAGAACATCACCAACAGCAGGATCGAGATGACCACGGGAACCCGGACGTGGTTGATCCAGGGGACTACGGGCCGCGCTCGATCCTGTGTCCGATGCTCGGTCCGATCCTGCAACCGGAGCGCCATCCGGTCGGCCAGGCCGTAGACCGGCCAGACGATGAGGTCGTGGGCGATGATGCAGATGGCGAACAACAGGAGGATCGCTTTCCAGCCGTTTTCCCCGAGGACCTTGGCCAGCGCGTAGGCGGCGATGGCGAAGCAGGCCAGCAAGCCGGCCAGGTGGAGCGGGCCGGCACCGTAGTGGCGGCGTAGCCACTGCACGTCAGGCCTCCTCGGAGAAATTGATCTGGCTCATCCACTTGAGGTTGTGGGTGCCAGGTGCAGAGGGGACGATGATCCTCGCCGGGTACCCATGGTCGAGTGAGAGGTCCGCCCCGTTGACCCGTAAGGCCAACAACGAGTCGGGAGCTGCCACCTGGGACCCCGAAAGGATGATGGATCGCGAGTCCAGCGCCTTGATCTGTGACGGTCCGGGTGTCCCGGTGCCCACCAGCCGGGCCAGATAGGAAAGGGGCACGCCGGTCCAGCGCTGCTGGGTCGACCACCCCTCAGTACAGGCAATGGGCAGATCGGCGGTCACCAGCGGCATGGCCAGGAGCTGGTCCCTGCTCACCGACAGGCGGTGGGTGCCGACCAGCGAGAGCCGCCAGTCCGGACCGGTATCCGACTCGGTGACGCCGACCGAGGCGGCGGTGTGGTTGACGGGAAACCGGTTGGCCCCCGTTCCCGGTGAGCGGTAGTGCGTCCCGAACAGGGCCAGCTCGCGCATGGCACCACCGATCGTCTCCCCGGCGGTCAACAAGAAGATGGCCAGGGAAGTACCACCGACCAGGGCGAGGACCCCCCGGCGGGAGATGGTGGGCGCTGCCGGCTCCCGAGCCACCAGGCCGCTGTCGACCACCTCGGGACGGGTGTCGGCCAGCCTGGTCCGGAGCTCGACCCGGAAGGGGCGCGATCGGAGCGCCCGTACCATGTCGCCGAACTTCACGCAGACGTGGACGGCGAATCCGGCGATGAAGGCCCACGCACCGTAGAAGTGGCCGGAGTAGAAGTTGATCTGGGTGAAGTAGTTGATGCTCAGGAGGCCGGTGGCCATCTCGAACACGATGCCGCCCACGATCAGCACCAAGCTGAGCCGCTCGAGGAACTGCGCAACCGAGCGCCACGGAGGCACCTCGAACAGCTTGGGCATCACCGACCACAGCTTGGCCAGCACCACCGGCACCAGGACGAGCCCGAGCATCACGTGGGTTCCCTCGATGACCCGGTACAGCCAGCTCGGCTTGGTAACCCAATTGAAGACGTACAGCCCGAACACGCCCTTGGCGGAGTTGGGAGGGTTTCCCAGCTTCGGGTCGTAGGCGGCATAGGAGAGCAGACCGGTGATGAACTCGATCGGGATCCCGATGAGCAGGACGACACCGAACACCGAGGTCAGCCACGGGCCTCGCACCGGGCTCTTCCACCGGGTCGGGGAGAACGGTCCGTCATGGCCGCCGGCTCGACCGGGCGACGCGCCGCGGTCCCCGTCCCGGGTGAGCTCCGGCGGGCGGGACTCGTCGGGTGCGTCTGGCTGGCCGCGGCTGTCTCCGGTGATCGTCAAAGCCTAGAGCGCCCCTGTGCGTCGGTTGTCGACGCGAACGGTTGTTGCTCGGTGGCGTTCCCGACGAACGGCCGGAACAGAGGGGAGCGAACCGGGGACGATCGGGAGCCTCAGTCGTCGACGGCCAAGGAGACCTCGGTCGCTTTGACCAGCACGGTCACCGGCATCCCCTTGACCAGTCCGAGATCCTCGGCCGCCTCGCGGGTGATGGCCGAGGTGACCACGTCGCCACCGCGCAACTCGACCTTGACGGTGGAGATGGATTCGCCGTGGTGGACGTCGACGACGGTTCCGGGCAACTGGTTCCTGGTGCTCAGTCTCATGTCCACACCATGGCAGACCCGACACCTCGGTGCGGGCCATCGCCCGCGTGGACCACACCGGCAGCTACTCGGAGTCGGCGCCGTAGACGTCGATCTGGGTGGCCTTGACCGACGCCCACAGCGGAGCACCGTCGGTGAGACCGAGTTCGGCCAGGGCCACCGCGGTGATCTCCGCGGCCACACCGATCGGATCGCCGAGAAGCACGCGGGCCCGGTCGCCCATCAGGTGCACCTCGGCGACATGGGTCGCCCACGTGTTGCGTGGGCTCCCTTCCGGCGGATCCAGATACAACGCGATGTCCCGGGGGGCGATGACCGCGAAGACGTCGCCGTGATTGGGATCGGCGATCTGGAGCGTCGTGCCCTCGGCCAGCGCCAGGGTGGTGCCGCTGGCCCGGCCCCGGAGCAGGTTGAGCCCCAGGAGCTCGGCGACATACCCGGTGCGGGGACGGGTGGTCACCTCCCGGAGCGTCCCCTGCTGCACGAGGTGCCCGGCCTCGAGGATGATCAGGCGGTCGGCGATGGCGGCGGCATCGAGGGGGTCGTGGGTGACCATGATGCACGAGCCACCGAACTCGCCGAGGTGTCGGCGCAACTGGTGGCGGACCGATCCGCGCACACTCACGTCGAGGGCGGCCATGGGCTCGTCGAGCAACAGGAGTCGCGGGTCGGTGGCCAGGGCACGGGCCACCGCCACCCGTTGCGCCTGCCCCCCGGAGAGCTGACCGGGCTTGGACCGGGCCTTGTCGGCCAGACCCATGCGATCGAGCCATGCCAGCGCCCGTCGCTCCGCCTCGGCCCTGGGTATGCCGCGGCTCCGGGGGCCGAAGGCGACGTTGGCCGCCGCGGTGAGGTGGGGGAAGAGCAGGTAGTCCTGGAACACCATGGCGCACGGTCGTTGCTCGGGCGGCACCAGCAGCTTGGCCGACGGGTCGTCGAGAATGCTGCTGTCGAGCACGATCTGGCCGGCCGAGAGCGGTTGCAGGCCGGCCAGCGCCCGCAGCAGCGTCGTCTTTCCACTTCCGTTGGGACCCAGGACGGCCACCACCTCTCCGTCGGCCACACCGAGGTCGAGGCACAGCATGAAGGTCTCGAGGGTGACCTCCACATGGGCGTCGAGGGTCACGAGCTGACGGCACCCAGCCACCGCCCCCGCAGGGAGACCAGTACCACGACGGAGACGGCGAGGAGGGCCAGCGACAAGGCAATGGCCACGTGCTCGTCGTCCTGGAGGGCCAGATAGACGGCCAGTGGCAGCGTCTGGGTCCGCCCCTGGATATCGCCGGCGAAGGTGATGGTGGCACCGAATTCACCGAGGGCGCGCGCCCAGGTGAGGGCGGTCCCGGCCACCAGGGAGGGCGAGATGATCGGGAGGGTGACACGCCGGAACGTGGTCCACCGTCCGGCACCCAGGTTGGCCGCCGCCTCCTCGTACCGCCCATCCATCGAGCGCAGAGCGGCCTCGACGGTGATGATCAGGAACGGCATGGCCACGAACGTCTCGGCCAGCACCGCCCCGGCGGTGCTGAAGGTGAGCTGGATGCCGAACCAGTCGTAGAGGAATCGGCCCAGGAGGCCGTCGCGACCGAAGGCCAGCAGGAGGGCCACACCACCCACCACCGGGGGGAGCACCATGGGCAACGTGGTCAGGGCCCGGACCAGATTCCTTCCGGGGAGGCGGGTACGGGCCAGCACCCATGCCAGGGGCACACCCAACACCAGGGACAGTCCGGTGGCCCACAGTGAGCACACCAGCGACAGCTTGAGGGCGTCGACCGCCACCGGCGTGGTCAGGTCGGACCACAGGGTCGACCACGAGGCCTTGGTCAGCAGCCCGACCAGCGGGATGGCCAGGAAGGCGACGGTCATCGCCGCCACGACCAGGACGAAGACCGGTGGGCGGCGTTCAGTCGCCGGGATGGTCACTGCCCGGCGCGCCCGTCAGTGGGCCGGGAGGAAGCTCGCCTGTCGCAGCACCGCTTGGCCGGTGGGGCTGAGCACGTAGGCGATCCACGCCTGGGACAGGGCCTTGTTGGTGGTGGTCTTGACGGTGGCGATGGGATAGCTGGTGGGCACGTTCTGGGCCGTGGGGATGGGAACGCCGACCCCCAGCGTGCCCACGCTCTTGGCGTTGGTCACGTAGACGATGGCGGCATCGGCATCACCGGTGGTGACCTCGGCCAGTGTGGAGTCCACGTCCTGACCGAGGGTGACCTTGGAGGTGGGGATGGTGACGTGGGCCTTGGCCAGAGCCTGGTCGGCGGTGAACCCGCACGGCGCCGTCTTCACGCAGATCGCCACCACCCCGGCCTTGTCCAGGCCGGCCAGCGAGTGGATCCCGAGCGGGTTCCCCGGCTTGACCACGATCTCGAGGGAGTTGCGGGCGAAGATCACCGGTGTTCCGGCGATGTCACCGGCGTGCTGCACCGGTGTCATGTCCTGGGTGGAGGCCGAGGCGAACACGTCAGCCGGAGCTCCCTGTTCGATCTGCGTGGCCAGCGTGCCCGACGAACCGAAGTTGAACGAGACGGTGGTCCCCGGGTGTGCCGATTGGAACATCGTGCCCAGGGTGCCGAATGCCCCCGTGAGCGACGACGCCGCCGACACGGTGATCGTCCCGCTCAGCGCGGCGGTGGTGGCCGTCGTGCCGGTGGTTGCGGTGGTGCTCGTCGCCGTCGACGAGTTTCCGCACGCGGCTGCCGTGGCCAGGGCGGCCAACGCCAGCACTGCCGCCACACGGCGGTGGCTCCGGGTCGAGCTCGAGAAGGGGTTGGTCATGCCTGTGCTACCTCCATCATCACGCTGGTGGACTTCACCACCGCAGTGGCCAGGTCGCCTTCCTCGAGCCGGAGGTCGTCGGCGGCCTCCCGGGTGAGCAGCGACACGACCCGGAACCGGCCGGCGCGCAGCTCGATGATGGCGGTGAGTGCGTCCCGCTCGACCCGGGTGACCACGCCGCTGAACCGGTTCCGCGCCGACTGGAACAAGAGCTGCTCAGGTGCGAACGCCTCCTGCTGCTCGCGGACGAACCGGGCCAACGACGCGCCCTCCACCATGCGGTGACCGCCCTCGGATCGCACCGTTTCGAGCCGGCCCTCGTCGCACCAGCGACGAACGGTGTCCGTGCTCACGCCAAGGAGGTCGGCCAGTTGGCCCGGCCGGTACTGGGTCATCGCCCTGGAACCTAGCTGTGAACCTCGCGTTTATCCAGTCAATGGTCAGTTGAACGTTGCGTATACCAGGCCTATCCGCCCTCAGTATCGCTGTGTCGAGGATCGTTTCCCTGGTTCCCCCCGCCGGTCTGGTTCCGCCGCCAGGAGCCGGACCGTCCCCCGCTCTTCCGCCACAGGGTGAGCCCCTCGATGGACGCATGGGGATCGGCATCGAGGACTGCCTGGAAGAGAACCAGCGCACTGGTGGCGCAGGCGGTGAGGGCCTCCATCTCCACGCCGGTGCGCTCGGTGACCTCGGCCACGGCGACGACCTCGAAACCGTCGGCCACCACCGACACGTCCACTTGCACGGCGTCGATCCGGATCGAATGGCAGAGCGGGATGAGCGAGGGCACCTTCTTGGCGGCGAGGATGCCCGCCACCCGCGCCGTCTCGACCAGGTCGGTGCCGGCCCACGGGTCGGCGGGTGCTGCAGCCGGGTCCGCCGTCGTGCGCACCGAACACCGGGCCTCGGCGATCCGCAGGGTCGGGGGCTTGCCGGTGATGTCGACCATATGGGCCTTGCCGTGCTCGTCGACGTGGGTGAGGCGTCCGTCCGAGTGCTCCGCGCCGTCGGTGACCGCCACGGTCAGCCGCCGGACACCGGTGGGACGACCGCCAGCTCGTCCTGGTCGGTCACCACCGCGTCGGGGGAGGCCGACTCCCCGTTCAGCCACACGCTCGAGCCGGCCACCACCTCGGCAAAGCCCGACCCGTAGCGGCGGGCGGCCTCGGCCAGCACGTCGGCCACGCTGCCGCCGGGCACATCGGCCCGGGCCACGCCCGCAGCCTGGCGGGCCGGTCCGAACAGCCGCAGGTCGACCACCGCTAGCCGCCGATCATCGACATCGAACGGGTCGGTCGGAGAAATCCCGGCTCGTTGATGCCGTGCCCGGGCAACTTGGCCCACACCGCCCGGCGGAGCAAGAGGGCCAACTGGTCGTCGGACCCCCCGCTACGCAGTAGGTGGCGCACCGAATGCTCGTCGTCGTTGAACAGGCAGTTGCGGATGGCGCCGTCGGCGGTGAGCCGCAGCCGGTTGCATCCGGCGCAGAACGGTTGGGTGACGCTGGAGATGAGCCCGATCTCGCCGTGGCCGTCGACGAACCGGAACCGCTCGGCGGGGGCCGAACCGTCGTGGTCGTCGCTCGGCTCGAGTGGGTAGACCTCCCCGATCCGCGTGAGGACCTCCTGTCCGGGGACCAGCCGGTCACGTCGCCACGCCCCTTGTGCATCGAGCGGCATGAATTCGATGAAACGGACAATGCGACCGGATTTGCGGGCAAAGGCGGCGAAGTCGAGGATCTCATCGTCATTGTCACCGCGCAGGAGGACCACGTTGACCTTGATGGGCGAGAGCCCGGCATCTTCGGCTACGTCCATGGCGTGGAGGACCGTGCCGAGGTCACCCCGGCGCCGAAGCAGACCGAAGCGCTCGGCGCGCAAGGTATCGCAACTGATGTTGACCCGGGTGAGACCGGCCGCGGCCAGCGGCCCGGCCGCGGTCCCCAGCAGCATCCCGTTGGTGGTGAGGGAGAGGTCCTCCAAACCGATCGACCCCAGCCGGGCCACCAGATCGGTGAGGCCCTTGCGAACGAGTGGCTCGCCGCCGGTCAACCGGATCGAGGAGACCCCGAGCGCCTTCGCCACCCGGGCGATCCGCTCGATCTCGTCGAAGGTGAGGAGCGAGGAGTGGGGAAGGAAGGTCATCCCCTCATCGGGCATGCAGTAGACACAGCGCAGATTGCACCGGTCGGTGACCGAGATGCGCAGGTCGTCGTGGACCCGGCCGAAGCGGTCGACCAGCGGGCCGTCTACGGGCATCACCTGCGGCTCCGTTGGCCGGTCACCGCCCGCGGGCCCTGAGCCGTCGTCGACCCGCTGCCCCCGGGCTGAGATGGCCACCGGCACTGCGGTCACCATGTTCGGTCTCCGGCGACCACCGGATCGACCCGGATCCGATCGGGATCGGTGAGGAGGACGTCGACCACTCCACCGGCGCCGACCCCCTCACCGTCGGGGAGGACGGCCAGGGCATTGGCGCCAGCCATGGTCCGCAGTTGGTGGGAGTCCTGTCCCGCCATCGGACGGACCCGCCAGCTCCCGCGCGCATCCAGCGCCACCACCGCCCGGAGGAAATGGGTCTTCCCGTCCGGCTGCCGGTGGAAGTCACCGTCGGCCAGCGCCGGCACGGTGGGCCGTTCCAATGACCGGTGGCCGGCCATGCGCCGGAGGGCCGGCCGCACCAGCAGCTCGAAGCTGACCATCGCCGAGACCGGATTGCCCGGCAGGCCGAAGACAGGTGTGCCCGACAGGGCCAGCGTGCCGAAGGCGAACGGCTTGGCCGGTCGGATGGCCACCTGCATCCACCGCATCGTCCCCCCGCTCTTCTTCTCGAGCACGACCTTCACGATGTCGAGGTCACCGACACTCACCCCGCCGCTGGTGACGACCGCGTCACACCCGGCGGCGGCGCGGTCGAGCGCCACGCCCAAGGCCTCCTCGTCGTCGCCGACGATCCCGAGGTCGACCGCCTGCCAGCCCTCCCGCCGTACGAGGGCCAGCAGCGTGTGACGGTTGGCGTCGCGGATCTGGCCCGGCGCCAACGGGCCCGGACCCGAGACGAGCTCGTCGCCGGTCGACAGCACCCCGACCCGCGGGCGGGGATGGACGGTCACCTCGGTCACGCCCTGATTGGCCACCGTGCCGAGGTGACCCGGCGCCAGTACGGTGCCGGCGTCGATGATCACATCGCCGACAACCACATCGTCGCCGATACCGCGCACGGCCGTGCCCACGGTCACCGGGGCGTCGATCACCACCACCAGGCCATCGTCCTCGTCCCGGCAGTCTTCGAGCATGCACACGGAATCAGCGCCCGCGGGCATCGGTGCGCCGGTCATGATCCGGGCGGCCTGACCCGGCTCGATCGTCCCTTCGAACCACGAGCCGGCCAGGATCGAGCCGACCACCCGGAGGCGAATCGGCCCGAGGGCGCCGCCGGCCGTGCCGGTGTCGGCGGCTCGCAGGGCGTAGCCGTCCCTCGACGAGTTGACGAACGGCGGGACCGGTTCGGTGGCGACCACCGGAGCGCCGGCCACGCAGCCCAGGGCCCGGTCGACGGGGAGCGGGCGCGGTTCCAGCGGCACGCAGGCGGACACCACGATGGCAGTGGCCTCCCGGAGCGGGATCACCGGGCCAGGTCCTCGATGGCGTGGGCGCAGGTGCTCCAATCGTTGCCACCGGCCCAGGTCTCGCGCTTCCAGATGGGGATCGTGCGCTTGAGGGTGTCGATGCAGTACCGAGCGGCGTCGAACGCCTCGGCCCGGTGCGGCGTCGAGGCGACGACGACCACGGAGACCTCGCCGACGGACAGCCGGCCCACCCGGTGGAGGATCACCAGATTCCCGATCATCGGCCAGCGGCGGCGGGCAGTCCCCGCCAGCTGGTGGAGGCGGGAGTCAGCGTGCTCGGGAAAGACCTCGTACTCCAACTCGGTCACCCCGGGACGCCCGTCGGAGTGGTCTCGGACCGTGCCGCAGAACGTCACGATGGCCCCGCAGTCGGGCCGCGACGCCCACACCAGGGCCCGATCGACGGGAACCGTCTCCTCGGTCACGGCGATCCAGTCCCGACAGGCGGTCACGGACGGCGGTTGGAGCACCGTCCCACCATAGGGTCGTACCTGGTCAGTGCGGACATCGCTCGGTCCGGACGGGTGGTGCGGAATGGCGGATCAGTGCGGGTGGCCACCGCCGAGGAGGTCGAGGGCGTGAGGCACCACGTCGAGGATGGCCTCGATGGACTCGATCGCTCCCTGGGTCGATCCGGGCACGTTGACCACCAGGCAGGAGCCCACCGTTCCGGCCACCCCCCGCGAGAGCCGGCCGAGGGGGCTCGTTGCCCGCATGGCCTCGGCGATGCCCGGGGCCTCCCGGTCGACCACCGTGCGGGTCGCCTCCGGGGTGAGGTCCGTGGGCGAGAACCCGGTGCCGCCGGTGGTGGCAACCAGGCCGTTGAATCCCTCGGCCAGGTCGTGCAGGGCCTCAGCTACTGGCGCCAGGCCGTCCGGAACGGTGCGACGCTCGATCACCTGAAACCCGTGGCCGGCCAGGTAGTCGGCCAGTGTGGCGCCCGAGCGGTCCTGGCGCGTGCCGGCGTGCACGGAGTCGGAGACCACCAGCACCTTCGCTTCCAGTGCCATGGGCGCGATGCTACCGGGTGGCCGCGGGCATCCCCGAGGGAGAATCCGTCGGCGTCGGCACTAGGTTGCCGATGGAGTGAGTCGACCACCAATCCGGATCGGAGTCAGTCATGTGGACGCGAGGTGCCATCGGTGTCGTGCTGTGCCTGGTCGGGTTGGTGTGGATCGGCCAGGGCACCAACGTCATCCACGGATCGGGAATGAGCGGCCACGGAGGCTACGCCGTGCTCGGCGGTGCGGTGATCGTGATCGGTCTGGCGCTCATCGCGTGGGCGTGGCGGATCCGCCGGAGCAGGATGACCTGACCAGTCCTTCCACCGGGGCATCGGGCCGGCCGGCCCGAACTCAGATGGAGGCGGTCAGATGGACGAGACCGGCTCCTTCTCGGGTTGTACTTCCTCCTCCTCGCTGAGCCACGCCGAGGCGTGGGCGCGGGCCCACGCCTCGGTGACCCACCCCTTGATCATCGATCGAAGGGCATCGCGGTGGGTGAGGGCGAACACCACGTGACCGAAGACGACGACGAAGATGGCCAACGCCAGCACGTCATGGACGAAGGTGGCACCGGTCCGCCAACTGAGCGGGAAGAAGCGGTACCACTTCAGCATGGAGCCGGTGCCGAGCATCACCACGATGGCGCCGGCCACGAAGAGGACATTCAGTTTCTGGCCCGGGTTGAACTTGTCAGGATTGGAGAGCCGTCTGGTGCCCAGGGATCTGACCCACCTGAGCTCCTCGGTGGCCCACAGGTTGCATCGGCGGACATCACGTCGCAACCGTGTCCCCCAGGGGCCGGCCAGCGCGATGATCAGCGGGATCGGCAGAGCCACACCCGTCCAGGTGTGGATCTCGGCGATGAGGGCACGACGCCCAACGAGGGCCTCCACCTGGACGAAGTAGAGCGGCAGCGCCGTCGCCATCAGGATGCCGAAGCCCAGCGCGGTGGCCCAGTGGGCCGCCCGCTCCACGCGGTCGAAGCGGAGGATCCGGCGAGAGCCCAGCCGCGCCGGGGCCGGAGCGCCCCGGCGGGCCCGATCAGTCGACGGGGGCGTCATTGCGGCCGTTGGAGCTGCCTATCCAGGCATCGATCGAGTAGCCGTTCTGCTCCCAGAAGCCCGGGGCGGCCTCCTTCACCACCCGGATCGCCGACAGCCACTTCAACGACTTGTAGCCGTACATGGGGGCGACGTAGAGGCGGACCGGGCCACCGTGCTCGGTGGTCACCGGCGCGCCGGGCATGCGGTAGGCGACGATGACGTCGGGGCGGCGCGCCTGGTCGAGGGTGAGGCTCTCGGTGTCCAGGCCGTCGTAGCTGTCGAAGGCCAGCGCGGCGGCCCCGGCCTTGACACCGGCGGCGTCGAGCACATCGGAGAGCTTGACCCCCTCCCAGTGGACGTCGGGGACCCGCCACCCGGTCACGCACTGGAAATCCTTCACCAACCTGGTCTTCGGCATCGACTCGATGTCGTCCAGGGTGAGGTCGAGGGGCCGGTCGACCAGTCCGGTGACCTGGAGCCGGTACTTCGACCGGGGAATGTAGGGGAACGAATTGGTGATCGTGTAGAACCGGAAGCGATCCCCCCCGGGCAGCAGGCCCCCGAGGCCGGAACCGAGCGCATTTCCGACCACATCTTGGACCCGGGCCCCGAACACGATGCCGGCGGCGCCGGCGGCGACCATGCCCAGAAACACCCGCCTCCCGACGTGCTTGGGCCGTTCGGCCTGGGACGACGGTGGAGCCACAGGCCGATGCTAGGTGGTGCCCGGTAAAAGGAGGCGTCGCTCGCTCGCCCACGCCGGTAGGCGTCAACGGCGCCGCCTCTCAGGAGAATCTCAGATTGGCCCGGTACTGTGCGCGACCGCCGGGTCCGTCGAGCCAGGTTCCGCCACCGAACTCCCGGACCCGGCGCCAGCGGGCAGGTCGCCGCCGGAATGCTCAGGACAGCTCGGGTGCGGCATCACCGGTCACCACCACCCGCGGCGACCGCTTGGTGGGAACCGCCATGTGAGGCGGCGCCCACTTGGACAGCAACACCACTCCTACGAACATGGCGGCCAGAAAGGCCACTTGCAAGGTGATGGCGAGGGGCGAGCTGTTGAGTCGCTCGCCGAAGAGCTCGATGCCGATGGCGATGCTGGCCAATGGGTCCACGATGAGAAGTGCCGACTGAGAGGCGGCCAAGGGTCCGGCAGCAAAGGCCGCCTCGAGGAGAACGGTCCCGAGGACACCGCTGACCACCACCCCGTAGACCGGCCAATGGAGGAACAGGCCGCCCCAGCCGTCATGGGCCAGCACCTCGGTGGCAGCCTTGACGAAGGCGGCGTCGATGGCCCACACCAGGGCGGCGGCGGCACCGAGCAGTGCGGCCCGGCGGGCGGGCGAACCCCAGCGACTGAGCAACAGCAAGATGGCGATCAACAGGCCGCGACTGCCCAACGCAAAGATCCACCCGGCGAGGGTGGGGTGGTTGTGCCCCTCCCGGGGATGGGCCGCCACCAGAAAGCCGATCAGGCCGGCACACAGGAGACTGGCTGCGCCCCAGGTTCGAGAGGCGATCCGGTCGTGGAGCCACAGTGCCCGGAGGGCCAGCGTGAAGATGAGCTCGGTGACGAGGATCGGCTGCACGGTGGCCAACTCGCCGAAGTAGAGGGCCAGGGCGGTGAAGACGAAGGTCCCCCCCATACAAACCATTCCGAGCAGCCACAGGGGCTGGCGGATGAGGAATCGGGTGGTCTCCCAGGCGGTCTTCTTCTTGTCCTCGCCAGCGATGTTGGCCAGTCGCTGGAGGACCGAGGTCAGCGCCTGGCTGAACGCGCCGAGGAGCGCGAACAGAATGCTCATCGAACTGTGCCCGTCGTCATGACCACCCTCCTGCCGTCAATTCGAGTCCAGCGACCACCGGGTCCGCAAGACCATCCGGGGAGGGGGCGACGGCGGCTCATGGCGACGTGCACGTTGCCGGCTCGCGGGACGGCTGCGGCGTGAGCCCGAGCCGCCACGCCAGCCAGGGGAACGAGTCCTCGAGCGCTTGGCTCCAGAGGTCGAAGTCGTGCCCGCCGGGCCGTACCAGAATGCAGGTGGCGATGCCGGCCCGAAGGGCAGCCGGCTGCAGGCTGTGGGCGGCCTCGAGTGGCTCCTGGTCTTGATCTCCCACCTCGAACCAGCCGGCCAGGCCGTCGAAGTGCCCACCGCGGAGGAGTTGCACCGGGTCGTGGGCGGCAAAGTCCTGCTCGGACCCACCGAACAGGGTGTCGATGGTGTCGGCCTGCGTGGTCTCCTGGTACTGCGGAGTGGCGAACCCCGAAAAGGATGCGAACGTCGGGAAGACCGTCGGATGCCGGAGGGAGAGCATGACCGAGCAGGTTCCGCCGGCCGAGAGTCCGCCGATGGCCAGCGAGCCGGGACGGTCCGAGGCGTTGAACTGGCTCCTGGCGAACGCCGGTACGTCCTGCACCAGGTAGGTCTCGGCGTTTCCGAACTTGCTGTTCACGCACTCGGAGTCCACGGTCAGGAGACCGTTGGGATCAGGCATGACGATGATCGGGGCCACGCCGTGGTGAGCCTGGGCGAAGGCATCGGCCGTGTTGTCGGCGTCGCCGTCCCCCGACCAGTCCGAGGCGCTCCCCGGCTCCCCCGGCAGCAGGATCAGCGTGGGCAGCGACGGCGTCACCTTGGAGAACCAGACCGGTGGCAGGTAGACGTAGGCCGGTCGAGTGGCGAAGTGCGAGACCTTGGGAGGGATGGTCACGGTGACCACCACACCCTGATCGGGGAGCTTGCCGGTGGCGGCAACCTGCGCCCGGATCTCCTGCAGCTGTGGGATCTCGACCACGTTTTCGGGATCCACGGTCACCAGGCGGCCCAGGGTGGGGAACGAACCCGACTGCACGTCGACGGTGTCGAGGGCGGCAAGCAAGGTCAGCACCACCGCGCCGACCGCCACCACCCGTCGCCAGCGTCCGGCTCCTGCCCAGCCGGTGGCCGCCACCCACACCGCGAGAACGAAGGCGAGGCCCCAGACATAGGCCAGCCAGGGGAAGTCCGACGGCACCAGCGAACCGAGGGTGAGCACCAGCGCCACCACCCCGGTGACCACGGCGGCGATCGGCAGCCCGCGGCCAAGTTGGCGCTTCCAACCACCGGAGCGCCACGACACCGCCGACACCAAGGTAACGAGGGCCAGGCCGCGGAGGACGAGCGGGAGCCACCCCGAGATGATCGAGATGTTCACGATGGGCTCCCTGGCCCTGGCGCCAACGCGGCGATGGCCAGGAACGGGCTACGACGGGTCCGCGGTTCCACCACTTCCTCGATGCCGGGTGCTGAGCCAGCGCTGCAGGCCGGCGGCATTGGAATGCACGCCGTTCATCACGTCGAGCTTCTCACGGTGCTCGTCGGGCACGCCCTCGAGATCAGAGGCGAACGCGGTCGACAGCGCGGCGGCGACGTCCTCGTTGTTGCGGAAGGCCGCCTCGGCCACGTCCGCCCATCGCCGTAGCGTTCCATCGGCTTCGTCGAGAACGTCGAGCGGATCGGCGAGGAGACCGTAGTGGGCGAGGGCCAATCCGGTCGGACGCCGCTCGGCGAACCGGCGCAAGGAGTTGAGCGCCAGGTCCAGGTCGAAATCGGGTGGGGGCGTCGAGGGCCGGAGGACACCAGCGTCAGGAAGCTTCACCCCCACGGCATCACCGGCGAAGAGCACGCCGCTCAGTGTGTCGTGCAAGGCGACGTGATGCTTGGCATGGCCGGGCGAGTCCACCGCCACCAGCGACCGGGTCGGACCGACCCGGATCGCCTCCCCGTCCTCCAGCACCTGGATCCGCTCGGGAGGCGTCGGATCGAGCCGGCCGTAGAGCGAGTCGAGAAGCGGTCCGTAGACCCTCGAGGCGGAGTCGACCAGCTTGGTCGGGTCCGCCAGGTGCCGCGCTCCCTTCGGATGGACGTAGACGGTCGCCTCGGGAAAGGCTCGGGCGACATCACCGACCCCCCCGGCGTGGTCGAGGTGGATGTGGGTGACCACCACGCCGGCCAGGTCAGTGGCACCGAGACCGAGCGTTGCCAGTTGGGCCAGCAGGACCGGGACCGAGCTCTGGCTGCCGGTCTCGATCAGGATGGGCGACTCCCCCTCGATCAGATAGCCGGCGGTGACCCGATGCCATCCCCCGAGCAGGGTGTCGAGCTCGATCACGCCGTCGGCGACGGTGACCCCTGCGCTCGGTTCCCCGGGATCGTCCGGATCAAAGGGGTGGGCATGGGTCCGGTCTGCTCCCCCAGCGTCTGGCCGATGACCGTGGCCCCCACTCATGTCGGCCTCACCGCCGACCGGATCGGAACCACCAACCGCGCCGGCATCGGGCTACGGCCGCGAGACGGCGGTCGCCGGCCGGCCGGACTTCTGGGCCGCCTTCACGGGCGCCGTCTTCTTCGCCGTTCTCTTGGCCGCCTTCTTGGCCACTTTCTTCGTCGCCGTCTTCTTCGCCACAGCCTTCTTCGCCGCAGCCTTGTTCGTCGCGGCCTTCTTCGTCGCCTTCTTTCCCATGGCCCTCTTCGTCGCAGCCTTCTTGATGGGGGCACGACGCTGCCCCTTGCTAGCGGCAGCATCGGACACCTTGGCCGGGGCTTTTGTGGTCAGTGCGGTCGGACGCTTGGCGCTCGGTTTGGGCGTCGGCTTGGCGGGAGGAACACCGGCGGTCGGTGGTCTGGCGCCGATGGCCTCCTGCACCACGTGGGCCGCCCGACCGGCCGCGTCGGTGTCCGCGCTCTGGACCAGCTTCGACAGCATGTTGCGAGCATCGAATCCGCCCATGTGACGGGGGCGGGTCCTGCCCTTCCCCTCGGTCAACGCACGCCGGGCCAGCCCGGCAATGACGTGGCTCGAGGATGGTTTCTCCTGCCCGCCCATCTTCGAGGCCGAGTTGACCAGGGAGACATGCGAGAACGCCTGGGGGAAGTTGCCCACCAGCCGTCCGGCCACCGGGTCGTACTCCTCGGACAGGAGACCGAGGTCGTTGCGCAAGTCCAGCAGGCGGTCGAGCAGTTGGCGGGCGTCACGGTCCCGCCCCAACAGGGAGAGGCAGTCGGCCAACCAGAACGAGCAGGCCAGGAACGCCCCCTCACGGCCGGAGAGGCCGTCGACATCACCGGTGTCGGCGGTGCGGTACCGCAACACGAATCCACCGTCGACCAGTTCGCGCTCCACCGCCTCGATGGTGCCGCGCATCCGCGGGTCATGCGCCGGGAGAAAACCGACCAGCGGGATCATCAGGAGACTGGCGTCCAACTCATCGGAACCGTAGTACTGAGTGAACGAACCCTTCTCCACGTTGAATCCCTCGTCACAGACCTGGTCGAAGATCTCCTTGCGCACCTTCTTCCACCGATCGATCGGACCTTCGAGGTCGTGCTTTTCGGCGGTCTTTATGGCACGGTCGATGGCCACCCAGGCCATCACCTTGGAATGGGTGAAGTGGCGTCGGGGCCCCCGAACCTCCCAGATGCCGTCATCGGGCTCGCGCCACCCATCGACGAGGAAGTTCATCAGCGACAGCTGGAGCTCCCACGTCGGGTTGTCGGTGGTTTCGACGGTGTCGGACGACTCGTAGAGGGCGGACATCACCTCGCCGTACACGTCCAGCTGGAACTGCCCGGCGGCGGCGTTTCCGATTCGCACCGGCGCCGAGTTCTCGTAGCCGGGGAGCCAGTCGATCTCCCATTCGTCCAACCGGCGCTCGCCGCCCGCCCCGTACATGATCTGCATCTGGGCGGGATCGCCGGCGATCGCCCGCACCAACCATTGGCGCCAGGCCATGGCCTCTTGGTAGAAGCCGCCGCGCATCAGGGATTCGAGGGTGAGCGTGGCGTCACGCAGCCAACAAAACCGGTAGTCCCAGTTGCGGTTCCCTCCCAGGGTCTCGGGGAGCGACGTGGTGGCGGCGGCGACGATGCCTCCGGTGGGCTCGTAGGTCAGCGCCTTGAGGGTGATCAGCGAGCGCACCACCGCCTCGCGGTACTCGCCCTGGTAGCTGCATTGTGTGGCCCAGTCGGTCCACCAGAGCTCGGTGTCCTGGATGGCAAAGGCGGCATCGACCGGCCGAGGAGGTTCCTCGCTGGCCGGGAACCACGTCAGGGAGAAGGGGATCTGCTGGCCCTCCCAGACGGTGAACTCGGCCACCGTCGAGAAGTCCCGCCCGCTGCAGGCCACCGGGGTCCACAGCGACAGCCCGTCGGGACCGGCGATGGCATTGAGGGTCCCGTCCGATCTGCGGACCCAGGGGATGATCTGGCCGTAGCCGAACCTGATGGTCAGGGTCATCTCCATGGTCACCTTGCCGCGCACGCCCTCGACCAGACGCACCACCTCAGGATGCTGTTGGCGGATGGGCATGCAGTCGACCACCCGGACGCTGCCTTCGTCGGTCACGAACTCCGACTCGAGCACCAGCGTGTCGCCCCGGTAGTGGCGGTGGGTGGCCTCGTGCGCCCCCTTGGGCGCCAGTCTCCACGAGCCGTGGTCTTGGTCGCCCAGCAGCTTGGCGAAGCACGCCGCCGAGTCGAAACGGGGCAAGCACAGCCAGTCGATCGAGCCGTCCCGTCCCACCAGGGCCGCGGTGTGGAGGTCGCCGATGATGCCGTAGTCCTCGATGCGAAGGGCCATGCCCCCATGTCTAGTGGAGGCCCGCACCGGTGCGGGGTCTTCTCCCGCCCCGGGCCGAGGCCGAACCGATCAGCCCGAGGTGCAGGGCCCGGTGCCCACCGGGCTCGTCTTGCTCTCGGCCTGGACGACGCGGGAGAGCACCCCCGGCGACGCCAGGGCGTACCCGATATCGGCATTGGTGGTCGATCGCGAGAACACCACACCGATCACCTGGCCGTCGGGCTGGACGAGGGGCCCGCCCGAGTTGCCGGGACGGACGGTCGCCTGGATCTCGTAGACGTTGCGCACCGTCAGCTTCTGCCCGTAGATGTCCCGCCCCTCGGCCTCGAAGTCGGCCATCACTCCGGCGGGCACCACCGTGAAGGGCCCTCCGCCCGGGTAGCCGAGCACTGCGGCCTCCACCCCCCGGGAGGACTGGGCCGGATCGAGCGCCAACGATGGTTCGCTGATGCCTCCCACCCGCATCACGGCCAGGTCGTAGGAAGGATCGAACAACACCACCTTGGTCTGGTGAGCACCGCTGCCGTCGACGACCATGGGGTGGGGGATGCCGGCCACCACGTGGGCGTTGGTCACCACCAGGCCCGGCGCGGCGACGAAGCCCGAGCCCTCTTGGATCTGCCCGCACCCGTCGCCGATGATCTTGACGGTGGAGGCGCCGGCATGGTTGACCGCCTCCTGGAGCTGGGCGTCCCCCGGCAGGGACACCGGGCCGGCCGACGCCGGGGCCAGTCCGGCGAAGACAGGCGGGAACCCTTCCGAGGACAGGAAGCTCTGCACTCGTGAGAAGACCGAGGGCGTGGGGGGCAGCACGTTGTCGAGCGAGCGGATGATGCTCGACTCGTCGATGGCGGCGTTGAGGCTCACCGAGGTGGTGTTGGCCAGCGTGCTGGCCAGAAGCCACACCACCAGGAGTGAGGACACCACCGCCACCGCCATGCCAAGGACCGAGTCGATGGCGCCCAACCTCCCCCGATGCACCCGCATGAAGGCCTGGTTCCCCACGATCCGCCCGACCACACCGAGGAGTGTGGCCACACCCAACATGGTCACCAGGGCCACGGTGGTGCGTGCCGATGTGGAGTGGACCTGGCGCACGGTCACCGACGCCAACACGGCCCCCAGAAGGAGGCCGCACACGAACCCCCCGTAGGACAGGACCTGGACAATGGCCCCGAGCCGGAGCCCCTGGATGGCAGCCAACGCCACCAGGCCGATGACGACGAAGTCGACCGCGTTCACGGGAGGGCCCACCACACAGTGAGGGCCTGGCGGGAGAACCGGCGTCGAGGAGGTGAGTCCACCGACTCACGCTAGACGGACATCCTCCTCGGCCATGGTCATCACCTGCCCATCCGAGGCCGCCGCGGGAGGATCCCATACCATTGGGGAGAATCCGCCGGCTTCGGTCAGATGGCGGGCAGCGCGACGAAGATGAGCGGGGACAATCGTGAGTGACCTGACCACCGGGGGCGACGGGCTCCCGGCCCGCCCGGGCACGTGACCAGGTCGGAGGCACCGGTGCCCCGGGATCCCAGGGATACGGTCGGCAGGGACCCAGTGCCCAGGGACCCAATGCCCGGGGACCCCGCGTCCAGGGGCACCGCTCGATTCCGACTGCGCATGGTGGCGGTGGCGTCGACGGTCCTGGTGGTAGTGACGGTCACCGCATGCGCCGCCGTGTCCTCCCCCGGAGGGGCCCCAACGGCATCGACGTTCGGCGCCGACTCCCCGTGGCTCGGGCCATTCACCCCGGCTGCCCTACCCGCCCTGGTCAACTCCCTCACCGCGCTGGACTGCGTGAGCGCGTCGCTGTGCTGGGCTGTCGGCTCGACGGTGGGTAGTGCCGGGGCCCCCAACGGAGCGGCCGTCGTCGCCACCACCAACGGGGGGATCTCGTGGGTCACACAGGCCATCCCCCCGACCGTGGGATTCCTGTCCGACATCGCCTGCAGCGACCAGAAGCGCTGCACCGCGGTCGGGCAGGCCACCCCGACCTCGGACGGCCAGGCGGTGATCATCGGAACCGTCGATGGTGGGTCGGTGTGGAGCCAGGAGCCCACGCCCCCGGGCATCCTCGATCTCACCGCTGTCGCCTGTCGATCCGACGGCCGCTGCGTGGCGATTGGATCGACGGCCGCCGGAGTTGTGGCACTGGCCTCCGCAACCACCGGCTCCGCCTGGTCGCAGGAGGGGTCCCTGCCGGCGAATACCACCGGTGCCACCGACATCTCCTGTTCTGACGACCAGACCTGCTGGGTCACCGCCCACACCGCTATCGACCTCGATCACGTCAGCGGCACGGTTGCCCTGTCGGTGGACGGCGGAGCAAGTTGGTCGGCGCTGACCATGCCGCCGGGAATCGGCTATCTCAACGGCATCTCGTGCCTCAACGGCTCGACCACCGGAGCCGGCGCGCTGCCCACCACCACGGTGGCCCCCACCGCCCCCATCCCGGCGCCGTCGGGCGCCACCACCGCGTCCACGACCGCGCCTACCACCACCGCCCCACCGGCCACGACCACTCCTCCTGTCGCCACTCCCCCAACCGGCGTCGCCGGCGCCAACTGCACGGTGGTCGGGACCACCGCCAACACGCTGAACGGCACCCGCACCGGCCACGGGCTGCTCCTGACGTCGGAGAACGGGGGCGCCAGTTGGTCGGTCAAGCCGGTGAGCGCCACCTCGGCGTCGTTGGCCGATGTCTCGTGCACCGCCATCGGTTCGTGCGTTGCCGTGGGGGACTCGGTGGCCACGTCGAACCAGGCGGGGATGGCGATCCTCTCCGGCACACTCGCTCAGCCCTGGAAGAAGCCGGCAGTGGTGGGCTCACCGCAGCCGCTGACGGCGGTGAGCTGTGTGTCGATCTCGCACTGCGTGGCGGTCGGGGAATCATTCAGCGAGCACCTGGCCGGCGGATGACCGGGCAGACGACCGGGCGCATGACCGTGGGCCCGGCGATGGCGTCGGTCGGGTCACACCCCGTTCCTATGATGCATGACGTGCTCCGATCGTCGATTACCACCCCCTGGGGATTTGGGCCAACCCCGATGGGGCATCCATGACCAACATCGAGCCGATCCGACCGGTGTCCAGGCGGCGGCCGACCTCCACCTCCACCTTCGGCGTCGGACGGCGGGAGGCGCACGACTCGTCGTCCTTCTACGCCAGGTTCACCCCACCCCGACTCTCCGACGACGACCACGTCGCCCCCCACCGCGGCAAGGACACCCTGTGGGTCGGGAACGCCCGCGACATGGACCGATACGGAAAAGTGGCGGACAATTCGGTAGCCCTGGTGGTGACGTCACCACCGTATTTCGCCGGCAAGGAGTACGAGTCGGTGCTCGGGGTGGGACATGTCCCCGCCGACTACCACGACTACTTGAGCATGCTGCACGACGTGTTCGGCCAATGCTTCGAGAAGCTCGAGCCGGGCGGGCGCATCGCGGTGAACGTGGCCAACCTGGGCCGCAAGCCCTACCGGTCGCTGTCACGGGACGTCATCGACCTCCTCGAGCGGCTCGGCTACCTCCTGCGCGGTGAGATCATCTGGCAGAAGAGCCACGCCGCCGGCGGATCCTGTGCCTGGGGCACCTATCAACGGCCGGGCAACCCGGTCCTGCGCGACGTGTCCGAGCGCATCATCGTGGCGTCGAAAGGGCGGTTCGACCGCGCCCGCACCCCCGATCAGCGCTCGCTCGAGGGATTGCCGAGCGAGGGCACCATCACCAGGGACGAATTCATCGACGCCACCATCGACGTCTGGGACATCCCCTCCGAGTCGGCCACCCGGGTGGGCCACCCGGCTCCGTTCCCCGTCGAGCTCCCCCGTCGCCTCATCGAGCTCTACACCTACCGCGGCGACCTGATCCTCGACCCGTTCATGGGATCCGGTTCGACGGCGGTGGCTGCGGTGCGCACCGAACGCCACTACGCCGGCTTCGACACCGACGACGCCTACATCGCCTTGGCCGAGCGTCGGATCGCCGAGGAGCGGGCCGCCACCGCCCAGCCGGCAGCAACGGGCGACGTCGTGCGGCGGGTGACCGTGCCCCGCGGTCGATCGGTCGACCGTGACGGCGATGCCGACGGCGACATCTCAGAGGAGGAGCAGGCGGTCAGGGCGGGTCACAAGGCGCAACAGGTCGCCCACCTCGCCCTGGTATCGAGTGGGTTCGTGGACATCGAGTGCGATGTAGCCTTCGGCGATCTCGGGCTGAGCGTGGATTTCCGAGCCCGGGATGCAACCGGCGGGCGGTGGCTCTTCGAGCTGGCCGGAGCCTTTTCGGCCACCCGGCCCGGCCTTCGTCGCCCCGATGTCCTGTGGCGGGCGTTGGGCATGGCCAGCGTCCTGCACGAGACTCGACGACGCGACCCGTCCCGCGACGACCTGGGTCCCCTGGTCCTGCTGTCGACCGACGCCCCGGCTCCCCGGTCCGCCGGTGGCAAGGCACTGCGTGCCGTGCAGGGCGACGACCGCTCGGGCCCGGTCCATGACGTGCTCGAACTGCTCGACCGGGAGTCCATGGAGAGGCTGCGGGTCTATGGCCAGGGTGACCGGCGAGGCGGATGAGGGCGGCACTGGACGGCGACCGATCCCATGCCCGATGACCGGACGACGGTCACCGAGCTGGGGACGGCGCTCGGGACGCTCCCCTTCCCCGACCCGTCGTCGGCACTGGCCGCGCGCCCTGGCCAGCTCCAGGTGGCCGGCGAGACATGGGACCATCTCGACAAGATCGCAGCGACCGGGCGGTTCACCACCGAGCTGACCGCGGCGTTCGCCAATGGACGCGCCTTCCTCGACGCCCCCGACGGGCTCCGGGGCCGCACACCCCTGACCATCGAGTGGACCGGCGGGCGCAGGCCCCCGGGTGACGAGGTTGCCCCCATCGACCTCCGGATCGACCACGTCTTCCTCATCAGTTGCAAGTACGAGTCGGACATCCTGGCCAATGCTTCGCCGGCCCGGCTCTTCGACGGGTTGCTGGCCACCACCGGGTCGTGGGAGCGAACCGACTGGTACGAGACGGTCGCACCACGGGAGTTCGAGGCGCTCTACCGGTCGTGCCTGGCGGCAACCGACCTCGGCCACCTTCCGCCCACGCCGGCCGAGTGCACTCGGGACCAGCTCGACGCGCTGCGCGCCTCCTTGGCGGGGCGGAGCTACCCCGACGCCTCCTCACGGTCGGCCTACGCCGCGCTGTGCCGAGCGGTGAGCACGGCCTCGGCCCTTCGCTGGGCCGGTCAGCTGGAGTCCTCCGGAATCGCCGGGGAGACAATGCTGTGGCGCTTGCTGCGGATCGGCAACGCCCCCTACTTCGTGCTCGGCCATGACCGGCGGAGCGGTCTTCCGGTCCGGTATCGGATCGCCGGGCCGTGGGACTGGCGGGAGCAGTTCGAGCTGGAGGACTTTTCCGTTGCGCCGGCGACGGCCGGCCAGCCCAGGGTGGACTGGACGTGCACCTACCGCGCCCGGCACGGGGGAGCGGGCGGCACGGTCGCCGGTCACGTCGAGATCCGGTGGAGCCACGGCCGGTTCGCCCAACCTCCGGAGGCGAAGATCTACCTCGACACCCCGATGTCGCAGCTGCCCGGGTACTACCCGCTGCACGACCCCGATCAGCACCAGCTCACGTTGTGGTCGATGGCCCGGTGAGACCATCATGAGCTGGGACGGGGAGGAGTATCAGGAGCGATTCGACTCCCTGGCCGCGTCCGGGGTCGACGTTCACGGCGAGGCCGACTTCGTGGCCCGGTGGCAACCTGGGTCCGTCCTGGATGCCGGATGCGGAACCGGTCGGGTGGCCCGGGAGCTCGCCCGCCGGGGCATCGACACCGTCGGCATCGACCGCGACGGCTCGATGATCGCCACCGCCCGCCGGCACGCACCCGGGCTGGTGTGGGTACTCGGCGACATCGCCGACTACGACCTGGGCCGGCACTTCGACGTGGTGGCGATGGCCGGCAACGTCCCCCTCTTCACGCCCGAGGGCACCCAGGCCGATCTGGTGGCGGGGTGCGCCCGGCACCTGGGGCCGGGCGGGAGCCTGATCGCCGGCTTCCAACTCGATCGCCGCTACCCCCTGTCCGCCTACGACGAGCACTGCGGCCTGGTCGGTCTGGAATGCGCCGGTCGCTTCGCCTCCTGGTCCGGGGATCCGTTCTCCGAAGGCGCCCCCTATGCAGTGTCGGTGCACCGCAAATCAGCCTGAGGAACGACCCATCGGTGGAGGAACGACCCATCGGTGGTGGCTCGGGATCCACCGCCGCAGCGCTTCTGCGAACATGGGCCGCATCGCGAAAGGACGCCATGCGTAACCCCATGTTCGTCTACGACGAGCAACTCACCACCTTGATCCTCGACTACTGCCGCTGGCGCCTGGCCCTCGACCCGGTGCCGCTCGACTTCGGTGGAGCCCAGGCCTCGTCGCTGGACGCCAGCCTCGAGGGACTGATCAATCCGCAGGGGACCGACGCCCACCGGATCATGGACATCTTCAACCACCAGCTGGCCACCGCGGTGGTGTCCTGTGACAGCCCGCGCTTCTTGTCGTTCATCCCCGCCGCACCGACGAAGGCCGCACTCCTCTTCGACATGCTGGTGGCGTGCTCGTCACTGCAGGGCACGTCGTGGATGGAGGCGGCCGGTGCGGTGGCCGCCGAGAACCAGGCGCTGGGCGTGCTCGCCGATCTGGCCGGCCTGCCGTCGAGCGCAGGTGGGTGCTTCGTCTCCGGCGGCTCGGCGGGCAACCTCTCCGCGCTGATGGTGGCCCGGGACACTGCCGCGTACCGGATGGGCGACCGTGCCCCTCTCCGCCCGCTGATCGCCATCAGCGAAGAGGCCCACTCCTCGGTGGGCAAGGCGCTCGGGGTACTTGGGGTCGAACCACTGGTTATCCCGTGCGACGATCACCGGCTGACCGGCACCGGTCTTCGGGCCACCCTCGACACCCACCCGAGGGGCGCCGACGCCGTCGGGGTGGTCGCCACCGGGGGCACCACCAACGCCGGGATCATCGACGACCTCGCCGGCGTCGGCGAGGTGGCACGGGAACGGTCCCTGTGGTTCCACGTGGACGGGGCCTACGGCTGCGCTGCCCTGTTCGCTCCCTCGATCCGCGAGCGCTTCGACGGCATCGAGACGGTCGACTCCTTCGTGGTCGATCCCCACAAGTGGCTCTTCGCCCCCTTCGATTGTGCCGCCCTCGTCTACCGGGAGCCCCACCTGGCCAAGGCCGTCCACACCCAGGACGCCTCGTATCTCGATGTGCTCCACAGCGACCCCGGCGAGTGGAATCCCAGCGACTACGCCTATCACCTGACCCGGAGGGCCCGCGGCCTCCCCCTGTGGTTCTCCTTGGCCGTTCACGGCACCGACGCCTACCGCGACGCCATCGAAGCGGTTCTGGCTGTCACCCAGGCCAGCGCCGACCTCATCGAGCGGACCCCTCACGTCGAGCTGGTGCGCAGGCCGGAGCTGTCGGTGGTGCTGTTCCGGAGGAAGGGGTGGGACCGGGCGCGCTACGAGCAGTGGTCCGCTGAGCTGCTCGCCGGCCAGATCGGGTTTGTGGTGCCGACCGCCTGGGAAGGCGAGTCGGTGGGACGGCTGGCCCTTCTCCATCCCGACACCACCGTCGGCATCATCGAGGAGGTCCTCGCCACCATGGCCTGAGCAGGCGGAGGCTGTTCGTCGGGCGGGGGAGGCGAGCCGGTGAGTCCGAGACGCTGGACGAGTAGCGCCCCGGACTCACAGGCTGACGGATACGGCGACCGGCGCCCTCAGGCGGGGTTGAGGGTCAGGGTGAGGGTTTTGGTGGCCGTCTGCTTGGGCTTGGACTTGTCGGTGACGGTGAGCGTGACCGAGTAGGGCCCGGTCGCCGGTGGCTTCTTTGCGCTCACCGTTCCCTTGATCACCCCCGACTTCTCCTTGAGCCCCTTGGGGAGGCCGGTCGCCTTCCACTTGTAGGGGGCCTTGCCCCCCGATGCGGACAGGGTGTCGCTGTAGGGGGTGCCGATGGTGGCCGACGGCAGGGAGGTCGTGGTGATGGAGAGGGCGCCGGAAGCCGTCACGGTGAGGGTGAAGGCCTGTGTGGCCGGGTTGCCGATGCCGTTGGTGGCGGTGAAGGTGATCGGGAAGGTGCCGGTCACCGTCGGGGTGCCGGTGAGCGAGCCGCCGGTAAAGGTGACCCCGGTGGGCAGGGCGCCAGTCTCGGTGATGGTGGGCGTCGGGTTACCGGTGGCCGTCGGGGTGAAGCTCCCGGCAGTGCCCTCGGTGAAGGTGGTGTTGTTGGCCGAGGTGATGGCGGCGATGGCGCTCCCGGCTGGCCCGGGCACGGCCGACCAGGTGAACCCGTTGGGATCGGAGGTGGACTTGGTGAAGGTGATCTGGGTGTTCCAGTTGTCGGTGAGGACGCCCGAGCTGTTGGCACAGGCCAGGCCCCCCTCCCAGATCCCGCTGGTACCCCCGGTGTAGAGCAGGTCGGCCGCGGTGAAGGATCCGCCACTGACCCCGGCTCCCCACTGGAAGTCGTTGGGGATACCGATGATCTGGCCGGTGGTCTGGGCGGTGTTGACCGGGCCGTAGTAGTTGAGGTCCGACTCGTAGAGCCCGAAGCCCTGGGACGGGCCAGTGTTATCGCTGAAGGTGGTGGAGGAGATGGTCGCGCTCTTCTCCACCAGGTAGCTCCACACGTGGTAGCCATCGTGGGCGGTGTCACCGGTGCAGACGGCACCGGATGGCAGGGTCACCGTGAAGTCGGTGTTGGAGCCGCCCGAGGCCAGGTAGTTGTCATTGGACGGGGTGGCCGTGGTGGCCACGCCATTGAGGGTGGAGGCCGTTGCTGCGCCCATCCCGACTACGGCCAGGGTCAGCGTGGCCACACCGGTGAGGGCGGCCAGGGCGACGGCCAGCCCGGCCCTCGCCGATCGGGGCCTCGAGGAGCGGGCCCTCCCGGGCCCGTCCTCGGGGATGTGGGTCATGTCAGCGCGTGCAGCGTTCATGGTTAGGTTCCTAGCGATCGGTTTGATTGACCTCGACGGGTACGTGTGAGCCGCTCAGCTGTTGCCCTCGAGGGTGGTGGCTCCGCAGGTGCCCTCGGCGGCGGTGAGGTCGTCGAAGCCGAACGTGTTCATGATCGCCTCCTGGCCCGAGGAGCACAGCGGCGAGGTCGCTCCGGTGAACAGGCTGACCAGCCCATGGTCCTCGTTGGGCCCGGCCGTGATCTTGACGGTGGGCACCACGGTGAACAGGTTGTAGCCGTAGGAGGTGGACGTGTAGTAGGTGGTGTTGGGCCGCAGCGAGGTGCCCGTCCCGGTGAAGGGCACGCCCAGTGCGGTGGAGCCGTCGGTGATCGAGGCCAGGAAGGCGCCGCCGCTGCGGGCGTCGGCCGACTCGTCCACGGACACCCCGTTGTTCTGAGCGATCCAGTCACCGGCGGAGATGGGGACGATGGCGTCGGTGTGGGCCGGCAGGCTGGAGGCGAAGCCGTCGTAGAAGGCGTTGCCGCTGTTCTGCTGGATCTGGCTGCAGTCGGTGGTGCCGCTCGGGTCGTCGGCCTGGGCCTCGGCTCCGGCAACGGCCTCGGAGACGCCGATGGCCGACTCCAGGTTGGTGCGCGGCGCCGAGCCGGAGATGGACAGGCAGCCCTCCACGGTGTCAGCGCCGATGGTGGTGGTCCCGGTGGTGCTCGAGTAGATGGACTTCAGCTGGGCGGTGGTCAGGTCGTTGAGGACCGAGTCGCCGTGGTCGAAGACGAGGATGCCAAGGGCGTCCCGGCCGTAGGGGATGAAGGTGAGGGTGGTTCCCGTGGTCTTCGGAATCCGGGCGGACCGGGCGAAATTGATCTGGCCGGTCACGTTCACCGGGGTGTTGGTGCACGAGGTGTTGGTCGTGTCCTCCCACCCGGTCCCGTTGATCGCATCCAACAGGGCAGTGATGCCGTTGCTGGAGGAGTTGGGACGGTCGAAGGACGGTCCCCCGAACAGCGTGGTGATGCATCCCGGGTTGACTGTCGTGCCCCCGGCAGGGAATGCGTCGAAGGACTGGACGGTCCGGTTGTCGGTGGCCGACGACGAGTGGAGCGGGGTGTAGAACGCGGTGGTGGGCGAGTCCGGCTGGGCGGCGCCGCTCAGTGCCTCCCAGTAGTCCTGGACAACGTCGGAACCGACACCGACGTAGGCGGTGGTGGCCGACGGATCGGCCTGGGCCGAGGTGCTCAACGTGGTGAGGCTGGCCAGACCGGCCGTGCCCGAGGCCGCGGCCAACGCCGCGGCGAGACGGATGCCCCTGGTGGGGAGGAAGGATCTCATGAACGCTCCTTGTTCGGCGCCAGGACGGTCGACCTCAAGAAGCTGAGCCCCTACCCATACCCGACAAAACCTAGTGGATTACTCGCCTTAACATAAGACAGATGGTTGATGGTGTCAAGTGGAAAATTGGTGATTTAGTCGATGAGTTCTCCCGCCTATCGGCCAAAGGGCGGGAAGCGACGCCACTGATGGCCGGAGCTGCGAATCACGAACGGCGCGCCGATCGGAGCCTGCGTGGTCCCTGTACGGGACACCCCTCAGGGGCGCTGACAACCGGCGGACTTGCTGACACCCAGCGGACTAGGAGTACTGCAAGGTGAACGTTGCCGTCGCCGTCTCATGGACCTTCTTGGTGTGGTCGGTGACCGTCACCGTGAAGGGGTAGGACCCCGGATTGGGAACCTTCTTGGAGCTGACCGTGCCCGCAAGCACCCCCGCAGAGCTCAGCCTGATGCCCTTGGGCAGAGTTCCGGACGTCACCTTCCACTTGTACGGGGTGGTTCCACCCACCGCCTGCAGCGTGTAGCTGTAGGCGGTATTGGGGGCGGCCCCAGGCACCGAGGTTGTGGTGATGTTCAGCCCGAGGACGGTGAGCGTGAAGTTCTGGGTGCTCGCCGCTCCGACACCGTTGCTGGCCGTGAAGGTGACTTCGAACGTTCCGGTCACGGTGGGTGTGCCGGAGAGCACGCCGGCCGAGTAGGTCACCCCAGCGGGAAGATTGCCCCACTCGGCGATGGTGGGAGCTGGCGTGCCCGTGGCCTCGACCGTGAAGCTGCCGGCCACCCCACGGCTGAACGTGGCGTTGTCGGCCGAGGTGATCACCGCCGGTTGATCGACGGTCAGCACGAACGACTGCGAGGCCTCGGGTGCGACCCCGTTGGCTGCCGTCAGTGTCAGGTCGTAGGTCCCACCGGTGCCTGCCGCCGGCGTGCCCGCCAACGTGGCGGTGCCGTTGCCGTTGTCGGCGAAGGTCACCCCGTTCGGCAGTCCCCCGGACTGGGCGAGGGTGGTCGCCGTCGGGAAGTCGGCCCCGGTGGTGACGGTGAAGGTCCCCGCCGAGCCGGTGGTGAACGTCGTGCTGTCGGCCGAGGTGATCGAGGGCGCCTCGTCCACCGTCAGCGTGAAGGATTGGCTGGCCTCGGGTGCGACCCCGTTGGCTGCCGTCAGTGTCAGGTCGTAGGTCCCACCGGCGCCTGCCGCCGGCGTGCCCGCCAGGGTGGCGGTGCCGTTGCCGTTGTCGGCGAAGGTCACCCCGTTCGGCAGTCGCCCGGACTCGGCGAGGGTGGTCGCCGTCGGGAAGTCGGCCCCGGTGGTGACGGTGAAGGTCCCCGCCGAGCCGGTGGTGAACGTCGTGCTGTCGGCCGAGGTGATCGAGGGTGGGACGTCCACGGACAGTACGAACGACTGCGTGGCGTTGGGCGCCACCCCGTTGGCCGCCGTCAGGGTCAGGTCGTAGCTCCCGCCGGTCCCTGCTGCCGGGGTGCCGGCCAGGGTGGCGGTGCCGTTGCCGTTGTCGGCGAAGGTCACCCCGTTCGGCAGGGAGCCGCTCTCGGTGATGGCCGGAGTCGGTGAGCTACCGGTGGTCACCGTGAAGCTCCCGGAGGTCCCCACAATGAAGGCGGTGTTGTCGGCTGAGGTGATCGCCGGCGCCGAGCTCACGGTCAGAACGAACGATTGCGTGGCCGGTGATCCGACGCCATTGGCTGCGGTGAGTGTCAGGTCATAGGTGCCATCGGTTCCGGCGGCCGGGGTGCCGGCCAAGGTCGCGGTGCCGTTGCCGTTGTTGGTGAAGGTGACCCCGCTCGGCAGGGGCCCCGACTCCGACACCGTCGGCGTGGGGATTCCGGTGGTGGTCACCGTGAAGCTCCCGACGGTCCCGGTGGTGAAGGCGGCACTCGAACCCGACGTGATGGCCGGCGAGGCGTCGACGGTCACCGTGAAGCTCTGAGTGGCTGGATTGCCGATGCCGTTGGTGGCCTTGAAGGTGATCGGGAAGGTGCCGGCCACCGACGGGTCACCCGAGAGGACGCCGCCGTCGAAGGTCAGGCCGGCCGGCAACGTGCCCGCCTCGGTGATGGTGGGCGTCGGGTTGCCGGTGGCTGTCGGGGTGAAGCTCCCGGTGGTTCCCTCGGTGAAGGTGGCGGTGTTCGGCGAGGTGAAAGCTGCAAACGTGCTCCCACTGGGCCCGGGGATGGCCGACCAGGTGAACCCGTTGGGATCGGAGCCGCTGGCGGTGAAGGTGATCTCGGTGTTCCAGTTGTCAGAGAGGACACCCGAGCCGTTGGCACAGGCAATGCCCCCCTCCCAGATGCCACTGGTCCCACCGGTGTAGAGCAACTGGGCGGCCGTGAAGTCGCCTCCGGCGACGGCTGCCCCCCATTGGAAGTCGTTGGGGATGCCGATGATCTGGCCGGTGGTCTGGGCGGTGTTGGCCGGCCCGTAGTAGTTGGCGTCTGATTCGTAGAGTCCCAATCCCTGGGACGGGCCGGTGTCGGCATTGAAGGTGGTGGCAGCGACGTTCGCACCCTTCTCCACCAGGTAGCTCCAGACGTGATAGCCGTTGTGGGCGGAGTCACCGGTGCAGGCGGCGTTCGCAGGCAGCGTCACGGTGAAGTCGGTGTTCGATCCGCCCGAGGCCAGATAGGTCTGGCCGGCAGGGCTGGCCGTGGTGGCGATGCCGTTGAGGGTGGATGCCGAGGCCTGGTTCACTCCTTCCGCCACCAGGGTGGTCAGACCGGCAAGGGCCACGGCCACGGCCGCGGCCAGACGGAAGCTCCTGATGCGCAGGAAGGATTTCATGGAAGCTCCTTGTTCGTCGCCAGGACGGTCGAACCAAGAAGCTGAGGCCCCTACCCATACCCGACAAAACCTAGTGGATTACTCGATAAAGGTAGGATAGGTCCTCACCTCGTGTCAACCCCGCGGCCCCTTTGTGAGCCAACTCCCTCAATTTTGACCACTGGCGGTGACTCACCCGTCCGGCCTGTGGCCGGCATGCGTCGTCGGATGCGATCAGTCGTCGGGATGCGGTGGGTTGGTCGCCCGATGCACGGGCTCAGGTAGTGGTGGCGGGCTCGTCCCCGGCGCTGTAGGAGTGGGCGCCGGTGCCGGCCAGGCGACCGCCGTCCACGATCAGGTACTCGTCACGGATGGGCCTGCCGCCCAGCCAGCACTCGAGCATCTCGCGCACCCCGGCGGCGTAGCGGGCCTGTGCCGACAGCGATGTCCCCGACACGTGCGGGGTCATCCCCTCGTGGGGCATGGTCCGCCACGGGTGATCGGCGGGGGCCGGCTGCGGGAACCAGACGTCCCCGGCATAGCCGGCCAGGCGCCCGCTCTCCAGGGCCCGCACCACCGCATCGCGGTCGCAGATCTTGCCCCGGGCGGTGTTGACCAGGTAGGTGCCCCGCTTCATCCGATCGAACATCGAGTCGTCGAACAGGTGCTCGGTCTCCGGATGGAGCGGCGCATTGATGGTCACCACGTCGCAGAAGGGGACCATCGAGGCCGCGTCGTCGTGGAAGGTGAGACCGAGCTCGGCTTCCACCGCGGGCGCCAGGCGATGGCGATCGGTGTAGTGGAGCTGCACGTCGAACGGCTTGAGGCGCTTGAGCACGGCCAGGCCGATGCGCCCGGCGGCCACCGTGCCCACCGCCATCCCCTCGAGGTCGTAGGAGCGCTCGACGCAGTCGGCGATGTTCCACCCCTTCTTGACCACCCATTCGTGCGAGGGGAGGTAGTTCCGGACCAGGCCGAGGATCATCATCACCACGTGCTCGGACACACTGATGCTGTTGGAGAAGGTGACCTCGGCCACGGTGATCCCATGGGCGATGGCCGCGGCCAGGTCCACATGGTCCGAGCCGATCCCCGCGGTGATGGCCAGCTTGAGCCTGGGTGCCTTGGCCATCCGCTCGGCGGTGAGGTAGGCGGGCCAGAACGGCTGGGAGATGACCACGTCGGCATCGACCAGCGCCCGCTCGAACGCCGACTCCGGCCCGTCCTTGTCCGACGTCACCACCAGGGTGTGGCCGTTGGACTCGAGGAACCGCCGGAGTCCCAGCTCGCCAGAGACCGAGCCCAGCAGCGCGCCCGGCGTGAAGTCGACGCCGGAGGGGGCGGGGAGGGTCTGGCCGTCCGGATAGTGATCGAGGGTGGGGATGGCATCCCTCGGGTACGACGCCGGGTACCCATCGACCGGATCCTCGTAGAGCACGCACACCACGTTGGCCATCTCGGTCCTCCCCGCTGTTCCGGTGATCGTCCGGCATTGGCTGCCGGCCCGAGACTACGTCCTGGGTCCGGCTGCGGTCGTCCCTGCCGGTGCCGCCAGCCACTGGCACCGGGATGGGTACACGGTCGGGATGACACACTGTGCTGATACGGAAGCCAGCACAGCTGCCCGTACGGAAGCAGGCACGACGGCGGGCCCCACACCCGGCACAACAAGGAGGGGAACATGGCATCACAGGTCCATGGCGTCGTCGCACTGGCCAAAGGGGAACCGGTGTCGCTGGTCACCATCGTGGTGCCCGATCCGGGCCCGGGGGAGGCGGTGGTGCGGGTGCAAGCCTGTGGTGTCTGCCATACCGATCTCCACTACCGCGAGGGCGGCATCAACGACGAATTCCCCTTCCTCCTCGGGCACGAGGCCGCCGGGATCGTCGACGCCGTCGGGGACGACGTGACCTCGTTGGCACCCGGCGACTTCGTGGTCCTCAATTGGCGCGCTGTGTGCGGCACGTGCCGGTCGTGCACGCGGGGGCGACCGTGGCACTGCTTCGCCACCCACAATGCAACCCAGAAGATGACGTTGGTCGACGGGACCCCGTTGTCCCCGGCACTGGGCATCGGCGCCTTCGCCGAGAAGACGCTGGTGGCCGCCGGGCAATGCACCACGGTGGACCCGTCGGCACGGCCCGAGGCGGTGGGACTGCTGGGATGCGGCGTCATGGCTGGCCTCGGAGCGGCCATGCTCACCGGCGAGGTCGGGATCGGGGACTCGGTGGCCGTCTTCGGCTGTGGTGGCGTCGGATGTGCTGCCATCGCCGGGGCCCGACTGGCCGGGGCCTCGACGGTGATCGGCATCGACCTCGATCCGGGCAAGCTCGAGCTCGCCCGTGAGTTCGGGGCCACCGACGTGATCGATGCCTCCGGCGGGGACGTGGTTGCTGCCGTGCGGGCCCTCACCGGGGGCAACGGCGCCGACGTCTGCATCGAGGCCGTCGGGAATCCAGCGGTGATGGAACAGGCCTTCTACGCCCGCGACCTGGCCGGCACGCTGGTGCAGGTGGGCGTGCCCACGCCCGAGATGCGCATCGACCTGCCGATGATCGAGTTCTTCGGCCGGGGAGGCCAGTTACGCCCCAGTTGGTACGGCGACTGCCTGCCGTCACGGGACTTCCCGGTGATGGTGGACCTCTACCTGCAGGGTCGGCTCGACCTCGACCGGTTCGTCAGCGAGACCATCACCCTGGGCCAGGTCGAGGAGGCGTTCCATCGCATGGAGCGTGGCGAGGTGCTCCGGTCAGTGGTGACCATCTGACCGTCCCGACTTGATCAGCGTCCCGGCTGGTGGCATCCCCACGGTGGTGATCCTTTACCGCCCGGAGTCCCTCGGCTAGCTTCGCCGTGCTGTCAAGCCCCGGCAGGAACGCAGCGCAGCGTCCACCGATGTTGACCGACCGAAACGGAGGGTGTGCGATGGACGAGGGTGCGGTTTCCACCGGTGATGGCCTCACTCGCAGCGTCGGCTTCTTCGGGCTGCTGCTCACCTCCGAGGGCTCCATCATCGGATCGGGCTGGCTCTTCGGCGCGCTGGCCTGTGCCACCATCGGCGGGCCGGCGGCCATCATCGCCTGGATCATCGGCTCGTTCGCCGTCATCCTGCTGGCCCTGGTCCACGCCGAGCTCGGCGGGATGTTTCCGGTCAGCGGTGGGACCACCCGGTTCCCGTACTACGCCTTCGGGGGCCTGGCCGGCGCCTCGTTCGGGTGGTTCTCATGGCTGCAGGCGGTGGGCACCGCTCCCATCGAGGTGGAGGCGGCCATCACCTACACCTCCAACTACTGGCACGGCCTGACCCACACGGTCGGCGGCACAGTGGTGCTGACCGGCACGGGCTACCTGGTGGCGACGGCGATGATGGCCCTGTTCGTGGTGGCCAACCTGTTCGGCATCCGCTACCTGGTACGGGCCAACAATGCCATCACCGTCTGGAAGGTGGTCATCCCTACCTTGACCATCGTCGTGTTGTTCTTCACGCATTTCGACACCTCCAACTTCACCCGCGGCGGGGGCTTCGCCCCCTTTGGGCTGCACGGCGTCCTCAACGCGGTGAGCGACGGTGGGGCGGTGTTCGCCCTGGTCGGATTCGAGCAGGCGGTGCAGCTGGGTGGCGAGAGTAAGAACCCCCAACGGGACATGCCCAGGGCGGTGATCTTCTCCATGCTCATCGGGGCCACCATCTACCTGTTGTTGCAGGTGGTGTTCATCGGGGCACTGCCCCATCAGGCCCTGGCCCACGGGTGGAACAACATCTCCTTCTCCGGCATCTTCGGGCCGTTCGCCGGACTGGCCAAGGGACTCGGCCTGGCCTGGCTGGCCTACATCCTCTATGCCGACGCCATCATCGCCCCGTCCGGGTCGGGCCTCATCTACACCACCACCACCAGCCGCATCACCTTCGGGATGAGCAAGAACGGGCATGTGCCGTCCATCTTCGAGAAGACCACCAAGAAGGCGAACATCCCTCTCTTCGGGCTCATCTTCGCCTTCCTCATGGGTCTGTTGCTCTTCTTGCCCTTCCCCGGCTGGCAGAAGCTGGTGGGGTTCATCACCTCGGCCACTGTGCTCATGTACGCCGGCGCCCCGCTCGCTCTCGGCGCCCTCCGCCTCCAGAAGCCCGACGCCGAGCGCCCCTACCGGCTGCCCTGGGCCGCGGTCGTCGCCCCGCTCTCGTTCGTCTCGGCCGGGCTGATCATCTACTGGAGCGGATGGGAGGTGGTCTGGAAGCTGATGGTGGCGGTCGTCCTCGGGTACCTGCTGATGGGGATCTCACGGATCACCAATGCCAATCCGGTCCACTCGCCCATGGACTGGCAGGCGGCCATTTGGCTGTGGCCCTATCTGGGCGGGCTGACCCTGATCTCGTACCTCGGGCAGTTCCAGGGCGGCCGCAACGTCATCCCCTTCTACTGGGACCTGGCGGTGGTGGCGGCATGGAGCCTCGTTGTCTACTACACCGCCATCCGGCTGCGCCTGCCCGAGGAGAAGGTCAACGAGTACGCCAAGGGGGTCTACGGGTTCGAGAGCTGACCCCGCCGGGCTCGGCCCGGGAGGGCAGGGCTCAGCCGGGCTGACCCCTGCTCAGGTGTAGCCCTGCATGATGTGCTCGATCCACCACTCGGGTGCCGCGTTCATCAGGGTCTGGAGGTCCCAGTAGTCCCACCACCGGATGATGGCGCCGTCACCGAGCTCGTGCACCGAGACGAACGGCAGGGTGACCTCCTCGCCGGTGTGCCAATGCCAGGTCTCCGAGTGCTCGGTGACCACGGCATCCCCCTCGGCGACCATGAGACGCAGGTCGTGCTCGTACCCGGAGATCCGCTCGAGCCCGAGGCGCAGCCGGGCCACGATCTGGTCGGGGCCGTGGGCCACGTCGTCCGCTGGTGAGGGGACGTCGGTGTACTGGCTCTCCTCGGTGAAGAAGCTGCCGATGCGATCCCAGTCCCGCTCGTAGAGCGCGCCCCAGAACTCCCCCACCCTGGCCCTGTTGTCCTCGATGCTCAATTGCCCTCGACGTTCAATTGCCCTCGACGTTCATCGTGCCTGCACGGTACCTGAGGAGCAGGCCCGTCGCCGGTGGGCCGGGACCACTCACTGCTGGGACGAGCCCCGCTCGATGATCCGTTCCCGTCGCCCCTCGAAGGCCGAGGCGTCGAAGTGCTCCTTCATCCAACGACGGGACCACCGTGCCTCGTCGACATAGGCCGAGTCGTCGGCACCCTGTCCCAACGAGTCGTACATGGCGCGGATCTCGCCGATGGCGTCGGGGTCGATCTCGGCGATGGCCGCGGCCAACTCCCGTGCCCGCTCCATCAGCGCCGCATGCGGTACCACCTGGTTGACCAGGCCCCACTGGTAGGCGGTGTCGGCATCGACGAAGTTGCCGGTGAGCGACATCTGCCGCGCCCGGTTGATGCCGATGAGTTGGGGGAGCCGGATGGTCATCCCACCGGCCGGCATGACACCGACCCGGGCATGGGTGTCGGCGAAGGTCGCCCGCTCCGAGGCGATCAGGAAGTCACAGCCCAGGGCCAGCTCCAGTCCCCCGGTGACCGCGGGCCCGTTGACGGCGCCGATCACCGGGGTGTTGGTCCGTGGCATCAGGCCCTGACGGCCACCGCCACCGTCGGGTCGGACGCTGGCCAGATCGGCGAACGTCCCCGACAGGTCGGTGAGGTCGAGACCGGCACAGAAGGCGGGGTCCCGGCCGGTGAGCACGACGGCGCGGACCTCGGGGTCCGCATCGAGCTCCCGCAGGCCATCGGCCAGTGCCCTGATCATCGCCCCGGTCAGGGCGTTGCGAGCTTCCGGTCGATCGATGATCAGCACCACCACCGAGCCGTGCCGCTCCGTGGTGATCATGGCTCCGACGCGCTCCGATCGGACCGCCCGCTCACTCGACCTCGGCCTTGATGCGCTCGAGGGTGGTCCGCATCCCGTTGCGATTTGTCCGGCCGCGAGCCCACCCCAGGAGTGCCCAGTACAGGCGAAGCGGCGCGGTGTCGGCGAGCTGGAAGGACTCGGTGACGTCGGTTCCGTCACCCGCCGGCTCCAGCTGGTAGCGCCACACGTTCAAGGGCTTGTCGGCAGGGCCGACGCCGAAGGCGAACTCGCGGTTCTCGCTGCTGGCCAGGACCGTGCAGGTGGTCCAGTAGGTAGGGCCCTTGCCGTTGCGCTTGACATGCCCCCGGAATTTGGCGCCCACCGCGGGCCCGGTGGCACCGTCGAGCCACTCGGCCTCGAACGTCTCGGGGCTGTACCGCCCGATTTTGGTGACATCGGCCACCAGGTCCCAGACCCGCTCCGGGGAAGCGACCATGTGCACCGTCACTGAGTCATGCATGGGCCCAACCCTACGGCCGATCCGGCTCGGCCGCCCCCGGTGAGCCACCGGCCTCTGGTGCTGGAGGGCACTCAGTTGATGAGCGACACGTATCGCGAGGGCGGGGCCGGCAGCGACGCTCGTTCACCCCCGACCTCGTCGTCGAACAACGTCAGCCCGGGCAGGACCGAGCGCCACCACGGCGTCCGGGAGAAGAGCCGTGACCCGATCTCGCGTCCCTGTGGACCGATCACCACTCTGCGGGGCGCGGGTTGGTCGGCCAGTTGCCAGCGGTACTCGGCCGAGAACCGCATCCGGCTCCCCCGGTTGGGGAGTGCCGCATGGGTGGTGAGGCAGTGGAAGACGAGGACGTCTCCGGGGTGGTAGTCGGTGGTCAGCCAT
>Ga0182018_10000476_pt1 | contig 52633 bp, 38 predicted proteins | sample 812P2MmetaG_FD_120490 | JGI IMG/M metagenome (GOLD analysis project Ga0182018, IMG submission 120490) | Permafrost microbial communities from Stordalen Mire, Sweden - 812P2M metaG | ecosystem: Environmental > Terrestrial > Soil > Wetlands > Permafrost | place: Sweden: Stordalen | collected... | reverse complement strand
GTCGGGAATATGCTCCTCCGGAAAGTGCTTCCGGATCAGCTCCCACTGTTCGTCGGTTACGCGTAGCACACATGAATTTTACTCGTTTTATGCATGTTTCGCGATTTTGAGATAGGTTCTAGTTCATGAGCCTGAGTTTCTTCGCTGGTATCTCGGATTGGCTGTTATCTCGGATTGACAGGTCGGTCAAAGCCTCGCGCGTCCCGCGTTCTGCGTCGCAGTACGGGCCCTCGAACCCTTGAACAGTCCTAGTCACGTTGCCGACGTCGCCGGCGGATTACTAGTCCGTATGACGACGCTCTAGATAGTTGTTCGGACTGCTTACCCATCCGGTTAGCATGTTGCTGCGCGCAATTTCAGTGCAGTGTGCCGGAGATGAGCGTCGGACGGCACGATGCGCGCTAAGCTTTGCCGGCAGCATCAGCTGCTTGGCGCCTTCTGGCCCCCTAGCAGTCGGTGGCCGCGGTCCGCTTTCTATGGGGTCAGCGTAGCGCCTCTGGAATGCTCCGGCCCGATACCACGGCGGGCACCCCGCGCAGCCGCGTCTGGCAGCGGTTTAAGGGGTATTCCCTAGCAGATGGGCGCGGCGAAATCGGTCGGAAGCTCCAAACCGAGCCGCTGGCGCAGCGCCGGCCGTTCAGGCCGGGAGACGTGCCCGCAGCTGCTCGGCCTGCTGCACCGGAGTGTCAGGATTTCTGTGATACGGCCCTGATAATTTAGTGATTTGATATCAATTCAGCGGGTCGAAGTGTTGTTTGTCGATCGTGCCACCTGCCGCGACCGCCAGGATTGGATCGTCTGACGTCACTTTCCCTCTCATATCTCAGGACCAGCCGTTCGTGCGTTCCCAGATATCTTCAACGGCGTCGGACCCTTCGACAACCAGGTAGTGCTCATACATGGCCGCTGTCATGCAGACGTGATTAGGTAGGATACGCACCTTTGAACCGATGGGCAGGTGTTCGAAAGGTATTCTAGAGTTCGACCGAATCTCCCCATGTTCCTGATGAACGTCGATGATCGTCAGGTCGGATGCGAGCCGATGACCGAGAAGGTCCAGAACAAGTCCGTAACCCATGTCAGGGCCAGGCCCTACGGCGGTGCTGCGGTCCTTAGACAGCGCAAGTGCGCCGGCGTCGACGACGATCTGATTCAGCGCTGGATTGTGACTGATCACGGTGGCCAGCACCGTTACTGCCACGTCTTCAAGGCGTAGCGATCCCAAGGCGACCTGAAAAAGATCGCCTGCCATGTATACGCCAGCGCGAACCTCGGTTATTCCCTCAGTATTTGACAGGTGCACGGCCGTCGGTGTCGAGCCCACACTGACGCCTTCCACGGGTAGGCCCGCCGCACGCAGTTTCTGCGCGGCCCGGACGACCGCGATCCTCTCCCGATTCGCTACATCGCGCAGTTGTTCGGGCGTCCTGGCGCGATAGGAGTGACCCGCGTGAGTCGCCACTCCTTCGAACACGACGGCAGGTTGACTTAGTACGCGCACGATCTCAAGCACTGATGGGTCCTCCGCAGCGACTCCTGTTCTATGCTCGCCACTGTCGATTTCCAGCCACACACGCAGTGGCGAGCTGCGAGACCGGGCGACTTCAACCACACGTTGCGCAGTTTGCACGCTATCGACGAAGAAGCTAAAACGAGGCGCTCCTCTCAAAATATCCACGGCTCGCGGCAACTTGTCCGGCGAGATACAGACGGCGCATTGAATATCGGTCAGACCTCGTTTGGCGAAATATTCCGCCTCGTTGAGCGTAGCGACTGCGATCCCCCCGTGTGACGGGTCGATTGCATAGCGCACGGCGTCGATTGATTTCAGTGTTTTCATGTGCGGACGCAGGCGCGCACCCAACTCACGACACCGATTCTTCATGCGCTCGCAATTGGCCTTCAACCTGCCTAGATCGAGAACGAGCGCCGGAGTCGCCGCTCCCGCGAGCGTCGGCTTCGGGTTACCGTGCATGCAGGCTTACCATTCGACGAGCGTTCCGATGCCCAGACGCTCGCTCTCTCGCAGTACGAAGTCCGCGGCCATGAGGTCTTCACAGACCATACCCAGCGATTTGAACAGCGTGATATCCCGTTCAGACGTTCGCCCTGGGACGTGTCCAGCCAGCACGTCCCCGATGGACCCCAGCAAGTGCTCGTCGCCAACTACACCAGCGGTCCTGGCTCGCCGGAACTCTCCCGCGAGTTCAAGGGCACTGTCCTTAAAATCGACGAAGACTCGACAACGCCTCACGGCTTCGACGTCGATCTCGGCGGTCGTCGGAATACTTGACCCCACCACATTGAGATGCTGCCCGGAGCGCAGCCATGTGCCTTCGATGATCGGGGCCGTAGCAGCCGTAGCGGTGCAAATGACGTCAGCCTCATCGATTGCGACACGAACCGACGTGACAGCCTTCACTGCGACGTCGGTTTGCGTCGCGGCCCATTCGCAGAACTGCTCAGCTTTAGCGAGATTGCGGCCCCATACCAGAATCCGTACGAACGACCGCACCACCAGTAACGCCTGCAAATGCGAGCGCGCCTGTTCCCCACAGCCTAATATCGCCAAAGTCACCGCGTCGCTACGCGCAAGCACGTCCGTAGCTACGGCGGAAGCCGCCGCCGTGCGTATTGCCGTAATCGCGCGCCCATCCGCGATCGCCACTAGTGCTCCGTGCTCGGGGTCAAAGAGAAGTACCACACCCTGGTGCGATCCCCGCGCCGTCCCAGAGTTTCCCGGAAAAACGGACACAACCTTGATTCCTAGCCACTTCGGGTCGGCCGTGTAGCCGGGCATCATACTAAGGAGCCCCCGCCTGTCCGGATGCCAAAGTGACGAGCGGATGGGTTGGAGAGTCTGTTTCCGTGCAACCAGCAGCATTGCCTTGCGCATGAGATCGATGCAGCGCCATGTGGGGAGTAACGCGCACACATTCTGCGCATTGAGCAGTCTGAGCGTCATGCTTGCTCCTTAAGGCACTTCCTGCAGGCCGTCGAATAGCCGGTCAATGTGCGGCGCTGGTACCGATGAACGGCGAAAGCCTCACTCAGTCACTCAGTCAGGCACGTCGACTTCGTATCCATGCTGCAGAGCCGCATCGGTAAGCCACTCCCATGTCCACACCGCGAAAGTTCGCGAGACGTACAACTCGAATCGCGTCGCATCGCTTCGAAGAACCATAGTTGGAGTATGGTGCAGACCGGTTAGCGCAAAGGAATTCGGCGGAAAGACGGCAGGATCGAGATCAAGAGCAATGCCCGTCGCCAACACCTCTCTGGAATGAGATCCCTCTATCCAGATGCAGGTTCGGCTGTGCGACAGCGCCGTGACGCTCCCAATCGCCGGAGCCACCGCAGTCTGAAGCGCAGGTACGATGTCCTCGCCGTCTCGCGTAATAATCCAGAAATGCTCGGGCCCAGTTCTCAGCAGGAGTCGAGTGCCGATGCTTGTCGCATGGCCCACGCGAGCTGGCAGGTCGCCACCGATCGATCGACGGACTACCTGTTCCAGTTCCGCCGCCGTCGCGGGGAAGGCCGCTACCTGCACGAGCTTCCAACTCCGAGCCTCACCAATGCGCAAGCGTCTTTGCCCTCCCGCGCCATCGCGGCCAGCCCCCTTCCGCACGCCGATTAGTACTGAGCTTCTCTCAAGCACGCAGTCGCTCCCCCTTCGGATCAAGGAAGACCGGAGACACAATTCGGCCTCTCACCTGCTCTCCTCGTAGAGGGTAGGCACAGATGATTTCTTCTCCTATGTGCTTGAGGCCTCCCTGATATAGCGCAAGTGCGATAAAGTTCTCTCGTGCGGTCGACCAAGTCACGGAAGTGATATATCCGCGGCCATGACCTTCGATCCTGTCGCCGACCCCGAACAGAATCGACCCGCCACGCACAGGCTTCCCAGGCTCGAGACACTCAATGCCCACAAGACTCCAACGCTCCTGAGCCTGCAGCGCGGGGCGCTGGCTGAGTTCGCGGCCGACGTACGCTTTCCCTCTGCCCTCCATTCGGCCGAGGTCGACATCCTTCAGCGTGTTACGGTGATCGAGCTCAAGGCCGGCTACGTGGCCTTTCTCTATGCGCAGCGACGCTACCGTTTCAAGTCCAACCGGTTTGATACCAAGCGGCGCGGCGCTCGAGAGTATGTGCTCCCAAAGCGCCACACCATAATCGGCCGGTACATAGAGTTCGTACGCCAGTTCACCCGAGAAGCTGAGGCGGATAAGGCGCAGCGAGACCCCTGCATATTCAATTTCCAGGCATCCCATGTAGGGAAGTCGCACATTCGACAAGTCATGCCCAGGCAGTGCCAACTCGAGTGCGGCGCGGGCCTTTGGACCGGCAACCGCCATGGCTGCCCAATCGTCCGTCACCGACGTCACGTGGACCTTTAGATCGGTCCACGCGGTCTGAAGCAAGAACTCTATCCAGGAGAGTACTTCGGCAGCGTGCGCGGTCGTGGTGGTCATGAAGTAACGCGTCTCGTCCAGCCGAGTGGTCGAGCCGTCATCGAAAACTGTCCCGTCGTCGGCCAGCATGACGCCGTAACGAGTCTTACCGACTGGCAATGTCGCGAAATCATTGACGTAGATGCGATTGAGTAGCTCGGTTGCGTCGGGCCCCTGTATGTCGATCTTGCCGAGCGTAGAAGCGTCAGAAAGCCCGACGGCGCTACGCACTAACCGCATCTCCTCAATGTATGCTTGCTCCACGGTGGGCCCTGCCCATTGGTACCACCAGGCGCGTAGCCAGGGACCTGCTTCGGTGAACGCCGCGCCGTGGGCAAGATGCCAATCGTGCAAGGGCGATCTGCGGGTGGGCCGGAAGTGCTTTCCGACGCTTCGACCGGCGAGTGCGCCGAAGGACACCGGGGTGTAGGGCGGACGGAATGTCGTTGTACCGACCGCCGGAATCTCTAGGCCTCGCAGTTGGGCCTCTATCGCAAGAGCATTGATATTGCTGGTCTTACCTTGATCTGTGCCCATACCGAGCGTGGTGTAACGCTTGAGGTGCTCGACTGATTGGTAGCCCTCCTGGTGCGCCACCGTGATGTCCTTAAGCGTCACGTCATTTTGAAAATCGACGAAGGCCCTATTCGTTCGCTTTTTAGGAATATGCGCAGTACTGAGGACTCCGATGGCATGATCTGCGCCTCTAATGGAGGGAGCTAATAGACCGAACGCTGGGGTCTCGCATCCCGCATGTGCGGCCGCACTTCGACCAACTTCAACTCCATGCTTAACCGCCTCCGCCAGCGTGACGGTCCCCGTCAGCGCGCCCACGCCGTAATGGCCCTCGGCGTAACCGCCCGGCACAAATCCAGCGATCTCAGCGCAGTAACGCGGCTTAATGCCACCATGAGACGTCAGATGTACGACTGGCGACCAGCCGCCCGACATGCACAGGAGATCGCATTCGTGTCGAGTAAGCCGCGACCCCTTATTCGGACTACCCAGGATGACCTGCCTCACTCTTTTGCCGCCAAGCACATCCATAACCGCCGTATCAGTGCGCAGTTCGATTTCAAGATCTCTTGCTTGCTCCTGAAGGCTCGGCTGAACGTCACAGCGCTGGTCGGCGATGATGACGGAAATTCCTTGTTGCGCCAGATCGAACGCAGTTGCGTACGCACTGTCGTTATTTGTCGCTACCAGCGCGTGCTTTCCGAGAACGACAGCGAACCGGTTCAGATAGCAACGCGCTGCCGACGCCAGCATGACACCGGGCCGGTCGTTGTTGGCAAAAATGAGCGGCCGCTCCGCAGCACCCGTGGCGTAGACAACCGTACGAGCACGGACCGTAATTACGATCTGGCGCGGCTCCCCGGCAGCCCCGTTGGGCTGAAGGTGATCGCGTCGCTCCACCAGCGCAACCGTGTTGGCATCGTAGACACCCAATGCTGTCGTTCGCCGAAGGATCCTTACGTTGGGGAGCGACGCGAGCTCTGCTTCAATCTGGCGATGCCACGCCTCTGCTGGGCTTTCCACGCCTTCCCACAGGAGGCTCCCTCCCAGCAGCCAATCCTGTTCAACTATAAGAACCCGCGCTCCAGCCCGCCCGGCAGTAAGCGCAGTAGTGAGCCCAGCAGGTCCCGCTCCGATCACGAGCACGTCGGAAAACGCATGTCGCGTCTCGTATCGATCCGGATCGCGCTGGTGAACCGCGCGCCCGAGCCCCGCGGCTCGACGGATGAACCGCTCATAGAACATCCAGGAGCGGCGAGTGGGTCCCATGAAAGTCTTGTAGTAGAAGCCGCTGACAAGCAACGGCGCGATCCACGAATTGATGGCCATCAAGTCAAAGGCGACCGACGGCCAGCAGTTCTGACGGCGTGCAACAAGGCCATTGAACAGCTCCGTGGTTGTGCCCGCGACGTTAGGGTCTGTTCTTCCGTCCTCACCGAGGGTAAACAGACCGTTGGGTTCCTCAACTCCGGCCGAGAGAAAACCGCGCGGCCGATGATATTTGAAACTCCGCCCGACGAGTCTTACACCATCGGCCAAGAGCGCAGAGGCCAGCGAGTCGCCGGCGAACCCGCTAAGGGATCTCCCGTCAAGCGAAAATCGCAGCGGTGCTGCGCGATCAATCCGACCGCCTTTTTTGAGTCGATAACACGCGAGTGTCATCGCGTTCGGTCCGTGCACGCACTTAATTCCGTGCGAGCCAGTGTAGAGCGAGCGACACAATTAGTCGCAGTATCGCGATCAACAATTAGCCATTGCCGACAACCAACAATATGCTGCCAGAACTCGCGGTGAGCACCTTTGACGTTGTCAAACAAAAACACATAGTCGTGCCACGTCTGTAACCCCGACGCCTCATGCGCGGGGCGCCTCTTGCGAGCGTCTCCGCCGTAGCGGAACTCGGTATAGTCCCGAACGCCACAGACGGGACAGGGTATTCTCAGCATCTCGTTAGTTCTCGTTGCTATTGCTTATAAGTCCAATTGCCGACCCCATCCTCATCAAGCTCGTAACCCTTCGCGAATCGTTCGAGGTTGTAACAGCGGTTGAGAGGATGCTCTTCATCGTGCGCGATCGTGTGCGCGAAGCACCAACCGGATGCAGGTGTCGCTTTGAACCCTTGGTAACACCAGCCACCATTTAGATAGAGGTTGCGGACAGGGGTTCGACAAATGAACGGACTTCCGTCGGGCGTCATGTCCTGAATCCCGGCCCAATGTCGTAGCAGCCGCAGTCGTGATATCGATGGCATCAGTGCGACTGCAGACTCTGCGATGCTCTGTACCTTCGGAAACTGACCTCGCTGCGTGTAACTGTTAAAACCATCGATATGACCGCCAAAAACGAGGCCGCCTTTGTCCGACTGAGAGATATAGAAAAACTCCGCCCCATAGGAGATCACGTGATCGACGAATGGTTTGATTGGTTCCGACACGAAGGCTTGAAGCAGATGACTTTCGATCGGCAACCTAAGACCCGCCATCGCAGCCAGGTGCGAAGAGTGCCCCGCAACAGCTAGACCGACCCGCCCTGCGGTTACGCGGCCTCGGCTGGTATCGACAGCGGTAACGCGTCCGTTCTGGATAACGAGGCCGGTGACTTCACATTGCTCAATGATGTCGACGCCGTAGGCGTCCGCCGCACGTGCATATCCCCATGCTACGGCATCGTGGCGTGCGGTGCCGGCGCGGCGCTGAAGAAGTCCACCCAAGATTGGAAACCTGGCCTCGGTCGAGTAATCCAGATATGGCAGCAGTCGCATGACCTGTCCGCGATCGAGAAGCTCGGCGTCAATGCCGTTCAATCGCATAATGTTGCCCTTGCGCGCCAGTACGTCGATCTGCAGCGGCGAATGAGCCAATACGATCTGGCCTCGCTGAGAGAGCATCACATTGAAGTTGAGATCTGCAGACAGCCGTTCCCAGAGTTTCAAGGAATGCTCGAAAAACTGCGTGTTGCCGTTCATCACGTAGTTCGACCGCACTATGGTGGTATTTCGGCCCACGTTGCCCGAGCCGATATACGCGCGCTCAAGGACGGCAACATTCTTAATACCATGATTGGCGGCTAGGTAATAAGCCGTTGCCAGCCCGTGGCCACCTCCGCCGATGACCAGCACGTCATAGCTGGATTTCGGTTTGTCCGAGCGCCAAGCGCGTGGCCAAGCCCTGTTCAACAGAGCGTGGGACCCTAGTGAGAATGCTGAGTAGCGCCGAGCAGGTGTCATTGGTTCAAATGCCGCCACGCTTTCGCCGCACGGCGAGGGTCCGCGCTGACACTGAGTAGACCGCTTTCCGCATCGCACCAGGCCTGCTGATCATCTCCGGGACTGGGAAATGAATGTAGCCCGGTACGTCAAGCGACTGCAGAGGCCTGCCGTCCTCGAGAAGAATGTTGCTCTTTACCGTACACATGCTCCGTTCCGAATATCCCACTTGGTTTAGCTCGACAGGATCGCTGTAACTAACGCCTCAACGTCTTCCATGTCGTTGTAAATGTGAATTGCGATACGAACTCGATCGCCCCGTATCGTGGCGCGGATCCCCCGAGTTTTCAGTTTTTGAGCAGCGTCTGGAACCTCGAGCATCACGATGGATGAGCCGTTGTAGGCAACACCCAGCCGAGCGCATAAGTTTTTTGCGAGTCCGGTATTGTGTCGGTGTACAGTGCCCACGCCAACCTCATTGATCAAGGCAAGCGCCGGTAGTAACGCACTTGCAGAAATCAGACCCGGAACGACGTCAAATTTTCGCGCAGAGGTAGCCGGCAAAAATTGCACTCCATAAGGCGCCGCATGAGGTTCCTTACAAGCGAACCAGTTAGGCTGTAATTGGCGAAACGAGTCGACAAGGTCAGCTCGCAGGCAAATGAATGCGGGGCCATTTGGACCCATCAGCCATTTATAAGAAGAACAAACGATGATATCGGCAAGCGACGCGTCGAATGGAAGCCAGCCAGCCGCTTGCGTCACATCAACGCAAAGCAAGGTCCCTGTGCCTCGACAGGCTTGCGAGATACTGCGTAGGTCCGCAATAGATCCATCGATAGACTGCACGAGCGAAAGAGCGACGACTGCATGTTTTCCAGAGATGTGGTTCACCAAGTCACTCGAGGGCGCCGTGTCTATAACGATTCCCCGGTGTCGCTGAGTGACAAAGGGTACGGTATTGGAGTTATGTTCCTTTTCTGGGACGAGAACTCCTGAGCCCGCTTTCAGGTTCGCGGCGACGACATTCACTAGCGCAGCCGTAGTGTGTCCCACGCCTATCTGCGCTGGCGACATCCCGATCAGAGTCGCAAATTCGTTCCGCACTCGCTCGACGTCGTCCAACCATTCGATCCAGTCGAGCTCCCCCTGGCTCCACAATTCAAGTGTCCGCTGTGCCGCTGCGACCGATGCTCTAGGAGGAATGCCGCGAAGCGCCGTGTTGAAATAGCCGCGTTGCACATTCCATTCTTTTCCCACTATGGCGGACATATCGGAAGCCTCTGTGCTCTACAGTCCGGAAGAAGACCGTGGAGCCGCGCCGGCCCGGCGACTCCGGCTCCTTTTTGATACCGGCGCGAGGTACCGACGGCTCCGGGTTTGTTGTGGTAGCGGGCCGATCACCCCTAAGCCCTATTTCCAAACAGCAGAAGCCACCCTCAGGTGATTACCGCCTATGATCTTAAGAATTGCCTCCCGCGGATAGCCATGTTCGAGCATTAAGTCGGCCAGCGCCGGAATGCGCTCCGGCTCGAGGAATGTGATGGGCGTGGAGGAAAGCCCCTTCTCATTCGGCCAATATTCCGGGTGCGTCTTGAAATGTTTACCGAGCTCCTCCATGTCGTACACGTAATCCAGACCGAGACCCACGTGGTCCGGCCCAACTAGCTGGACAATGTGATCGATATGCCGAAACATCAGCGGCACCAGGTCTGTACCGGGTTGCAGAAACGCGCTATCGCCAACGATGCCAACGACGCCGCCTGTCGCCGCGCAAGCCTTTATCAACTCGTCCGGAATGTTCCGAGGATGCGAGTAAACTGCGTGGCAATTGGAGTGTGAGAAAATGACCGGTCCGGCGACGTGTTCCATCACCTGCCTCGCAGTGCGCCAACCCGAATGGGAACAGCAGGGGACCATGCCAACGCGCACCATCTCGTCGAGTACCTTTCGGCCGAAGGCTGTCAGCCCGCTGTCTTCATCCTGACAGCCCCCGCCGACCGAGTTATTGAGGTTGTAGGCCATCAGCATCCACTTGACGCCCAACTCATAGAAGAACTCGATCATGCTCAATTGATCATCAAGCGCGCGCGTTCCTTCCAAATCGAAGCAGATAGCTAGTCTTCCGCTGCTCTTCGCGGCAACAATGTCTTCGACGCTATTGATGAGGATATAGCGGTCACGGTGGCGATTGACAAAATGACGAAAATGCGCCAGCACTCGGATGTTATCGTCGAACGACGTTACATCGTAGCCAATGTTCAGAGTGATGACGGTCTGCCCCGCTGCTCTGCAGCGCTCCAATTGCGGCAGAAAGGCGTCGTCCGGCCGCAAGGGCATGCAAGCGTGATTATCCCAAATGATGGCATCAGCCAACCAAGAGCGCTCCGGTATCTTGCTCATCTTCAGGTGTCCCTTATCACCGCGAACAGTAACAGCGCCTGCACGATCGCGTCGCGCCGTGAGCGCTCATGTTCGTTCCGGCGCCGCCCGGCGTCTTTCCCTGAGGCCGCGCGTCGCCTTTTCATCGATCGAATAAGAGTTGTCCTGCTGGTGAATCACCACAGCGTACTCGCGCTTCGCAGACTCTATGGACACGTATCCGCCTACAACGTCGTTCAACACGTGCGTCGGAGCTCGCTCCAGCGGATCGCCCCAGCCGCCGCCACCGCCCATCTCGAATAACAGCCGTTCTCCTGCAGGCAGCACCCATCCGCTGACTTTGCCCATCGGTCGCTCGTGCGGCAAACCAACACTGATCGTCATCTTGTTCCCCATGCCACTTCGCCCACCGTCCACACCCCACGCGGGCGTTTTGGTTTGCTCAATCGTGCCAATGAGTTTCAGATCAGTAAGCGCCTTCCATTGCTTGACGACGCCCACCCCACCGCGCCATTTTCCCGCGCCCCCCGAATCCACGCGCAGCTCATATTTTTCTGTGAGTATCGGCCATCGCTCTTCGGAAATTTCGATGGGTATGTTACTGGACTCGCCCAGCACGAAGAGAATCAGTGCGTTCTCGCCATCCTGGTCCCTTCCCGCGCCTTGCCCACAACATTCGTCCGCGCCGCCGGCAAAAAAACTACCATCGACCGGGTCGATCCCGCTGAACATCACACCGCCAAGATCGCCTCCCGACCGTGCGACCGACCTGTCCGGGGCGATCTCTGCCATTATCTGAAATAGCGATTCCGCCATGATCTGCGCGCTCCAGCCGGACAGAAATATGGGAGCCGGAGCCTTGGGATTGAAAACAGAGCCTTCGGGGGACACGACTTTCACCCGCCGAAAGAAGCCCTCATTCGCGTCGTAGTTCGGCGCGATGATCATTTTCAGCACCAGACGAATCGCGGATACCGTCGAGGGAAACGGGCAGTTCACCGGCCCTGTCTGCTGCGGCGCGGATCCGCTTGTATCTACGGTAATCTCATCTCCCGAGATCCGTACCGTCGCCCTGAACGGTACCTTATCCTGCGTAAGGCCGTTATTGTCCAACGCCGACTCGGCCGACCACTCACCATCAGGCATCGCTTTAATTGCTTCTCGTGCGATACGTTCACCGTGATCAAGAATGCTGGCGGTCGCCCGTTCTACCGTGTCGGCGCCATATTTGTGCACGAGCTCCAGGATTCTCTTGACGCCATGCCCGCATGCCGAGATCTCCGCAGTGAGATCACCAATGACTTCGGTCGGCATGCGGCTGTTAGCACGAATGATCCCGACGATCTCGTCATCTAACTTTCCACGCTTCACAACCTTGACGGCGTGGAGCTGCAAGCCTTCCTGCCAGATGTCGGTGGTGTCGGTGCCATAAATGTCCTTCGCACCAAGATCCATCCAATGCGCCTTGACTGCGGTGTATCCAAAGATACTGTCCCCGACAAATATTGGTCGAATTATCACGGCATCCTGCGGGTGCGACCCGGTCCAATAGGAATAGGTCGACAGCAGCACGTCGCCGTCATGCAGGTTGTCGATACCCAGGTGTTTAACGACGCTCCGAATCGTGAAGGTCAGAGTTCCCATGAAGAACGGAATCCCCGGTCCCTCTGCAATCAACTCGGCATCGCGCGAATAAATGCCAATGCTGAAGTCAATCATCTCGTAGATAACTGGATTGAACGAGGCCCGCACCAGCGTGCTACGCATTTGTCGTGCTGTTGACTGAAAATAGCTTCTGATCACTTCAACGGTGATAGGGTCAAGAGTCGTCGATGTGGGCACGATCGATTCTCCCTAGCGCCGTGTAACCAGAAGACTGCCAACGCGATCGACGGTGCACGTATGGTGTTCGCGGACGACCGTCGTGGTAGTTGGCTCGACAATCAGCGCTGGACCGTCGACGCGATCGGCGCCTAGGAGCCGCGAGCGATCAAACACGCGGAACTCCTGCGCTTCGACATCAAGGAAGTCGTAGACAAGGCGTGTGCCTACGAGAGCTTTGGTAGGGTCCCCGCTCCCGGATGCGATCGAACGCAAGCTCGGCGCCGGTATCTTTCCAATTGCCTTAACCCGCAGTGTCACGACATCCGCGGGGGTGCTGAGCCGATAACCATAAACGGCCTCGTAGACATTCTCGAACTCCTCAAACAGGGTCGCACTGTCGAGACCAGCAAGTTGCACCGAGATTGGAACCGACACCGAGTGTTCCTGACCGAGATAGCGCATGTCCGCGGTGCGCACGAGCTGCGAGCGTTCTGCAGGCACGCCCTCTCGACGAAGCAGCGTTTTCCCTTGATCTTCCAGTGTAACGAACTGGCGCTCAAGATCAGCAAGACTTACACGTGACAAAGGCTGCGCGATCGTCTGGGCCACGTCGTGGCGAAGATCGATCATCAGCATTCCCCAGGCAGAAAATGCCGCCGGTAGAATGGGAACAATCGCGGCTGGCAGACTCAGCTCGTCCATGAGGTAGGCGCCAAAGAGCGGACCTCCGCCGCCGAAGCACAGCATCGCAAAGTCCCGCGGATCATCGCCCGACTCCGCTGCTATATCCTTGATCGCTTCCGCCATATTGCTCATGACTATTCGCAGTACGCCGCTCGAGGCACGGTATAGATCGAGCCCGAGCGGCTCGGCAATCTGCTCAGTGACGCCCTTCGTTGCGGCATCAAGGTCTACGGAAATCGTCCCACCGAGGAAGTTCTTCGGATCGATGAAGCCGTTAATCAAGAGAGCGTCGGTGACTGTCGGCTGCTCGCCGCCGCGCCCGTAACACATCGGACCGGGAACCGCACCTGCGCTCTCAGGACCGACCTGAAGCGCGCCTGCGCGGTCGATCCTGGCAAGACTCCCGCCACCTGCCCCTATTGTTCGAATATCCAGGTTGGAAATCAGAACGGGATAGCCGCTGACCTCCGTCTCACGCTGCACGGCGGCCTCGCCCTTTTTGATCAGCGCGATGTCAAAGCTCGTGCCGCCGACGTCCATCGTGATGAGGTTTGGTTGCCCGAGCAACGTCGACATGTAGACTCCGCCGATCACGCCCCCCGCAGGGCCTGACAGCAGCATATTGATAGCGCTGCTCTTGGCAGAGTCCGCGGTCAAGCCACCGCCATCCGACTTGGTCAGTACGATCTCGCCAGCGAATTCCCGCGCCTTGAGTTCCTGCTGCAGCTCACCAATCCAGCGCTCCACGACCGGAGCGAGGTACGCGTTCAGAATAGTGGTCATGCCGCGCTCGAATTCGCGATGTTCGCCTGCGACGAGCGATGATAATGCGATCGATACTTCCGGGAATTCTTCGCGAATGACTTCGCGCGCACGCAGTTCATGGATCGAATTCTTGAAGGAGTGGAGAAAGCAAATCGCAAGTGCGGCTACATTCTCCCTTCTTAGGGCGCGCGCTATGCCCCGAAGCTCCGATTCGTCCAATGGCAGCAGCACTTCTCCGCGAGAATTGATTCTCTCCGTCACTTCGAACCGAAGATTGCGCGGCACGATCTGCGGCGGCTTGTGATACTTTGGGTTGTACATTTCAGGGCGGTTGAAGCGCATTATCTCGGGCACGTCGCGAAAGCCTTTTGTACCGAGATAGGCGGTCCGCACGCCTTTTCGTTCCAGAAGCGCGTTGAGCGCCGTCGTCGAGCCGTGCACGAAGAAACGTTGCACCTCCCGAAGATCAATTTTGGCCTTAGCAATCGCGGCAACAACACCTTCCAAAGTGTTGTTCGGCGTCGTCAATGCCTTATCCATCGAGAATGTGCCGGCACGTTCATCGAATACGACGATATCGGTAAACGTACCGCCAGTGTCGATGGCAAATCGAATGTCTGACTTTTGCATCATTTTGGAACCGCAACTGCCGAATCGGTCCTCCCCAACCTTGGAACGCCTCTGTGAAGTTATCAACGGGACATCAGCACTAGCGAGTGGCTCTTTAAATGCTCGCGCGGCGAGCGCGAGGCAGCAGCGTGGCGAGAAAAGCGCGCCACGGCGAATCGATGGAACACGCCCCGCGTATACAAGCTGACTATCCGCAAACTGATCTAAACGCTACGGTTCCGTACCCCCGTCGCTTCGGAAACATGTGTGATTGAAATCCATGCACTCGTCAAGTCATTTTTTGAGAGGCCCAGAATAAGCGATCTAGGACGTTCTAGGAAAGTGTATGATTTCGATGGTGTTCATCTATAATTGGAATAGCCGTGAAATTTGATCTGAATGGACTAGAAGCCATCGAGGCCGTCGTGAGATACGGCGGATTCGCCCGTGCGGCTGAGCACTTGCACAAAGTACAGTCCGCGGTTAGCCACCAGGTCCGAAAGATCGAACAGCAGCTCGGGGTGCGCGTGTTCAACCGTGACGGCTATCGGGTCCGCTTAACGCCCGCCGGCGAAGTAATCCTCGCCGAGGGGCGTCGCTTGCTTGCACAGGTCGAGCATGTTCGATCGATAGCGCGGCAGTTCTCGCAGGAGTGGGAGCCTTCACTTGCCATCATCGTTGATGGCATCCTACCGCTCGAACCTACACTTGCTGCGATGAAAACGCTTGCGGCTGCGCACGTGCCAACGCGTATCCAGGTGAAGGTGGAATTCCTGCGAGGCGTACAGTCAAGGTTCGAGATAGAAAACGGCGATCTCATGCTGGTCACGGACTACGCAGCCAGTCCATACCTCCACGAGGAGGCGCTCCCCGCAATGGATTGCGTTCTGTGCGCGGGGCGCTCTCACGCGCTCGCCAAGGCGAAGCACGTCTCCCTAGCTCAGTTGCAAGATCAGGTCGAGCTCTCCGTGCAGCACTCCAGCGAGGAGCAGGGCTATGATCGACACCTATTTGGCTGTGAGCGCGCGTTTTTCCTTTCCAGCCATCACACGAAGAAGGAAGCGCTACTGATGGGCGTTGGTTTTGGGTGGATGCCCTTATACCTTGTCCACAATGAGCTGAAGGCCGGTGCACTGCGGGAAGTGAAATATCAAGGCGGGTCATGGTACCGCTTTACTCCGCGGCTGGTGCATCGAGCCGACCGCCGACTCGGACGCGCTGGGGAACAGTTCATCTCGCTACTGCGCAAGTCGGCCTGGCCGCAGCCCAGACTGCAACGTCGTGGAGCGTGAGTGCACTCGCTATAAATGCAGCGTCACGCCCCATCAGATCACCGGTTGGCAACCGTCACTGTGTTTGATCAACTCAGCAGATCGTTCCTGTTATCGGCTCGGAAAGTCTGTCCGAATTACCCGAGCCACCTCTGAAGTTAATGTCGAGATTAAACTACGTCATTGTCGGTGCGGGCGCCGCCGGCTGTGTGCTGGCGAATCGACTTACGGCCGACCCCGCGATAAGGGTGCTGCTCGTCGAGGCTGGTCCAGATCATCCTCCGGGCCGAGAACACGCCTCCATCCGCGACCCTTATCCGGTCTCGTTGGCTCATCCGGAGTTGAGCTGGCCTCAGCTTACCGCTGAAGTGGGCGCCGAGCTTGAAACTGACGAGCCTCGCTCCTCTCGGCATTTCCTTCAGGGTTTCGGCGTGGGCGGCGGATCGAACATTCAGGGAATGGTCGCCCTCCGAGGCCTGCCGCAGGATTACGACGAGTGGCGGGACTTAGGGGCAACGGGTTGGGGTTGGGACGAAGTGTTGCCGTATTTTCGCCGCGTCGAGAACGACCTCGATTTCGATGGGCCTCTGCACGGTCGCGGAGGGCCCATTCCGATCCGACGGATTCACCCCGATGATTGGGCGCCATTCGCCAAAACCTTCGCCAATTGCGCGCTGGCGCGGGGTTATCCGCTCGTGCCGGATCTCAATGTTGACTTTCGCGCGGGTATCGGTCCAATGCCTATGGCCAATCTGCCCGATCAACGGGTGTCGGCTTCCATGGCCTATCTGAATGAGGCAGTAAGAGGCAGACAGAACCTCACTATTCTGGCAAACACCTACGTCGATCGGATTGAAATGCAAGGACGCAGAGCACTCGCCGTCACGGCAAGGATTTCCGGTCGACGAGAATCGCTCGCTGGCGACGAAATCATCGTGTCAGCCGGCGCTATTCACAGCCCGGCGATCCTCATGCGCTCCGGCATCGGTCCTGGGCAGCATCTGCAGCAACTCGGTATTGAGGTCGTCTGCGACTTGCCGGGAGTTGGGCAACATCTGATGAATCACGCCGGCATGTCTATTGCAATCTACTTGCCTCGACACGCAGTTCAACCCCACACGCAGAGGGGAATCGGCCAAAGCTATTTGCAATTTTCATCTGGAGTGGAAGGCACCGGTATTGACGTTCGGCTCGCCGCCGTTAACAGAGCTGCCTGGCATCCCCTCGGACGCAGAATCGCGGCACTCCTCATTGAGGTACATAAGACCCATTCGCGCGGTGAGGTACGCCTCCGCGCTCCCGATCCGACCATCGCGCCGGAGGTGAAATTCAACCTGCTTGCGGATGAGCGCGATCTCGCGCGGCTCGTCGCGGGTCTGCAGCTGTGCCTGGAAATTCTTAGCGACGAGCGAATGAGACAGTTGACGGACGAGTTCTTCTTGCCGAATGCTGCCCTGGTCGAGTCCATGTGGAGGCGCAACCTCTGGAACTGGGTTCGAGCTTATAGCATCGCGCTGGCGTTTCGAGCGCCATCCATTCGCCGGAGACTCCTTGCTCACTCGAAGCTCGATCCTCGGGCTTTGCTGCTCGATGCCGAGGCACTGCGCAACCTTGCGAAGCACCGGGCGAGCCCGCCGCACCATGTGAGCTCTACCTGCCGTATGGGACGCGGCAGCGATCGTGGCGTCGTCGTCGATCCGGCCTGCAGGGTACTCGGAATCGAAAACCTACGGGTGGTCGATGCGTCGATCATGCCGACTCTCGTGCGTGCCAATACCCACATACCGGTTCTCATGATCGCGGAAAAGATGGCAGACCAGATATCTCACGGGGTTTGATAAGTGCTGAAGGGTACCTCGTGATCCAGGGTATCCATCGATTGAGTGGGGGTACATCGCCGACAAGCTGCGTCTGTTATCTCGCGATCGGATTCGTCTAACTTACGACTCCGTGAGCACCGCTACGTCGCCCGCTAACGGGCAGGCAATCTCAACTGACCTTGACTAGCTTGCGCAGAGTGCAAATGTCTTTGGGGACGGGCTTATCAGGGAAAAGTACTGGCCAAGTCGACACGGTGACTTCAGCAACATAGACGCTGCCCGTCGAATCCACCGCAACCCCGTGGGGGGCGATAAAGCTATCCGGTGTTAAGCCGATCTGAGTGCCGATTCGGGCGAGAACTTCGCCTTTGTTGTCGAGTATGCTTAGACGCGGTCCAATGTTTTTGAAATCGCGGTTGATCGTCATCGGAGCACCCATCTCAACCAGGTAGCATATCGGACAGCTGCAATAAGGCATATGCATTGCGCAGGGTCGGTGCAGGTTGTTCCATTGCGCTTCGAATCGACCTTCCCCGTCGAATACTTGCATACGATGATTTTCGCGATCCGCGACATAAACCCAGCCGTCCGGGTCACAGGTGATGTTGTGCGCTATGTTGAATTGCCCCGGCATCGTGCCACTTTCGCCCCAAGATTTAATAAGCCTCCCGTCGGGTGAGTACTTGTGGATGCGCGCATTGCCGTAGCCGTCTGCGACATAGATGTCGCCCTTAGGCGAAAGAGCGGTATGCGTGCAGCGGTGGAATGGCAATCCGCTCATGAATGGCGCGGGCTTGCCCGGCGTGCCAATAGTGAGCAGGACCTTCCCTTCCGTTGTGCATTTGCGGACGGTGTGATCGCAGTCATCGGTTAGGAATAACGTGTCGTCTGGTGTGACATGCAGCCCGTGCGCATGATGGAACATTCCCTCACCCCAAGAACGCAGAAACATGCCGTTACGATCAAACACCATCATAGGATGTTCGCCGCGATTGAATGCATAAACATTGTCGTGCCGATCTACTCCGACCGCGGCGACTTCGAGGAACGACCATCCTTCAGGCAATTTTGCCCAATCTTCAACTACCTCGTAGCAATACTCACCAGTGCCGACGATTGGCGACATGACAATTCTCTCCCAGCACGTAAATCATCCAGAAACTTATAGATTCCACGCAATTCAGCTCTAAATGAATTCTGTTTTGAGGGTCCATATTTCTCGCGCACGTGAAAGTTGGCCTCGGGAGTCCCCTTCTTGATTTCATCCAGCAGTCTGTCGGAGGAAAAGACCTTCTTCGGGTCCGCCCCCTTCAGCCTCCTCTACATTCTTGTCTTGATTGGCACGACATCCCTCCCTCGGGAAGTATGGACCGATCACACAAAAATCTGGACACCCTCTCACATGCCGCTCGACCTATAGTTCAGGTGCGCCGTTTGGCTATTGCGCGCCAAGTTCCGCTTCGCCAGGGGCACCAGCACTAATGCCCCACAGACGAAGAGGAGATATCCAATCGCGCAGCTAATTCCCAATACGTTATACGAACTCACATGCAAAATAAATCCGCCTAGAGCCGGCCCGATCGCGCAAGCAATTAACTGAACAAACCAGGCGAGCATCGCAAGCCGTCCAGTCGGGTCAACCTGGGAAAATAGCCCCATTTGAATGGGATATAGTAGATTCCAAAAGAGTACGAAGCCCGCCAAGATGATTGAGAACGCAACCGCGTTAGAAACGACGATAGCTGCCCAGGTGCCTGCTGCCCCGCCAATCGCACACACAATAATGGTGGACATTCGCGGCAAGCGCTTCGCCATCAGGATTGCAGTTATGGAGCCCCCAAGGCCGCCAACTAACCACGCCTGGGCCACTGCGGAAGAAACGGCTTTGACCCCCATATGATGCCCGGCACCAATATCGCCGGCATAACTCCAGAACATGCTGAGACTCACGAAGTACGCAACGGTCATCGTGCACGTCAGGATGCCCTGTACAAATGGGACACTTGAAGGGGAAGCTTTCCCTTGGTGCATTGTCCTCTGCCGGTAAGAGTGTGGAATCATAGGAACTATGCATAAGCATAAGGTCGCCGCACCCGCGATTACCCCGAAGACTCCGCCGACCCCGAATATGCGAAACAGCGTTGGGACGGCCGCCGACAGCGCGGCGCAACCGACTATATTTGCCGCGGTAAATATGGCGAAGTTTCGGTCGGCTTGCTTGGTGGCCGCCAAAAGCCCGATACAAACCACAGTGAGACCGCACCCGATACCGGCCACGACCCGTAGCGCGAGTAGCCATTGGAACGAGGAATACGCGCCGATAGTTAGGGCGTTGCCAATGATGATCAGTACGAGAGCCACGATTACAACCTGGCGGCTGCCGACCCGTTGCACTATTGCCAGTCCGCCCGCCGCACCCACAGATTGACCCAACATCTCCGCTGTAATGCACAATCCCCCCGATTGAACATCAAAGTGAGCGAGTCGCACGAACCCGTCGACCAACAATGGGAACACCCCAAAGGATAAGCTTCCGGCGATCAGCACACACTGAATCGCCACAAGCGCAAGAGCACTGGGTTCCAGTAATCTGTCATGCGAATCTGTCGCTTCTGCGTTTGGGATCACCAGCATCTGCTCCTAGTCTTACGCTGCCTCGCCCGGCAGCTGATCTTCCTTCAATGGCATTACAGGGCGCTTCGAATGCACACCCCGCCTTTCATAATTAGAAGAACGTTAGCCAGCGGGTCTCTGAACAAACCAGGATCTCTTAGGGGATTACCCTTGGTGACCAGCAGGTCCGCGTAGGCATCCGGTTGAATGCAGCCAAGTTGGCCGCTCATCTGCAGCAGCTCCGCATTCACGGAGGTCGCCGACCGCAGCACGTCGATGGGTCGATTAAACTCGGCACGCAAGGCCAGTTCGCCGCCCTGCAGACAGTGGAACTCTTGGCCGAGCAAATCTGACCCCAAGCCGATCTTCACGCCTGCACGCGTGCACACCTCGATAGACTTAGCGTAGCTCTCGTAGATTCCTGCGATCTTCTGCCGACTCATGGGCGACAAGCCTAAGTCAGCTGCGTGTTTGCGTAGTACGTCGACGACTGAAAGTGTTGGCACGACGAACGCCTTACTAGTGGCTATCAAACGCGCTGTGTCTTCAGAGATTTCTGTCCCATGTTCAATCGAGCGTACACCGGATTCGACGCATCGGCGCGCTCCGTCATCCGTCAGGCAGTGGGCCATCACGTAAGTGCGGCGAGTCGACGCTTCGTGGACCGCGGCGCGGATTTCCTCATCAGTGAACTGCGGCATCCAGATTGGATCGGTGGGTGATACAACGCCCCCCGAAACGAAAAGCTTGATCTGCCGGGCACCTTTACGCAGCTCCTCGCGCACCGCTCGCCTCACTTCATCCACGCCATCGGCGACCAAGGAAAGAGAGCCCTTATATCCGGAACATCCGCAAGGTTCTACGACAGTGCCAGGGCGAGCGTCCCCATGACCGCCCGTCTGCGAGATTGCCTTCCCGGAGAAGAAAAACCTCGGTCCTTGAATCAATCCTTGCTCGATCGCCATCGACAGACCGATATCGCCTCCGCCAGCATCCCGCACGGTGGTAAATCCACGCTGGAGAGCCCCCTCGAGAATGACCCTCGCATGGCTCGCCAGCAGGGCCTGCGGCATGCGATCGATCTTGGCGATGTCGAAGGTCGGCGTATAGGCATGAAAGTGTGCATCGATCAGCCCCGGCATCAGAAAGTGCCCGCGACAATCGATGACTCGTGCGTCAGCGAAGTTGTGCCGCGTAGTTGTAATCTCGCGGATTCGATCGTCCTCCACGACAACGGTCCCACCATCGATCAGTTCTGCCGACACCCCATCGAATATGCGCCCGTCGTGCAAAACTGTAATCATTGCCTAATATCCTCGCGCCAAGGTAATAGTCACCTGATCCGGGATCCCAATTACACCGCGTGTGGATAATATTTCCGTGCATGTTCCATGGTGATCATGCCATTCAACAAATCACGCCGCACGGCTGCCGCCGATCTGTTGTTCGGTGCACCGTAGCCACCGCCGCCGCCCGGATAAATGCGCAGCCGGCTTCCCGCTGGGACCTTGCGATTGGTGACCTTTCGTAGCGTCTCTGTATGTCCGTCAGCAAAATCGATTTCTAAACGATTCGGAGCACCAGACAGCCCTCCGCACTGCGCCCAGCCAGGCACCTGAGTCCGTTCGATGATCGAAATCAACATGACGTCCTCCAAAAACCTGTAGGCGACCTGCCAACCGCTGCCACCGCGGAACTGGCCCGGACCACCGGAATCAGGGCTGAACTCCCACTGCTCGAACTGAACCGGAAGTTTGGCTTCTAGGAGTTCCGGTGACTGAACATGAGAGTGCGCGAGCGATGGAACGAACAATGTCGCCCCGTCGCAATTGGGGTGCGCGCCTTGGCCGACCGGAAGCGACAATCCCGCCCCATAAAAACTCTCGCCCGTACTCCTGATGTGGCCGTAAAACTGCACGGCCGCCGTATCACCAGCGCCGCCCGAAGGGAGTCGCCCCACAGTTGCGACGGAAAGAGCTTGAAAGATCCCTTCGATCGCGGACATGAGCGGCCATCCATAGAGATAGCACGGTTGCGGCTCAACCGGATGGAACATTGAGCCAGGGCGCGTAACGATCTCGAGCGGACGAAAGTGGCCTTCGTTCGGCGTCTCGTGAGCACTCCCGGCAGCCATCATGAGGGCGACTCGTGCCGCGCTGACCGTTGAGGGGAACGGGGCGTTAATTGGACCTCGTTGCGCGTCAGGTGAGTTGCTGAAGTCCATGCGCACCTTTGATCCATCAATCGTGACAACTACTTCAAACTGGATGGGATTATCGTCCACCCCGTTGTCGTCCATATGGCAGGTGGCACGAAAAGTGCCATCCGGGATCGACTTGATGAATTCCCGGACGACAGTTTCACCATGATCGAATATACGCTCGATACTCTCTGTAAACGACGTGTAGCCGAAGCGCTTGATCACTCGCAGAAGCTCACGGGCACCGACGTGACAACTTGCAACCTGCGCGTTGAGGTCACCATTCACCGCTTTTTTGAAGCGACAGTTGGCGATTGCCATTCGATGGATGTCCTCATTCAGCTTGCCGGCCTTGTACAGCTTCACTCCGGGGATAACGACACCCTCCTGATACACGTCAGTGGTGTCGGTGCAGTACGGCGCCTTCGCGCCGATGTCCAGCCAATGCGCTTTGTTGGCGGCATAACCGACGAGTTCATCCGCCAGGAACACCGGCATCACTATCGCGCAATCCTGCGCATGTGAACCGGTACCGTACGGTACGTTGTAAATGAGTACGTCGCCGGGTTCGAGCTGCCCCTCCCCGCCTACGGCCTGCACGGCCCCTTCGATGCAAAAGCTCATGGTGCCTACGAAGATAGGTAAGGTTGGTGCCTGGGCCAGCATCCGGATCCGACGGTCGTATAGGACTACAGCGAAGTCCAAAGCCTCATAGATGATTGGAGAGAAGGCTGTGCGAATGGTGGCGCGCTTCATCTGTCTGGCCGCCGAGTTTAGCGCCTGACGGATGATCTGCGTGGTCACGGGATCCGCATCGCTCCGCTTACCTGAGAGATCCGCAGAACTGGTGCAGTTGCTGTAGAAGTGTGGCGTAGCGCCTCTTGCCTTCATATGAATTAGCCTTCGCGAATCAGCACGAGGCAGCCGTTGGAATCTAGGCCGTAGGAGAAATCAGCATCCACATACGTAGTGGCGGTGTCCTCATAAATGACCGCCGGACCGGCGTGGCGGCGACTTTCCTCCAGTGAGGACCGCAGGACGGCTCTTGCAGGGGATTCTCGCTCGTACGCAAAGGAGTACACCGCCTGCAGCTCTTCCGAGCTGCGCGGATCATTATTGTGAGGACGACAGATCTGCCGCGGCAGAGACTTGCGAATCGCCGTGCGCAACACGATCACCTCAACAGCGTTGTCGAGGGTGATTCCGAACGTGTTTTTGTAAGCATCCAAGAACGCTTGCTGCAACTCCGCACCGCTCAGGCTGATCTTGTTGTTCTCCCAGGGCACCGGGATCGTTAGACTGTACTCCTGGCCGGCAAAGCGCATGCCGAGTGCGAGCTCGCGTGCACCTTCCTGCGAAAATCCTTGATCTACGCCGCGACTCTCCAACTCGGTAAACATTGCCCCGACTGTCGTCTCGATGCGTTCCACACTGTCGGTCGCCAATCTGAAGAGCTGCGTACGCGCCGAGCTGCGTACGAGATCTGAGCCCAGAAGACCCCAAGCCGAGAAGTTACCGGCAAACGGGGGCACGATGACGACACGGATGTCCAGCTCGCGCGCGATTTGCGTTGCCAGAAGCGGACCTGCTCCGCCGAAAGCCAAAATCTTCAGGCCTCTTGGGTCTATGCCCTGCTCCACCGTGATCTCGCGGATTGCGTTCGCACAGTTCGAGCATGCTATTTTGATGATGCCCACCGCCATCCTGTGCGCATCGCTCCTTAGCTGCTGAGCGAGCTTATTCAGTGCGGCGAATGCCTTGGCGCGATCCAGCTGCACGTTCGAGGCTAGACGCCCGTTGCCCAGCATTCCCAGGAAGAATGCGGCGTCGGTCACCGTTGGTTCGATACCGCCACGCGCATAGCAAGCCGGACCAGGCTGCGCACCGGCACTTTGCGGACCCACGTGCAGCAAGCCGCCAGAGTCCACGTATGCCAAGGAGCCCCCGCCTGCGCCGATCGAGCGCACGTCCACCCAGGGTGCTTGAATGGGCATTCCGTCAATTTCGCCCTGGTATAAAAGGTGCGGCCGGCCGTTGACGATCAAAGCAGTATCAAAACTGGTGCCGCCGACGTCGGCCGTCACCACATCACCAAGACTCAGAGCTCGCACAAGCTCAGCTGCGCCCTCGGCGCCCGCCACGGGTCCAGAGTTGATCGTCTCGAAGGAGCGCTCGCGCGCTTCGGCGAAGCTCATCGAGCCACCACCCGAGCGGGTGATGAGGCACTGACCCTTGATGCCCAGTTGCCGAACGCCGTCAGCCACTCGGTCGAGGTAGTCCGCCATGCGCGTACGTACAAACGCATCCACAACGGTCGTGCTCGTACGCTCGTAATCGCGATATTCGCGCGAGAGCTTGTGGGATAGAGAGATGTCGCCCGCGAACCCAGACTCGCGTAGAGCTTCAGCTGCTTGAAGTTCATGCGCGGGATTGGCGTACGCGTTCATGAAGCAGACCGCGACCGAGGTTACTCCATGGTCGCTAAAGACCCTAACTGCAGCGGCTACGCTTTGCCGATTTAACGCACGGATTACCGTCCCCTGGGCATCGATGCGCTCGCGCACCGCAATCCGCAGGTGTCGTGGCACCAATGGTTCGGGCGGCACCCAGTTCAGATCACAAGACTCTGGCCGCGCGCCGCGCCTGAGCTCCAGCGCATCGCGAAACCCCTCTGTACACAAAAGACCGACGGTGGCGCCTCGCCTTTCCAGCAGTGCGTTCAATCCGACTGTCGTGCCATGCAGGAAGTACTTGCAGTTCTCCAGCACTCCAGGTCGGCTCGCCGCCCGTCGCAGCGCGTCCACACAACCAACCTCGGGTGCTGAGGGTGTAGTCGGTACTTTCTCGACAGTCACGTGCGCGCTGCGATCGTCGTATACGACTAAATCCGTAAAGGTCCCGCCGATATCGACTCCTATTCGGGTTGCCATCCTTCTCTGCACTCCCGAGATCAAGCTCGAGCAGACAACATTATCCGCGTGTTACGTGCGCGACGTAGCGGTCTTCGGATCCTCGCACCATCAATTATGACAAGCGGCAAGATCACCATCATCAGGAAAAGGCTCTGAGTTCCCTTTCCGCATCGCAGTCAGAAAGTCTTCGACACCGCCATCCCTATGGTGCGGGGCTGGATAAAGAGGAAAGCGTTGGTGGGAATGAGGTCGAGCCCGCCGTCGAGGACCCCTCGCTTGTCCGCTAAATTGTTGACGTACAAGTTAAGGCTCCAGGTGTCGTAGTGGACGCCCGCTCGCAGATCGATCTTGGTGTAGGCAGGGAGATCTTGCCGCTCGGGAGGGGACAGGTAGACACTCGAGAACTGACCTACCCGATCGGGGACGTAGCTCACCGAGCCGCCGACAAAACCCGTGACGCCAGGCGAAAGAGCCGTAAGGGGAAACGTCTGCTCCAACGATAGATTGCCGGAGAAACCCTCGCTAAATGGCAATCTGTCCCCAGAAGCGCCGACCACTGAACTTCCGGGCGGCATAGGCTCTGTCAGCCTTGCATCGTTCCAAGCGACCCAGGCCGCTATAGACAGGCCCGTTAACGGCTTTGCCTGCGCCGATAGCTCCAGTCCCTGACTCTTAGCCTCGCTTCCGTTGGCGTAATAAAAGACACCGCTGATCGGATTGGCTAATTGCAGCTGGATATCTTTCCATTTGATGTAGTACAGCGAAGCATCGAAGGCCAGCCTGTGATCCAAGACTTCGCCTTTGGCGCCAATTTCATAATTTACAGTTGTGTCAGGGTTGTACGAACGCGGCACAAGCATTGCACTGCCCTGTACGTTAGGGCCGCCAGGGCGATAACCCGATGCAACCCTCGCGTAAACCATGGAATCTGGCGAGAGCTTGAATTCAGGAGTCACTAAATATGTGAATGAGCTGTCCTTCGTATGTATTTCCGGGAAGACGAAGGGTGAGGGCGTAGCCTCATATATCGGAACGTAAGGCCCGACGTCGTACTCCGAGTAGCTTTGCCTATTTGTGCTTTCACGTCCACCCCCTTGCACGTCAAACCGATCCGTAAAGTGAACGGTAAGATCAGCGAACGCGGCAGTTTCCTCGAACGTGCTCGGGTAGTTCCACCGCACCAAGTTTCCCACCTCCTCACCCGTGGTAGGAACGGCGGCCCATATGCCGCCGTTCGCAGGCGAATTCTCGTGATTATAGAAGCCCCCCAACAGCCATTCGAACTTGGGGCCGAGTGAGCCGACGAGCCGAATTTCCTGTGTAAATCTGTAGGTAGTGCCAGAGGCTAGGACGGGCGCGCCCGTGACACCAAACTGTTGCTGTGCGAACGTGCCAAAGAGGCTGGTGTAATCCTGCCACTCTGAAAACTGCCTGATGCTGTAGCCGCTCACTGCGGTCAGATCGACAGAGCCTAACTTAGCAGTCAGAGTCGCGCTGTAGGCCTGCGTATCACGATTGTGATCTCCTGATCCCCGCACGGCGCTCTGCTGTAAATCACCTAAACCAGAGTAGGCTTCAGATATTCCATCTGTCCAGAAGTGCTGCACAAGTGCGGTCAATCTGAGTGAGAAAATCTGCGAAGGCTGCCACAGCGCTTTGAGGAAAGCGCCGTCAACCCATGCCTGATCGACGTGGGTTTGCCCGGTTAAGACATCGTCGATATAGCCCGGATCAGCTCGGTAGAATGCACTCGCACGAATGGCCAACGTATCGTCGAGCGGCACGTTGACGGCTCCGCGGACGCTGTAACCCAGGTTCCCACCGTTATAGACGTCGTCGGTGCCGGCCTGGACCACACCGCTCAGAGCTGCCGGAGAAGGGTCGATCGTCACATATTTGAGGATCCCACCCAAGCTGCTAGCGCCATAGAGCGTCCCCTGCGGCCCACGCAATACCTCGATGCGCTGTAGATCGCCTGGGTCGAAGTTAGTCACCTCTTGACCGCTCGCGATTCCCGAAGAAGAACCATAAGGCACGTCGTCGACCGTGATGCCTACGCTTGGATTGACGAAACCACCCGTAGTAACGCCGCGAATTGACAGCTGCGACACGCCATTACCGCTGGGCGTCACAGTTAGGCCCGGAACCTGAGTGTAGTAGTCCTCAAGTCGCACTTGATTCGTGTCGATAAGTGATTGCGCATTGATTACGCTAACGGGCACGGGAACGTCCAGAAGATTTTCAGCCTTCTTCTGCGCAGTGACCACGACCTCTTGAAGCGCCGTAGTTTCTCTTCGAGTCTCCTGCTGTCCTAGATCAGCAGTGTCCGAAGTTGGTCCCGGCATATCTATGGCATATGCCTCAACGGATATAGAACAAGCAATCGCCAGTAGAGTGTGCTTCATCACGACTCGCGTTAGCATCGGACCTCCCCCCACCCTTCCTTCTTCCCCTTTTTGCTCCTATGGCACAGTGGGCTGGCGTTTGGCCCGACCACTGCGCTTGCTGGGGCACGATGGCACCGAAAGAGGGCGAACCATTGAAGGCGGACCTGAATATCGCGCAGATGGGGGGATTCCCAGCAAACCAGCCCCCTCATACTTCAGGCTAGTCCCGTTTGTTCTTTGGGGAAAGCGCATGATTTTGATTAAATCGATCTTAATCATCGATAGACCGTAAGCACGCTGGCGAGGTCAGGCCTGATCCGTACGGCGCTCAGGCTCTATCACTGCCCATCTTGGTACGACCCGGAGAGCTGCGCGAAGCCCGCTGGCGGCACTTTGACTTCGAAGACGCGCAATGGCGGATTTCAGCTGGGTGCATGAACACCCGAGTTCAGCATTTGGTTCCACTCTCGCGCGAAGCGCTTGGGCTGCTGATGAAACGCTGTTCAATCACCGGCGCCAGTGAATACCTCCTTCCTCTGATGCAGGATCCTACGCGACCGCTGCATAGCGCGGCATTGAGCTGCGGCTTACGGTTGCTGGGTTTCTCTAGCCAGGAGGTGGCGCCGCACGGGTTTCGGGCAACCGCGTGCACGTTGCTGATAAGCTTGGCTGGCATTCAGAAGTCACGCGAGGACCCATAGCGCCGGAGCAGTTGGCGTGCCCCGACCAATCCCAAAAACCGCGAAATTCCGTTGGTCATTCCGTGCAAATTCGGTGCACTGACTAACTCTGCACCACACTCCGGCGCACACCTGGCCGCAAGCTGCGCGATACCTGACAACCTAAGAATCAAAGAGTTACAAACTCGGCCAACGTGTGGCCAGGAGTGCCAAAGAACAGGGAGGCCGCCTGAATTTCTTCGCTGGTATCTCGGATTCACAGGTCGGTCAAAGCCTCGCGCGTCCCGCGTTCTGCGTCGTAGTATGGGTCCTCGAAGCCTTGAAGAGTCGTAGTCAGGCTGCCGCGTCGCCGGCGTATTACAGATCTGTCGGTCAGGAATGACTTGAATCCTCACAGCGGCACTTGCTCGGGCGGTGACCTTGATCCAACGATGTTGTTGAGATACTTGCAGGTTCGCACCTCCACGTATTTCCGCTTGGGATTCTCCCGTCTGAACAGTCGTAGTGTCCGGTGACTCGAAGTATGATCATCCAGGGTCACCTTGCGCGGCCATCGCGTAGGATTTGTCGCCAGCGCCTTTCGGCGTGGTGCAATTGATCCCGTGGAAAAGTCAGATCCCAAAGAGTGAGAACCCGGCGCAGCCGCGGGCCCTCGGAAGTAACGGTCTGCGTCACTGCAGACTTTCCCATTAGTTAGAACGAGATGTTGGCCGTTACGCCGATTGTACGGGGCTGAAATGTCGTATAAGAGATCAAGTTCGAGCTGGGGATCCCCTGATACTTACTTAACGCAGGAGTGTTGTTCGCGATGTTATTGATGAAGAACGTCAGATCGACTTTCTTGATTGTGTAGCCCGCGCGCGCATTGTACAGGTGTGTTGCCGGATTTGGTGCGGCCAACGGGTAGCCATTTATCTCGGTATTTTGAGTTATGAACGGACCGGGATTTTGACTCGTATAGATGGTATTGGCCCACAGATGCACTTTATCGCCGTTGGCGAGCGGCCACTCATAGTTCAAAGCGGCACTCGCATTCCACGGTGCGTTGACCTGCGGCAAGATGCCGACCTTGTCCCCTTGAGCAACGATTATGGTTGACGGTCCAGGGGGGGATCCCGGGAGATAGCCGCTCTTGCTGTAATACGCGTTGACGTACCCGACACTGACATCCGCCCGCAGTTGCGAGGTCAACAGCGCGCGCAACTGAAGATCGAAGCCATCGCTTACAGCATCACCCGCGTTCGTGGAGTAGGCATACGGACCGCAAGACTCGCCCACGTATTGCTGAATATTGTCCCATTTGTTGTAGAAAACACTGGTATTGACCTGCAGCCGTGTGTTTAAAAACGTATCTTTCGCGCCGACTTCAAACGAATGCACGGTGTCGGGCGAATAGGTTCCCTGGACCTGCGGAACACCCGCGCACGGGCCTGAGGTGTTGGGGACCTCCGCATTGCCGCCGCCAGGCCGAAAACCCTCGCTAAACGAGGTATACACCAGGTTATCGTGATCTATCTGATAGGACAGCCCGCCACGCCATGTCACCGGGTTGTCCGCGGAACTAAACGGCGCATATGGCGGCTGTCCACTGAGCTTCGAGATGCCGGTCGTATCGGCCCCGTTCACCGTGATATGCGCCGCGCGAACACCGGCCGTAAACGTCAGTTTGTCCGTGATTTTAAAATCAGTCTGTGCGTAAGCGGCCGTCTGCACGTCCTTGAACAATTCGTGCTCATCTTGGATGATCGCGCATTGAAGTTGAGAGCACGGTGGGGAAGTTCCGAAATACTGCGGGTAAGCGTACTCATCATAATCAGACTGAAAATCCCGTTGCACACGGTGCTCCCAGTACAGTCCCGCTACCCAGGCGAATCGAGAGTCGGTCGCATTCGAGGCCAGTCGCACTTCGGTGGTGTATGCACGAACGGACAGACCGGTGGGCGTGTATGCGGTCTGCGAATACGAAGTCGGATAACCAGGCCCCATCGGATTGCCGCAGCCGAAGATCCCTGAACCGGGCGGGCTCTGGAGTCCGGGACACACAAATGAGCTTTCGTCGAGAATCTCGTTCGCGCTGCGCCATAAATAGGAGGCAACCCCCGTCAAATCCGCAAAGGGCAGTTGACCCTCAAGTTTGATGGATGGCAAGGTCCACTTGTCCGTCCAGGTTTCGGGGAGCAGCACCCCATTGTTGAAGCTGCCCGCCTGAGCATCGGAGAAGGCGGCATAAAACCTGGGTGCGTCGTCTTGGTGATTGTTCTGGGTATAAACGGCAGGCGTCACAAGAAAATTGCCGACCTTGAAGGCGAGCGCTGCCTTGGCGGCGAACTTGTCCATGACGTTCGCATTCTTCGCGACGAGCTCTCCGGTAATCGGGTTGATGCGGTTGACCCAGCCGCCGTCCTGTTCGTTCCAGACGCTAACGCGATACCCTAGCTCATCCGGAACAATTGGTGCGCCATAGGCGGCTGCGGTTACGTAACCCAGCCCCCCACCCTCGATTGACGAGAGCTCCCCGCGCACAAGGCCGCTCGACTCGGTCAGGTTGGGCTGGTTGCTGATGAAGCGTACGGTACCTGACTCTGCGCCGGCGCCGAACAACGTGCCCTGCGGGCCACGCAGGACTTCGACGCGATCCAAGTCCCAGACGACCGGATACACGTTGCCTAGATTCGTATAGCCCGAAAGTCGGCTCGAAATCACCGTGTCATCAAGATATAGCCCCACCGTCGGCGGCCCCGCGTTGGTATTCAGGCCTCGAATTGAAATCGTCGTAAATGCCGAGGTGAATGCGACCGGTACCGCAAACTGTAGACCGGGGGTCAGCGCCGCGATGTCGTCGATGGATTTGATGTAGCCTTGCGCAAGCTCATCCTTGCCGAAGGCCTGAATGCTGATCGGTACGTTTTGCACCGATGCCTCGCGCCGCGTTGCGGTAACGATGATTTCTTCCAACCCGCCGGTCTGTCCCGCGGGCGCTTCCGCGTTCGCGGCGACCGGATCGGCCAGCACGACTGTTGATTGAATCACCGTTGCAAATCCAACGAGCACACCGCACATCAATGTGCGCGCAGTATATGCTATTGCGGTACACTTGTTCATGGTCACTCCTGGTCAATTAATTGGCCACGTTTTTGGTCGTGCCAACTCCGCAAAGGCCTTTCTACCAGGCCAATTCTTTTAAGTCGTACTTGGTCGTGTCCACCGCTTCTGCCTCGCGCACATCTACTTCCTCTTTCTTGAGGCCGCCCAGTGCCACGAGGGTTGCCGCCTTAATATTGTGAATGATGTTCTCCACTTCTTTGGCAGTGTGCAGCGGGTGGGTCGGGACGAGAACTGATCGGTTCAGGATTTCCAGCGACCGAGCGCACATGTCCCGCGAATAGGTCCTGCGACATTCCGCATTCGCAGGCATCGTGTACGGGTTCATAAGCGGATGCGCTGCGCCCGCGCCCATTAATACCTGATCCCACTCCGTGTAGGTGTGGCGACCCGTCTTGCCCGCGATGACGCTTGGAAAAGTGGTGGTGAAGACCTTGGCCGCCTCGGCATTCGGCAGCGTCAAAAATACATTCGTTCCGCAATCGAATTCACGGCTGTGGAGCGGCGCCTGACGCAGCCCAACGCTCGTGAGTTCCTTGGTCGCCTCGAGAATTGTATCTCGCTCGCGACGCATGGCAGTGATGATGTCGGCGATGCGATCTAGTTGAACGTTCAGAATAGCGCCCATGAATTCTGTGGCACGCGCACCGTTGCCGGCAAATGGTTTCGCGTCCTCTTTGCGGCCCGTCCAGAAGGCATGACACGGATCGATCGCGCACTTCACACGCTGCGCGACGGCATCATCGTTGGTCACTACGCCACCACCTTCCCCGGCGGTCATGTTTTTGTAGAAATTGAAACTGAATGTGCCAATATCGCCGATCGATCCGAACTTGCGGCCCTCATAGCCGCCGCCCACCCCCTGGGACGCATCCTCGATGACCAGCACTTTGCGGCGCCGCGCGATCTGCATGATCGCATCCATATCGCAAGCAGTGCCCCACATGTGCACCGCGATTATCGCTCGAGTTCGCGGTCCGATCGCCGCATCGATCGCCGTAGGGTCGATGGTGAGGGATTCATTGACATCGACGATCACCGGAATGGCACCCGCCGCCAGCACCGACGTGGCCGAAGCCATGTATGTGTGTGCAGGAACGAGCACTTCATCGCCGGGCCCGATCCCGAGACCGATCATCGCAGCGGTCAATGCATAGGATCCGCTGGCAGCCAGCGAGAAATGTTTCGCGCCAAGGTACTCGGCATAACGGGCTTCGAATCGCTCGCACTCGTGACCAATGCCATAGCGGAACAAGGTCTTCGCGTTGACGATTCTGGCAACAGCATCGATTTCTTCCTGACCGATGATGTACATGGCTGCCTCCGCACCGTGAGGTTGAGTTGTGGCATGGCCTCGTTGTCGGTCTTATAGCACCACGAATTATTCAGTGCAATAAGCAAGCGTGCGATAATCGCCCGCGCGTGCGTTGTATGACCGGGCGATTACCGCACGCACGTGCGTCCAATTGACTCTAGATAGTTAGTTATGCATAGAATTGACCAGGCAAACGTAGATTCCGAGGACCCGGAGCGCGCTGCCATCTTCCGCGCGCGGCACTACAATAGCGTCGTCAGAAAGGGCGTCGCAGAAGGGGGCGATGTAGGCCTGACCGACAATACTACGGAGCACTAAACTATGAATACGGTCCGGCTCACGCTCGCGCAAGCCCTCATCCGCTACCTAGTTGCTCAGAAAATCGACGACAGCGGGCAGGCCCTGCCACTGTTTTCCGGGGTCCACGCGATTTTCGGCCACGGAAACGTGACATGTCTCGGTTCGGCCCTCGCTGATGTCCAAAAGGAATTGCCGACCTATCGGGGCCAGAACGAGCAGTCAATGAGTCTTGCCGCCGTCGCTTATGCCCGAGCCCGCCGGCGCATACAAATCCATGTTTGCGCAGCTTCTATCGGTCCGGGCTCGGCAAATATGGTCACCGCGGCAGGCGTCGCGTTTGCAAATAGGCTGCCGGTGCTCTTCCTGTGTGGCGACAATTTCGCGACTCGCTTTCCTGATCCAGTACTCCAGCAGGTCGAGCATGCGCATGACTTGACCATAACGACTAACAACGCCTTCAAACCTGTCTCGGCCTTTTTTGATCGCATCGTGAGGCCGGAGCAACTCCTGTATTCCTTGCCGCAGGCGGTGGCATTAATGCTTGATCCGGCCGCTTGCGGTCCCGCGACCCTATCACTCGCCCAAGACGTGCAGGGCGAAGCGTTCGATTATCCGATGGCTTTCTTTCGTGAGCGTATCCACAGCATTCCGCGCTATCCAGCGGCTGAGGGGCAGCTCAATGCCGCCGCCGACATCATCCGCGAAGCCATGCGGCCGCTCATTATTGCGGGAGGCGGCGTTCACTATTCCGACGCGTGCGCCGACCTTGCCGCCTTTTCCTTGCGATTCGGCATCCCCGTCGCCGAAACGCTCATGGGCCGTTCAGCGCTATTGGACGCTCACCCATTCAATGTCGCCTCGATCGGCGTCATTGGCGGTAATGCCGGTAACCAACTGGCTGCTGAAGCCGATGTCGTAATCAATGTTGGTACTCGTCTGACTGACATTACCACCGGGTCATGGAGTGTCTTTCGCAACCCGGACGTACGTTTCATATCGCTCAACGTCAATCGCTTCGATGCTAACAAGCACTTGGCACAGCCGGTAGTTGGCGACGCCAAATTGTCACTCGCGGGCGTTACCGGGAGACTTGGCACCTGGAAGGCGCCCGCGGCCTGGAGCGGGAAAGCGAGCGAAGTGAAGAAGGACTGGAACGCGGTTGTCGAGCGCCGGACGGCGACGACGACGATAGCACCACCCAGTTATGTGCACGTCATCGGGGCTGTACAGCGCCAGGCCAAGCCGACCGATGTCGTCCTGTCAGCTGCGGGCGGCTTACCTGGCGAACTCCACCGCACCTGGAAGGCATTAGGTATCGGTACGTTCGAATCGGAATTCGGCTTCTCTTGCATGGGTTACGAGATCGCTGGTGCGTATGGCCAGAAGATCGCGAATCCGGAACGCGAGATCTTCGCGTTTGTTGGCGACGGGAGTTATCTGATGATGAACTCAGAAATCTACTCCTCAGTGCTAACCGGATATAAAATCATCTGTATCGTTTGCGACAACGGCGGCTTCGCGGTCATTAATCATCTCCAGACTGTAAAAGGTGGGGTTGAGTTCAATAATTTGTTCACCACTTCAAAACACGTCGGCGACGTGCCGCGCATAGACTTCGCTATGCACGCTCGCTCAATGGGTGCAAAGGCGGAGAATGTGACCTCGATCCCTGAGTTCGAGGCAGCTCTCGTCCGCGCCCGCGCCTCTAGTGCAACGTACGTGATCGCGATCCGCACCGACCCCTACAAATGGATGGACGGTGGTTCATGGTGGGATGTTGGTATGCCAGCGGTTGCCGAACGACCTTCGATAAATGCAGCGCGCGAGAGTCAGGAAGCCGATCGCCCTTATCAGCGGCATGGTTACTGATTTAAGGTTACGTTATGAACTGTATCTCGCTCGCTGGCGGAGCTAAAGAACTTGACGTTGGCGGCTAGGCTGTTACAGCACAACCATAGCCGGGGCTTGGCATGAATAAGATTCTCGTAATTCAGCCCCTTCACCCCAAGGCATTGCAGCTATTTCAGCAACGCCCGGACGTGACATTCGAGGTAATCACAGACACATCGCCGGAGAATCTTCTGAATCATGTCGGTGATGCCGACGCTCTTACCGTGCGCGACGCAAGGCTCTCAGAGCAGGTATTGCGTGCAGCGCCGCGCCTGAAAGTCATTTCCCGTCATGGTGTCGGCACCGACAATCTCCCGATCGAATATTGTACCTCCCGAGGGCTGCCAATTACGGTTGTCGGCGACGTCAATACCATTGCGGTGGCTGAGCACACGATGTTCCTAATACTCGCCGCCGCCCGATGTGGGCCGCAACTCGATCAAGCCGTTCGCCGGGGAGACTTCTCTGCCAGATCTAGAATTATTGGCGTCGAATTGCGCGGGCGCGCGCTCCTGGTGGTTGGCTTCGGCAGGATCGGCCGGGAGGTCGCCGCGAGGGCAGCAGCGTTCGGAATGACGATTCTCGCCTTCGACCCCGATGTCAACCATGAAGATTGGCCGCACGTACGATTCGTCGACAACTTGGCACAAGGATTGGCGCTCGCTGACGTATTATCACTGCATGTCCCGCTCACGAGCAATACGCGCAACCTCATTGGTCGCAGAGAACTCGCTTTGCTGCGGACGGGTGCGATCCTGGTCAACACCGCGCGCGGCGGTATCATCGAGGAAGAGGCGCTCGTTGATGCGCTGCGCAGCGGCCGCCTACGAGCGGCCGGCCTGGATACCTTTACCAACGAGCCCGTCGCATTGGGGCATGCGTTGCTCAGTCAAATGACAACAGTCCTTACGCCCCACGCTGCTGCGCTTACCGAGGAATGCCTGATCGCTATGGGGGTGGTGACGGTGCGTAACGCGCTCGCGGGACTCGATGGAACACTTGATCCGAACCTGGTAGTCAATCCTTCTGTTTTAAACGAGTAATGCGATGCGCGCCAATAGGATTCGAGAGCGATGGGCGGTGCGCGAGACTGCTATCTCGGGATGGTTGTCCATCGGGAGCACCTATAGTGCTGAAATCATCGGTTGCAGTGGTGTCGACTGTGTAACGGTCGATCTCCAACACGGCATGATTGACGTGCAGACGATGATTGGAATGCTGCAGGCGATCTCATCCACTCCGGCGACACCAATGGTTCGCGTGCCTGCATATGACGCCCCTCTCATCATGAAATCCCTCGACGCGGGTGCGTACGGGATTATCTGTCCACTGATAGACAGTGTGAGCGAGGCGACAGCCTTCGTGGCAGCAACCCGCTATCCACCGAAAGGTTTCCGAAGCTTCGGGCCGGCGCGCGGTCTACTTTATGGCGGAGCCGACTATTTCGATCACGCAGACGCAACCATTGTCCGTATGGCAATGATTGAAACGCAACAAGGTCTTGCGGCCGTCGAGGATATCTGCGCGATCGATGGTCTTGATGGCATTTTTGTTGGCCCGAGCGATCTCGCCCTTGCGCTTGGTAAAGCCCCATCGAATAATTCCACAGAACCGGAGATAGTCGCGGCGATCGAGCGTTGCGTTAGTGTCGCACGTGACTGCGGAAAGCATGCTGGAATATTCTGCTCATCCGGGGCCCACGCCAATCGTCGTGCACGCGAGGGGTTCAGTTTCGTTGTACCCAACAGCGAAGCCAATATTTTGAAGTCTGCAATTGCCGCTGAAGTAAAGGCGGCGCGAGGCGGTGATCCGCCCTAGCGAGGACCCAATTGTGACAATCCAGTGCCGCGTTGCTACTGCGCCCTGTTCTTGGGGCGTTGATTTCGCCGACCGCCCGGAAAATCCAGACTGGCGCCGAATGCTCGACGAAGCGGCTGCCGCTGGCTTCTCTGCCGTGGACTTGGGACCTGTTGGCTACCTTCCTGTTGAGCCCAGCCATTTGTCCGATGAGCTTGCAAGGCGCGGACTTCGCCTATCCGCCGGTGGACTGTTCGATCCTTTAGCAGATGAAGCTTCCTATCCAGCCGTTTTGCACAAGACGCGGCGCACCTGTGAGATTTTACGAGCGCTCGACGCTCCACGTTTGGTAATTATTGATCATGTTTCGACGGAGCGTGGCGCGACCGCGGGGCGTTCGGAAGCGGCTCCACGTTTGGAGCCAGAGGCTTGGAAGGGCATGATGACAAGAATCGCTCGGCTTGCTCGAGTCGCGAAGGAAGAGTACGGCGTTGCTTCATATCTTCACCCTCACGTCGGCTCATACATAGAATTTGAAGATGAACTCGAACACGCTATGTGCGATCTGCCGGGTGACTTGGTCGGGCTCTGCGTGGACACGGGTCATGCGGCATACGCGGGAATGGATCCCGTGGCCTTGATCCGGCGATACCGATCCCGTATCGGCCATATGCACTTCAAGAATACCGACTCTTCGGTCCGCGCTGATTGTATAGCGGAGAAGACAGACTTTTTTGGCGCCGTCGCACGCAACATCTTTTCACCTCTCGATGATGGCGTGGTCGATTTTATCACCGTACGCGACGCCTTGGCCCAGATCGGGTTTGACGGATTTGCCGTGGTCGAACAGGATGTTGATCCTTCGGGCGATTCGTCCCCACTCGACAACGCGCGGGCGAGCTACCGTTATCTGATATCGATTGGGATGGTCTCGGGGGAAGAGAGACGCGTATGAACGGCGGCTGAATTGGGGAGCCAAATGACTGACATCGGGTTCGGACTGATCGGGACCGGCTACATGGGCAAGAGACATGCGGTCGCCTTGAAAGCCGTGGGAACGGTATTTAACACAAAATTGCGACCGGTTTGCGAGTTGCTGTGCACTACAACAGCGTTGGGCGCCGCGCAAAACGCCGCTGAACTCGGATTCAACCGATCGACAGCCGATTGGCGCGATCTCATCGAAGACCAGCGCGTCCAGGCGATCATTATTGCGTCGCCTCAATTCACGCATTTGCAGATTGCGCGTTCGGCATTAGCTGCAGGTAAGCCGGTACTCTGTGAGAAACCCCTAGGTGCATCCCTCGATGATGCCCGCGCGCTGGTTGCGGCCGCCGCTTCTGCGCGCGTTGCCAATATGATCGGTTTCAATTATGTGCGAACGCCTGCAACCCAACTCGCGCATGAAATTATACAAAACGGCGAGCTCGGCAATATCGTGCATGTCCGGGCAGAGCATACTGAGGATTTTTACGCGGACCCTGAAGCTCCGGCAAGTTGGCGAACGCGCGATTCAGCCTCAGGCAATCTAGGCGACCTCTCGCCGCACATTATCAATGCGGTCTTGCGGCTTGCCGGACCCATCGAACGCCTCGTGGCGGATGTTCAGACGGTGCATTTGTCCCGGCCGGGGGCGACGGGAAGAGAACCGGTCACAAATGATGATCAGGTAGATTTTCTCTGCCGCTTCACGAATGGAGCGATGGGCTCCGTTTCAGTAAGTCGCGTTGCGACAGGAAAGAAGATGGGCTACGCCTATGAGATCACGGGCACCGACGGTGCACTTCGCTTCGACGGCGAAGACCAGAACTCACTGTGGCTCTATGAACGCCGAACGCAGACAGGTCGTCAGGGCTTCAAAAAAATCCTGACAGGACCAGATCACCCTGACTACAAGGCATTCTGTCTAGGACCTGGCCACGGTACTGGCTACGGCGATCAGATCATTATCGAGGCTCGCGATTTTCTAAAAGCAATCGAAACGGGTAAACCAGTCTATCCGACATTCCACGACGGTTTCGAGGTTAGCCGCGTCATCGCAGCGGCGTTCCGCTCGAACGGACAGCGTCGCTGGGTTGACTTAGCTGAAATCGAGTGATTTTGTGGCGAAACCACCGTGTGCGTATTTTGCGTGGTGGAACTACCGATCGCGTTCAGCGGAAAGCACGAGTTCGCATCAGCGCAATATGGAAGAACACTCTCTCATACATTATTCAGTAATTCGCTTTCGCGCGAGGTATGGACGGTAGTTAAATATTCCGGCTACACCGAGTGAATCCGGTGGACCTAATGCATAGGCGGCGAAGTCGAGAGGCGATACATGCAGGAAGGAAATCGTTGGCTGTCGACGTGTATGGTGTGCTTTCACGCGGGACGAGCAAGTCAGCTGGCGTGACCCTGGGATAGTTTGAATTGTCGTAGGGATTTGTATGGTGCCGTTGGGGATTGGGAGGAAGAGTGTCCAATACAGTCGGTTTGGGCAAGCGCGCTCGCAGTGATTGGGAGCCGGCGGAACTCATCCAAACGCCGCCGGTATTCGTATGGCCCCCTCAGCCGCGCGAATTCGCCAAGTGGGCATTCGGATTGCCCGGTTATTTATGGCCTTGGAATACGTTATTTGCGGCCATCGCGCTATTAACGTGGCTATTCCTGACACCTGATCTCGAGAGGATGAAGACATTTGCGACTGATTGGATTGCTTTCATCTTTATAAGAAATCTGGCGCTAATCGTATTGTTCGTGAGCGCATGGCATCTGCGCCTTTATACCCAACGGGCGCAAGGGACGGATTTTAAGTACAGCGGCCGGTGGCTCGCTACCGATAATCCGAGATTCCTGTTCAATGATCAGCTAAGGGACAACATTTTCTGGACCCTTTGCAGTGCAGTTCCAATCTGGACAACCTACGAGGTTCTTACATTCTGGCTGCAGGCGAATGGCTTTGTTCCGGTCGTAAGGTGGCAGACACACCCGATGTATTGCGCTCTATGGATGTTGTTTGTTCCCATATTTCATGACCTACACTTTTACGCCATTCATCGGCTCATTCATTGGCGACCGCTTTATCGCGCGATCCACTATCTCCATCATAAGAACGTTAATCCTGGCCCCTGGTCTGGCTTGGCAATGCATCCTCTTGAGCACATGCTGTACTTTTCCGGAGTGCTTGTGCACTGGATCGTTCCGTCTCATCCACTGCATGTCCTCTTTCAGTTACATCTCTTAGCGTTTTCGCCGGCAGTCGGCCATTCCGGATTTCACAAGGTCGCAATAAACGCTCGCCTGGTTATCGATACAGACAACTACAGACACTATCTGCATCACAAATACTTCGAGGTTAACTATGGCGGCGACGGAATCGTCCCGATCGACAATTGGACTGGCACTTTCCATGATGGTTCGGAGAAAGCGCAGACCGCCATGAAATTACGAATAATGAAGCGTAGGCGCTTACTCCAGCATTAAAATGCCGGTGGGGCCTTACGCCGCTGAGGGACTGGCAGGGTCAAGAACCTGCGCAATTAGCGCATGCGTTCCTAGTTTCGTGGAGAGAGAGGAGCATCTGCCCTCAATCCGATCAAGTCCAAGAATCCGGCTGGCATCAGATGCGAGGTGACCGGAGCGACACGTGTAACTGCTGTGAGCAAGCGCAAGCATGTCAAGATGAACGATTTGGCCGCCTAGTAGAGACGGCCGCCAGGCGAATATCGCACGCCCACATCAGCGGTGCGTACTTGGATTGGCAATAGCCGTTCGAAGTTACCATTACGCCCTGATTAGCCACGGTCCATATTTTCCAACAGTGCTTATAAAAAGCGATAGGTTCATTGGGATCCACATACTTGCTTATCGCTGGATCGGATCCCACCAGAGTTTAAGTAGCCTGCGATTTGACCGGCGCCCGAGTCAATCAGGCGCACACACGTACCGCTATGGCCGCGTTGCTTTTGGCGTGCGATTAGCGCACCATGGGGCGAGAGTCGTCCAGAATCAGGCGAGTCGATGAACAGTTCGAAAATTCAAAAGCGTGACTTCGCGCAAACGCTTGCTCGAGGCATGGCGTGCTTAGAGGTTCTCGCTGGCCAAGCATTACCCGCGAGCAACCCAGAAATTGCAGCCAAAATGCGTGTCAGCCGGGCCGCAGGGCGTCGGATCCTCTTGACACTCGAGAGTCTCGGCTACGTGAGGGAGGAAAGAGGTCATTATGCTGTGACGCCAAAAGTTTTGTCGCTCGGACGGAGTGTTCTTATCAGCGGAGGCGTCTGGAACAGTGTGGCACCTGAGGTTGTTGCGGTCGCTGACCGGTTCAACGAGCCATGTTCTGTCTCGATTCTTGATGGCCTCGACATAGTTTATGTCTGCAGAGACGCGACGCGCCGAATCTACAGCTCTCGGCTCGGCATTGGTGATCGTCTGCCAGCCCACTGCTCCGCCAGCGGGAAGATGCTCCTTTCTGCGCTATCGGAACAGGATCTCGAAAATCGTCTCAAAGGCGTCCGGCTCAAGCGTTGTGGCCCGGCGTCTTTGTGTGATTCCGCGACGCTTAAAAGGGCATTGGCGCGAGTTAAGGCTAATGACTTCGCGACGGCGGTTGACGAAATGGAAGATGGGCTGATATCCATTGCGGTGCCTCTGCGCAAACGCGATAAGTCCGTAGTCGGGGCGATGGCGCTCGCGTCGCATCGATCGCGAATGTCCCACACCGAACTAAAAAGGCGTGTTTTGCCAGCCTTACGCGAAGCCGCGGCACGTGCAGAGTCCATTATCCACGACTTCCAGGATCGAAATTGGATACTCTGACCGACTTTGACGAGCGCGAAGGACATAGACTGGTATGTTGGCGTTGACGCGCATGCAGAAGAAGCGCGCCAGTGGCTTTACGTCCAAACGGAAATCGTCGCTTTCAAAAGTGGCGCCATCCGTTTGAGCTGAACCATTGAGACTTCCATAATTACGTGACAGGATAAGCGCTGCCTGTCGCGAAAGGGCACGCGCGAGCTGTACTTGGGATGGTGGGTCCGCTGCCCAGGCACAACGTAGCCGGATCGCGATCGAGCGCCAGCTCGCCTGATCTTGTGAGCGGCGCCGATCAGTGCTGTCGTATCGGAATCTAGCGGGTGGCTACCAATGAGAACCGACGCGTGGACCGAGGTGTGCGCAGTTGGCGATATAGACAAGGAGGATGTCATCCGCTTCGATCACGAAGGTCGTTGCTTTGCCATATATCGCACGGCCGATAATCGCTATTTCGCCACCGATGGATTGTGTACTCACGAGCAGGCGCTCCTCACCGACGGGCTCGTTGTAGGCTGCATAATCGAATGCCCAAAACACAATGGTCGATTCGATTTCACGACCGGCGAGGCGAAACGCAGGCCTGCGTGCATTGCCTTGAAAACGTATCCCGTTAAGGTCGAAGCGGGTAGAGTGTTTGCGCTCTTCGGCTAGGTGTTACCCCCTATTTGGCAGCGGTGGAAGCGAGCGCTACTTACCGTAAGCGTCAATAGATCGGCGCGGCAACTGAGGCGAAGTCGAATTCCGTATTCCAACATGACCTTTATGAAAGGGAGCCCTAGCAATTCTTGCGTAAGAAAAATGACTAAATGATGCAGATGGCCCGCACGCGTGCCTTCCGCGTGAGCCGAGCTTCGCTCTTCTGTGCGGTGATCAGTTCAAAGGCTCCTAAATCATAAAATCCGTATCAATTAGAAAACCGAACAGCCCCAAACCTCCTCGTCCTCCATGCCCCAAACGCGATACCGATCGCCATCCAAACGCCACCGAGAATTTTGGCTTGCGTGTTCAGGCTCCACCAGAGAGTTAAGCACACGAAAAAACCTAATACCGGCAGCAAGAAGTTAATAATAGTCTTTCTTTCCGCCCGCAAGTAGTAACGCACAAACGCAGCAGCATTTACGCCCATGAACGCAATCAGTGCGCCAAAGTTAAGGAGGTTGGCTCCCAACTCGAAACCCGTGGCCTCTGTCGCAAGCGCGGGCAATATCAATGCGCCAGCAAACGCGACAATTCCCACCAGCAGCACATTATTGCGAGGAACATGTTGCTTCGGATCAAGCGCGCCGAAGAATGCTTTGGGTAAAGCGCCACTGCGGCCCATGCCATATAGCAAGCGAGATACGCCGAGTTGAGCCGCCATCCCCGAACCAATTAGCGCCACCATTACGGTTAGTCCCACTACCCCAAATAGAGGCGCCCAGGCCCGCTGAGCTACGAAGGTGAATGCAGTGTCCAGATCCGGATAGCGCTGCGTTGGCCACACCAGCTGCGCCGCATAGAACTCTAATGTAGCAAGGATGCCGATTATCACGCAGGCAATGACTGTAGCAGCGAGCATGTCGCGGCGGGGATTCACTGCTTCTTCGGCGAGAGTCGATATACCATCGAAGCCCATATATGTGAGCACAGCCAATGAAGTTGCGCCCAATATCCTTTTTATCGACCAAGATTGAGGATCGTAGAAAGGGAGCGTGAAGAATCCGGCGCCGGTGTGCGGGTGCCGAACAATGTAGACCGTCGCAGCGACTAGGAAGATTGCAATTACTATTCCAAGACCAGCCGCGAGTATGGCATTGACTCGAGCGGAGGTCTTTATGCCTTGTACACATAAGCCGGTAGTAACACTCCCAAAAAAGGCCGCCCACGCCCAGTAAGGTATTCTGGGAATAAGAACATGGCCTTGCTGGCTGCACCATACAATGCAAATGAGCGGGTTAAGAAGGTAGTCCAAAACCATACTCCAGCCGATCACGTACCCTAGGCTTGGACTGATCTCCTGACCGACGTACGAAAAGGCGGACCCGGCGCTGGGATACGCGCGCGCCATCCGCCCATAGCTGACCGCCGTTAGCAACATGAACGCCATTGCGATAAGAACGATGGTGGCAGCGTGACCGTGTCCGCGCCGACTAACGACACCGAAAATTGACAGCGGCCCAACCGGCGAGATGACGATGACTCCATACAGCACTAGATCCCAGCGCGTGAGGGCTCGCTGAAGTCTCGGATGGTCACGATCACTGGCGTGAGACGTTGCGAGAGTAGTCATTGTGTCAGTGTTTCAACGCGCTGTTGGGTCAACCGGTTGCCAGAGGTGGCACGGAAAATCAGACAGTCTGTCGGCGCATCCTGGATATTGGCTGACGATGGGTGATCGTGAAAACACGTCGTTAGCAAGGACGCGTCATCCGCCACGTTGTGTGTTCGAATATCCAGCACAAGTGTCGGGGCGCGTCGCCCTTCGGTCTGCTAGCACATCGCAATTCAAACTGTTCACACGTCTAAACATCGTTGGAAATGTGAGAAAATTCGCGCATGCAGCGACCTCGCGCGGACCGACATACATGTTCTTTTCCCGCGCTAAACTTAACTAGTAGCGAATTCGGCCCGCCAACTTCTATCATGGATGAGTGAACAGGGCAAAAAGCGGTGCGTTAATCGCGCATATGTGCGGCGATTGACAGGCCCAGGATACTGGGATTGAATGGTTCTCCAGGGGTATTTTTTGCGCTAGGCCCAGTGACGCGGTCGCTGGTCTTGCGGAGGAGTATCCAAATGTATGAACCCCTAAGTCTCTTCATAAATGGTAATTGGCGAGCCGGAAGCGAAGGCAAGAGCGAAGCGGTTCAAAATCCGGCGAACGACCAGTGCCTTGGGATGTTGCCGCATGCCAGCCGCTCAGATCTCGAAGAGGCGCTCGCGGCGGCAGACAGAGGTTTTCGCGCGTGGCGGGACACCTCGCCCTACGACCGTGAGCGGGTTCTTCTCAAGGCCGCGGGCATTATGCGAGAACGCGCCGACCATATTGCATCGACAACGACGTCAGAGCAGGGTAAGACCATCGACGAAGCCCGGCTCGAGGTGCTCTCCGCGGCTGATATTGTGCAATGGTTTGCAGAGGAGGGGCGCCGGGCTTACGGAAGAATCGTTCCGGCCCGAAATCACAAACTGCTCATGAGGGTTGTGCGAGAGCCCGTCGGCCCGGTCGCCGCCTTCACGCCATGGAATTTTCCGGTGCTCCTGCCTGCGCGAAAAATAGCTGCTGCGCTGGCGGCTGGCTGTTCCTGCGTCATAAAACCCTCGGAAGAGACTCCAGGTAGCGCTCTCGCGATTGCGCGCGCATTTCAGGATGCGGAACTTCCGAGCGGCGCCCTACAGGTCGTGTTCGGCATCCCGTCGGAAATCGCACAGTGTCTGGTTCGATCGCCCGTTATCCGTAAGGTTACGCTGACCGGCTCAATCGCCGTCGGCAAGGCATTGGCGAGGCTTGCGGCGGATGGTTTGAAAATGCTAACTCTCGAACTCGGAGGACATGCTCCGGTAATCGTTGATGCGGACGTTGATGTCGCGCACGTAGCCAAGTTGTCGGCGGCCGCCAAATTTCGTAATGCCGGCCAGGTATGCGTGGCGCCGACACGTTTCTTTGTACACGAGTCGGTTTTTGACACCTTTCTTGCGCATTTCGTCGATGCTGCGTCGAGTCTCAAAATAGGGAACGGAGCGGATCCTGCAACTCAGATGGGACCGCTCGTCAGTCCGCGGCGTTTGAAAGCGGTGGAGAGCTTGGTTGATGACGCAGTAGCACGGGGCGGAGGGGTGGTTATTGGTGGTAAGCGAATAGGCAATATTGGGAACTTCTATGCCCCGACCGTGCTGACGCCGGTGGCCGTCGATGCACGTATAACGCGTGAGGAGCCGTTCGGGCCGGTTGCGCTGTTCAGTTCATTCAGGTCGATCGAACAAGCAGTGCAAAGCTCGAACTCACTGCCGTATGGGCTGGCAGCTTACGCATTCACGCGTACAGCCGATCAAGTCCAGCGCCTGTCCGAGCAACTCGAAGCCGGCATGGTCGCAGTCAACAGCTACGTCATCGCGCAGCCCGAAATCCCATTCGGCGGTGTCAAAGATAGCGGCTACGGCCGTGAAAGTGGCGCTCAAGGCCTCGAAGCGTTTATGGTCGATAAAACGATCACGCAGCTAGTACTCTAGTTAAACTCGATATGTATGTGAACAAGAGATAATGCGGCTTACCGGATCCGGACTGATTGCGATCGGCCACGCGCTCAGCGTTAGGGCTGTGGGGGCCGTATTTAACGCAAAATTGCGGTCGCTGTGCGAACAGCTCTTCACCACGACAGCGTCGGGCGCTTCGCAAAATGCCGCTGAGCTTGGCTTAAGCTGCTCGAGAGGCGACAGGCGCGACCTCATCGACGATCGTCGGGTCGCATGGATCCTTATTGCGCCGCCGCAGAGTGGTCAATTGCGTTTGCGGGGCATATGCGCACTTCCTTTTACAATTCGAACCCCGTGTAAAGGGCCTACTTGATGCCAATCGAATTCACACCGCGCGATTACGGCGTTGTTGACAGAGACGTCCGGCTCGCCAAAGAGCGCGGCCTTTTAGGCGCGCCATGGTACTGCTGCGCCATTCCTCGCGCGCGCCTAAAGGAGCTGATGCAACGACGCGACGGACCGGCAATTCGCGATACGCTTCTTTGGTTCGGACTGCTAATTCTTACTGGCACTCTTGGGTACTTGACTTGGGGTACATGGTGGGCCGTGTTGCCGTTCGCGGCCTACGGCATTCTCTACGGGTCGTTTTCCGATGCCCGGCGGCATGAATGCGGGCACGGAACAGTCTTCAGGACAGCCTGGATGAGCGACGTCCTCTATGAGGTCACGTCGTTTATGGCGATGCGCGAATCAGTGCCGTGGCGCTGGAGCCACACGCGGCATCACACTGACACACTCATTGTGGGGTTCGATCCGGAAATTGACTTTCCGCGTCCTCCGCCTACCCTCTGGCGCATCGTGCTGGAACTTTTCCGGATCGAAAGTGGCTCAAATGATTTACACAAAATGGTGCTGCACTGCTTCGGTCGGATCACACCGCCCGAGGCCACTTACATTCCGGAGATGGAGCGCTCGAAGGTCTACCGGAACGCGCGCATATATCTCTCCATCTATCTTGTGGTCATTGGGTGTGCCATCGCGACCCGCAGTTTCCTACCGCTGATGTATATCGGCTTGCCCTTGTTTTATGGCGGCTGGCTGGGGAGCGTCTTCAGCATCACTCAGCACGCGGGCCTCGCCGAAGATGTGCTAGACCACCGGCTTAACTCCCGGACGGTGTATATGAATCCTGTTTTCCGCTTTCTCTATTCAGAAATGAACTACCACATCGAGCATCACATGTTCCCGATGGTTCCCTACCACGCCTTGGGCAAACTGCATCAAGAGCTAAAATCGGACATGCCAAAACCCTACGACGGGCTCTGGGAGGCTTACAAGGAAATTATTCCTTCGCTGCTTCGGCAAAGGAGAGAACCAACCTACTTCGTTGAGCGCGAACTTCCTTCCAGTGGTCCACCGCAAGCTTCATCAATCGTCCCGTCCGCGTGTGAACAGATTTTAAGCTGACGGTACTACTGCATGTCTGTGATCAAAGTCGGTTTGATCGGTGCCGGCTGGATGGGACGGGCGCACGCCGCCGCCTTCGAAAACGCCACCCGAATATTTGGCACAACTCCTGCCACTTTGCAAATCGTCGCTGTTGCCGATGCGGTAGAGAGCACCGTCCGTGAGTTCGCCGAGCGCTTCGCTGTAAAGCGGGCCACAACCGACTGGCGCTCGGTCGTATCGGATCCGGATATCGCTGTGATCGACATCACTACACCGAATGACTCTCATCCGGAAATTGCGCTCGCAGCCATCAAAGCGGATAAACACGTGTATTGCGAAAAGCCGATGGCAAACACAAGTGCAGAAGCACGCGCCATGTTTGAAGCAGCCCATGCGGCTGGAGTCGTTACCCTCGTGGGTTTCAACTACCTCTGCAACCCCTTACAGGCGTTCGCCCGTGAGTTGGTGGCATCTGGTGAACTCGGGGATATTTTTCATTTCCGCGGCACCTTTGACAACGACTACATGGTCGATCCGAGGTATCCGTTCACTTGGCGGACTGACGCTAGATATGGCGGTCACGCTGGCGCTCTCGGGGACATGGCCAGCCACGTAGTGAGCCTTGCTCATTACCTCGTTGGCGACGTGACTGACGTTTGCGCAACGCGGCAAACGCTACACCCGCAACGTCGGGACATGAGCGGGATCGAACGCCGGGTCGAGAACGATGACCTGGCTCAGTTCATATGCCGATTTGAAAATGGCGCCTCCGGCTATATTGAAGCAAGTCGTATTGGTACTGGTCGAAAGTGCCACCTCTCCTATGAACTTCAAGGCACCAAAGGGGCCCTGTGCTTCGACCAAGAGCGAATGAATGAACTCGACTTTTACCGCCACACCGACACTCCCGTTGAGCGGGGGTATAAGAAGATTCTCGCGGCCCCAAAGCATGGTGATTACGCTGCCTTCTTCGGCAACCCCGGTAATGCGCTCGGCTATAACGATCTCAAGATCATTGAGGCGCGTCGTCTTATTGAGGCAGTCTCCCAAGGTAGGCACTGGATCGCCGATTTCGCATTCGGTTATGCCGTCAACCGTGTCGTGGAAGCGGCCCTCGTCTCATCCGATCAATCGCGATGGGTCACAGCGAAAGAAATCGTCTAGATAAGCACTGCACTTTTGTAATTTTGAGCCAGCTATTTCCATTCAACCCTCGACATTAGCTTCGAGAGCTTTTGGATTTTCTGCGGCTGGCGCCGCTGGTATTCTCGAAACGGACCGTTCGCAACTATTGCACTCTAGCGCGAAAGTGCACGATGCCTCGCACGTGTGTATGGCGAATTCCAATTCTGCCAGTGACCGGTGAACATGACCGGCTATCCGAGCACTCGCAAGACTGCACATCGTGCGCCAGACATCGTGGAGATCTTTGCTCTCATCGCCCATCTGGTGTCGACCTTAGTCCGAGTGGCCCTGCCAGGCGGAGTTCGCGCGGTGATAGTTGAGTCACTCCTGCTCAAGCATCAGCTGCTGGTCCTCAGCCGGTCACGCAAAAGAGCCCCAAGACTGACGCCCTTGGATCGGCTCCAGTCGCCGCTTGATCAGCAAAATTCGCCATGGACACGCTCATTGCACGGAATCGGCTCCGACCAAATGCACTTCAAGAGTGAAATTCCGTTGGTCATTCCGTGCAAATTCAGTGCAGTGACTAACTCCGCGCGACACATCGGCGCACGCTTGGCCGCAAGCTGCGCGATAGCGGACAACCAACGAATCAAGGGGTTACGAGCTTGGCCAAAGTGTCGTCAGGAGTGGCGAGGAGTGCAAAAGTGCAGGGAGGCCGCCTGTCAATCCGTTGTTCGGCCGCAATGACCGGGGTCCGACGGGGTTTAGCTCACCCGTGGATTGGAAGCTATGCGGCCGTCTTCGAACTCTCCTCCGAACACGAAGACAGGTCAAACGACCTATGCAGGAATTTCACTGCGGAGAAGGACGCGCGAAACGGAAAAATATTAACGAAGAGCAAGAACAGAATTGGGTCAGCTCTCAACGCTGCCGGACAATCGGCAGCAGCGTCTTCGTTGACAATCGCTTGAAGCTCAGCCCATTGCATCGTGCGTGGATATATCTGCGTCGCATTGATCGCACCGTCTCCGGTACGGTATAGGCCAAATCTCCATGCTGCCTCCGTAGAAATGCTTTCATGACTGAGCCTTGTAAAGTTCGGCCACAATTCCTGGCACTTCTGCTTGAGGTTTGCTCGAACCAGACACGCCAAGAGCCCTTCGCAAACGTAGCTCATCCGCTCGAAACCTTCGCCTTCGAGGGGATCGTCGCATCCAAGAATGTTTTGGTATTGATGGCGCACGACATCTTCGATTGTGCAATAGGGCGAAGCAAGATGCTCAACGCCTTCCTGGAGCTTGTTGACCATGATCTCTGCCAGGATTCGCCCGATCACCTCGTCGTGCGTAGGTGATGGCGCTACTCGCTTTCGGTACCAGACATACGTGAGGAAGTGCGGAATGACGGCTTCGCCCCAGACCCACCTCTTCGGCAGGTCTTCGGGGACAATCGCCTCGACCACAGCCTTGTGTTCCGGACGTTTCCAGCCTTCGGCCTCCGACCACATCCAGTAGACCGCCATCAACGCGTAGATAAGCAGCGCTCGCGGGCGGTAAAAAGCAAACTCGCTGAACGGATTACCCTCCACCAGGGTTCGGCCCCCGGACAGCTCTTCGCAAACCTGTCCGAGAAGTTCGCAGATCCCGTCGCGCGCTGTCAGGACAGATTCCTGTCCGTCCCTGGAGAAGTCGAGTCCATTCTTCTCGCATGCGGAAATGACGTAGGTGGCGAACATCGTCCATGCGCTGATTTCCGCGAAGTGATTTCGACGCCGTGAGAATGAATGAAGGGCAACCGCCGTCATCACCGCTGCGCTCGTTATGCGGCGGCGCAATTCAGGAGCTGGCACGGTTTCATGCAGGCGAAGCGTGTGTTGCAGCAGCGGGTCGAATATCTTGGACGGAAAAATCTCGTCGCCTTGATAGTTGAGGAGCTTGACTAGATTGCCGAAATCCTCCATCTCCGATGGCCACAGCGCCAGTCCGAGATCTTTCGACCAAGCTAGCAGCGTTCCTCGCGTAATCGTCTTGATCTTTTCAGGGGGATGGCCTCGCTGCACGAGACTTGCGTTTAAAAGCTGAATTTGTTGAGAAACGAGCTCGCTGATCTCGCCGTTGGTAACGAGATAGCATTCATCCGGAACCTTCCCCTCATATCCCGGGATTCCAAGCGCCAAAGTGCCGAGCTGTTCAAGTTGCCCGCGAATTTCGTCGAACTGGCTGGGAGTCAATGTTGCGCCGGGATTGCCCTTGAGCTGATAGCCGACGAGCTTGCCGTCAGGCGATACCGCGATGACGTCCTTGCCGAACTCCTGCGGCGTGTGCTTCGTATTGTGGACAACGCGGAATCCCTGCCCGGTCAGCATCTGGCAGAAGCAGCGCTGGTAACTCCGCTCGCTTGCGCTATCCAACCAGTTTTCGATCAGCCTCTCGAGCACGCCATTCTTCCCTTTTCCTTGCCATCAGGTCTTCGTGTCTCTTCTGCAACTCGGGGTTGTCCTGAAACTCCTGCTCCACGGCAGCTATCGCGTCCGGCGTAAACAAGGGCCCGTCGAAAAAGATTTCCTGCGGGGATCCGTCTGGATTAAATGCAACCTGCATCTTGGCCTTCATCTCTAAAATAACCTCGGCGGTCAGTTTCCCACCTTTTGCATCAATGCTCTGACCTTCCGGGATCTCGCTGCTCATGCGCTCGCGTATAAAATTCGCCTGCTTACTTACCATCTCTAAGATCATGACATCGTGCTTCTGAATGGCCTTATCCAAAGTCAGGTCCCCGATCTCATCGAGCTTGATTTCGAGTTGCGTGGAAAGGTGCTGCATGACCGATTGTGATTCTGACTGATCGTCCCGAATGACCTTCATCGCACGGCCCTCGTGGTAGTGTCGTACCTGGATCATGCCGAATGGGGAAATTTCCCGTATCTTCCGACGCATGTAGGTCTGGAAGAAGCGCGAGAACAAGCGTTTTGTCTCTGGGAAGTCAGGAAGCATATTCGTGTCCGAATCTTAATTCCGCAAAAATATCACACTCCTAGTTTCCCACTTCCACAGCTCCTTTTCTATCGGCAGGCGGTGCTGTTAGCACTAATGGTCTGCGAGAGTTTCATGCTCCGTCAACGCCGACTGGACTAGATGGCCGGCCACTTTGTCCGCACTTGAATACTTATTTAGGTGTGTATATAATGAACTCGTTATGAAGAAATCAAAGGCGAAACCTGGCCGCCCTGTTGTTGGTGGCGAACGTAAGGAGCGCTATCAAGTCGCGCTAGAGCCTGCTGTAGCCGATAAGCTTCGCGAGCTGGGCGGCGACAACTTGAGTCGCGGAATTGCGATAGGTGCTGACATGTTGAATCGCAGAGAGGTAGCGCAGTTCAATATGGCTCGAAACGCTTTCGGAGCAGCAATGCCCAAGCACACTTTTTTCCATTCCGAGCCGATCCGAGCGTCGGACGGCGTTCTAAGCGAAGTCCGCGTTTACAGCAGTAGTGAAGATAAGCGATCGCTGCTTGCCATCGTCCCGTTCAATACCGACGGAAAGCCAGATGTCGTGCAAATTCTGGCTAGCGCGGACACCTTGGAGAATTTCGAGTTAGAGATGCGAGATGAAGCAATTCGAACTTACAGGCAGAAAAGTGGAAATCGCTCGGACACCGTTAGGGCACGACCATTTCGCCGAAAAGACGGGAAGCTGTGCAGCTTTCGCATTTACGACAAACTTACAATGCTTGTTGCTATCGTTTCAATTCTGGCCGACGGTACTGTCGGCTCGCTGAAAACGCTATGACACCAACTTTCGACGCGCGCTTCAGCGCAGCCAGGCAGCGCGAAACTTCTTGGGCTTCATCTCCGCGAGTGCGAGTCACCGCCTGGTACGTAGACCGCTGGCATCCAAAGGACACAGCTGCTGTCGGTGGCGACCGGCAGACATCAGGCAGCTCGATCAAGTCCTGCCATCCGCGCCTATAGACGACCGGCGCAGCTGTCGCACACGGGGGGATCTTTTGCGCTTTCGCCGTAAGCTTCGCTAGTGCTATCAAACGCACGGAATCGGCTCCGACCCAGTGACGTCACTTTGGGCGCAGGGCACTTTGCGTGCCGCGCCGGAGACTCCGTTCAGTTCGATCGTGTTGTCCTCGGTATTCACGAGGCTTGAGGCTATCGCGGCGTCTTCAGCTACGCGAGCGGCCAGCCCCGGGGCGCTTCACAACCCTCGCTCCTTGGCCATTTTCTCAATCGCGCGGACCTTGTGGCTCTGCGCAAGGTGCGCATAGCGCTTCACCATGTTGAGTGTGCGATGGCCGAGCGTGTCGGCGATCTCGAGCAGCGACGCACCTTGGCTTGCTAGGTAGCTCGCGGTGGTATGG
>Ga0182018_10000475_pt1 | contig 52823 bp, 45 predicted proteins | sample 812P2MmetaG_FD_120490 | JGI IMG/M metagenome (GOLD analysis project Ga0182018, IMG submission 120490) | Permafrost microbial communities from Stordalen Mire, Sweden - 812P2M metaG | ecosystem: Environmental > Terrestrial > Soil > Wetlands > Permafrost | place: Sweden: Stordalen | collected... | reverse complement strand
TCCTCGACCGTTTGCCGTCCGCGTACCTCGTGGACCCCATAGCACTCCACCCACCGTGCGCGCGGGACCGACTCCAACAGTCGCAGGTTGCTCTCGCGCAGCGCCCGAAAGACCCCTGCCGAAGGGCTCGCATCTTGCTGCGCGTAACCGAAGCGCTCCGCCCATGCCCCCTCATCCCACCACGTTAAGGCCACGCCCGGATTCGCCAGCATGTTTCGCAATCGCCACCCCATCGCCAGCTCCGCATCCGCCAAGTGCGCTACGATCTCGGCAATTGACCACTTTTCAGGTGCAGGGCGCCGGATCAACTCCTCGGGCGCGACATCGCGCAGACGCCGATCGAGCTGCGATGGGGTGGCTTGTTGGACACCGATGGGCTCCTCATCGCCAAGATAGCTTAGGACTCGAGTTCGGTATGCTTCGAATCTCTCTGCCATTGGTCCTCTCGGTAGACTGCGTTTTGCGGCCGAACATCTCGTGGAGTAGACCGAGCCATCCTGGTTCGCAATTATACGGGTGTGATGACGTAACACAAACACCGCGACCTCACTGCGCGCCGCCACGACGGCGAGCTGTTTCAATTTAAACGATTCGGGCTGCTCGTAACGCCGGATGCAGGTCTCAACGCGGCCTTTTTTTAACTCCCCTGCCGCCAGCGAACCGGCTAGCCGTTTTCAACCCGCATTTTATGTCCAAGTACGCCGTCCCAATCAGCCTGCTTAGCGCGGCGGCGTTTGTGGATCTACTTGCTTGCAAAGTCCCCTAATCCTGCTGTTTCAACTCTCGCGCAAGGCGACGAACCGGTGTCCAGTTCAGAACCCCGGGGCCGCCAGTCTGCCGAATTTGAATCGCATGAAGCATCAGGGCTTCCACAAAAGCATAAACTCCTACTGTTTTATAACGGAGAACCGACAATTCCACAAGTTCATTATTGTCACGATGATATTGACGCATCCGCACGATTCTGCTATTCGTTGAGAGGAAGTTTTAAGAGTACTTTAGGAGGTTCCCTTGCTGGATGATTTACGCGCCCTCGTAGAGTTTGCCCAGGCCGGGTCCATAGCCCGTGCAGCCGATCGTCTATTCCGGACGCCCTCCGCTATTACCCGGCAAGTGCAAAGGCTGGAGGCTGCATTGGGTGCCGAGTTGCTCGACCGCTCGGTAAAGCCTCCGCGTCTGAACTCGCTCGGCTCCAGGGTACTCGAACAAGCGCGAGATCTGCTACAGCGGACGGAGGCGCTGAAATCTCTTACGTCGAGCGACACCGAACCTCACGGCCTCTTGCGCATCGGGCTCGCGCATGCCCTGGCCGAGGGGACGCTTATCGAACCTATTCAGGCGCTGACTGAGAAATACCCCAAGGTCCGACTGCGGCTGTCGAGCGAGCTCACGAGTGAATTATTTAACCGGCTCCTCGCGGGTGACCTCGACGTTGCAGCCGTGCTTTTGCCCGAAGGTAAAACCGCGCCTCCACCTCTTCTGACGAATATCATCGCTAGCGACCGCATGGAGATCGTTCAAGGCGCCGCAGGCAAAGTTGACGGTGATTGGAAAAGTTTGGGCCGAGCACCCTGGGTGCTCAATCCGCCCGGATGCTTTCTTCGGGCAAGGCTGATCGATCAGATGGAGCGTGCCGGCTTCACCCCGATGATCGCGGCTGAAATCCACAACATGCATTTGCAGCTAGCGTTCGTTCAGTCCGGTTATGGTGTCGGGCTGCTGCCTGCTCGCTTTATTGCCAGGAATCATTCCATCGATTCCGTGAAAGTATTGCGTCCCCCATCGTTTGACCTGTACCGATCCGTCGCGATAGTCCGGGTTGGGCAACTCGGCGCCTTGGGGAAGGCCGTCGAACTGTTGGAACACGGATTTCGGCAATTGTTTGAGGCAGCCGACACCCCGAAGCCCGTGACGAGGCCCCGAAGAGGTGTGCCCGCGAATCGGCGGGCGGCGCGCCCGCCCAAGTAGTCCCCGGACATCGTTGCAACCACCCGCGTTGGTGCGATAGCCCTCGGCGCTCTCCAGAAGTGACCCGTTTGTGCTCTGTTAGATTGACCCACACCGGGAACGGGCCTTGCCCACGGGCAAGCAACCAACAGCGATATCATCCACGCCGGAAGGCGTGCAGGGTCGCCTCACGTCATCCGCGCCAAAGGGCGCGTAACGCGTTCGCGGCGTGGGCGTAGGACGCGGCGGGGCCCTCAAGAAAACCCAACTCAGGCATCACGTGGATATTTTGCCCTGTGGCAAGAAATCGCCTTTGCCGCGAGGGCAATGCACCACCATTAACCAGTGGTGGTGGGTCACTTTTGGAGAGCAAAGTAGGGTTACTTTTCGAGAGCGCCGAAGGCGATAGCGGCAAATATCGCTAGCGGTTCCGTCACGCGCTGGACCGCTACACTCGGTTAGACGAATAGGAACGTTACGCACGCTGCCGAAAGGGCGCGCTTCGCTAGCTCCACTACCCGGCCGCCGAGGAAGGCCGGAGCAGATTCTCGTGCTGCTTCAGAAGCTGGTTCAGTTGATCGTCGAACAGGACACCAGTTTGAATCGGCGCCGCCGAACGTGGTTCATAGAAGAGCTTCCAGGGGGAAGAGGTCCAAATGCATAACGTGCGCCGATCCGGCCCTTCCACTGATAGAAGGGTCAGATTCTCGCCCTTGGGGAGCGGCGCCAGCAGCCGCATCGCCGCGACAGCAACGGGGAGGTTCGATCCTTTGTCGTCCTCCAATCCAGGTCCCCACGCCCATCCGGTGATCCGCATCCAGGGCAGGGCGAGCAGGCCGACGTCAAGGCCGTCCTGTCGAACTTGCACGAAGCGCCGGGGGAAATAGAAAGCCACCGACCAGGCGGCAAAACAGGCGCCCGTCAGGATGAACCAAGCGCCTAGCGCACTTGAGACTCCGTAGGCTATGACTGCTATTCCAAGGATTAAGACCGGAAACGCCCGCCATCGGCGGGCGGTTGGGGAAGTCCACAAAACTGTGCCCAATCTCCTGCGCAGAACCCACCACTGGACGATCTTGATCACGAAGGCCAGGAAGATCAAGCCCAGAGTGGCACTGTAGAGATCCATGCTGATGTATTCTCGGGTAGTTCTAAAGCAAAAATCAAGTCGATGCCACTACGCAGTATTTGGGATCGCTAGCGCGGCCCGCGAAGCAGTCTGTTAAAGAGGAGTATTAAGTGTAGATATCGGTAGGTATCCATGCCCTCTGTGCGATGTTTCTGGCGACCTCTTCGGCGCATTGTTCGATCTCGTGTTCATGGATTCGCCGCCACGCGGGCGGCGCCTTCGCTGAGCTGCTGCATCCCCATGGGGCCAGATTTCAGCGCAGCCCGGCGCGATACCCGGAGGTGCTTCAATGAGTACTCGGCGGTCTCGGTACTGCTGGCGTAGGTGCCGGGGACGATTTCCGAATGGGTCAGCAGAAAACGCTTGCGGCCGGCCATGGCGTCGCGGCCCAGATGCAGCCAGACCCGCAGGTTTTTTTCGGTGAGCGAAGATTCCAACGACCCCGGTTTGCCGTCCAGGTAGTCGGTATGGACGCCGTCGATGCAGATTACCGCATTGACGCGCGCGTACGATTGCGGACTCTTGAGAATCTGGTGGAGCGCGCCGCATCCGGCACTCCAGCCACCCAGGATCACGCGCCCGAACGGCTTTTGAGCTTTCACTTCGGCTTCCTTCAAGAGGCGCAGGAATCGCTGCGGATCTTCGAAGAGTTTAGTATAGACTTCCGTGCCTTCCCCGGCCAGCACGCTGATCGCGCCCGTACGGTTGCTCTCGGCGGCGACCTCCGGGATCCATGTGTCCCCGTGGAAAAACACCAGCAGCGATGGCCGCGCTGCGAGTCCGGCGGGCATGTACAGAGTGCCCACATCGAGCTTTTCACGCCGTCCCGGCGGAGTTTGTTCCGTCAAGCGGGTGTGCGCGCGCGTGTGCTCCCCCATCGGCGAAGGATTTTGCGGCCGCTTGGGTGAGAAACATCGTGAACGCAAGAAGCGCTATGTGCGGCATATTACCAGTTTGTCGTCGCGATCCGGGAACACTGTTGCCCGGACGTGCGATTCGTCAGCTTCCTCAAGTACACTGGGACGAATCTCAAAGATGCCTCTGTCTGCCGGCGATTAACTCGGCCGTTACGAAATCTCGGCTCGAGGTTAGCGTTCGATGAGCTCGATCTGGGGAAAATGAATCTTCAGCTTATAGCAAACGTAGAGAACCAGGATCGCGCCCAGTGTGGAAAAAATGAGGCCAGCGGGATGATATCGCTGGTTCGTGGGACGCGAAAACATGTGGGTAACACTGCCGCCGATGATCGATCCGATCATGCCGAGCACGATCGTCCAGAACATCGTTATGTGCACGTGCATCACCGATTTGGCGATGGCCCCCGATACTAGCCCGATAAGAATGTACCAGATTAAGTGAAACATACTTGTTCCTCCAGTGTTAGCCTTCAGCCGGAATTCCCATGTTGGACCCCAGGGAATTCTCAGGCTGGAAGGAGGCCACGCTAGCATCACCACCAGACGCTGCAGCACTAACGCACATTCTGCACTTTCGAACCTATCTCCATCGACCTTCGATGAACACATATCCGTCGTGCCTGTGCTCGTATCGGGGAGCGACCCAAACCGCGTGCTCGCGGGGTGGTACGTCCCAGCGGCCTGGTGTCCAGACGTATGCGTTGCCGTCATACTGGTGATAGCCTCCAATCCATACGTGCCGCGGGCCCGGTCTGACGGTGCGGCGTTCGTGTATGCTAACCGGCGGCCGGAGCCTAATGACTATCTCCGCCGCTTGTGCACCGCATATCCCCACCGCTATCCCGATGAGCGTGGTCAAGAGTAGTTTTCGCATTGTCCTCTCCTGCGGTTATCTTTGCAAGTGTGTGGCCGTTTATGGATCCCGGTCATCCATCCGCGTCGCTGCGATAGCAGTTAATATCGCTGTCGCGGCAAAAAGGCAAAAATCCTGGCCAGGATTTACCAACGGAGTGCGGCTTGGAGGAGATGAGCGTCGAACTTCAGATTTGCCATAAGCCCGAATGTACCACCCCATCGCATTCGCAACACCGAACCTGGGACGCAGCGCTACTTTCGGTGGCTAGATGCCGATTGTCTGAGTTCGATGGCTTCGTTCAGGTCGGCCATTTCGCTCTTGGGATGGATTGAGATGTACCGTTCCGGCGCGGGAACGGTTGACGCGGCAAAATACTCCTTCGGAATTCGACTGCCGACGAAGAGTATGAACACCAATCCCGGTATTGCGAACCGATAGAAGTGAAATCCGTCTCCGTTTTCCGAGGCTGGTGCGTGCGCCGTCTGATACAGCTCGGGTAGCGTCGAGACGCGTATGGACAAGGCGAACTGATCCGGAAAGGCGATCTCACCGAGTAGAAATCGCCGCAAGGGCTCCTCGTAGGGGCCGAGGTCCACGCCCGCTGCAATCGGTGAGGTGCGTTTCGAGTTCTTCGATGCGCCGAAGAAGCTTCGATCTACCATGTATCCGTTGCATCTCACCGCGCCTGCTTCGAAGCTTCCGCGGCGCGCTCCAATTCTGTGACGCGAGCATCGATATCCTCGATTTCGATCGCTTTGGCCGCGTGATTGAAGATCGCCTCTGCCGCTCTTACTCGAACCGACGCCGGCGTCGCCGGATCGATCAACGTCTTTAGGAGCGTGGTGGCCGCGGCCGATGTGCCTTGCTGGAGCCGCGCGATGGCCTGTCCGAATGTGGCCCGCCGCGCTTCCCGGTATGCCTTCTGGAACTCGGGGAGCTTCAACCAACGTAGGAGCGTTCGGGCTCCAATGCCGGCGGCCTTGGCGGCTTCTTCGATGTTTCGCTGGGTCAGGAGCGCGGCGATGGCATCCTCCTGCTTGCGTCCGAGAATGGAACCGCGGGCTGCCATTAGGTGCCAACTGGTGTCAGCGATGTGACGTCATCGCCAGTTGTTCGCCATCGTCGATTTCCCGCACAATCGCCTTGCGTTTCAAGCACTTCGGAGTGATGAATGTGATCGCCAAGGGACTTACCGCGCAAGGAGATTAAAAGATGAAACACTTTACGATTGACGCCGAAAACCAAATTGCCGTCCACGCTTCCCGCAAGGCCGCCCGCGAGACGGGTGCCGGAGTATTTGCGAGCGAAGTGCAACTGGCCGACCTGATCGGCCCCGACAACAAGCGCCTGGTGGAGATCTGGAACAGCCTGCCGGGCGTTACGCCCGTAACCAAGTTTGCCAACCGGAAGGTGGCGACCGAGCGCATCTGGAAAGCCATTCAGGACCTTGGAATGGCCGCTGCTGCCCCGGCCGCCCAAGAGGCCAAGGCTAACCCGATTGAAGTACCGGAAGCGGTCGCGGAAGAGCCGGTAGCCGAACCGATTCCGGACGCCGCCCAGCCGGAGCCGCCCATCGAGGACGTCGCGATTCAGACCACCAGCGAAGCGGCCGACGATGCTCCGGTGGAGCAGCCCGCTGAAGCCGCCGAAGCTGTAGCCAGCGTTGGCGAACAGGAGCCCACTGTTGCGCCGCCGGAAGCCGAGTCGGGCAAGAAGGCCAAAGCGGCCAAGAAGGCGCCGAAGGCGAAGAAGCCTGCCAAGTCTGAGGGAGTACGCGAGGGTAGCAAGACCGCAATCGTCCTGGCCCTGATGCAGCGCGCGCAGGGCGCTACCCTGGCCGAACTGATGACCGCGACGTCCTGGCAGAAACACAGCGTGCGCGGGTTCATTTCCATCGCCGGTAAGAAGCAGGGCGTCAAGATCGAGTCCTCGAAGAACGAGGCTGGCGACCGGCTCTACAAGATCGTCAAGTAGAAACTGCCCACCTGCCTCCATCAAGCCGCCTCGAAAGGGGCGGCTTTTCTTATGGGGTGCGCCGCGAAATCATCCGCAACTCCGCCGACCAGTCCGAGAGAGCCCGGCAGAGTCCCTGAAGGTCGGGGTTGCCCGAGCGGATCTCTGTCTCGATTGCCGCAAGCTCCTTGTGGCACCGTTCGATTCAGGCCGCATTCTTCAGCCGCCCAGCCGCCACGTCGTCGAAGGTTCCGCCGCCATCGAGAACCGCTTTCTCGCCCGTGTATTCCTGCCAGCGCCGGACAATCACATCGCAGTACCTCGGCTCCAACTCAATCAGCCGCGCCTGCCGCCGCGACTTCTCGCAGGCGATCAGCGTCGTACCGGACCCGCCGAAGACATCGAGAATGGTGTCGCGAGTCTTACTGCTGTTGCGGAGTGCCCGCTCGACCAGTTCGACCGGCTTCATCGTCGGGTGTTCGAGGTTAGCCATGGGCCGCTTGATGAACCACACGTCGCCCTGGTCCCGCGCCCCGCACCAGAAGTGATCCGTTCCGTCGCGCCAGCCGTAAAGAACCGGTTCGTACATCCGCTGATAGTCCGAACGGCCCAGCGTGAAATGGTGCTTCGCCCAGATCACGAACGTGGACCAGTGGCCACCAGCATCCGTGAACGCCCGGAAGAGCGTGTGCAGTTCCGACGAGGACATGCAGATGTAGATCGCTCCCTTGGTAACCGCCAGCACGTTCGTGCACGCCTCGCGAAGGAAGTCATAGAACTTCCCGCCCAGCGCGTCGTTGCCAATCTTGAGCTTCTTCGCGGTCTTGCCGACGTAATCGACGTTATACGGCGGGTCCGTGAAAACCATGTCCGCGAGGCCGCCCGCCAGAACCGTCTGAATCGCATCCATGCTGGTCGCGTCGCCGCACAGCAAACGATGGTCGCCCAGCACCCATACGTCGCCTGGAACGGTGATGGCCGTCTCCTGCTCGTCGGGAACGGAGTCCTCGTCCGTCAATCCGTCTCGCGTCTCCTCTGGGTCGCGCAGCAGATCTTCCAGTTCCTCGTCCGTGAATCCGACGATGTCGAGGTCAAAGCCGTCTTCCTGAAGCGACGCCAGTTCGACCCGCAGCATCTCCTCGTCCCACCCGGCATCGAGCGCGAGCCGGTTGTCCGCGAGCACCAGCGCGCGGCGTTGCGCCTCGGTCAGGTGATCGAGAACGATGACCGGAACCTCGGTCATTTTCAGCTTCCGGGCTGCCGCAAGCCGTGCGTGGCCGGCGATGATTGTACCCTCCGCAGCCACAAGGATCGGGTTCGTCCACCCGAACTCCCGGATCGACGCGGCGACCTGCGCCACCTGCTGGTCGGTATGGGTGCGCGCGTTTCGGATGTAGGGCAGCAGCCTGTCGATGGACCAGACCTGAACCTGCAAACGGGAGAGATCGATCATCATCAGGCTGCTCTCTTTTCCTCAATCACGCCGCGATCTTCCGCGACCTCGTGGAGCGTCTGTCCCGTCGCGGCCAGCACTGGCTCGTCGCCGGTGAGTTCCTGCATCCGGCGCAGGATCACGTCGCAGTAGGCCGGGGAGAGTTCGACTCCGAAGCCGATCCGCCCGAGCACGTGCGCAGCGGCCATCGTCGTTCCGCTTCCCATGAACCCGTCGAAAATGGAATCGCCTTCGTCCGAGAACGCCTTCATACGAAGAACTCGACCAGCGCGCGCGGGAACGGTGCGGAGTGCGATCCCTGGCTGCCCTCGGCCTTGGCCTCGATCACGTTGCTCGGCCATGCAATGCCCGTGGTCTTCTCGGCACCACATCCGAGCAGGCCGGAGCCGCTCGGCGCAGAGGGATTGCCCGGCGAGTACACCACGACGTCTTCGGACTCGTGGCCAGCCCCCTTCGGCCGGAACTTGATTTCCTTGTTGCGGCAGAAGTGAAACACCGGCTCCCAGGCGTTCTTCAGGCGGTTGGGCCATTTGCCCGGCACGCCGTTCGCGGTATTCCTCCAGCAGAACTCATCGACGAAACGCCAGCCCCACTCCCGCTTGTGGGCCAGCACCAGATCCTTCACGTAGAGGCTGCGTTCGCCGTCCTCCGAATGCTCTTTGATATTCAGGAAGTAAGAGCCATCGGGAGACAGCACCGACTCGATGTTGCGTGCGACCTCACCGAACCACGCCGCGTACTCATCGGGAGGGATGGGCTGGAAGCCGCTTGATGGATCGTAAGTGCGCTGCGAGGCATAGGGCGGCGAGGTAATAGCCACGTTCACCCGCGCGCCATCGAGCAGGCGCGACACCGTGGCAGCATCCCGGCAGTCTCCGCAGATCAGCCGGTGCCGCCCGATCACCCACAAGTCGCCAGCACGCGACACCGGGTTGACGGGCGTCTCTGGAATCTCATCCTCGCCCGCGCCGTCCTCCCCGGCGAGAGCATGGTCTGCCAGCAGGATGCGAAGTTCCTCGTCGGAGAACCCGACCAGGTCCAGGTCGAAGCCGACCTCCTGGAGCGCAGCGACTTCCGAGCGCAGCATCTCTTCGTCCCAGCCCGCGTTCAGCGCCAGCTTGTTATCGGCGATAACCAACGCGCGCTTCTGCGCCGGAGTTAGGTGCGCCAGCACGATAACCGGGACTTCCTCCATCCCGAGTTTCCGGGCCGCGAGAAGTCTGGCATGCCCGGCGATGACGACGCCGTCGCCGTCCACCAGAATGGGATTCGTCCAGCCGAACTCCCGGATACTGGCCGCTACCTGAGCGACCTGCTCGTCCGAATGCGTCCGCGAGTTGCGGGCGTGGGGCAGCAGCGCGCGGACAGACCGGAGCTCGATCTGGGTGGGAAGATGCATTCGATTTCGAGGGGTGACAACCCGGAGTGACAACCTGCCTAAGCCGTTCTAACTACGCAAACTGCGCAATATTTAAACCCGCGGCCGCCGCCTTGCCGGACAGGTCCCTGAAATGGCCCGCCACTGCGCGGGGGACGCCACCGTTTCGCGCCCGGGCGGCCCGTGTCGCGCCGTCTGGCTCCGGGTTGGCCGGTTGGTCCTCCGGGGTCCTCGGGCGCTCCTGGCCGCCACGGTACGCGCCACGCACCCAGGCGACGTGCCTCGCGCCTATTTGCCGTCGAGCTTTCATGGGAGCGTGCAATCCGCAACGACCTGCAGGAAGGCCGCGCGCGACTTTGGTGGCGCATACGTCTCACCGTCGCGGTTGCCGCCAAGATGCTTCAGTTCCCAAGCCGGTCCGTGCTTCAGCAGCTCTCTGAAGCTGTATCGAGTTCCCATAACGGAACTGGCCGACATCGGCTTTGGCTCGCCAGGTCGCATGAAGAGGATGGCCCGGTTGATGTGGCCCTTGCGATGGCGCACTACGGTTGCGACTAGTCCCGCAGATTGCAGCCGAGCCAACCGTTGTTCGGACACGCAGGCGTACACGCTACCGTCGGCGTTATAGACGGGAATCAGGCAATTCATCATTTTGGACACACGTGGAGTGGAAGGAAAAGCTGCGGGAAAGAGATTCACGAGCGTCCCGGCGCTCTGGAGGACTGCGGCACACTTTCGCCAGTGTCAACTGATGAGTATCATTCCGGGAGTTCAGTCGTCAACAGAAAAAGGAGGCCGTTTGCCCTGCTGTTGTTGAAAAGTGTGGGAGCCCGGGGAGTGACGAAGACTTACCGCGCTTTCCGCGCTTATGGCGCACGCCTGCCGGTGAGTGTAGGCGCTCCCGAGTACGGCGACAGGAATCCGCGCGCGGCGACCGAGGGCTCGAGCTTCCCAGATCGCGATTCGCGGTCCTTTGCCCACTTTTGCGGCTCGGGCGAATCCCAACGAAGGAGGTCCAATCACGTTGCGCAAAGGGTCGTTTGTGCAACGTCGCCGTCGCTCGGAACGCTTGTAATGATCTAAACGGACGTTTAGAATCAGCACATGACGGGTTTTGTTGCGTACTATCGCGTTTCCACCGTCCGGCAGGGCCGCAGTGGCCTAGGGCTTGATGCGCAGCGCCAGGCCGTCGCGCGGTTCGTCGGCGCGGGCCAGCTCGCCGGTGAGTTCACGGAGATCGAGAGTGGTAAGCGTCACAACAACCGGCCTCAGCTCGCCGCAGCTTTGGCCGAATGTAAGAAGCGCCGCCTTACTTTGGTAATTGCCAAGCTCGACCGCCTGGCGCGAAATGTCCATTTCATTTCCGGCCTCATGGAGAGCGGCGCGGATTTTGTGGCCGTGGACATGCCGCACGCGACCCGGCTAACGATCCACATTCTTGCAGCGGTGGCGGAGCATGAACGCGAGATGATTTCACAGCCGCGGCGCTTGAACAAGCGCGGAAACGCGGCAAGGTACTGGGCAATCCCCGGCTGGAAGAAGCGCGGCGCGTTGCGGCGAACGTGAACCGGACTAACTCCCCTGCCCTGCCCGTTCTCGATCTCATGCGCGACATGAGGGCGCAGGGTAAGACGTGGCGGGCTATTGCCGCCACGTTGAACGGCTCGAATGTGCGTACCGGGCGGGGGCAGCTCTGGTACGGTAGCACTGTCAGAACCACCCTGAATCGGTTACTTCCTTAGTTTTGAATGCAGCACGTCACCAAGGTAAGGCATCCCCCCCGCCTTTACCTCTCCAGAGGTGAGAACTTGTCTCTGTTCCTAGGTCGCTTCCCTCCAGAAGAGGCGCATCCTTCCGCAGAAGGGCAACTTTCTCATCTATAGAGGCGTGAATCCGAACCCCTTTTAGCATCGTCCAATCGCCCTTCAACACATACTCGGCAACAATTGGAGTGAGCACCTGTAGAACATAGCCAGTTGGCGGCTCGGCGTTAAAATCGAAGCCCAAAATACCATCCGCAGGTTCAATAACGTATGTGTATTTGCTGAGGCTCGGATTCTTCCAGCCGGTAGTAAGCGCCAATCCGCGAGCCCTTATCAGCAAAACGGGTGGGCTTGTTCTTATGACGTTCAAAGTCACATCTGTTACTGAGTAAATTTTTTCCGTCATTTGATAATGGTCTCCTTAACTCGTTTTGACTTCTACTTCGTGGGTTCCTTTGGTGTCCACGACCTTGATCTTGTAAACTCTCTGTTTGGAGTCGAAGGTGGCACTTGTCTTGAATGGAGATATTTGCTGTGTTGCAAAACCTTCCGGTTTCCAGTGATACATTACGAACTCCGGGGGAAACACGGGGTCCGCGGATTGTTCCAAAGCAGTCAAAAACCCGCCTGTGCTATGTTCTCCTTCAGCATGGATGGTAACTGTCTCGCCAAGTTGTTCCGCCGAATAGGCAGCTTCACCGCATAACTCTTTTGTTCCTGAGTGCATTTCTCCACCTTTCCCTAGACCCTCACCTTCACTGCGACGTTAGTAGTATCTCTCGAACTGTATCCAGCCCACCGTGGTCCTATCGCTGACGAGCTTATGCCAATGTGCGTATCCAGCGTCATGTCCTGTTTGATAAACATTGTTTGTCGCGCCCTTGTAGCCCTCCGCTCCAGCCAAATATTGTTGCTGGTATACAACAGCTCCACTCGCGTCCTTGTATTGGGCTACCCACCAAAACCGAACGTTGAAGCGCCTGTCAAAAGGTCCGTAACTGTCGAAACCATTGAAGATGCGCGAGACAAACAAAGCCCACGTTCCATCAGGTTTGATAACGAAGCTCGATGGAGCGTCCCAAAAAATGTTGTCAGCCGAATAACTAGGAATCTTCCATTGAAGGGCACCTTCAACACGATCCTCTTTGGCTGTTAGGCTGGCCTCTGGACCAAATCTGAGCCAACCGCCGGTAGTCTTAAACTGTTCTGTATTGCGTTCTTCTCTAGTTCGTGAGTCGTGAGTGTCAGGCATGGTAATCCATTCTGTCACACATTCCGATTTTGTTGCCGTGGACATGCCGCAAGCTAACCGGATTAGCGTGACCGTCGCAAAGGGTCCGTTGTGCAACACGACAAAATCACTGCTGGAGGCCTATCAAACGCGTCTGCGCCAGCACCTATAAATGAGAGTTGTTAGCAAGACGCCATCGCTCCAACAGCACAACCCCCACTAGACCACGAGGGTTATCCTGTACCAATCCAGACCGGACGGGCACCTTCCCTTCATCTCTGCAGCGTCCCCATTTTGTTTGGCGGTTTTGAACCAGTTGGCATCTCCACATTTGTCTCCATCGGGACCAGAACGCCACAGAAAAGCGTCGCCAAGGTCGAAGAAATGATTTCCCTCGAATGTGCCGGGCCGCTGCGGTTCGCGCACTTTCGAACCGGCCAACGACCGCAACATCTCTTCGTCAGCCCCTAAAGAACGCAACTGGGCTTCGACATCTACGAGCGGGTCGTAAACCTGTATAGTGCCTGGACCTTCATTGAATATCCATATAGCCTCTCCATTTATTGGGTAAGCCCGCTCGCTTCCAGCATTCTGGTCCTTCCAAAAATCGTAGGGGGGAGGAGCTTTAGTAAGCCTGATGCCGTAGTGAGCCGAATTGGGGCCAGTAACGAGGACACTCAAATCGCCCTTGATTGTTCCAGCCGAAAAGTTTGTTCCTTGATTTGCGGTCAGTTTGACATTGGCCATATTATTTAGAGAAGTATACAGATGTTCGGCGCTGGATGCACGTCTCGCAAAGGGTAAGTTTTGCAACATCGCCGGGAAGCCTGTAAACATTGGGTCCCGCGTGTTGCGAAAGTCTGTTGCGAAAGTCGTGGGCAAATGAACTGGCCGCAGCACTGGAACCCTTTTTGGTCGTGTTGCAAAACTCTCTCGCAAAAGTACAGGCTGTTTTCAGGGACTCTCGGGGCTCCGATTCAACGAATCCACCCGGGGCCACGGCCCGAAGGGTCCCCAAACGGCGTTCTAGGAGATCACTCCCGTTGGTCGCGAGGCCCACGCCATCGGCCAGCAGGAGGCTCGCGCTGTGTCGATGGACGTGGAAGGAAGTTCCCTTGGGCAGGCCCAGGCGCAGACAGAGGCGCGACACGGTCGCCGACACCGAATTCTGCATCAGCGGTGACCTGTCCGAGTTCGCGTTTGGCCACGTCAACGTTCGCGCACACGTGGCTCACGTTGCGCCCGAGCGTAGCGAGGCGGCTCGTTCTACCAGGCAGGGCCCCGGCAGCGCAGGGCGCGCCCGTGCTTCGCCCTGCCATTTGGGAAAGCACTGGGGGGAAACTGGGGGTACCCCAACGTCCACGATATAGGAAATTCGGGTAAGGACGGGTAAATTTACATTCCAGACGGGGCTTGGACGCGACGCGCCATGTGGCGTGTTTTGCAGGAGATACGTTGAAAATAAAGGAGTTAAATTGGCTCCTCAGGTAGGACTCGAACCTACAACCCTTCGGTTAACAGCCGAATGCTCTACCATTGAGCTACTGAGGAGCAACTGTGTATTTCCATTTAATCAGACACTTGCAACGAGTGTCAAATCCGGCGCGCCTGCCTGCCGATCTTTTAGTATGATGAACTGTAATGTCCCAGCGGGAATCAACCATGGCCCCGCCGGCTGGATTCTCGCGCGAAATCCTCCCCAAGCTGGCTGAATTGGAGGCCGCCCTCGGGACGGTCATTCGCGGCAAAGCCGAAGTTGTCCGCCTCTCCCTGGTCTGCTTGCTGGCTCGCGGCCACCTCCTCATCGAAGACGTCCCCGGCGTCGGCAAGACCACTCTCGCCCACGCGCTCGCCCGCTCCGTCTCCGGCCGCTTCCACCGCTTGCAGTTCACCAGCGACATGCTGCCGTCCGACGTCCTGGGCGTCACCATCTATAACGTCCAGTCGGAAGTTTTCGAGTTCAAGCCGGGGCCGATCTTCACCAATTTTCTGCTGGCCGACGAAATCAATCGCACCACTCCGAAAACGCAATCCGCTCTGCTCGAAGCCATGAACGAAGCCCAGGTCACCATCGACGGGCACTCCCATTCGCTGCCCCGGCCGTTCATGGTCATTGCCACGCAAAATCCGCTTGAACACCACGGCACGTATCCGTTGCCGGAGTCGCAGCTCGACCGCTTTCTGATGCGCTTGCGCATCGGCTACCCGGATGGCGCCAGCGAACGGGAGATCCTGCGCAACTCCGAAACCCTTTCCCCGAAAACCGTCCCTTCGCCCATGGTGGCCGAAGATATCCTGCAACTCCAGGCCGTGGTCCACCGCGTCACCGTGGATGAGGCTCTGGTGGATTATATGCTCGCCATCGTCGAGCGTTCCCGAAACCACGAGTCGCTGGCATTGGGGGTCAGCCCGCGCGGATCCCAGGCCCTCTATCGCGCGGTGCAGGCGTTGGCTCTCCTGGAGGGCCGCGACTATGCCATTCCCGACGACGTCAAACGGCTGGCCGGGCCCCTGTTCGCACACCGCGTGGTCATCAACACGCGCACGACTTTGGTGCAGCGCCGCGCCGACATGGGCGAGCGGATCATCGCCGAAATCCTGAGCCAGGTGGAAGTTCCCCTGTAGAAACCTCTCATTATGAAGACTGCCATTATCGGCTTGCCCATGGTGGGCAAGACCTCATTGTTCACCATCCTGACCGGCGTCCATCAGGAGACGCGCATCGGATCCACGTCGGCCCGCACCGGCGTGGCCAAGGTGCCCGACACGAGGCTGGAAGCGCTCGGCCGCCTCTTTGAGCCGCCCAAGGTCACGCATGCCACCGTCGAGTATGTGGACATGCCCGCCATTTCCAAGGAGAACCTTCGCGACGCCAGCTATCTCGCCAGCCTGCGCGTGGTGGATGCTTTCGCCCATGTGCTGCGACTGTTCGCCGATGAAACCATCCCTCACGAGAAGGGATCGGTCGACGCCCTGCGCGATCTCGACGATGTCGAAACCGAACTCATTCTCAGCGACCTGGTAGTAGTGGAGAAGCGCCTGGAACGGCTGGAAAAGGATCGCAAGAAGATCAAGAACCCCGAACTCGACCGTGAATTCGATCTCCTCGTGCGCTGCAAGGCCGTGCTCGAAGAGAACAAGCCCCTGCGCCAGCTCGAAATCGAAGGTGACGACGAGAAGCGCCTGCGCGGCTTCCAGTTCCTGTCCCAGAAGCCAATCCTTTATGTGCTGAACCTGGGAGAAGAAGAAGCCGCGAAACTGCACGAACGCGAGCGCGAATTCAACGAAGGTCCGCTGGCCGGACGCCGCCACACCGCCGCCTCCGCCGTCTGCGGCAAAATCGAAGCCGAACTGTCCGAGTTGCCGCGCGAAGAGCAGCGCGACTACCTGGCCAGCTACGGCCTGCACGAATCCGGCCTGGAACGACTCATCTCCGCCACCTACGTTCTGCTCGGCCTGATGAGCTTCCTCACCGCCGGCGAGGACGAGTGCCGCGCCTGGACCATCCCCGCAAACAGCCCCGCCGTGAAAGCCGCGGGCGCCATCCACTCCGATTTCGAGAAGAAATTCATCCGCGCCGAAGTGGTGAACTGGAGGGCGCTGGTCGACCATGGCGGCTACGCCGGTGTCCGCGAAAAGGGGCTTCTGCGACTGGAAGGCAAGGAGTACGTCGTCAAGGATGGCGACGTGCTGGTGATCCGGCACGGCTAATTTCGGTCTTGACATACCCGGTCACACCCCAGAGCCCGGACTTTCGCAAAATTGCAAGAATAGCTCCGGCGAACCGCTTCAAACGGTCGTGCTCGGACTCTGCGAAGGCGCCGCCGGCCTGTGAAACATATCGATAGCAAAATATTCTTGTAACGCTATTAATGCGTGGGCGCACTCAAGCCAAAGCACAGTTTCTGTAACGTTTCCAACCGCTTTCCGAATAGCATTATGAGCAAGGTAACCCAATGACACCCGATCCCGGTGGTACCTTAGATGGAACGACCATGTTGACGCAAGTCGGCCGGAGCGATTTTCCGACGACCAGTTGGACTCTGGTGGTCGCAGCCGGGGATCCCGATCGGGCGGACTGCCGGGACGCCATAGCAGCCCTTTGCGCCACCTATTGGTACCCCCTCTACGCATTCGTTCGCCGGCGCGGAAACGACGCCCCGGAAGCGCAGGATCTGGTCCAGGAATTCTTCACCCGGTTCCTGGCGCGCCACTACTTCGATCGGGCCGATTCGGAGAAGGGAAAATTCCGGACTTTCCTTCTGACCTGCGTCAAATGCTTTCTGGCGGACGAGAAAGACCGCGACAACGCGCAAAAGCGCGGCGGCGGAGCCCCTCCTTTGCCGTTTGAAATGGCAACGGCGGAGTCGCTCTACACCCGCGAACCCTCGCATAACGAGACTCCCGAGCGCATTTACGAGCGGCGCTGGGCGCGCACCCTGCTGGACCGCGTCTACAGCCGGCTGCGCGATGAATTCGTGCGCCACGGCCGCCTGGACCATTTCAATCATCTCAAGGCGCATTTGGTGGGCAGCGGGGACGCGCCTTATGCCGATCTCGCCGCCAAGCTGGGCGTCACGGAAGGCGCGCTGAAAACCGGAATTCACCGTCTGCGGAAGCGCTATCGCGACCTGCTCCGCGAGGAAGTCGCCGCGACCGTGGCCGACCCGGAATCGGTCGACGCCGAACTCCGTTTTCTGGCGCTGGCGTTAAGCGGTAAATAAACGAGCCCTGGGTTTCAGCATAGGTTTCCCGGTACAGGTTTGCTCAGGAAAGGTTAGCCATGGAACTCTGCACTCGTTGTGGCGCGGAACTCGACGATGACGGTCTGTGCGGCATGTGCCTCCTCGGGGGCGCGCTGCAGACCAATCCAACCATGTCCCCTACCGAGGGTATACCCGCTGGTTCGCAGTCCGCCCTCGAATACGACAACTTCGGCAACTACCACATCCTCCGGGTCCTGGGCGAGGGCGGCATGGGAACCGTATACCTGGCCGAACAGACGGCCCCCATCCACCGCATGGTCGCCCTGAAAGTCGTCAAGCTGGGCATGGACACCGGCAGCGTGCTCTCGCGCTTCGCTTATGAGCGGCAGTCGGTGGCCCTGATGGACCATCCCCACATCGCCCGCGTGTACGATGCCGGCGCCACCGAAAAAGGCCGCCCGTTCTTCGTGATGGAGTACGTGGACGGCATCCCCATCACGCGCTATTGCGACGCGCATCGCCTCAACACCCAGGAGCGGCTGCGCCTGTTTCTGCCGGTGTGCGACGCCGTTCAGCACGCCCACCAGAAAGGCGTGATCCATCGCGATATCAAGCCCTCTAACGTGCTGGTCACCGAGATCGACGGACATCCCGTCGCCAAGGTGATCGATTTCGGCATCGCCAAAGCCATGGATCAGGCCGGGGCCGATGCCACCCTGCTCACCGAACTGGGACAGTTCGTGGGCACGCCCGAATACATGAGTCCGGAACAGGCCGACGTGATGACCGGCGCGGTGGACGCCACCTCGGACGTGTATTCGCTCGGGGTGGTGCTCTACGAACTGCTGGCAGGCGCGGTCCCGTTTGACAACGCCTTTTTACGCAGGGCCGGCTTAGCCGAGCTTTTGCGCATCATCCGGGAAGAAGAAGCTCCCAGCATGTCGGCCAAACTGACCGGGCTGGGCGCGACGGCGACCGAAATCGCCGAGCGGCGGCGGACAGCGCTAGTCGCGCTGCGCCGGGAACTTTCGGGCGACCTCAACTGGATCGTCATGAAGGCCGTGGAGAAAGCCCGCGGACGGCGTTACCAGGCGGTGGCGGAGCTGGCGGCCGACATTGTCCGCCACCTGGAAGACCGCCCGGTGCTGGCTAGTCCGCCCAGCCGCCTGTATCACGTACGGAAGTTCGTCCGCCGCCACAAGTTCTCGGTTCTGGCGGGGGCGGTGGCGGCCGCGGCACTGGTGGCGGGATTCGGGGTCGCGGTGTGGCAGGCGGGGGTCGCGCGGCATGAGCGCACCGTCGCTGTCGAGCAGCGGGGGCGCGCGGAAGCCAATGGCGCGGAGGCGATCGCCCGCGGGCGGGAGGCGGAAAGCGAGAAAAAGCGCGCCGAAGACAATGCCGCCGCCGCCCGCCGGCAGGAGAAGGTCGCCGAACAACAGGGCGCCCTCGCCGAGCAACAGCGCACCCTGGCGCAGTCGCGACTGGGCGACGTCAGCTCGCTGGCCAACTCCATGATCTTCGAGATCGGCGACGGTCTGCGCGACCTGTCGGGGACTACCGCAACGCGGGAACTGATGGTCCAGCGCGGCGTGGATTACCTCAACCGCATGTCGGAGCAGGATCCCGGCGGCAGCGGCATGCAGCGTCAGATGGGGGCGGCCTGGCTGAAAGTAGCGGAGCTGCAATACGATCCGGGCCGGTCCAGTCTGTACGATACCGCGGGCGCTCGCGAGAGTCTTTCCCGCTCCTTCAAACTGCTGGAGCCGCTGGCGAAGGCGAACCCGCGCGATCCCGATCTGCGCCATCAACTGATCCAGGCCTACCGGCAGAGTGCACAACTGGAGCGCACCGAAGCCGGAAAGCAGGCCGGATTGAGCCGGGCGCTGCAAATGGCGGAGCAGGCGGTGGCCGACCAGCCCTCGAGTCTCCGGGCGCAGGCCGACCTGGCGGACGTGTACCAATCGCAGGAGGATTACCAGCGGGCGGTGGAGATCCGGCAGCGGATCGTAGCGGCGAATCCCAAGGAAGCGGAAGCGCGCTGGCGTTGGTACTCCAGCCAGATCCTGCTGGGAAGCTCCCTGTATCGAAAGGACGACGATCTGGCCCTGAAAACGCTGGAAGCGGCCCTGAGAGGACTGGAATCGCTGGTGCGGGAGGAGCCTGGTAACGCCCAATACCAGAGGGATCGGGCCATGGCTCTGACGCCAGTGGCGGTCGAATTCGCACTCCACAACCGCACCAGCGAAGCGGTCGAGCCTGCGCGGCAAGCTGTGGCCCTGATGACGCCTCTGGCGGCGGATCCTCGCAATGCGGGCTTCCAGATGGATCTCAGCGTGGCGCGCCGGGGGCTCGGAAACGTTCTCGCAAGTGCGGGCCAGGGTGCGGAGGCCCTGGATTACTATCAGAAGGCTTTGGCGGTACAGGAGACCGAGGCCGCGCGATATCCCGAGAATGCGGAATTCGCCGCCATGGCGGCACAGATCCATGGGGAGATTACGCGCTATGAACAGGGAATTTGGTGGCGTTCTTTTCTGAGCCCGCAGGCGGCCTTGAGCCACCGGCAGGCGGCAGTATCTATCTACCGCCGCCTGGTGCAGGAATATCCGGACCGGAAGGAATATGCGCGCGCGCTGTCCTCCAGCGTCGGATCTTTGGCCGGGGCTGTGGGGTCCGCAGGCGACCGGAATGCCGCTCTGGGGTACTATCGCGAGGCGCTGCAATTGGCCGAGAAGCTGTGCGTGGGAGCGGCTGTGAGCGAGGAAGATTGGATGGCTCGCGCCAACGCCCACCGCGGCCTGGCGGCGGGAACCGACGCGACGGGCCGCGGCCCGGAGGCCATCGCCGAAGGCCGGTTGAGTATCGCCGACTACGAGAAGTTGGTGGCGCGCAATCCCAAAAGCAAGCCCGCTCAGGAGGGTCTCTCCGCTTCCTGGAGCGCTCTGTCAACACTGTATGCCGGCCGGAGAGATTATCGGCAGGCAGTGGATGCTTCGCTCAAAGCGCTGCCATTCCTCGAAACCGAATACGCGGCGGCGGGCCCAGGCGACGAACGGGCGTCAGGGACCCTTTGGGATCTCCTGTTCCAGTTGGCGCAACGCTACACCAGCCTGGGCGAATACGATCGCGGGATTGAGGCTGGCCGGCGAGCGGTGGAAATCTCCACGAAATGGGCGGCGGCTCAGCCTGCCAGTACTAATGCGTCTTGGGGGGTCGCCGCCGTGAACATCAACATGGGGAGCTTATACAGGGGCGCCAGCCGCCTGGACGAGAGCATCGCCAGTTACCGGGGGGCCTGGGCGGCGCTGGACAAACTTCCGATGGAGAGGTTTGACACTCCTGTTTTGCGCGTGCAATGGGCGAATGCCTATGGGGCAGTCATTGGAGGTCTCACCAACAGTGGAGAATTCGACGGTCTGGCCGCTCTCTGCCGCCGGGAGATTGCTGTGCTGGAAGCGGTATACCAGGCCGAGCCGGGAAACCAGCGATACCGCGGCCAATTGGTCGTGGCTTACGGCCATGCCCAGTCAGTCTTCCTTGACTCCGGTCAGATTGGCGAAGCTCTCGAAATGGCGCAGAAGGCCGCTCCGTTGGATGCCCTCGCGCCGGTGAAGAGCGCCTCGTTTTGGGCTGAACTGGCCTACCGCTACGCCCAAATCGGCTCCTTCCATCTGCGCCTCGGACAATCCGGGGAGGCAACGGCTTCATGGAGCACCGCCCTGGACTACTTTAAGCGCAGCCGCGAGGAAGCCGCTACAGTCCATGCAGCGAATGCCGGCAATACTGCGACCCTGGGCAATCTGCGTCACGCGGAACGAGGACTGTCCGTCCTGATGGAACTCACCGGCAACCGGGAAGAGGCTCTGCGATGGGCGAAGGAGGCGCTTGCCCACGCGATCCCACAGAGCGAGGCCGATCCGGCGAATTCCTCGCTCACTGGCGAGCTCCGCATGGTTCGCGCGACCGCGGTTCGCCTGCAATGGCTGATTTCCGGCGAGAAGGGCGACTACCAGTCCCTGCTCGGCCGGGAGGCGACTCCCGGGCAGATCCGCGCGGAATTGGCATACGGGTGGGTGGAGTGGTTGAGGCAACTGGGCACGGTGGAATATCTCCTGCCGGCGCGCGTCGAAGCCGCGCGAACCGCAGTCGACCTGTACCGCCGGATCGACGACTCCAGGCCGGCGGGTCAGGTGCAGCTCGCCAGCGTAATCGCGCGTTTGGGCCAAATGCTTTCGCTCCAGTCCGACTCCGCCAGCGGGGCTGAGAAGGCGGGCGAGTTGCAGGAAGCGGCGCAGATGCTGACCGAAGCGCGCGGCATTCTGGCGGGGCTGGATCGCGCCGGCACGCTGCCCGCCAGCAGCCGCTCTTCTCTCGTCAACCTCGGCGACGATCTGGCCACCGTAAATGCCAAGCTGGTCGCGGCGCGATGAGCGCGACGCCGCCGCCTGCATCAAGCTCCCGGTTAAACGCCGTTCTGGGAGATCGCCCTCGATAACCCTGGGACACGTCACAGGGCCGGCGAATGTCCCAAGCAGTAAGGTTGTCGCTCCAGGCGTTTCGGGAACAAGCTACCCCTCCAAGAACATCTTGCCGCAGACGGTGTCCCAGTCGGCGCTGGGGTAGCTGGCGGCGATATCGGAGACCGGTACTCCGCCATCGGCCAAGCAGGGCGCGGCGCCTTCAGCGGTGAGCGCCAGTTGGAGCCGTTCCATTTCGCGCGTCAGCCAAGGCTTTACTTCGGGACCGCGGAGAAGATGGCGGAATGCGGGTTCGCCGGTGGAGTCCGGCTTGACGCGCAGGTACCACTTGCCGGCGGGGTCGCCCACGGATACCACTTCACCGTCCACGGGAGACAGGATGCGCACGCGGGTATCGCGCTTGCCAATGGTGAATGCCGTGCCATTCACCTGGAGACGGTCGCCGGGCATCGGCAGCTCCAGGGAATCCGGGGCTCCCAGCAGACGGCTGCCCAGGTCGTCCAGTCCGACCGTCACGGCGCCATCGTCCTCCAGTCGCGCCCAGGTGTGGCCCCGGTGGTAGTAGCGGTCGAGCGGGAAATCCATGCCGAGGACGTCTTCGGCGGAGTCCGCATTGGTGGCGAAAGAATTCCGTTCGATCAGTTTGGCGTGCACTTCGCACGTGCGGCAATCGAAGGCGTGGGGACACTCGCGCTTCTTGAGTTCGCCCGAGAGCACGTGGCGGCAGACGCGATCCGCGGCGGGCAGATCGTGAAAATCCGCATGCCAACGGATCGCTGCGGTCTCGCGGGCCTGAAGCGAACGGCGCGACCGCCAGGCCGCGGTAGCGACGGTCGTGGCCACGATCGCCAGGACCGTGTAGAACGCTCCCAGAAACAGAATGTGTCCCAGATTCCAGGTGAACCCGTAATTCCACGGCAACATATTAATACCTCCCTGCGAGGACCGGCTCGACTTCCCGTTCGGCGGGCGGCTCGATGGAAACCTGCAACCCGCTCTCCTCGGGGAAGAGCTTGCAGTAACGGAATGAGAACGAATAGACCAGAACGCCGTAGGCCACCACGGCGAGAAACGTACCGGTCTCCTGCCAGCTCGGGGTATAGGAGAGGAACCGGTCGAACGAGAGCGTGGGTAGCGCCAGCGTCTGCACGGTCATGACGTACCGGTTGAGCGCTATGCCACTACAGGCCATGGCCGCGGCCGATACCAGCCAGCCGGTGCGGGCGCGCAGGCGCGGCGTCAGCAGAATCAACGCCGGAACCAGGCCGAACACGACGATCTCGACAAACAGAATCCAGGTGCCGAAGGGATTCCAGCTATAGTATTGCGACGCCGGGAATCCACGCTCGGGAGACGTACGGTTGATCCAAATCAGGGTGTCGAGGGTCTTGGCCAGAACGTACACGGCCAGCATCAGGCCGGAGATGCGTCCCAGAAGTTGCAAGACCTCGTCGCGCACCAGGCGCTTGCCGGAAATCTTCCTTACCAGCCAGGTGGTGAGCAGAATGAAGCTGGGGCCGACGGCCGCGGCCGAGATGATGAAGAGAAAGAACGTGGACGGCCACACGAAAAAGCCCTCGCGGAAAGCGAACGGCCGGCCGCGCAGGACGCCGTACAGACCGCCCAGCGAACCCTGGTGGAAGAACGAGAGGAATGTTCCAACGCCGGCCAGGACGTAGGTGAGCTTGTGCAGTTGGAATTCGAAAATCAGGAAGGCCGGCACTTCGCGCAGCCTGCGGTTCTTGAGCACGATGGGCAGGTATTCGATGGCCAGCACCGTGAGGTAGCAGGTAATGCAGAAGGTGACTTCGGTGAGCATGGAATGCACGTTGGGATACCAGAACGTGAACCATGCGCGCAAAGGCTGGCCGACATCCACCGCCAGGACGCACATGGCGCCGCTATAGCAGACCAGGCCGATGACCACGGCGCTGTTGATGACCGCCCGCAGTTCGCGCAGTTTGAGGATGTAGACCAGAAATCCGGTAAAGAACGCTCCGGCGCCGAAGGCGATGACCGTGAGATCGAGGAAAATCCAGAGGCCGAAGGCGAAGCGGTTGTCCATGTTGGTCTGGTTGAGTCCTTTGACCAGACACAGACCGGCTGAGTAGAGGCCGAAGACCAGCAGGGCAACCCAGGGGACCATCCACAGGATGAATTTGAATGTGGAGCAGCGCTTCAGGCCGCGGGGGATCAGGTCGTGGTCGATTTGATTAGACATGATGGGCCTCCTTTGCATCGGCGGGATGCGGGGCATCGGCAATTTGACGGACCCAGCCGCGTTTGGAGATGTAGTGGATTTTCGGATCGGTGTCGAGCTTTTCGAGCAGCCGGAAACTGTTGCTGCCGCGGGCCGCGGCAGCCGGAGCGCTGGCGGAGTCGTTCAGGTCGCCGAACGCGATCGCCTTCGTGGGACAGGCTTCGGCGCATGCCGGCAGGTAGCCGACTGGGTCGGTTGCGGGCTTGCCTTCGGCGGAGGCGCGCTGGCGGGCGGCATGCCAGCGTCCGTGGCAGAGGTTGCATTTCTCCACGACGCCGCGCATGCGCGGGGAGACGTCGGGGTTCATGGTCTTCTCCATGCCGGCGGGCCAGGCCGGGTCCCACCAGTTGAAGTAGCGGGCATGATACGGGCAGGCGGCCATGCAGTAGCGGCATCCCAGGCAGCGTTGCGGCATTTCGCCGACAACACCGGTAGCGGGGTCGATATCGACGGCTTGCTGCGGGCAGACGTGGACGCAGGGGGTTTCGTTGCCGCAGTGCTGGCACATCACGGGAACGAAGGCGGAGCGGCGGCCCGCGCCGTCGACGCCATTGTCCACTTTGTAGACGCGGATCCAGGTGAGTCCTTTGCGATCGTTGGCGCCGGCATGAGCGGGCGGAACGTTGTTTTCGACGGCGCAGGCGACCATGCAGGCGCCGCAGCCCGTGCAACGGTCGATGTCGATGGACATGCCGTAGCGGGCGGCTCTGATGGGTTTGCCGGATTGCGTCATGATTGCACCACCCTGGCGCGTACAAACGCCGCGCCGCAGATTTTTCGAATACCGGGTCCGCCCGAGATTTGCACGATGCCCGGGGGCACGGTGGAATCGACGGTCACCTCGATGGCCGCGGAACCGGCGCCGGTTTCGAGGCGCGCGCGGGAACCGTTTGCCAGTCCGCACTGGTGCGCGTCGGACGGATGGAGCGCCACGCTTTCGGGCGCCAGACGCAGGTTGGATTCCTGGTAGACCTTGGAAAGCAGCGGCGACACCAGCGTGGGTGTGCCGGGTTCCGACACGGCTACCGCGAGCGGAAAGGCCGAATCAGGGGTATCGGAGGGCAGCGCCGGTATTGCTAGTTTCGGCGCCGGGAGATTCGCATTTGGATCATCGATCCAGGTTGCGCCAGCCTGCAACAGTTTCCGGAATTCGGCGGGTTTCACATCGCGGACCGGTGTGGAGGTTGCAGTCGAAGGTATAAATAAGGACCCACGGCCGCTCTTCTGAATGGCGGCGGCGCGTTCCTGTAAGGCGTCCTTGGCGTCGATCCCGGCGAGACCGGCGATGAATTCCGCGGGGTTCACCATGCCATCGGGCGGCGAAACCAGGGCGGCGGAGAGACGGAACGCGGCGACCGGGGAATCGACTGCGGGAGGAATGTCGTCCACGATTTCGGGATATACGGCCGTCGGCAGCGCAAAGGCAGCCTGTCGGCCGTAGCCTTCTTTGGACCACGCGAAGGTGACGACTACGGCGTTCCGCGCCAACTTGGGCTGGATCCGGCTCCACGGAAGATATTCGCCGGGCGCGGATTCGTCGATCAACAGCACGCGGAGGGAGCGGTCGGGGACGGAGGCTAGATCGGCGACGGGGGCCGCTTTCTTCCAATCGTCGGGGACCGGTGTTTCGCGGCGCGTTACCAGGGTACGGCCGGGTGCGCCGAGAATCACGTTGAGCGCGGCGGCGGCGCCAGTCTCACCGATCACGAGGGAGGGTCCGTTGTCTTTCAACTCGCGCGCCAGACTGACGATTTGTGCTTCGGATAGACCCGTGGCGTCGGCCGCGGCGAAAACGTTCGGTTCCCCGAGCAGCACGTGAGCAAGTCCGAGCGCCAGGTCCTCTTCGCTCCCGGGACGAATTTGAAGCCACAGGTCGGCCATCACGGCGGTCCGCGATTCGACGGGCTCGGCTTGGATCAGGCGGAAATGGTTGCGAGCGGCGATGACGTTGCCGGGCGTACCCCATCCATCGAATAGCGGCGCGCCCAGGCTGAGGACGGTGTTGGCCGCTGCGAGATTGACGGCGGCCGGTTCCGGCGGCGCCAGGTACATTCCGTTGCGGATGGACGCCATGGCCCGGCGATAGGTCCAACTGGCCGTTCGGCCGGGACGGAGGTCGAGGACGGCGCAGCGCTCGGACTCGCGGAGTTGGCCGAGGGCTGAGCGAACCGCCGCAGTGGCCTCGGCTGCCGGTCCGGATTTCAGCCGGGCGGGATGATAGGGCAAATGATGGCCGGCGATGCCGAAGGCGCACAGAGCACCGTGGCTCAAGGGGTGTCCGGCCACGCCCGCCAGCGAGACCGGCTGGCCTGCGATGCAGCGCGCGCGCACGGCGCATCCAGCCGCGCAGAGCCCGCAGTTGCCGAAGCGGAAGGTGACCTCACCGCGCCGCGGGACGGGAACGCCCGGCCAGGTCTCGGACAACAGGGCCGTATCGGTGAGCAATCGCCAGGGGACGGGCGTCATCACTACGCCCACGGCCGCGCCTCCCGCGAACTTGAACAGATTTCTTCGAGTGGTAGTCATTCGATGCGCCTCACTTGTGGCAATCCAGACAACTGTGGGTGAGACCGCGGCCGCGATGGCAATCCACGCAGTCGGCCATTTTCATGCGGCCTTCGGTGCGGAAAGCGGAGTGGGCCACCGGCCGTCCCCAGATGTCGCGCGAGTATCCGCTGATGCGATCCTGTTGATAGGGGCGCAGCGAATCGGTGTTCCCCTGGTTGCCGTGGCAGGTTTCGCACTTCATGCCGCCCAGCTTCACGTGAGTAATGTGCGAGAAGGAAACGTTCTCCGGCTGGCGCGCATAGGCGAACCATTGCGGTTCGCGGTTGGGCGTGACGTACTGGTCGATGAAACTTTTTTCGGCGGCGCTGGTCCCCATGGGGGCGGCGTGGCAGCCGGCGCACTTGTCGATAGCCGGAATACCGGAGAAGGTTCCGTCGTCGCGGAAGGAATGGCAATCGTCGCACTTCTGGCCGGCAGTGGTGGTGTGGATCTTGTGGCTGAAGTTCACCGGCTGCCGCCGGGTCTCATAAATGGCATGGGGAAAGGCGGCCCAGCCCGCGGCCAGGGCGAAGAGCGCCCCAACCGCAAACGGAACGTATCCGGGAAGTCTCATACGTGGCTCTTTCCACTCGCGGATGGCGAGAAAAACTCGTGAAACAAAGTCCGCAAACGGTCCGAGGGGATCTGCGCGGCGAGGTCTTCGGCGAACTGGCCGCCATCGGCGATGCAGGGCTGGGAGCCTTCGGCGGGCTGCTGTAGAAACTCGTTGATGAGGCGCTGTTCCCGCTCCATCCACTCGCGTGCGGTGGCGCCGCTCATCAGGTGGTTGCGGGTTTCGGGAAGCGGCATGCCCTCGAAAAGCCAGGCCGCGGTGTACGGCTCGGAAGCCAGGCGCGCGGGGTTGGCCCGGAGGTACAGATTGCAGTTGGTGAGCAGCATCGGATTGGGAAAGACCACCTCGAAATCCTGTCCAGCCGCGGTGAGGACGGCGGTGGGACAGTGGCGGCCTTTTTCCCAAACGTAGCTGAGGCGTTCGATGCGGCCAAGCGCGCGCGCCAGGAAGGCGTCGATGCCCGCGTGGCAGATGCCATCGCCGGTGACATCGAGCCACATATGGTTGGCGGAATAGCTGAGCCAGCCGGGGAGCGGCAGGCCATCGACTTCTTCCCGCGAGAGATCCGGGTGGGCCATGGAGAGATAGAGGTCGCAGTAGCGGAAGCTCCCCGAGCCGCAGCGCGAGAGCAGCGATTCACTATAGGGCACGAAGCGGGTGACCGGGGCAGCGCCGCAATATTGCATGAGCGACTCGCACAGGAACGGGCACGGGCCGGCCGCCGGCGGACCGGTAAGCTCGCTGCAATAGACCGGGCAGGTGGTATGGGCGAGCGAGGAGCACTTTTCTTCGGTTCCGCCGGCCTGTGCGAGGGGAATGAGTTTGCGGATGGACGCCGAGCGGGAGCGGCAATATTTGACCTGAGTTTCTTTAAGGAACGGGCAGGTCATAGGGCTACCGCTCTTGGTCTTTCTTGTCGATGTGGGGAATCGGCTCGCCGCCATCGGCCATGGTCATGCCGAGACTGGGGACTTGGAAGGCATGTCCGTCCTGGAAGGCAGCGACCAGGTCGGTGACTTCGCGATCCAGTTTGGACAGAGAGCGCGCCTTTTTGCGTTGGGCCGCGACCTCCTGGAAAATGCCAATGGCCACCGCGATGCAGCAGACCAGGACCACGACGCCCAGAGCGGCGTTGGTAAAGGTCAGCCAGTAAGTGGAGGGATCGTTCATCGGGTACTCTCCTTTCGAGGATTGGAAATGCACGTGACAGGCCGTGCACAGGAGAAAGGAGTTAGATGGTAAGGGGCGGTGCGGAGTGTGGGGAATTCAGATTATAAAATCCGAAATTCCGGCAATCGCCGGCAGGATGACCGACCCGGACGCTCCCGCGCAGTTCCGTGCGGATACCGTCCGCAATATCGACCCTTGGTACACGGCGTTCGAAGTCCAGCCCGGCGAGAAACTGTCCCTGGCTCCGGCGGACCGCGTACGGATCTGGTAGGCGTGGCGCGTCCGCCAACCGGTCTCGGGACAAGATGTCCCGTGTACGCATTTTAAGTCCTTTGTTATCTTTGCCGATGATGTCAACTCGGGACAAGATGTCCCGGCGATCGCGAGTTATGCGCCGACGAGGGCGTGAAGCAGCCAGTAGGACAAACACGCAATGGTCGCGGCCATGGGGATGGTCAGGATGGAGGGCGGCATGCAGGATGCGCTGTTCGGCGGCGACGACGTCTTCACGGGTGGCGATAACCGCCTATGCGTCTACAGCGCGAACTCGGCCCTGACCACCTCGTCGTCGAGCGAGTGCTTCAGGGTAAATCCGAGCTTCTCGCAGATGCGCATCACGTCGCGGTTGTCGGGGAGAATGTCGGCGGTCAGCTTGGTCAGCTTCTCGTCGCGGCCGATAATCAGCAGGCGCGCCAGTAACTCCTTGCCCAGCCCGCGGCCTTGCCAGTGGTCGCTCACCAGAACGGCTATCTCGGCGTCGTCGGTGCCGAACAGCTTCATCATGCGGCCCACGGCCAGGATTTCGCTCTGTCCCGTCTTGGGGTCGATCCGCTCGGCAACCAACGCCATTTCACGGGTGTAGTCGATGAAACAGATGCGCGTCAGCCGCTCGTGCGTGACGCGCTGTTCCAGGTTCATCAGGTGAAAATAGCGCAGATACACGCTGCGTTCGGAGAGCGTCTCGTGGAAACGCACCATGGCCGGCTCGTCTTCGGGCCGGATGGGGCGGATGGTAACCACGGAGCCGTCCTTCATGGTCCACGGGGCCACGTAGCGGGTGGGGTACGGCCGGACGGCGGACTTGGGAACCTGGTCCATGGTGACGGCCGCGCCGTGAACCACCACCCGGGCATCGAGCGCGACGAACCCATCGGGGGACGCCAGCAGCGGATTGATATCGATTTCCTCGATCCACCGCTGTTCCGCCACCAGGGCGCTGAACCGGACCATCAACACTTCGAGAGCGGCCATATCCACCGGTTTCCGGCCTCGCACACCCTTCAGCGCTTTGTAAATCCTGGTCTGCTCCATCATGCGCCGAGCCGTGGTGGTGTTCAGCGGAGGCAGGCCAAGCGACCGATCCTTGAATACCTCGACGAGCTGGCCGCCGGTGCCGAACAGCAAGACCGGACCAAACTGAGGATCGAGGCTGGCTCCCAGGATCAGCTCATAAGCGTCCTTGAGCTGGATCATGGGCTGAACGGTGACGCCCTGGAAGTGCCCGGCTCCGGCCTTTTCGGCGACCGACGTCCGGATGGCCGCGAATGCACGCTCCACGGCCTCCACGCTGCCCAGGTTCAATTGCACGCCGCCGACATCGGTCTTGTGCGTGATGGTTTCGGAGTACAGCTTGAGCACTACCGGAAATCCCAATTGCGTGGCGGCTTGAACGGCGGCAGCGGCATCGGCCGCGATCAGGGTCTGCGCGACGGGAATTCCGTAGGCGGCCAGCAACTGCTTGGATTCGAACTCGGTGAGGATGCTGCGTCCCTCCGTCCGTGCCCGATCGATGACTTCGCCGACCAGTTTGCGGTCGGGCGCCCAGCCGGCGGAATCCTCCGGCATGGCCGGCGTTTCGTAGAGGCCCTTCAGGTTGTAGCTGTATTGCCACATGTAGTTGAAGGCGCGCGCGGCGGTATCGGGATAAGGGAACGTGGGGATATTGGCGCGGTTGAGAATCGCCTCGCCTGCGGCGACATCCACTCCGCCCATCCAGCTCGCCAACACGGGTTTGCCTTCCTGCCTGGCCAACGGTTTCAACTGTTCGGCGATCCGGGTAGGATCGGTCATCGCCTGCGGGGTGAGGATGACCAGCATGCCGTCGCTGTTGGGATCTTTGGCGGCGATTTCGAGAGCCTTGGCATAACGTTCCGGGGACGCGTCGCCGATAATATCCACGGGATTGTTGTGGCTCCACGTGGGAGGCAGGACGGCGTTGTAGGCCGCCATGGTCTCGGAGGACAGATCGGCCAGTTCGCCGCCGCCCATGACAAGGGCGTCGGCCGCCAGCACGCCGGGGCCGCCTGCGTTGGTGACGATGGTGAGGCGCGGACCCTTCGGGCTGGGCTGCTTGGAAAGCACTTCCGCCATGTAGAAAAGGTCGGCGATGTTGTTGACGCGCAGGACACCGCAGCGGCGGAACGCGGCATCCAGGACCTCATCGCTGCCGGTCAGCGAGCCGGTGTGCGACGCCGCGGCTTTGGCGGCAGCCGCCGAACGGCCGGGTTTGATGACGATAATCGGCTTGTTGAGAGCCACTTCGCGGGCGGCGGAGAGGAACGAGCGGGCGTCGCCGATCGATTCCATGTAAATCACGATGGATTTGGTTTTGGGGTCGTTCCCGAGGTAGTAAATCAGATCGCCCCAGCCGACATCCACCATGGAGCCGACCGAAACGAACGCGCTGAAGCCCACCATTTCCTTGAGGCTCCAGTCGAGGACGGCGGTACACAGGGCTCCGCTTTGGCTGATGAAGCCGACCGATCCGGGCCGCGCGATGGTGGTGGCGAAGGTCGCGTTCATCCCCGAACGCGGGTTCATGACGCCCAGGCAGTTGGGCCCGACGATGCGGATCTTGGCGGCACGCGCCTCCTGCAGCAGTTTCTGTTCGAGGGCCGCGCCTTCCGCGCCGATTTCCTTAAAGCCGGCCGAGATGACGATGGCGCCGCGGACGCCGTTTTCTCCGCATTCCCGGATGATCGCGGGGACGGAGGGCGGGGGCGTCACGATCACGGCGAGATCGACATTCTCGGGAATTTCCGAAACGGAGGGGTACGCTTTGATTCCCAAAACATTGGAACGTTTAGGGTTCACCGGGTATACGGTGCCGCCGAAAGGATTCGTCACCAGGTTCCATAGCAGGGTACGGCCGACGCTGCCAGGGTTCTCGGTGGCTCCGATCACCGCTACGGTTTTGGGAGAGAAAAAGACATCCAGCGGCTGGCTCCCCCAGGATTGCAGGTTCTTACGGGAAGTTTTAGGTACCGGCATGGTTTTGCGTATCCGTCTGTGGTCCGAACGCCGCCTCGTTCAGGGCGTCCAGCACGTCATGGAGTTTGAGGCCGTTCTTGCGGACCACGGTCTCGATGTCGCAATCGTCGCAGGGGCCGTGAAATCGGAGCCCTTCGAAAACCGGGAGCGTTTCCGGATGACGTTGCTTCACGTCACGGATGATCATGTCGCGGCGGATCAATTGATCGAATCGGAACATAGCGAACCCCTTTCAAGGGAATGTTCGACAGAGCATCCTGTCCTCCAAAGAGAGGGGCTTTATAATCACAGGTTTAGGACCTGCATTCGGGTCCGGACTGGGTGAAATGCCCCAGGCGAGCGAGAATCTGGCGGTACCCTCATTTGGATAGGCCGCAAGATTTGCAACCCGGTGCAGGTATCATGCGTCTGGACGTCCCGATGGTGATGACATGAAGCGCATGACTGGCTTGATCGCGTTGCTGGCCCTTGCCGGCGCCTCTTCCGGGGCAAAGGTGGCGGTGGTCTTCCGCCTTGCGAGCCCGCCGCTGCCGGTGGAGGCCGGGCAGCATTTCTCCCTGTGCGCGGCAAATGTCGGCACGGTGAACGCCGACGTTACGCTGCAGTTCATCAGCGTGCGAACCGGCGCCATCATTGCCAGCCGCGACGTGAGCCTGCCGCCGCCGGGATCGTCCGGGAGAACGCCGGACCCGTGCCTCGACACCACGGCCGATGCGGTCTCGGCGCCCACCATGACTCCCGCCAACCCGCCGCTTTTGGTTGCGCTGGTGGCGATCAAGAGAGGACTCTTCAGCCGCGTGTCGGCAGCGACCGCGTCGGTGCAAGTGACGGTGGCCGACGCCACGGGCGGACGCCGCATTGTGGCTTCCATTCCGCTGAATCTGGCGACTCTGACCAACGGAAGGAACACGCCGATCGAACGAGTGCAATGAGAGTCAACTCTCGCTCATTTGTGTTATCATCCTGCTGAGGGTTGATAACATGATTCGAACCCAGATCAGCCTGGATGAGGACGAGTACGGGATCGCGAAAATGGAAGCCCAATCCTTGGGCATTTCGGTCGCGGAGTTCGTCCGGAGGGCAATCCGGGAGGCGCTTCCTCCTCGCGGACAAGGGGAGTGGATGAAGTATGCCGGATTTGTGGAAACCGGCAATCCCCGTTCCAGTCAGACCATCGACGAGATCGTCTATGGCCAAAAGGACTGAGTGCTACGTCGACACCTCCGCTCTCATCGCTTTCCTGGATCGGTCGGACAGCTTCCATGCTCTGTTCCGGCGGCTTTTTTCCGTTCCGCCACCGCTGTTCACTTCTGGCTTGGTAGTGGCGGAGGGCCACGGATGGTTTCTCCGCCGCTATGACCGGCACAGGGCCGCGCAGTTTCTGGCCTTCATCGAAGTGTTGCCGGGGTTGACGGTCCGGGGCTTCGACACTGCCGAGCTCGCGAAGGCGCGCGGCATTCTGAGGAAATTCTCCGACCAGAATCTGACTCTAGCCGATGCCCACGGGCTGTCGATCATGCGTGACCTGAAAATCGGCTGCTGCTGGTCGACAGACCGGCATCTCGGTTTGGATGGGGCTGGCCTGGCGATTTGAAAGTGCAAGCGCTGCTCAATCGCGCGCGGACAACGCCAGCGCACGAACGGCGAAGGACGTGGCGATCAACGGGTCGTCTTCCTTGACCAGGTTTTCCGGATTGGCCCAGGAGCCGTCCCGGCGCTGGGTTTGCAGCAGGGCCTGCGTGATGCCGGAACCTGGATTCACCTGCAGTGCGACAAAGGCCTGGGTGCTGGCCGACGCGTAGTAGAACGCCAGACCGTGCGGCCATCGCCGATACGCATCGCCGGTGAAGCCTGGGACGTCCATGTTGCGGTGATGGCCGATGAGCCACCGTTGCGCGGCAGAAACGCGGGCGTCGTTGCGCGGGACGCCGCAAGCCAGCAGGGCCAGGATGCCGTCGGCGGTGGTGGTGCCGTAGCTTCGGAAATTCCGGCCGTCGTGGCCGGCCTTGTTGGTATCGAATTCCGTGGTCGAAAAGAAAAAGCCGCCGTCGGCCACGCCGGAGTTCTGGGGATCGAAATTCTGGCATCGCTCGACGAAAGCGCGCGCGGCGTCAAACAGCGGATCGGTGGCGGGAACACCGGCGGCGCGTAGCGCCTCCAGGACATAGCGGGTCATGGAGAGATCCACGTGGCCGGTATCGGGAGGAGTACGCCGGCCGCCGCCCATACCCCATGCGCCGTACACCGGATCCGCGCGATGCCATCCGTTCTGTTCGGTGAACTGTTGGCCGCGGAGCCAGGCAGCCATTCGCTCCACCTCAGGGCCCAAACGGCGCGCGCGTGCGAGAGCGCTCACCGCGAGAGCGGTCGAATAATTGGGGTAGTCGGGAATATCCGGGTCGGCCAGTCCGAGCGCGCCATTCGCCTTGGTGCGATCGCGGATGAAGGCGATGGCGCGGTCCACGTTGGCCTGAGGCAAGGGATAGACATCGCTCGAAACTTCGAGCAGCGCTCCCAGAACGAAGGGCGTGAGCGCCTGCCCGGAGCGGAGCAGGCCGTAGGTGTGGCTGTGCCATCCGCCATCGGCGGCCTGCTGCTTCCAGAGATACCCGGCTGCTTTCGCGAGAGGCGGACGGGCGGTCCGCACACAGCCAGCCTCCGCGATGAGCAGCAGTGCAAGCCATCCCCGTCCCACTATTTCCCCTTGGTGGAAGACGTCAGGACGGGCGGTTCGCCATCGGCGCGCAGCAGGAGTATGGCGGCGCTGGTGACGGCCACGCGTCCGGTGATGCAGTGTTGGCCGGCCCAAGTGCCATCCTCGTTCTGGAGCTTGAGAATCTTGGCGGTCATGTCGGCGTTCCACTTCTGCCATTCCGGCCCACCGGTGCGATGGAGACTGTCGCCGATATTCAGCCAGGAGAAGAACTCTTCGCCGCCGATGGAGCCGTAACCGGTCGCAACCCGCGCATCGGTGAGTTGCCTCTTGATTTCCGCGATCTGCGGCGCGTTCTTTTTCCGGTCTTCGTCGGTGCGGCTGAGCTGTTCGAGCTCCTGGGCGCGTTTGTAGAGCGGGACTCCGGCGGATGCTGAGTCGACCGCCACCATCGAGGCGGTGGACGCGGGCGCCGCCGCGGGTGTCGCTGTGAGGGTGCCGCCCGAGATCCCTCCGCTGACTCCAGGTCCAACGCCTCCGCCCGAGCCGGCGCCAATTACACCGCCGGTCCCCGAGCTGGCGGTATAGCTTTCCACCCGGTTCATGGCCATTTGATTGACGGCGACTCCCTTGGATTGCGCCATGAAGAGACTCTGCGAGGCCATCGAGGTTCCCAGAATGGGAGCCCAGCCTCCGGCGATGTTCCAGCTTCCGTCCTTGAGCTGGTTCTTTTCAATTTTGGCGACGCACTTCTGCAGATCGCGCCGCACGCGCGCGTTGGCCTGCACGTCGCCCATGTTGCCATCGAGCTCGGCCAGAAGTTTCGACGTCAGGAAGGTGTCGATAAACGGACCGAGCTTGCGCTGGATCTGCGTTCCGGAAACATCGGTAACGGTGAGCCCATCGACCGGGCTCCGCTCCACGTGTTCCAGGATGAAGCCCACGGCGCGCTCCAGATTCCGGTGGTAGGGGCCGCTGGCCAAGGTATTGCCGGTATGGAGCAGTGCCTCGGCGGCCACGGCGGTATTGGCCACATCGTTACCGTTCGACTCCAACCTCTCTCCCTGGCGGACGTAGGATGTCTCGCCGCCATCCTGTCCCCATCCTCCGTTTTGTCCCTGCACGGAAATCAGCCACTTCACGCCTTTCTCGATGGCGAGCGCCGCCGGGTCGTTGGCGGGCGGATTCTTCTGGTCGGAAAATGCAGTTTCAGCGTAGATGCCGATGAGTACAGCGGCTACGCCGGTTACGAGCACACGCATCCTGTCGGATCTCATGATCGTCTCCTCTCCAGGCCCAGGGCCGGCAGCTACCGATTGGACGCCGCTCAAGCCTCAAAGTGCCCGGTTCTTGTGGAATGTCACGAGAACAGTTTTCCTTCCAAATAGGTTTCGGAAATCGTCTGGTAAGCCGAAAGGAGTTATCGCCGGCGCCACCTAGGCGGATGGTGCGGCCCGGGACACACTTGTGAGAGAGACGCTCGACAGGTCCGGGAAAGGCAAAGAGGCCTTCCGAATTGGTAGACGCCCTCAGCGACACTCCCGTCTCCATGTTGCGGGCAACCACCAGGACATCCGTCATCGCGGTATGGCTCGGATCCATCACCGTGCCGAAGATGCTGCCGCTGCCGCCCGCGCCGGCTAACCCCGCGGCCCCAGCCGCCAGGATAATGAGCCCCCGCACCAGGCATGAAGCGATTTGCATTCCTCCTCCTTCCAAAAGCTCATTGAACCTCTATTGCAACTGAGTGTCAACTAGAAAATAGTATAATCAGCTTACAAAATCTCAAATTCAGGCATGACGACAGGCAGGAGCGACAATCCGGCGCCGGAATCCGGCCGCGAAGCACTTGCCATCCACCTGCAATCGAATTACAATCCGGCATATGCAAGGAAACCCGAAAGTCATTGCCGAGCTGAACCGCGCCCTCAAGGAAGAGTTGGTGGCGATCAACCAGTACTTCCTGCACGCCGAGATGTGCGAGAACTGGAAGTACGACAAGCTCGGCAGCTTTATTAAGAAGCAGTCGATCGACGAAATGAAGCACGCCGAGGCCCTGATCGAGCGTATCCTCTTCCTCGATGCGACACCCACCATGACCGAGGCGATGCAGTTGAATATCGGCCAGAATGTCAAACAGCAGATCACCGGCGATCTGAAGTTGGAGGTGGCGGCCGTGGCCATGTACAACAACGCGATCAAGATCGCGCGGGATGAAGGCGATAATGCGTCGCGCGAACTGTTCGAACGGCTGCTGAAGGATGAGGAGATGCACGTCGACTGGCTGGAGGCGCAGCTTCACCAGATCGAAGAACTTGGATACGAACGCTATCTGAGCCAGCAGATTCGCACGGAGAAGTAGCGGCGGTCACGGTTGATCCCAACAGCGCTCAAGAACCTGACGCCAGATGGCTGGCTGCTGTTCCTCACCCGTCTGGCCCGCCTGTTTTCGTACGGCGCCCTGGCAACTGTGCTGGTGTTGTACCTGACGGGTTTGGGGTTGAGCGCATCGGAGACCGGAACGCTGCTGACCCTGACATTGCTAGGCGATACCGCGGTTTCGCTGTGGCTCACCACGCGGGCGGACCGCGCCGGCCGGCGGCGGACGTTGATCGCCGGTGCATTTCTGATGGCGGCCGCCGGCTTGACGTTCGCCCTCACGCGCAATGTGCCGGCTCTGTTCGTCGCCGGAACGGTAGGCGTGATCAGTCCCAGCGGCAATGAAGTGGGGCCGTTTCTCTCGATAGAGCAAGCGGCGCTTTCCCAGGTAGTGCCCCGAGAGCGGCGGACTGAAGTCTTTGCCTGGTACACCCTCACCGGCGCGTTTGCCACGGCCCTCGGATCGCTGTGCGCCGGCGTGCTGCCGAACGAGCGAGCCGTCCTCTTCCTGTACGCTGTTATGGGACTGGTGTTGGCGTTTCTCTTTTCCCGGCTTTCGCGAGCCGCGGAAACCCCCGCCGTCGCGCCCACTCGTTGGGGATTGGGCGAGTCGCGCGGCCCCGTATTCAAGCTATCCAGTCTCTTCGCGCTGGACGCATTCGGCGGCGGATTCGTGGTGCAGAGCTTCGCGGCGTACTGGTTCCATCTGCGATACGGAGTGAACGTGGCTACTCTCGGGGCAGTCTTCTTCGGGGCGAATCTGTTCGCGGGAATTTCCGCGCTGCTGGCGTCGCGGCTGGCAACGCGATTCGGCCTGGTGAGGACCATGGTCTTCACGCACCTGCCATCCAATATCCTGCTGATTCTGGTTCCGCTGATGCCCAATCTGCCGCTAGCGATCGCCATGCTGTTGCTGCGGTTCAGCGTTTCCCAAATGGATGTGCCGACGCGGCAATCCTACACCATGGCGATGGTGCGTCCCGAGGAACGTTCGGCGGCCGCGGGAGTGACGGGAGTGGCGCGGACTCTGGGCGCGGCGATCGCCCCGACGTTCGCGGGCCGGTTGTTTGCGCAGCCGTCGCTGATCAGCCTGCCGTTCTATATTGCGGGGACGTGCAAGATTTTGTACGACCTGTTGCTGTACCGGGCGGCGACAAGGCTGCCGAGGGCGGAGGGGTGACCGCTCCGCTCCCTTACGGTCGCGGCTCCGCCTGGAGTACGGGTCCGGGACATAAAGTGGGAAACGGGCCGTAACCCGATTTCGGGCACCGCAATTGGCGGACGAATTCGGCGCGTTTCTGTGTCCGCGAGGCGGGGATGGGGCCTGGCTCGGTCGCTGGAATGCAGCCGGGATTCTCGGTGGAGCCAGGTACGCTCAGACTTCGCCGCTTTTCCTTGTATTGCGCGAAGGCTTCCCCTTTCATGCCGCGGCTCCGCCTGGAGTACGCGCCGGGACCCTTTTTGGAATATCATTGACAAAATGTCCGAAATTCGTTTCAACACCCAACTCACGATGGCGCTCCTGCTGCTGGCCGCGCCGGCGCCAGGCGCTTACGCTCAAGGACGGGCCGCAGCCCAGACCACAACGCCGGCGCCGGCGCCAGCCGCACAGCCGGGAGGACGCGGGCGAGGCGGAGTCGCGGGTCCCGGTCCGGCCGTCGGCGGCGAAGTCGACGAAACCCCCATCGTCACGAAGCATTCCATTACCGTGGATGGGAAGGCCATCAATTACACGGCCACCGTCGCGCAAATGCCGTTGAAGGATGCCTCGGGCGAAACCGAAGCGCATATCTTTTATATGGCGTATACCCAGGACGGCGTCACGGACGGCGCCAAACGGCCGCTGACGTTCTGCTTCAACGGCGGGCCGGGGTCGGCCTCGATGTGGGTACACATGGGAGGGATGGGGCCGCGCAGTCCCAAGCTGATGTCCGACGGCAGCATGGCGCCGCCACCGTACCAGATCATCGACAATCAGCACACCTGGCTCGACCAGACCGACCTGGTTTTCATCGATCCCGTGGGTACGGGCTACAGCCGGGCGAAGACGATCGAAATCGCGCGCCGCATGAACGGCGTGCAAGGCGACATTCAGTCTGTCGGCGAATTCATCCGCATGTACGTGACGCGGAACAATCGGGAATTGTCGCCGCTGTTCATCGCTGGAGAAAGTTACGGAACGTTCCGCGCGGCGGGCCTGGGTGGGTATCTGATCGACCGCGGAATCGCCTTCAACGGGATCATCCTGATCGGCACCACGCTCAACCTGGAAACCATCTGGAGCCGCAGCGACGATCTGGTCTATCAACTGGAGCTGCCCACCTATGCGGCGGACGCCTATTATCACAAGAAAGTGCCGGCCGACCTGCAGAAGAAGGATCTGAAATCGTACCTGAAAGAAGTGGAGGGCTTTGCTCAGGGTGAATACGCCGCCGCCCTTGCGAAAGGCGACGACCTGCCGGCCGCGGAGCGCAAAGCGGTGATCGACAAGCTGGTGCGCTACTGCGGCCTGGATGCGCACTATATCGACGAGACCAACCTGCGTTGGGACGTTTCGCATTTCACGAGGCAATTGCTTCGCGACAAGCATGAAACCATCGGACGCTACGATGGACGGCTGATTGGACCGTCGTCGCAGAATACGGGCGAGACCAGCGAGTTCGATCCTTCGAGTACGCTCATCACGCCGCCCTTCACGGCGGTCTTTAGCGATTACATCCGCACCGAGTTGGGATACAAGTCGGATCTCTACTACTACCCGAGTGGCGGAATCCAGCCCTGGGACTACGGCGTGCAGAACGGCTTCGGCGATACCACCAGCATGCTGCGCAACGCCATGACCAAGAACCCGTATATGAAGGTGATGGTGGCCGCCGCTTATTTCGACCTGGCGACCCCGTACTATGCGGTGGAATATACGTTCAACCATATGGGTCTCAGTCCCGAGATGCACAAGAACATCACCTGGAACTTCTACACGGCTGGCCACATGTTGTATATCGATAGCGATTCGCACGCCAAGTTGAAGCACGATGTCCAGGAGTTTCTGTCGGGCGCGTTGCCGAAGGGCGATGTGAAGTAGCCATGCGATTCCGGGTAGCCTTGCTCGCGGCGCTTTTGGCTTCAGCGGCGTATCCGCAGACCGAGAAGCTGTGGAAGGGACTGCAGTACCGCCTGATCGGTCCCTTCCGCGGCGGCCGGGTGCTGGCGGTCACAGGGGTTCCCGGCGATCCCAATACGTACTATTTCGGGGGCGCATCGAGCGGCGTGTGGAAGACCACCGATGGCGGCGCCAATTGGAAGCCGCTCTTCGACAAGGAGGCTGTGTCTTCCATCGGCGCTATCGCGGTGGCGCCGTCCGATGCCAACATCATTTACGTCGGCACCGGTGAGGCCTGCCTCCGCGGCAATATCTCATACGGCGATGGCGTCTACAAGTCGACCGACGCCGGCAAGACGTGGAAGAACATCGGACTGCGCGATTCGCGGCACATCGGACGGGTGATCGTCGATCCGCGCAATCCCGATTCGGTCTTCGTGGCGGCCATGGGCCATGCGTTCGGCGCCAATTCGGAACGCGGCATTTACCGGACGAGCGATGGCGGCAAGACGTGGAATAAGGTGCTGTCCGTCGACGACAAGACGGGCGGCATCGACGTGGAGTTCGATCCGAACAATCCCAACATTCTCTTTGCGTCGATGTACCAGGCGCTGCGGCAGCCGTGGGTTTTTGAAAGCGGCGGCGCGGGGAGCGGTCTCTACCGCTCATCGGATGGAGGCGCTACCTGGACACGGCTGCATGGGAATGGATTGCCGGAAGGGCTGCTGGGCCGCATTACCGTCACGGTGTCGGCGGCCGATTCGAATCGAGTCTATGCCATGATCGAGGCCGGCAAGGGCGGTTTGTTCCGCTCCGACGATGGCGGCGAAAAGTGGGAAATGATCAACGACGATCAGAAGTACCGGCAGCGCGCCTGGTATTTCAGCCACATCTTCGCCGACCCCAAGAATGCGGACGCGGTTTACGTGCTCAACACAGGCATGTTCCGTTCCACCGACGCCGGCAAGACCTTCACGTTGCTGCCCGCGCCGCACGGCGACCACCACGGTCTGTGGATCGATCCGGCCAATCCGTTGCGCATGATCAATGGAGACGACGGCGGCGCCACCATCAGCATCGATGGCGGCAAAAACTGGAGCACCCAGTACAATCAGCCGACCGCGCAGTTCTACCACGTCGCGGCCGACAACCGCTTTCCGTATTACGTCTACGGCGCGCAGCAGGATAACTCTTCGGTGGCAATCGCGGAGTGGAGCGACAGCGGCGTGATCACCATGCGGAACTGGTACGAAGTGGCCGGAGGCGAAAGCGCCTACCTGGCGCCCGATCCCAGGAACGACCTGATGCTGTACGCTGCCGGGCAGGGCGTGACTCGCTTCGACAAGCGCAGCGAGCAGGCCTTCGATATCTCGCCCATGCCCATCAATACCGCCGGCCACGGCGTCGGCGATTATCCCCACCGCTTTCAGTGGACCGAGCCGATCCTGTTTTCGCCACACGACCCCAGCGTGATCTATACCGCCGGCGAAGTGGTGTTCAAGAGTACGGACCAGGGCAAGAGCTGGACCGTCATCAGTCCCGATCTCACGCGCAACGACAAATCCAAGCAGGTAGCTTCGGGCGGCGCCATCACCAAGGACAACACCAGCGTGGAGTACTATGACACCGTTTTCACGCTGGCGGAATCGCCCGTAGAGAAGGGTTTGCTGTGGGCCGGCAGCGACGACGGACTGATCCACGTGACGCGCAACGGCGGTAAGAGCTGGGACAACGTCACGCCCAAGGACCTGCCGGAATGGAGCATGGTCAGCCTGATCGAAGCGTCGCCGCACGACGCCGGGACAGCCTACGCCGCCATCGACCGGCACAAACTCGACGACTTCCGGCCATACATTTATAAGACCACCGATTATGGCAAGAGCTGGACCGCGATCGCCGCCGGCATTCCCGAGGGCGCCTACGTCCACGCGGTGCGTGAAGATCCCAAACGCAAAGGGCTGCTTTATGCGGGCACGGAAACCGGGGTGTGGATCTCGTTCGATGGCGGCGCGCACTGGGAGACTTTGCGGCTGAATCTGCCCACGGTGCCGGTCCACGATTTGATTGTCAAGAATGACGATCTGGTGGTGGCGACACACGGCCGGTCCTTTTGGATTCTGGACGACGTGGGTCCGCTGCGCCAGTGGAGCGCGCAAACCGAAGGCAGCGACGCAGTGCTGTTCCAGCCGAGGCCCATGGCGCGGGTTCGTTTCCCCGATGAAGTGAACAAGCGCCAGCCCGCCGGCGAGAATCCGCCGGCCGGCGCGATGCTGTCCTACTACCTGAAGACTGGGTCGAAGGACGAAGTCAAGATCGAAATTTCCGATACCGAGGGCACTCTGCTGAAGACGTATTCCAGCGTGAAGAAGGGCGAGGTAGAGGGTCCCGGCGAGTGGCCCGACGTTCAGAAACTCAGCGAGACGCTGCCCGCCGAGGCCGGCTTGAACCGTTTCTCATGGAATATGCGATATGAGGATCCCGTCAAGATTCCGGGTGCATTCTACGAAGGGGAGACTCCGCCCAAGGGAACGTTCGCGCTTCCCGGTTTCTATCAGGTGAAACTGACGGTGGCGGGCAAGAGCCAGACCGTGCGGCTGGAGTTGACGATGGATCCGCGGACCACCGTGCCGGCCGAGGACCTGGCAAAACAATTCGACCTGGAGCAGAAAATCAGCCGCCGTCTGACGGTGGCGCATAAGACCGTCAATCAATTGCGCGATTTGCGGGCGCAGGTGGAGGCGATGAATAAGAAGTACGCGGGCGTGTCCGCGTGGGATCCGCTGCGTCCGGGCGCCGAAGAGTTGATCAAGAAGCTGACGGCGGTGGAAGAGCAACTGGTGCAGACCAAGGTCAAGAGCACCGAAGGCGATCTCAATTTTCCGACCATGCTCGATGAGCAGCTCACATATCTGAGTTTCGCGGTGGATGCGGGCGACGCATCGCCATCGGCGCCGCAGGTGGAGACGTTCGAGATGCTGAGCAAGAAGATTGGGGAGCAACTGTCGAAGTGGGACGGCATTTTGAGCCAGGACTTACTCAATCTGAATCGCCTTGCGGAGAAGCAGAAGATTCCGCTGCTGGACGCGCGGGGCGGGCAGTAGCTCTGAAACGGCTTTTCTTCGGCGTTCCTGGCTTTCAAAACAGGTAGAGAATAGCCCTTCGCCCAATCGGGGCGTGATGATTGGGCCCGCGATTTGCCCGATGAAGATACTGAGGCTCTAGCCGGCAGCGCGGCTGGCAAGTCCGTTCCATGGATCCCCCGGCCACGGCTGGGTGGAAGGCTGCGAGTGAGGCTCGTTTGTAAGAGCAAGGCGGTATATTTGTATAGGCATGATCATTCGATTCCTTGGCCGGATGGCCGCATCTATTTGTCTCTTGTGCTTCGCCGCGTTCGCGGCCGATCCGATTGTCGTTGCGAAGGACGGCTCTGGCGATTTCCAGACAGTGCAGGCTGCCATCGATGCGGCCTCGCCAGCAGGCGCGGTGATACGCATCCGGCCGGGAACGTATGTGGAGAAGATCGTCATCGACAAGCCGAAGATTCAATTGCGCGGCCTCGGCGCCGATCCGAGCCAGGTGGTGTTGTCCTTCAACTTGAGTTCCGGAACCGCGGGCGGAACGTACAAATCCGCAAGCACGACGGTCACCGGGAACGACTTCTACGCCGAGAACCTGACGTTCGAAAATACCTTCAGCCGTACGCAGGGGCTGACGCAGCAAGGCTCGCAAGCGGTGGCGTTGCGGGTCACCGGAGATCGCGCGGTCTTCCGCAAGGTGCGGTTCCTGGGCTATCAGGATACGCTCTACGCCACCAGTGCGGGATGCATGAATGGCGCCGCGGAGTGCAAACCCGCGCGGCAGTATTTCGAAGACTGTTATATCGAGGGGAACGTCGATTTCATTTTCGGCGACGCGCTGGCGTACTTCGAAAATTGTGAGATCCGCAGCCTGGCGCACAGCGTGACAGCAATCACGGCGCAAAGTAAAGTGCGGCCCGACGAGAAGAGCGGGTATGTCTTCAATCACTGCCGTCTCACCGCCGGGAAGGGCGCGGACAAAGTGTATCTGGGCCGCCCGTGGAGGAGCTATTCGAGCGTGGTCTTCCTGAACACGCAGATGGGACCGGAGGTCGTGCCCGCGGGCTGGTCGGAGTGGATACAAGGCGGCAAGGCTTCGCTGCCGACGGTTTTTTATGCGGAATATAATTCGCAAGGGCCGGGCGCCAAGCCCGCGGAGCGCGATCCTCACTCGGTGCAACTCACCAAAGAGCAGGCGGCGCAGTACGATGTCCATACGTTTCTGGCGGGCGACGACGGATGGGATCCGGCGAAAGTCCGATGAGCCCTGCAAGATTCAGGGCGACGTGTCAATCGATACGTTCCGTTGAGCGCTAGTCCGGGAAACTCGGTTGCGCGTTTTTTGGGGCCAGTGCGTCCTTTGTCATAGGATGTTTCATCAAAATAACCGGGCGGTCGCGATCGCCGCGTTGTTCCTGGGAAGTGTCCCGTGCGCCACCTCCCAGGCCGCAGGCGCCAAGCCGATGACACTGCTGCAAACCCGGTATGAACTCCGGATCGGCGAACCGGCGGAGATGCCCGCGGCAAGCGAGACGCTCGATTTCCTGGTACACGCCAAGACGCGCCGGGTGACCATCGAAGGCCTGGACGCGGCAGGCCTCGTTGTCGCCCCGAACCAGACACAGGATCGGATGCTGATCGCGCCGTCCTCCCAAGCGAAGCCCGGCGAGTACAGCGTCACACTGTCGGCCACCGGCCAAACGGGCGAGGAGCGCGAAACGACATTGGATGTGGTCGTGAAGGCTCGTACGACCGTGCCCAACGGCTCAACACGTCCTCCCGTTGTGCTGTTAAATGGCTGGGAGACCGGCTACACCGATTCGTGTCCGATAGCTACTACCTCGGCAACCACATTCGGCAATCTGGCCCAGTACCTGGTGTCGGATGGGGTGCCCGTCGTGTACCTGTTCGACAACTGCCTGGAAGGCCCCAATTATACGATTGAGAGTCTGGGCATCTTCTTGAGCGAGTTCCTCAACTCCATCACCTATGACGATGGAACGCCGGTGACGCAGTTCGATCTGGTGGCTCACAGTATGGGAGGCTTGATCGTCAGAGCCTACCTTTCCGGGCTTCAGCCCAGCGGGGTATACACTCCGCCGGCGAATACGCTGGTTCGGAAACTGGTGCTGATCGCCACTCCGAACTTCGGCTCGTTTGTCGCGGGGAATTATGCGGCCGAGATCGTGCCGGATTCGCAGAGCTCCGAACTGGTGCCAGGCAGCTCATTCCTGTGGAACCAGGCGACCTGGAACCAGCATGCCGACGATTTGCGCGGCGTGAGCACCATCGCCATCATCGGCAATGCCGGAACCTATACGCCCAACTTGGAATCGAACGTCGTGCTGGGCAATGCCAGCGACGGCCTGGTGTCGCTCACCAGCGCCGCGCTAGGCTTTGCCGTTCCGACACCTTCCGCGACGAACACCCGCATTGTGCCTTACTGCCACATAGACCCGTCGGCATTTACAAATGGAAACCTGGGAGCGTTCAATTGTAATGCTCCGGGCATTGCCAATGTCACCAGCACTTCCCACTATACAGGCGAGATTGTCCGCTCCTTCTTGGGAGGCTCCGCCGATTGGCAGTCCATCGGAACGACGCCCGCGTCCGATCCTTATCTAATGAGCAATGGCGGAATGTTCTTCGCCGTGCAGAATGTCAGCGCGGCTTATGTTACGGATATCAGCGAGGCCACATGGGGAACTCTGCAACTTCAGATCGGCGGCGATACGGACACGATTTTCTACACCGACTTCGTCTTCGGGACCGGTTCCTTTTCGGCCAGCAGTGCGTCGCTGGGGACCATCACCTGCGGTTCGGTAACGATGCCGCTGGGCTATTTCTTCGCGCCACGTTGTAAGTTAGGCACGGCCGTTTCTTCCGTCACGCCCCTCTCCACCACGGCTGCCGGAGTGACCGTGACCGCGGGTACCACCATAACTCTCAACGGCGCGAATTTGTCTACGCAGTGCAGCGGCTGCAAAGTAGTGGCCACTCCGGCCGGATCCACAACGTCACAAACGCTGACGGTCACCTCATGGCAAAATACGGCGATTTCCGTGAAGCTTCCGGCGAGTTTGACGGGACTGGTAACCCTCACGGTGGACGCTGCTACCGGAAACGATGTGATCGGGATTTACTCGGTGTCCGCGTCTACCCTTGCCGTCACTCCAGCCAGTCTGCAATTCGGGTACACCACGGGCGGAACGGCTCCCTCCGCGCAGTCCCTCCAGATCGCCAATGGCGGGACGGGTACGCTCACCTGGGCCGCTACGTCGAGCATGTCGTGGCTGACCTTGTCGGCGTCATCCGGTACGGCCCCGTCCACTGTTTCGGTGTCCGTCTCCGTGGCCGGGTTGAGCGCAGGAACCTACACCGGCGCCATCCAGGTAACGGCCACGGGGGCTTCGAACAGCCCGCTATCGATTCCCGTCACTCTCGTGGTCGCGGCGCAGCCGGCGTCGCTGTTGGTCGCGCCCCAAGCCCTCACGTTCCAGTACGCGGCAGGTGGCGCGGTTCCGGCGGCGCAGGCCGTTTCCATCGCCAATGGCGGCGGGGGGTCGTTCTCCTGGACCGCATCCAACAATGCCTTTTGGACCGCGCTTTCCGCCACGTCCGGCAACGTTCCGGGTACGCTGAACATCTCGGTGAATCCGGCGAACCTGGCGGCCGGTTCCTATACGACGCTCGTGACCATCTCCGCGTCGGATTCCAGCGTGACCCCCGCCCCGGTTTCGGTTACGTTGGTGGTGCAAGGTTCGCAACCGGCCGGTACGGTGACCGCCGTGGCCAACGGAGGAAGCTTCCAGCCCGGTTTCGCGTCGGCCGGCTGGATCACGATTTATGGCTCGAACCTTTCCCAGCTCACGTACACGTGGCAAGCCGGCGATTTTGTGAACGGGATGCTGCCCACTTCGCTCGAAGGCGTGTCCGTCACCGTCAACGGCATACCCGCGTATGTCGAGTACATCAGTCCCTCGCAAATCAACGCGCTCGCTCCCGACGACGCCACCGTGGGCCCGGTCCAGGTCCAGGTGACCACAGCTCAGCAGACCAGCAACGCGGTGACGGCGCAAAAGGGCCAGTTTGCGCCGGCGTTCTTCACCATCGGGGGCGCCTACGTGGCGGCGGAGCATACCGACTACAGCCTGGTGGGAGCGCCGAATTTGATTCCAGGCGCGGTCACCACGCCAGCCCAACCCGGGGAGACGCTCCTGCTCTATGGCTCGGGATTCGGTCTGACAACCCCGGCGCAGCCCACGGGGCAACTGGTCGCCGTCGCCGTCCCACTGGCGAACACGGTTCAGATCGCCATCGGGGGTCTGCCGGCCACCGTGACGTTCGCTGGTCTGACGGGGTCGGGACTCTATCAGTTCAACGTGATGGTGCCGAATCTTCCCAATGGCGATGCCGCTGTGGTGGCCTCGATCGGCGGCGTTGCCACCCAAACGGGAGTCTCGGTTACGGTACAGCAGTGAGGGCGACTTGTGGCGCAAGCACTCATGCGTGCAGCGTCCCCACTCTTGGGGACGCCTTCAGATCGGCGGACTGAGCTCTCCGGCGGGCAGCGGAGCAGGCGTCGCCAGCCATCCCGGCGGCCCGGAATGCGGCACGCATGACTAACGGCCGGTAAGATGCGCCGTCAGCATCCGGCGTATGGCGGCGAAGATTCTTTCGACAGCCGGGCGACGGTAGTCCCAGCGCTCGCCCGGCTCGGGCGCATTCACCACCATCGTGGCATTGGCTTCGAAGAGCAATACGTCCCCGGTGGCGCTCAAGCCGAAATCGATGCCGCCGTAGTCCAGGCCGAGTGTGGTTTGAATCCGGGCGAGCGCCTCCATGGCTCGCGGCCCCAGGACACCGGGCATGTTCTCCAGAAACTCGGCGTCCTCGGCGCGATTGACCGCCTGTTCCGCCATCTCGGCGGTGAAATAGTGGATTTTCCATTGGCTGGAGATCGCCACGTGCAGCGGATAGAGCTGCCCATCGATCATCATCACCCGATACTTGCGCACCTTTCCGTCGGCGCCGCGGGCATTGAGGAACTCGATGACGGTCAATTCCTTCCCGGGAAGTTGCGCCACCGCGCCGGGGAGCGCTTCCGGGCTTTCCACCCGCAGAAAATGGCGGCCCGTGTGAAAGCCTGGCGTCCGCACCAGCAGCGGGAAACGGAAACCGTGGCGCTCCACCGCGGCGGCGGCCTCCGGAGACGAGAGCAGTTCCCGGGGCAGCGTCGCGGTGAGCGGCGTCACCACGCCTGGCAGATGTGCAAGGCGAGCATGATCGGCGCGCCCGGTCGCCAGGACCGCCGACGGCAGATTGATCACCGGCGCCATGCTGAGGGCCACCACCGACTGTGCCGCGGCCAGCGCGGCCCCGGCCAGGTCGGCATCGCCGATGGAATTGAACACCACTTCATGCGGTGGCAGCGGCGTCTTGAGATCGTAAAACTCGGGCGCCACCACGAACGTCCGGAAGACGCGATCGTCCAGCAGATGCCGTATAGGTATGTTGCCGCCCACCGGCGAAACCAGCAGCAGCAAGGATACCGGCGGCCCTTCGCCGCGATACGGTAAGGCCACCACCGAACGGCCCTCGAACCCTTTGCGCCGATGCAGACGAGCGCTCTCTTCGTCGCCGAGTTCGGCGAATACATACCCCAGCCCCTGGTGCGCCTCCGCATGGCCGGGCTCTACGCGAAGGGCGGCTTCGTACTGCTCGCGGGCGGCCCCGAACTCGCCGCTTTCGTAAAGGACATTGCCCAGGTTCACGCGGCTCATCGAATCGCCGGGATGGTGCGCCACTGCTTCCGCGTAAGCCGTTCGGGCGGCGGTCCGGTATCCGGTGGCATGCAGCAGCGTGCCCAGATTGTTCAACGCGATCCGGTGCGAGGGGTCGCGCGCCAGTAGTTCGAGGTATGCATTTCTGCCTTCGAGCGTCCGGCCCATCTCGACCAGCAGGCCCGCCAGCTCCAGCCGCGGATCCACGGCATCGGGATTGGACGCGATGCGCTCGCCAAGATCGCGCACGGCGGAGTCCCGCCTGGCCCACTCCGCGTCCGGCTGTGGTTGCGGCGCGCGGCTTCGGGCGGCGCTATTCTGCATGGCGCGTCCCCGGGCCACGGTCTGTTCCACCAATCGATCGATTTCCCGGGCGCCGGTTCGATGATTCACGATGGCCGCGCGAATCGCCAGGCGCCCGCCGAGAATGGTGGTCGACGGCGCCACGATCCCGGACTCCTGGAGTTCGATCACGATCCGGGGATTGATCCGCTGGGCATCCTCCGCGCGGTAACGGAAGCACACCACGTTGAGATCCACCGGCGCGAGCAGCTCCAATTCCGGCGTTCGGGCGATCTCGGTTTCCAGATAGCGGGCCAGGGCGCAGGTGCGCGAAATTACTCGTCCCAGTGCTTCGGTACCATACACCTTGAGCGTGAACCACGTCTTGAGCGCTCGAAAGCCGCGCGAAAGGTCCGGCCCATAGTCGCAGAACCAGGGCGCTCCCGCGGCCAGGCCGCGCAGTTCCTTTCTCAAATAAGGCGCCGAGGCGGCAAAGGCGTTGCGATGCAGCACGCCGTCGCGCACCAGGAGGAATCCAGCGTCATAGGGTACCTGGCCCCACTTATGAAAATCGAACGCCAGCGAGTCTGCGCGCTCGATGCCTTTCAGCCGCGGAGCCACATCCGGAGCCAGAATCGCCAGCGCGCCACAAGCGCCGTCGACGTGAAACCAGAGCCGCTCGCGCCGGCAGATACCGGCAAGGGCTTCCAGGTCGTCGATGGCCCCGGTGTCGACCGTCCCGGCCGTTCCCACCACCAGGAATGGCGTCAGGCCCGCCTGCCGATCCGCGCCGATAGCGTCGGCGAGGGCGGTCCGGTCGATCCGGTAACGTTCGTCCACCGGAATCAACCGGAGCGCGTCGCTTCCGATGCCGGCCATGTCCATGGCTTTGCCGATACAGCTATGGGCCGCCACTGAGCTATAGGCTGCCAGCCGTTTGGAGCTCCCCGCGACACCCGCGCACCGTACTTCGAAACCAAGCTCGGTATCGCGAGCGGTCAGTATGCCGATGAGGTTGGCCATCGAGGTTCCCGTGACAAACAATCCGGTGGCGCTTTCCGGAAATCCGAAGATGTGCCGCATCCACTGAACAATCTGCCGCTCCACTTCAATCGGAACGTGATCGCGTCCTCCCAGGTTGGCGTTGAGTCCAGCCGCCAGCATCTCCGCCAACATGCCGACAGGGGTACCGCCGCCGTGAACCCAGCCCATGAAACCGGGATGCACATTCCCGGTGGCGTAGGGCAGGATGTCCCGCATGAATTCCTGGTGAACGGAGGCCAGATCGGACGGCGCCTCGGGAAGCCCCGCGCGGAACCGGGAACGCACCTCGTCGGGAATCGGCTGCCAGACGGGGCGGTCGCGGATGTTCTCGGCGTAGTCGAGAATGTCGTCGAGCATCCGGTGCGCCTGGGCCCGAAATGCCGGCCAATCGGAGGGGTCGAGCGTGTCGTCTTCGTGCATACGCCTGCTTCCCTAATCTTGGCATACGAAGGGGGCGCTTCCGAACGCGTCATTTTGACCCCCAACGCCGGACGATCGCCCAGGCGGCCGGTAAACGCTGCGGCTCAGGCAGGAGTCATTTGCTGCTCGATCAAGAAATTGTGTCGTTTCAGAACGTTCGGCGTCATTCTCCTGTTTGAGGCAGCCCTCGCAAACCGTTCGATCCGAGGCATCGGATCGGCACTTTCCGAGCGCCGCACTCAGACCGTTGGGTCGGGAAAAGTGCGCCGGGTCAATTCCTACGCTTCGCCCCATCCGGCAACTCGCCGCATCGAAAAAACTTCGCAAAGCACCGATGAGTTTCCACCTCCTCGGCGGTTATACAGAGTGAAAGGACACAACAAAAAGGAGAACGTTATGAACATTCAGAACAAGACAGTCTTGATCACCGGAGCGAATCGCGGCATTGGCCGTGCGCTTGTCGATGAGGCGCTTAGACGAGGAGCGAAGAGGGTATATGCGGGAACGCGCGGCCCATTGTCAGTCGCCGACGCTCGCGTGACACCCCTGCCGCTTGATGTGACCAGCGGCTCGCAGATCGAGCAGGCGGCCAGCGAGGTCAACACCCTCGACATCTTGATCAACAACGCGGGCATCGCTCTATATGACGATCTGAGCAATATCGACGTGATCGAGCAGCACCTGGCCGTCAACCTCTTCGGAAGTTTAAAAGTGAGCCGCGCTTTCTTGCCGGCGCTAAAACGCTCCAAAGGCGCCATCGTCAACACTCTGTCCTTGATGGCGCTCGCCCCGTTGCCACTCACGCCTGCTTACGCGATTTCAAAAGCCGCCGCGTTGAACATGACGCAATCGCTGAGAGCGCTCCTTGCGGGTCGGGACGTGACGGTCCATGGCGTGTTCCTCGGTCCCACCGACACCGATATGACCCGAGGCTTTGAGATACCGAAGGCTTCGCCCGAAGCAGTCGCGCGGGGCATCTTCGACGGGTTGGAGAACGAGGAAGAGGATATCTTTCCCGACCCCGCGTCCCAGTCAATCGCCGAGGGCTGGCGCACTGGCGTAGCCAAGGCATTCGAGCGCCAGTACGCTGGCTTCGTGCCGGAGAGCGTGGCGGTGTAATACTACGTCTAGCCAGGAGAACAAGCCATGAAGGAGCGCAGTTTCACCACAACCATTTCGGTGGACCAAACACCGAACGAAGCCTTCGCTGCCATCAACAACGTTCGTGGATGGTGGTCAGGAGAGATTGAGGGCGCCACCGGCAAACTGGGAGCTCAGTTCACGTATCGTTACAAAGATGCCCATCGCTCCACGCAGAAGGTCATGGAACTCATTCCCGGCAAGAAGGTCGCCTGGCATGTGTCCGAGAGCCATCTGAGCTTTCTGAAAGACAAGAGCGAATGGACTGGCACGGACATCGTTTTTGACATCTCCACGAAAGACGGCAAAACGGAAATCCGTTTTACGCACTCAGGCCTCGAACCGGTGATTGAGTGCTACGGTAGCTGCTCCAACGCTTGGGGCATGCTCATCAACGGCAATTTGCGCAAACTGATCGCCACGGGTAAAAGTCAGCCAGACGTGTTCGCATAGGAGGGACCAGCCATGAACAACCCAGACCCAAATTTCACCACAACCATTTCGGTAGACCAATCTCCCGAAGAGGCCTTCGCTGCCATCAACAATGTTCGTGGATGGTGGGGGGAAGACATCGAAGGCAGCACGGCAAACCTCGGCGATGAGTGGACCTATCGTTACAAAGACGTGCACCGTTGCACAATGAGAGTGACAGAAATGGCGCCCAACATGAAAGTCGTCTGGCTTGTCGTGGATAACTACTTCAATTTCACTGAGGACAAGACCGAGTGGACGAACACGAAAATTGTGTTTGAAATCTCCACACACGGCAACAAGACGGAAATCCGCTTCACCCACGAGGGCCTCGTTCCCGCGTATGAGTGTTTCGATGTATGCTCCAACGCATGGGGCTCCTATGTAAACGGCAGTTTGCGCAGTTTGATTTCGACCGGCAAGGGCCGGCCCAACCCAAAAGAGCCGAAGGGGAACTAGGGGGAACCAGTCTTGCTTGGTTGATGGTAGAACCCTTGACGGACAGTCACCGAAGGCCCAAACTGGCTGCAAAATGACGCCGGGATCGTCACATCAACCGCAAGCCGCAACCCCGCCAAGCGAGGAGTTTGGACGGCTCGCGGAACCGTTCCGCCGCGAACTCCAAGTGCATTGTTACCGTATGCTTGGCTCCGTACACGAAGCAGAGGATCTGGTGCAAGAGACATATTTGCGTGCTTGGCGCGGCTTTGACAGCTTCAAGAATGTCGAGGGCGGTTCTTTTCGGGCATGGCTGTACCGGATCGCCACTAACGCCTGCCTGAATGCCTTGGCCGGCCGCAAGGACCCGCAGCGCTTCTTGCCTAACCAGTTGGGACCTGCGACTT
>Ga0182018_10000474_pt1 | contig 52835 bp, 41 predicted proteins | sample 812P2MmetaG_FD_120490 | JGI IMG/M metagenome (GOLD analysis project Ga0182018, IMG submission 120490) | Permafrost microbial communities from Stordalen Mire, Sweden - 812P2M metaG | ecosystem: Environmental > Terrestrial > Soil > Wetlands > Permafrost | place: Sweden: Stordalen | collected... | reverse complement strand
TGAACTTGCCACCGGAGCCGTTGCCGCAACCACTGGTGCGACTGAACTTGCCACCGGAGCCGTTGCCGCAACCACTGGTGCGACTGAACTTGCCACCGGAGCCGTTGCTGCAGCCACCGGTGCGGCGGACTTGGGCGCACTTGCGACCGGGGCGACTGCGCTCGCGACTGGCGCGACCGCATTTGCAACTGGAGCCGTTGCTGCAGCCACCGGAGCGGCGGACTTGGGGGTGCTTGTAGCAGGAGCGGTCGTACCGGCCGTCTCGGTTACCGAAGTGACGGCCGTGGTGGCGGTGGTCACGACGGGAGCCAGAGCCTTGGACACCGCAGTGTCTCCCAGCAACGTCCCGGCGCTCGCCACGCCGTGGAACACCATGAGCAGGAAAAAGGCTCCCAAGACTCCGGCGATCAGGCGGATTCCCCACGCCAAGACAGCACTTTTACGCCGGAACACAGAGTGGTCACTGCCCACCTGAGCCGTCTCCCAATCGCATTTGGGTGATTTCGATGAAGTTCATTACATTTGAGTAGGGCTCGCAACGGGGTCGGATTGTGTTCTAGAGCGCGGAAGAACTGGAGATTTCGCGCCGCGCAGCAGGCGGCCTACTGGCTACGTATGGGGGCACCAACGGGCGGGTAACGAGGGTCAACCGCGCCGAATTCCGAGCACGTTGAGTACCTACTGCTCGGACATGATCCGCTCGAATTCCACCATGGGGCTGACCGGTACCTCCTCGCTGAGGGTCACGGTGGCAGTGTGGATGGTGGCAGTGCACCGGAACGGCGCCTCGTAGTCACCGCCGACGGCCGGACCGACCTCGTACCCGCAGGTGAGCCCGGCGCCCGTGGCGCTGAAGGCGGCCACTGTGAATCTGGGGATGTGTCCTTCGGCCAGGACGACGTCATCGACGGCCAGCGCCGCTGCACCACCCCCGTCATTTTGGCGGTCGAACCGGAACCCCAACTGGTGACGGCCGGTGGACACCGGGTGGTCCGTGGCGACGACGCGGCATTCCTTGCCATAGAGATTGTGCACGTACCTCAGGCGCCCCTCCACCAGGTGGAATGAGAAGCCACCGAGCACCGATCCCTGAGCCAGGAGCACTCCCTCGGCGAGGCCGCCGTGCGGGATGGTGACGTCGACCTCGATGGTGTGGCTCCGGTTCTTCATATTGGCTGCCACCGTCTCGGGCACCGGTGACCCTCCCGGGTAGTACACAGTGCGCAGCCGGGGGGTGCGCTGATCGGGCTTCGGGTTGAGGATCGTGTGCAGCACCCGGTTGTCGAGGGGCAGGACCTGGTTGCGGCGAGCCTCGACCCACCAGCGCTCCACCATCGCCGCCAGCCGGTCGGGCTGTTGGCCGGCCAGATCGTCGATCTCGGCCGGATCGACGGCAACGTGGTAAAGCTCCCACCGGTCCTCGTCGAACGGGGCGTTCCAGTTGATGCCGTCGTCGTAGATGGGCCCGATGGGTTTGAAAGTCACCGCCTTCCACCCGTCGTGGTAGAGGGCGCGGCTCCCGAACATCTCGAAGTACTGGGTGGTGCGGTGGCCGGGCCCGTCGGCTCCATCGGGGCCGAGGAGGCCGGCGAAGCTGATGCCGTCGATCGGGGTCTGGGGGACGTACTCGATGGTCTCCGGGGCCTCGACACCGGCCAGTTCAAGCACGGTGGGGAGGATGTCGACGGCATGGGCGAACTGACGGCGAACGCCGCCGATCGCACCCAGATGCTCGGGCCAGCTCACGATGCACGGGTCGGCCACGCCGCCCTCGTGGACCTCGCGCTTCCATCGCTTGAACGGGGTGTTGCCGGCCATGGTCCAGCCCCACGGATAGTTGTTGTGGGCGCTGGGCCCGCCCAGCTCGTCGATCCGGCGGGAGAGCTCGCCCGGACCGGCCGGGTCGAAGTTCTCGAGGCGGTTGTCGTTGATCGAGCCGCTGGGGCCGCCCTCGGAGCTGGCCCCGTTGTCCGACACCAGCATGACCAGCGTGTTCTCGCGGTCACCGGTCTGGACGAGGAACTCGAGCAGCCGGGCCAGCTGGGCATCGGTATAGGACAGGAAGGCGGCGAAGCATTCCATGAACCGGGCGGCGACCTTCTTCTCGCGGTCGGGCAGGTCCTCCCAGGCCGGCACCCAGGGTGGACGGGGCGCCATTTCCGTGCCGGGGGCGAACAAGCCCATCTCCAGCTGGCGGGCGAAGGTCTCGGCGCGCCAGTGGTCCCACCCCACGTCGAAGTGGCCGCGATACCGCTCGATCCATTCGGCAGGGGCGTGGTGGGGCGAATGGCAGGCCCCCGTGCACAGGTAGAGGAAGAAGGGGCGGTCCACGTCCACCGCCCGGAGGTCGGCCAGGTGGGCGATGGCCTGGTCGGCCAAGTCGGCGCTCAAGTGGTAGCCCTCGGCGATCGACCGGGGCGGTTGGATCGAGTGGTTGTCGTGGTAGAGCGCGGGCACGAACTGGTGGGTCTCCCCCCCGTGGAACCCGTACCAGCGGTCGAATCCTCGGGCCAGGGGCCAGGAGTGGCGAGAGGCGGCCATGTTGGTCTGGTCGTCGGGGGTGAGGTGCCACTTTCCCACCGCATAGGTGGCGTAGCCCTGTTGGCGAAGGATCTCGGAGAGGAACCCGTTCTCCTTGGGGATCTCCCCGTTGTACCCCGGGTACCCGACGGCCAGGTCTGCCACCCGCCCCAGGCCGTTGCGATGATGGTTCCTGCCGGTCAGTAGACAGCAGCGGGTCGGTGAGCACAGCGCGGTGGTATGGAAGTTGGTGAGCCGTACGCCCTGGTCGGCCAGCCTGTCGATGGTAGGGGTAGCGATGTCAGATCCGTAGCAGCCCAGCTGCGCGAAACCCACGTCGTCCAGAACTATCAACAACACGTTGGGCGTCCCGGTCGGTGGTCGGGCGTCCGGCGGCCACCACGGGGTCGAGTCTCGCCAATCGTCGCCGATGACACCTTGGAAGGCCGGGGTTTCCATGGCCACCTCCTGATCGCTCCGGGGATTCTGTCACGGTGTAACAGAAAGTAGGGAACGTGGAAAGGCCAGTCCTCACACCAGGTAGGACAACGGCGACCGCCGGACTCACACCAGGTGGGACGGGCGACCGCCGGACTCACACCAGGTGGGACGGGCGACCGCCTGACTCACACCAGTCAGAAAACGGCCGCTGCCGGACTCACTCCAGATAGGGGCAGTGGCGACAGCCAGACTCGCAGCACGAGGCGCGTTCTCGGAGGTAGGCAGCGGTCAACACGAACAGCGACGTCTCGGGGTCGGTGTAGCCCGGGTCGCCCCGGACCATGGCGGCATGGTGGGCGGCGAGGATCTCCTCCCGGCGTGGGTGGTCGAGGGGGAGTCGTGACGGATGCGGTTCATCGAGTGTCCGCTCGGATGGCTTCTCAGGTCGAGTCATGGGAATGGTGCTCCACCACTGGGGCTGCCCTCCGCCCGCGGGCCCGACCTCCGCTAGCGGTGGGCGGTCGTCGAGGGATACTCGAGCACCTCGACGGCGGGTCTCTCGGCAGGGGTGGGGACCGACGCGGTGGTCGGTGAGGCCCCCGTCGGTGGGGTGTCGGGGGCGGCCGAATAGCTGGGCACGAAGTCACGCTGGCGCACCAGGGCGAGGGCCGCCACTGCTCCGACGAGGGCGGTCCACATGGCGATGGACATCAGATGGTTGAAGGTGGTGGTGAAGCCGACCTGGTAGGCGTTGATCAGCGCGTGACGAGCTGTCGCCACCGGGATCGAGGCGGCCACCTCGCGTACTCCACCTCCGGCGACGGCCTGAGACAGGCGCGTTCCTCCCTGGGCCAGGACCATTCGCCCGGCGGGGGTGCTGGCCAGCGCGTGGGCGGTGTCGGGCCGGATCTGGTTGAGGAAGACGGCGCCCAGCGCGGCGATACCGGTGGCCATTCCCACCTGGCGAAAGGTCGCCGAGGAGCCGGACGCCATGCCACTGCGTTCGGGCGGCACCACGGACACGGTGGCCGAGGCGAGCACCGGGTTGACCATGCCGATGCCGATGCCGGCCACGATGAATCCGGGCAGCAGCACCGTCCACGGCGAGTGGGCCCCGATGTGGTTGGTGAGCTTGCAGGCCAGAGCGATGAGCAGGAGACCGAGGCCCAGCAGATAGCGGGACTTGACCTGGACGGTGAGCTTTCCGGCGAAGGGCGCCACGACGAAAGAAAGCATGGTGATGGGGAGGAACCGGAGCCCGGCGGCGAAGGGGCCGTACCCGAGGTCGTCCTGCATGTAGATGGTGAGGTACAAGAACATGGCGAAAATGGAGGAGGAGAGGGTGAAGGCGGTCACCGACACGCCGATCATGGCCGGTCGTTTGAAGAGTCCCAGCTCGAGCATCGGATCGCGCACCCGACACTCGGCGACCAGGAAGATCGCCATCAGCACCGCCGACCCCGCCAGCATGCCCACGATGGTCGGACTGGACCAGCCCGTGGAGTTGCCTTCCACCAGGGCGTACACCAACAGGAACAGCGACGAGGAGAAGGTGATGAAACCGATCCAGTCGATGCTCCGCCTGGTGGGGTCTTTCGAATCCGTCACCTTGGCCAGGGTGATCACGATGGCCACCGCCCCGATGGGAAGGTTGACAAAGAAGATCCAACGCCATCCGATACCGCTGGTGAGCGCCCCCCCGATCAGTGGCCCGATGGCGACCGCACCTCCGACCACCGCCCCGTAGATACCGAAGGCGGTGCCACGTTCCTTGCCGGAGAAGGCCTGGGCGATGAGTGCCAGCGAGGTGGCGAACATGATGGCCGCGCCGGTCCCTTGGACCCCACGCGACAGCGTGAGCATCAGCGGTGTGGTGGAGACGCCGCAGGCCAGGGACGATGCCGAAAAGACGGCCAGGCCGACGGCGAACAACCGACGCCGACCGAAGATGTCCCCGATTACCCCGGCGGTCAGGAGAAACGCGGCCAAGGTGAGGGAGTAGGCATCGAGCACCCACTGCAGGTCGGAGAAGGTGGAGTGGAGCGACCGTTGGATGTCGGGGAGGGCGACGTTGACCACGGTGAGGTCCAACAGCAGCATGAAGGTGCCCGTGCATACGGCAACGAGTGTCCACCACCTGCGGTCCATCGCACCTTCCCCCGGTAGTTGATCGCGCCGCCCTGGTGCGACGCCCGTGATGACAAGCGTCCCACCTCGGGGGAACGAACCGGTGCACCCGGCGTCGGCGCCGAGGGCCGGCGTTGGAGTCTCCACGGCTTCCCGGCGGGTGGTGGAGGGATCTCCTCGGAGCTGTGCTGTCCACGGACCGGAACGGCCGACCATGAAATGTATAGACGACGAGTAGGTCGACGGCAACGGATCCAGCCCGGCCTGGCCGCACGTGGATCGGTCACATGGTCCCGAAGCGGTCAGATAGTCCCGTAGAGGGTGCGCCGGTCCCCGGCCCGCACCCCGGTCCCCGCCAACTCGCGGGCCGCCGCCTGGAGGTCGGCGCGCAGCTGGTGAACGATGGTGCGGTGCCCGGCCTGCACGGTGGCATGCAAGCTGTCCGGTGGGGACTGCCGGTCGAAGAACCAGCCTCCACGGTCGGCCAGGGCATCACCTAGGGCGAAGGTGTCGATGCCACCGTCGTCGAGGTCACCTCCGAATGCGAACACGGTGGCGTCGGGCGCCCCCCGCAGGGCCAGGCCGGGCGTCTGCACGATGACGGCCTTCAGCTCGGTAGCCGCTTCATGAGCGTCCGCCGCCAATCGCAGGTAGCCGTCGGCGCCGAGGTAGTTGAGCACCGCCCATCCGGCGGCGATCGGTCCGGCCGGTCGGGTGCCGGCCATCGATGGGGAGCCGTAGAGGCCGCCCAGCCAGTTGGTGGTGACGAACGGCTGCAGCCCGGCCAGCTGGCGGTCGCCGTAGACGATCACCGAGATGCCCTTGGATGCGTAGCCGTACTTGTGGAGGTCGGCGGAGATCGACGTCACCCCGGGCACGCTCAGGTCCCAGGCCTTGGTCACGTGTCCGAGCTGGTGCAGGAACGGGAGGATGTATCCGCCCAGGCAGGCATCCACGTGGCAGAGGATCCCGCGCTGGCGGGCGACCGCGGCCAGGTCGGGGATGGGGTCGATCACCCCCTGGGGGTAGGTCGGGGCGGAGCCGACCAGCATGACCGTGGCGTCGTCCACCGCTTCGGCCATGGCGTCGACATCGGCGGAGAAGTCGGGGCGGACCGTCACCCGGCGCGACTCGACGTCGAAGTAGTGGGCGGCCTTCTCGAATGCGGCGTGGGCGCTGGTGGCCATCACCATGTTGGGGCGTCGGATGCCGCGTTGCGCCCGGCCCCAGTCCCGAGCCGTCTTGGTTGCCTGCAGCAGGGACTCGGTGCCCCCTGAGGTCAGGTAGCCGCGGACGCCGGCCCGGCGATCCTCGGGCAGCTGGTCGGCCCCGAGGAGGCCGGCGGTGATCGAGACCACGTCCCGCTGCATCCGACCCAGGCTGGGAAACACCGCGGTGTTGAGCGCGTTCTCCGCCGAGTACATGGTGGCGGCCCGCTCGAGCAGGCGGTGGACGTCGTCGCCGGCCGAATAGACCAGGCTGAACACCCGCCCACCGCGCCAATCGCGGTCGTCCGAACGGAGCTCGCCCATCCGGGCCAGCACCTGGTCGGCATCGAGCCCATGAGCTGGCAGGCGACAGTCAGCGGGTCCGTCGGCCATGGCCGCAGCTCGCCTAGGTGATGTCGCGCCGGGTCAGGATGATCGAGCCGACGGCGGCGAAGAACAGGCCGTAGAACAGCATCAACAAGGTGCCCTGCCACCAGTTGAACAGGCCGAAGTCGGATCCCCGCCCCCGGGTCAGGTTGGAGGCGGCGGTGGCGGCACCGGTGGGCACCCAACGGCCCGCACCGTGGACCAGGGCCACCAGAATGCCCTCGAGGACGATGAACCAGCCCAGGACCACGATGATGGCCGCCACCTGGTTGGTCAGCACCGATCCGACCCCGACCCCGAGGATGGCGAAGAGGGCGAAGACCAGGATCATGCCCGGCGCCACCGCCGTGATCTGGCGGGCCAGGGCGGAGAACGACCCCCCTTCCGCGGAGACGGTGATGCCGCCCCCGACCAGGGTGCCGATGAGCAGGATCACCGCCAGCACGGCACCGAGGATGGCCGAAGTGAGCAGCTTGGCGCCCACGAACTGAGGCCGGCGGGGGGTGACCAGAAACGAGGTGGTCACCGTCTTGTGTCGGAACTCGGTGGTCACGATGAGCGTGCCCAGTAGCAGGGCGAACAGATAGCCGGTGAATCCGGAGCCGAGCAGGTTGCGGAGCTGCTGGGTGGTGTGGGGGTAGTTGGGGATCCCGAAGCTACCGTTGCCCCCGTTGTTGCCCCCCCGGACCCGTTGTGGCCGACGAAGTAGACCAGAACGAGCAGCGCCGTGACCGCCAGGGCGATTCCACCGAGCACCCAGGGGACCGCCGTGGTCCGCAGCTTGATCCACTCCGAGCGGATGGCCGGGATCACCGTGCACCACCGGGCATAGCGGCCGGACCGGCGCCGGCGGCGACGGTGCCAAAGGGGTCGGGCTGGTTCCCGTCCTGGCCCGGGTTGGCAGCGTCGAATCCGTGGGTGAGGCTGAGGAAGACCTCCTCGAGGCTGCCCCGTTCGTGGACCAGCTCGTAGAGGACGATCTGGTGCTGGGCCGCCAACGGTCCGAACCATTCGGGGGTGGCTCGATCGATGACGATGGTGTCAGGCGCAGACTGCCGATGGGCCACCGGGATGGCGTCGAGGATCGGGAGGAGGCGGGGAAGCTCGGGCGACCTGATGCGCAGGCCGGTGCTGGTCCCGGCCTGGGTGGCCAGCTCGGCCAAGGTGGTCTGCAGGACCAGCTTCCCGTGGGACACGATGACAACGTCGTCGACGGTCTCCTCCATTTCGGAGAGCAGGTGGGAGGAGACCAGCACCGAGTGCCCGAGCGACGCCTGATGGCGGATGAAAGTGCGCAGCCACTGGATGCCCTGGGGGTCGAGACCGTTGGACGGCTCGTCGAGGATGAGGATCTCGGGGTCGCCCAGCAGGGCGGTGGCCAGCTGCAGGCGCTGGCGCATCCCCAGGGAGAACTTGCCCACCCGGCGCCTGGCCACGTCGGACAGGCCGACCAGGGCCAGCGTCTCGTCCACCCGTGAGACCGGGATCCCCGCCCCGATGGCCACCGACTTGAGATGATCCTCGGCCCGTCGGGTGGGATGGAAGCTGGTGGCCTCCAGCACGGCACCGACGTGGCGAACCGGGTGGTCGAGGTCGACGTACCGGCGGCCTCCGAAGGTGGCGGCGCCGGCGGTGGCGGACACCAGGCCGAGCAGCACGCGAAGGGTGGTGGTCTTGCCCGAGCCGTTGGGCCCGAGGAAACCGGTCACCCGCCCGGGCATAACCTCGAAGCTGAGGTCGTCGACTGCCTGCACGGCGCCGAACTGTTTGGACAGTCCATGGACTTCGATGGCCGACGGCATTGCCAGACGGTACCGCGTCGGCCTCGCCGCCTGAGGTCAATGGCCTCGGTGCGAGGCCTCGCCGGGCGGTGACGATCGACCGCCGTTCAGTGCTGGCTGATCGCCTCGGCGTAGATGTCGACGGGGAGCAGGAGTCCGACCGCCACTACCAGCTCGTCGTGGACCCGGCCCATGTTGCTCCAGCCGTTGACCCACCCCACCAGGGCGGAGTACCAGACATGGCCGAGGATCCGGGCGCGGTCACTCAGGTCCGGGGGATGGGGTTCGCCGATTGCCCGGGTGATGATCCCCTCCATGAGCACCGACACCTGCTGCTGGCATTCGATGGCCGCAGGATCGGGGGAGGCCAGGGCCGTGAACACTGCGCCCACCAGGTGCGGTTGGCGCCCCATGGCCCGAAGGGCACGGTCGAGGACGTCGATGACCCGGACGGCCGCTGTGTCGCCCTGTGCGGGCAGTTGGGCCAGGCGGCTGTCCAACTGTTCCACCCAGTGGACCAGGGCCGCGGCCAGCAGGTGGTCCTTGCTGGTGAAGTACCGGTAGACGGTGCCCATGGCCACGTCGGCCCGGGCGGCCACGTCGCGCATCTGCACCGCCTCGTACCCCCCGTCGAGCCCGAGCGTCATGGCCGCGTCTACGACACGCTGGCGGCGGGCTTGCTGGGCGCGCGTCAAGGTGCGTGGCACCGGACCGTTCGCCATGACCATTTACCCTACTCGCCAGGGATTTCGCCCTGACGAAGGGCCGGACCGGGCCATCGGTCGCGCCCCCGTCCCCTCGGCCGCCTCCCGAGACAGGAGCGCCGATTCTGACGCCCCGTCACGTCGGCGAGGCCCTCGGTACCATGGGCCGCCATGCACCTCGCCGAAGACCCGGAGCTGATCGCCACCACCGACGGGCGAGTTCCCGGGCATCGGGGCCGGGCCACCCGCCAACGGCTGCTCGAGTGCACCGCCGAGCTCCTGGTGGCCACGCCGTGGCGTTCGATCAAAGTGATCGACATCGCCCGCCAGGCCGGCACCTCGCCGGCCACCTTCTACCAGTACTTCGAGAACGTCGAGGCGGCGATCACGGTGCTGGCCGAGGAGTTGGTCGAAGGAGTCGGCATGCTGGCCGACCTGGTGGACGGTGACTGGTCCGAGGTCGTCAGTTGGGACACCGCCGTGGCCGTGGTCGAGGGATTCATGGAGTACTGGGAGCGCAACCGGGCCGTCTTCCGGGTGGTCGAGTTGACCACCGTCGAAGGGGACCTGCGGTTCCAGGGCCTCCGGGTGAGGGCGCTCAACGCGGTCACGGTCACCTTGGCCCGGGTCATCGCCACCAACGGCGAGCGCTCGGGGTCACCGGCCGGGTCCGATCCGATGGCCGCGGCGGGGACGTTGATCGCCATGCTGGCCCAGGTGGCGGGGCACCGGTACGGATTCGAGTTCTGGGGGATCCGCACTGCCTCGCTGGTCGACAGCCAGGCCCGCCTCCTGCACTGGTCGGTGACCGGTCGGCCCGCCCCGGAGGGGGCGGAGGTGCCCGGTTCGAGGGGCCCGTTGCCGCGCACCGGTCCGGTGGTGGGCGGCGGGGCAGCCTCAGCGCGCACGGCAGAGGTCAAGGCGGCGGCCTCCGGCAAGGCATCGGCGAAGCGCACGCCCCCGCGCTAGACCCTCGGCCACCGCCCACGCCCGTGGAACCACCGCCCCGCAGAGAGGTCAGCGCAGCGCAACCGGGTTGACTGGTGAGCCCAGGGCGTTGGTGAACGGCAGCGGGGTGGCGTCCAGAAGGAAGTCGTACCGGCCATCGACGACGCAGGCCTCGGCCAGCTCGTCGAGGAACCAGTTCTGGCCCTGGGTCATGCCCATCTCCACCAGGTGGAGGAGGTGCACCGGGAGGTAGAGGTACTTCGACTCGCAGGGGTAGACCTCGAACACCATGGTGTCAGTGGCCACCGCAGCAACATCGCGGGCGTGGAACCATTCGGCCGTGGCCATGGTCAGACCCGGCGTCGGCCAGGTGTAGGCCACAAGGTCCCGCACCGGCTCGCCACCTCCGAGTCCCGGTCGGCCCGGCAGGGCGAGGTGCGCGGTCTGTCCGGTACGGACCAAGATGACATCGCCGGGTTGGACATCGACGCCACCGTGGGTGCAGGCGGCGTCCAGGTCTGCCGGGGTGATCGCATAGCCCGGCTCCAGGATCTCCAGGTCCTTGGATCGGGGAAGGTCGAGCAGCACCCCCCGCGACACCACCGCGCCGACCAGATGGATGCCCAGCTTGGAAGCGCCCGCCTCGGTCACCGAGGAGGCCGGGTACCCGTTGTAGAGCACCGCCCCGTCAGGTCCGGCGCCGTAGGACACGTGGGCCAGGCCGTCCCAGTGGGTGGCGCACTGCATGGCGAAGGTGACGACGTCCTCGGAGAAGGCGATCCACCCGGGATCCCCGTCGAGCGGGTCGTTGATCGAGGTCATGGTGCGGCTCGGGTTGACCCGACCATCGACGAAACCCATCTGGATGCCCTCGGCCTCGGACATGGGCAGCCCGAGTGCGAAGGCGACTCCGTCTTTCACCGCCGCCACCCCCCGGAGCCGGGCCGCCTCGTCGATGAGATTGAGCGTCCCGATCTGGTCCTCTGGCCCCCACCGGCCCCAATTGGAGACCCGAGCTGCCAATTCCTTGAAATATTCGGGTGCAGAAGTGGGTACAGGGACAGGCACGGACCCGTTGTACCCCAAGTGGGCAACAGTTTTTGCCAATTCGTGCCGATACACCGTTTGTAAGGCATCCGGACATGACTGGAGTCCGCCCAATTCGGATGCGAGACTGGACCCTGAGGCAGAGGGGCGCCCACCGTGTACGACAATCGATCCAAGGCCTGCTCCCGGGAGGGTACGTGGCGCGCGTGTCTGTCGTTGACACCTAGCAAGTCCATCGGTTCATGGAGTCTTCGCTCGACCTTCCGGCGAGTCGGTGTGGTGGTGGCGACGGGAGCGTTGCTCACCCTGATGGGATGTTCGAGCGCCCTGCACGATTCCTCGTCGTCTCCAAGAGCACCCAAGGGACGCGAGTCGTCCTCGCTGCCGATGTCCCTCCCCGCCGTAGAGACGCTGTACTCGGCGGACATGGTGGCCCGGATCAACGCCGAGCGGGCGGCGCGCTCCACGGCCCAGGTCCCGCTTCCCCAGCTGCAGGTCGACCCGGGTCTGGAGGCCAGCGCGCAGGCATGGTCCACCTATATCGCCTCCATCGGCACGGTGGAGGACCCCTCTCTCCCCGGCTGCAATGGGTCGGTCAGCCAGGTGTGCGTGTTCGCCGCCAACTCCGGAGACACCGGGTATGGCTTCTGGCCCGGCGATGGCTCGGACGGGATGAACGGGGACTACATGTCCTCGGCCGGTCACCGCCAGAACGAGCTCGGCGCCTCCTACACCAACGTGGGTGTCGGGGTCACCTGCAGTGGAAATCAGGCATTTACCGTCGAGCTGTTCGGGTACCCCGCCGCCGACATCCCGTCGGCCAACGCCCGCCAGGCCACCCAGAACGCGGTGGAGGGAACGCCGCTGCCGGCGGCGCCGGCGGTGGCGGGGACGCCGTCCGGCGACCCGGTGTACTGCCCGGGCCAGACCTACGGACCGAACGGCGAAGTCACCGCCACCGGAGGTCAGTACCCCTACCCCTACCCCGTCCCCTCGGTACCGGGTGAGCCCAACGGCGCCGCCGTGGTGGGCATGGCGGCCACCTCGGATTCAGGAGGGTACTGGTTGGCCCGAGCCGACGGGTCCATCTCGGCCCACGGTGACGCGGTCGACTACGGATCGATGGCCGGGACGGCGCTGGCGGCGCCGGTCACCTCCGTGGTGTCCACGCCCGACGGCAAGGGCTATTGGATGCTCGGCAGTGACGGCGGCATCTTCTCCTTCGGCGACGCCGGCTTCTACGGGTCGATGGGCGGCCAGGCCCTCAACGCGCCCATCGTCGGCTTGGCGCCGACTGCCGACGGCCGGGGCTACTGGTTGGTCGGCTCCGACGGCGGCATCTTCGCCTTCGGTGACGCCGCCTTCTACGGATCGATGGGCGGTCACCAATTGAACGCGCCGGTGGTGGCGATGGCTGCCGACAACGCCACTGGCGGATATTGGATGGTCGGCTCCGACGGTGGCGTCTTCTCCTTCAACGCCCCGTTCTACGGGTCGACCGGAGGGCTCCGCCTGAACCGGCCGGTGGTCGGGGTGTCGCCCACCGCCAGCGACAGTGGCTACTGGTTCGTGGCATCGGACGGTGGCATCTTCGCCTTCGGTGACGCCGGCTTCCACGGGAGCGCCGGCAACGTGACGCTCAACGCGCCGATGGTCGGGATGGCCACCGACCGCTCGACCGGCGGGTACTGGATGGTCGGCAGCGACGGCGGCGTGTTCGCCGACGACGCCCCCTTCCTCGGTGCAGACTGAACGAACCCTCCCCGCCTGGCGGACCGAGCGGCTGATGGACCGACAGACCTACCGGTCCGTGCGGTCTGTGCGGCCGCCCCCGCAGCCGTCGGCTCAGCCGGGTCGGTCCCCGGCGTCGTCAGCGGGGCCGGCCTCCAGCGCCTCGATGATGCTCTCGGACAGGTCGGTCAGGCGTGTCTCGCAGGCGGCGATGTCACGGGCCAGGATCTCCAGCTCGGGAACGCCGCCAGGGAACAGGTCGGTGCGCGCCCCCCGCTTTGCCTTCTGACTCATCATGTCCCACGCGGCCGGATTCTCACTCGACTCGGTCAACGACCAGGCGCTGTGGATGGCCTCGTTGCGTCGCCGCCGGTAGCCGTTGGCGGTCCGCCGCCAACGGCGGAACTCGGCCAGCTGACCGTCGACGCCCTCGCCGTATGTAGAGAGCAGGGCCTCGATGGTGTCCCACACGCTCTCGACCCGCTGTCCGGCCACGATGGCTTGGGCCAGCGTCTCTTCTCGGCTGCCGACCAGCCTGGTGAGGACCAGCCCCGAGACGATCTCGAGCAACGACCAGTTGGCGGCGATGCGCCCGATGGCCCGGTACAGGTCGTCTTCTTCGGGCAGTGAGCCCCGCTCCAACCTGGTCGAACGGGACCGGCTCGGAAAGCGCAGGACCCGCCCGCCCCCGCCCAGCGAGAGGATGTTGCGATGCGGGCGTTTCACCACCGGTGGTGCCCCCACGGCCTGCTCGCCGTTGCCGCCACCGTCGGGCTCAGCCGGCCCAGATGATCGACTGCATCTCCGAGTAGGCCTCGAGGCTGTAGTCGCCGCCGTCGCGGCCGAGGCCGCTCATCTTGAACCCACCGAAGGGAGCGTCCATGTTGCGCTGGGCGGTGTTGATCCCGACATGTCCGGCCCGGAGCTGCTTGGCCACCCGGAACGCCCGTGCGGTATCGCCCGAGAACACGTAGTCGTAGAGGCCGAAGTCGGAGTCGTTGGCAATGGCGATCCCCTCCTCCTCGTCGTCGAAGGGGATGGCCACCACCACTGGACCGAATATCTCCTCCCGGGCCACGGTGATGCCGTTGGTGCCGGTGATCAGGGTGGGCTCGACGTAGAAGCCGGTGGGGAGATGATCGGGTCGGTTCCCGCCGGTGAGGATCTCCCCCTGGCTGCGGCCGGTCTCGATGTAGTCGAGCACCCGCGTCCGATGAGCCGCCGAGATGAGCGGTCCGACCACCGTCTCTTTCTCCGTGGGATCGCCCACCTTGAGATAGCCGGCGAACTTGGAGAGACCCTCCATCACCTGATCGAAGATGCTCCGGTGGACCACGGCTCGAGTCGGCGCCGTGCAGATCTGTCCGGAATGGAAGGCCCAGGTCGATCCGATGGCGGTGACCACGCCCTTGATGTCCGCGTCCTCGAAGACCACCGCAGCCCCCTTGCCACCCAGCTCCATCAACAGGCGCTTCATCGAGGGCGCTCCGTCGGCGGCGATGCGTTGACCTACGGCGGTCGACCCGGTGAACGACACCATGTCGACGTCCGGTGACGTGGTCAGGGCGGACGCCGGTTCGGGCCCTTCGCCGTTGATCAGATTCACCACGCCCGGAGGGAACCCGACCTCTTCGAGGACGCGGGCCAGCTCCACAATGGCCAGGGGGTCCTGGGGTGCCGGCTTCATGATCACCGTGTTGCCCATGGCCAGCGCCGGCGCCACCTTGCCGGCCATGTTGGTCAGGGGAAAGTTGTAGCTGGCGATGGCTGCCACCACGCCGACCGGCTGGCGGTAGGCAAGGGCACTGATCAGGCCCCCGGGAGCCAGCGGGGTGGCGGCGGTGGCGATGGGCGGGAGCATCGACTCCTGTACGTGGCGAATGTCCCGGGAGAACCGGTCGAAACGGTCGGCGCACACCGGGACCTGCATGCGCGATCCGACCGAGGCGGTGGCCCCGGTCTCGGCGATGACCAGGGGGACCAGTTCCTCGTTCTTGGCCCGGATGGCTGCCGCCGCCGCCTTCAGCAGTGCCAGCCGCTCCTCGACCGGCGTGGCCGCCCATGAGGGGAATGCGTCGCGAGCCGCAGCAGCAGCGGCGGCGGCGTCGTCGATGGAGGCGTTGGGCGCCTGCCCCACCACCTGCTCGGTGGCCGGATTGATGATGTCGTAGGTCCCGTTGCCGGCCTCGACCCACTTCCCTCCGATCAGCAGCTGTGTTTCGTCCCTGGTGACGTGACTCCCCATGGTGGGTCCCCTTTCACGGTGATCGATGACTCCCGAGGCGCACCGATCGGGCCGGTGCCGGCGTGTTCCGGCCACTGGTGTCGTGGCCGCTGATGGCGTGCATCTGACGTCGGGTCAGCAGTGTAGGTCGCGCCCGATGGGCTGGTCGACGTGGCCCTCAGGCCGGGGACGGCGACGGGTCCACCGTCAACGTGTCCCGTCCCGACTTGAGCAGGGTGCCGGGGAGGTTGCCGGTGGGCTTGCCGTCGGCAATGGTCTCGATGCCGTTGACCAGGACCCGCACCACGCCGATGGCGTCGGCGATCAACCGCGGGCTCCCCCCCGGGAGGTCGTTGACCAGGGTGGCCGGCTCAGAGCCGATCGTCTCGGGGTCGAAGACGAACAGGTCGGCACACAGACCCTCGGCGATGCGCCCCCGATCGTGGAGCCCGAACAGCTCGGCCGGGGCCTCGGTCATCAGTTGGATGGCCCGTTCCATGGGAACCAGCTTGCGCTTGCGCAGGCAGTCCCCGAGGAACGAGGTCGGATAGTTGGATCCGCACATCCGGTCCAGGTGGGCACCGGCGTCGGAGCCGCCGACCATGGCTCCGGGGTTGTTCCACACCTCCGCCCGCGCCGCCCACGAGGCGTCGTCCCCGTCGGAGGCCTTGGGCCACAGCACCGTTCGGAGCTCGTCGGCGATGACCAGGTCGAGCAGTGCGTCGAAGGGCGGCTTCCCCTGCTCGTCGGCGATGGAGCCCACGTCGCGCCAGCTGAGCCCCTCGTTCTCGGGGGCGAAGGTGTCGCCGATGATGTAGTTGGCCCAGTTGGACAGACGCCGGAAGACGCCCGCGTTCTCCGAGTGGGCCAGCTCGTCGAGCTGGTCGCGGACGACGGGGTCGGACAGCTTCTCGATGCGTTGCTCGACCGGCAACCCCATCACGTCACCCCATCCGGGTATGAGGAAGAGGGCGCAGTGGTTCCGGAAGCTCATGTTCATCGGGACCAGGGTGGGCATGGTCAGGGCAATGATCCGCCCGCCGGACTGGTGGGCCCGGACCGAGGCCTCCAGCTGGCGCTCGGTCTTGTCCGGGGTGCGCGAGTCGATGGTGAGCAGGTTCCAGTTGAGGGGGCGACGGGCGGTGGTGGTCATGGCCACCATCAGGTCCATCTCCTGGTCGGTGAAGGTGTCGAGGCACCCGTTGGTGATGTACTCGAGGGTAGTACCGGGGTGGTCGCGCACCACCTCGCAGAAGGCCAGCATCTCGCGGCGGTCGGCGTGACGGGACGTGATGGGATTGCCGTCGCCGTCGGAGTGTGTCCGGGACTGGGACGAGGAGAATCCCAACCCGCCGGCCTCGATCGATTCGGCCAGCAGCCGGGTCATCTCGGCCAGCTCGTCGTCGGAGGCCACCTCGGCCGCCCGGTCGGCGCCCATGACCCACCGGCGCAGGGCGCAGTGCCCGACCAGAAAGCCGGCGTTGACCCCCAGGTTGCCCTCGAGCTTCCCGAGGTACTCGCCGAAGCTGGTCCAGTCCCAGGGAAGGCCGTCCTCGAGGGCGACCAGGGGCATGCCCTCGACCTTGGCCATCATCCGTCGGATGTAGTCGTGGTCCTTCGCCTTGATCGGGGCCAGGGTGAAACCGCAGTTTCCCCCGATGACCGTGGTGACCCCGTGCAGGTTGGACGGGGAGGCGGTGGGGTCCCAGAACAGTTGGGCGTCGTAGTGGGTGTGGGGGTCGATGATGCCCGGCGCCACCACCAGTCCGGTGGCGTCGAACTCGGTGGTGCCGGTCCCCTCCACGTCCCCGACGGCGACGATCGTCCCGTCCTCGATGCCGATGTCCGCCGCTCGAGCGGGACTGCCGGTTCCGTCTACCACCTGGCCGTTGCGGATCACGTAGTCGTACACGGTGGTGTTCACTCCTTCGGGTTGATCAGGCGCTGTGCCGGTTGCAATCGTCCTGCGCGTGCCAGCCGCCAGTGGGCCCGTGGCCACGACCACCGACCTGACAGACCGTCAGTTTACGGCACCGGGACCGGGGGCGCCCGGGGCCCTGGCGGGAAGCCCGCTCCCGGCCGTCGGGTCGGGGCAGGAGGGGTCGATGCTAGTTTCCGGGCATTGACCTCCACTGGTGGCAGAACCACCTCCTCCCGGCCGTCGTGCTCCTGTTGGGCGCGGGCCTGCTCGTGCGTTTCGCCCACTGGTTCGGGGCACGCCGACGCCGCTGGATCGACACCCAGATCCGCCGGCAGATCGAATCGGGACTGCTCGCCTCCGAGAGCCTGAAGCGGTCCCGGGCCGTCAGCGAGGCGGTCGAGTGGGCAGTGGTGGCCCTCGCCTCCTTCATTGCCGCCATCCTCGCCCTCGACCGGGTGGGGATCCCCCTCACCACGCTGGTGGCTCCGGCCACGGTGATCGGCATCGGGCTCGGATTCGGGGCCCAGCAGATGGTCGGCGACCTGCTGGCCGGGTTCTTCCTCTTCACCGAGCACCAATTCGCATTCGGCGACGTGATCAAACTGTCCGTGCCCGGCCAGCAGGTGGGCATCACCGGCACCGTCGAAGAGCTCACTCTGCGGGTCACCAAGCTCCGCACCGCGCAGGGAGAACTGGTGGTGGTGCCCAACAGCGCCCTGCGCCAGGTGACCAACCTGTCCAAGGACTGGTCGAGGGCGGTCATCGACATCCCGGTGCCGGTCACCGAGGACCTCTTGCGGGTGACCGCGCTGCTGCGGGAGATGGTCGCCGACCTGGCTACTGATCCACGGTGGAGTGAGCTCCTGCTCGGCGACCCGGTGGTAGCCGGCGTGGAGACCATCGACGTGGGGTACGTGCAGCTCCGGCTCATCGCCCGCACGCTCCCTGGTCGTCAGTTCGAAGTGGCCCGCGAAATCCGGTTGCGAGCGGCCACCGTCCTGCGCTCCGCCGGGATCACCTCGCCGTCGATCGGTGATTCGGCCCCCTCATGACCGGTCCGCCCGAGGGGACTGAGGGGACTGAGGGGACGGAGGGGGAATCGGCGGGGGCGCGGTCCGTACCCAAGGGGTTCACCGCCCCCGCCCCAAGCGCCCCCACCCCAAGCGCCCCCACTGAGGCGCCCGAGCAGAAGTACAGCGCCCTGGTCGGGTTCATGTCGGTGCCCGTTCACCCCCGCCTGCCGATCCGTCGGTCAACGCTGTTGATGGTGCTCGCCTTCATCGGGTTGGGGACGCTGCTCTACTTCAACCCGCCGCAGAGCACGGCCACCGGGGCGGTGGTGCACACCCCCAACGGTGACTTCTTCGTTCCCGGTGCGACCAGGGTCGACACCCCGACCACCACCACCGTGCCGCCCACCACCACCACAACCACCACCACCGCCCGACCGGTGGTCACCACGACGACCGCAGGGCAGCCGACGACCACGACCGTCCCGAGGACCGTGCCCACGTCGACGTCGACCAGCTCGTCGACCTCCACCACACCGACGGTCACCGCCCCCTCCACCACAACCACCACCACCTCGCGCATCCAGGGGACCGGCGGCGGCTCGACGACGACGACCACGCCCTGAACACGGGGTCGGCGGGTCAGCTCAGCGGGTCAGCTCAGTCGACCAGCGGGACGACCTGATCGGCGAAGGCGGCGATCTGGTCGCAGAGCTCGCCGACATCCCGGGAGGGGAACCGCACCTGCACCTGGCCCACCCCGGCCGCCGCGAACGTGCGCAGGTATCCGGCCACCGCCTCGGGCGCACCGGACACCGTCCCACGGGGCAGCTCGAGCGCCGGCGGCGGGGTGCCCACGTAGAGGAAGTCGGCGATGCCCCCGATGTCCAGGGGAGTACCGGGGCGAAACTCGTCGCGCATCCGCCTCAGCTCGGCCAGCAGCTCCACGTCGGGCCCGAGGGACTGGGGGAGCCAGCCGTCGCCAAAGCGGGCGGCCCGGCGCAGCGCGGCCGGCGACGATCCGCCGACCCAGATCGGTGGCCGGGGAGACTGGACCGGCCTCGGTCCGAGCCCGACACCCGACGCCTTCCATCGGGGCCCGTGCAGCTCGGGGTACTCGTCGACCAGCCCGATGGCCAATCCGGCGATGGCCTCGTCGGTGACTGCTCCCCGGTGGTCGAACTCGGGGCCCATCAGGTCGAACTCCTCGGCGACGTGGCCGGCCCCCACGCCGCAGATGACCCGACCCCCCGAAAGCACGTCCAGGGTGGCGAACTCCTTGGCCGCCCGGAGGGGGTGGCGGAGGGCGATCACGTAGATATGGGAGAGAAGGTGGATGTCGGTGGTTACCCCGGCCAGCCACCCGAGGGTGGCCACCGTGTCGTACCAGGTGTTGTTCATGGCCGCGGCCAGACGATGGGGGATGAAGGTGTGGTCGCAGACGCCGACGTAGAAGAAGCCGGCGGCCTCGCAGGCCAGCGCCACGGCGGCCACCTCCTCGGGGCCGGCCGAGCGCTCCCACGGCTGCGCGTAGATGGTCGACTGCGACTGGATGGGCAACTGCATCCCGTACACCGTGCGTCCCTCGGGCAGCACGGTGACGACGTCGTCGGGAAGGGCGATGGGCGCGGCGCTCACCGGATCAGCGTAGGTCCGAACCGGGCTCGTCCACCGCTGCCGACATCGACTCGCCCACCGACTCGCCCAGCGACTCGCCCAGCGACTCGGCCAACCGGTCGTCGCTCCCGAACTGGGTGGCCAGCACCCGGGCCCGCTTGTAGGCCAGGTGGGCCGGGACCTCCCAGGTGAACCCCATGCCGCCGTGGACCTGGACGCACGAGCGGCCGTTGGCGATGGCCGCCTCATCGGCCAGCAGCTTGGCTCCCTGGGCGGCCACCGTGGCGTCGCCGACCTCGGGCTGGTCGACGGTAACGGCGGCGGCGTGCACCGCGCAGCGGGCCACCTCGGTGCGCACCGCCATGTCCGCGCACAGGTGTTTGACCGCCTGGAACCCGCCGATGGGCCGACCGAACTGCCGGCGCTGCTTGGCGTACTCCACGGCCAGCTCGGTCGACCACGCCGCCGAACCCACCTGGAGGGCGGCAATGAGGACAGCGCCGTCCCGGCGCCACCAGGCGGCGATCTCGGGTCCGGCCACCGGCGTGCCCGCCGGCAGCCGGTCGACCGCCCACACCGGGGTGAGCGGGTCCATCGGCCGATCGAGCCGGGTGGCCGTCACCGCGCCGGGGTCGACGGAGGCGATCCCGTCCTCGGTCACCACCAACAGGACGTCGAGATCGTCGAGGTGCTCGATGACCAGCGGCACGACCGCGTCCACCGGCGGGGGCTCGATCAGCCCGACCACCACCGACCCGTCGTCGGCCCCGTCGACCAGCCCGGCGGCCAGATGGGAGGCGACCAGGGGGCCGGGCACCAATGCTCGCCCCAGCTCCTCGAAGACAAGCGCGGCCTCGGCCAACCCGAGTCCCACGCCGCCGGCCTCTTCGGCCAGGCAGAGGTTGAACACCCCGGCCTCGCCCAGTTGTCGCCACCCCTCCCGGTCGACCACCTGCGGCGCCCCTTCGTGGGCTCGGATCGCCTCGAGGGGGAACCGTCCCTGGCACAGCCGGCGGACGCCGTCGGCCAGCTCGGTCTGGAACTCGGTCACTTCGAAATCCATGGGTGTGCCCGCTCCTAGGTGCTCGGCCCGGCCGGAGTGTGGGCGGTAACCGTCATGGGGCCACCGCGGCGGTGGACGGGGGAAGCGGCTCCTTGGGCAGCCCGAGGATGCGCTCCCCGACGATGTTGCGCTGGATCTGGGACGTGCCGGCGGCGATGGTCAACGAGATGCCGCGCAACCAGTCCTCCACCATCACCTCGGCCGGCACCGGACCCCGACCGTCGGTGCCCACGAGATCGTCGGCGGCCAGCCCGGCCCGGTCCAACAAGGAGAGCGAGAACTCGCCCAACCGGGTTCGGGTCTCGGAATAGGCCAGTTTGAAGAACGTGCCACCGATGCCGGGGATGCCGGTGCGAGCGGCCTGGGAGACGTTTCGCTTGGTCAGGGCCCAGAGGGCATCGAGCTCGGCGCGCAGGTGACCGGCCTGACGCCGGACGCCGACGTCGTCCCACTGACCGGTGCGCTGGGCGAGGAGCACGGCTCGGGACAGGAGCTCGATGGCCTCGAGCAGGTCGCCGACGAAGGCGGTGCCCCGTTCGAAGCTGAGGGTAACCATGGTCACCCGCCACCCGTCGTTCTCGTCGCCCACCCGGTTGGCAACCGGCACGCGCACCTCGTCGAGAAAGAGCTCGGCGAACTCGGTGGAGCCGGCGATGGTGGTGAGGGGCCGGATGTCCACGCCCGTTGTGTCCATGGGCAGGATGAGCCAGGAGATGCCACGGTGTCGGCTGTCCTCGGCCCCGGTGCGCACCAGCAGCTCGCAATAGTCGGCCACTTCGGCGTGTGAGGTCCAGATCTTCGACCCGGTGATCACGTAGTCGTCGCCGTCACGGACCGCCCGGGTGCGCATGGAGGCAAGATCACTGCCGGCGTCGGGCTCCGAGAATCCTTGGCACCACACCTCGTCCCCCCGGAGGATCGGGGGCAGGTACCGCTGGCGCTGCTCGGGGGTGCCCTCGGCGATGATGGTCGGTCCGGCATGGAGGAGGCCAACGAAATTGACCCCCACGTAGGGGGCGTGGGCCCGCTCGAGCTCTTCTTTGAAGATGAGCTCTTCGACCGGCGACGAGCCCCGGCCGCCCCCTTCCACCGGCCAGTCGACCCCGGCGTAGCCGGCCCCGAAGAGCAGCCGCTGCCAGTGGGTGTCATAGGCGCGCCGCCCGGGCCAGTCCCGCGGGGAGGGCTTGGGTGGGAGCCCGGGCAGGGTCTCGGCCAACCAGCCGCGCAGTTCAGTACGGAACGCCTCCTCGGCGTCGGTGTAACGCAGGTCCATGGACGGGTGGCTTTACGCCGGGTGGGTCATTTGAAGTCGAGGTCGTAGAGCCTGATGGCGTTGCCTCTGACGATCTTGTAGATCTGCTCCTCGGTGAGGTCCTTCATCTGCTTTTCGGCGATCTGGCGGGTGTTGGGCCAGGTGGAGTCGGAGTGTGGGTAGTCGGACTCGTAGGTGATGTTGTCGACACCGATGGACTCCACGTTCTTCAGGCCGAAGGCGTCGTCGAAGAAGCAGCCGTAGATCTGGCGGTGGAAGTAGGTCGAGGGGGGCTCGGGGACGATATCGGCCACGCCGCCCCAGCCGCGGTTCTCCTCCCACACATTGTCGGCCCGCTCGAGGATGTAGGGGATCCAACCGATCTGGCCCTCGGCGTAGGCCAGCTTTAGGTCGGGGAAGCGGACCAGCACGCCGGAGAACATGAAGTCGACCATCGAGTAGGTGGCATTGGAGTGGGTCAGGGTGGAGCCCACCGCGGGCGGGGCGTCGGCGGAGGTGGAGGGCATCTTGGAGGACGAGCCGATGTGCATGTTGACGATGGTGCCGGTCTCCGAGCAGGCCCGGAAGAAGGGGTCCCAGTAGTGATCGGGATCGTGCACGGAGGGCAGCCCGAGGAAGGGGGGGATCTCGCTGAAGCAGACGGCTCGGACCCCCCGATCGGCGTTGCGCCGCACTTCGGCGGCGGCCAGCTCGGCGTCCCACAATGGGACCAGGGTCAGCGGGATCAGCCGCCCCTTGGCCTCGGGGCCGCACCATTCGTCGACCATCCAGTCGTTGTAGGCCTTCACGCACAACAGGGCCAGCTCCTTGTCCTCGGCCTCGGTGAACGTCTGGCCGCAGAACCGCGGGAAGGTGGGGAAGCACAGCGATGCCTCGAGGTGGTTGGTGTCCATGTCCTCGAGCCGAGGTGCCACCTCATACGAGCCGGGACGCATGTCCTGGTAGGTGACTCCCCGCATGGTCACCTCGTCACGGGGAACCCCAACCGCGGAGTCCACCCGGAGCAGCGGGCGCTTGAGGTCCTCGTAGTACCACCAGTCGGTGGGGAATCCCTCGGACCCGGGCACCACGGTGAGCTTTCCGCCGACGAAGGTGATCTCTCCCATCGGGGCGCGCACGATCCTCGGCCCGACGTCGTGGTACTTCTTCGGCAGGCGGTCCATCCACACGTTGGGTGGTTCGACCACGTGGTCGTCGACAGAGATGATCCAGGGCATGTCGGCCATGAGGGCGAGTGTACTTCTTGGTCTGACGGTGCGTCAGCTGCGGATGTGTCGGTGGGTGCGACCGGGAGATCGGATGGGAGGGCCCCCGGAGGTGGCCCTGGCTAGGCAGCTGGTGGTGGCCGCTGGTTGCGCAACCGGTTGTGGAAGGGGCAGAGAAGCCGTCCGTTCTCCTGGGTCGTCGGTCCGCCCTCGGCCCACGGTTGCACGTGGTCGACCTGGCATGACCGACTGGGCACGTCGCAGTAGGGGTGGGTGCACTCGCGGTCGCGCACCTCGATGGCTCGGCGGGTGGCCCCGCTGAACAGGCGTGCCGTGGCGCCGACCTCGATTCGTCGGCCCGGCGCGAACACCGCCCGTTCCAGATCGGCCTGATCCAACCAGCGGAGCAGCGAGCCCGGGGTCAGCACGCTGCCGTCGGCCAGCTGGCAGATCCGCCCGTGCAGGGTCTCGTAGCCGACCATGACCGTAAACAGGGGAGCCGGGCGCCGTCCGTCTTGCGGACAAGTCATCGAACGTGTGGCCATCTCGACCAGGGCGTCGGCCCGGCGTTGGCCAGGTGTGCGGGCGAGATGGAGAAGGTTTGGTTTCCGGCCGAGTGCTTCCCGGGCCTCGGCCCAGTCGGCTTCGAACAGCTCGGCCTCCAGCCGCTCGAGTTCTGCCGACACGATGGATCCGGAGATCGGGTCGAGGGTCATGGCGCCGAGCCACGTGCCGGCGAAGCTCTTGACCAGGTAGACGTCCCGCCGGGCGCGGCGCCTCTCGGCATCCTCATCCGCCGAGTCGGGATCGGCCAACTGCCTCCAGTAGGCGGCGGCCCGGATGAACCGGTCGAACCGCAGGGACCGGGCCTGGTCGACGAGCATGGTCTCGTCACGGGCCAGCGTCTCTTCAGTGGCCTCATTGCGCAACGAGGCCACGGCATCCACGTGGGAGCCGGTGATGTCGCCGTCGGCCCAGGCCCGGGCGCACTCCGGCAGGTGGCGCAGATCCCGCCCCCGACGTACCTGGCGTCGGGCCTGGCTCCGGGGGAGTCGGCAGCGCGTGGTCAGCCACGCCGTGGCGTTCCGGGCTCCGTCAGGCACCCAGTTACCCGCCGTATCGAAGGCCGCGGTTGCCTCGGTGGTGAAGGCTTCCAACCGGGCCAGCTGCCGCTGGAGGGCCTGGATCGACTCCTGGTCGGCGTACGCGGAGGGGTCCGATCGGCCAAGTTGATCGAGTGCCGCCGTAAGGACATCGAGTTCCACGGACCAAGTCAATCACCCGACTGTGACGGTCTACCCGGGGGCGCTCCACTGGTCCCAGCAGAGCCGATTGGGCGGAAGAAGTCCCTGGTCAGGCTGGCAAAATCAGACCATGGCCACGCCGCCGTTGGGGCGGATCACCTGGCCGGTCATGAAGCGGGAGACATCCGAGGCCAGGTAGAGGACGGCGGCGGCAATGTCCTCGGGCTCGCCCACGGTGCGCAGCGGGACACCTTTCCGCATGGCGGCGACCAGGGTGTCCTGCATCTCTTGGCCGTAGAACCCGGTGGTCATACCGGTGATCACGAAGCCCGGGGCCACGGCGTTGACCCGCACGTGCTTCTTGCCGACCTCGACGGCCAGGGACTTGGTCATCTGCACCACCCCGGCCTTGCAGATGGCGTAGCTCGCGATGTTAGGGCTGGGTGCGTCGGCGGCTGCCGACGAGGCGTTGATGATGCTGCCCCCCTCTGGTTGGGTGACCATGATGCGGCCGGCGGCCTGGCAGCCGAAGAAGACCCCTTTTAGGTTGACTGACATGATCCGGTCCAGATGCTCCTCGGGCTCGTCGAGGAATGGCCCCCCGAGCATGATGCCGGCGATGTTGCACCACACGTGGAGGCCAACCCGCTCGGCCGCCACCCGCTGGGCCAGAGCCTCGACGTCGGCCCGGCGGGAGACGTCGAGGGCCACCCCCTCGGCGGTGCCCCCGTGGGCGGTGATCTCCTCGGCGGTGGCTTCGGCCGTGTCGCCGTGAATATCGGCGCACACCACGGTGGCACCGGCGCCGGCCAGGGCCAGCGCACTCGACCTGCCGATGCCGCTACCCGCCCCGGTAACCACTGCCACCTTGCCGTCGACGCGGAACGAATCGATGAGAGTGGTGGCTTCCATGGTGCGTCTCCGACCTGTTCTCGTGATCGAGCGGGCTTGCGTCCCCGCCGGGAGGTCCCTCCCGTCGATCGGAACAGTAGGTCAGTACAGCGAGGAGGCGGCAGTCTGGTCCGAGCTCGGGTAGGTGTCGTCGGCGTCGTCGTCGCTCTCGACCTTGAACATCGAGGGGGAGCTGATCCCGATGACGTCGGCCTGCGTCCCCTCGGCGCCGTCCCCGGCCGACTTGACCGCGGCGTTGAGCGCTTTGCCCACGGTGGCGGCGATGCGCTTGTGTCCCTCGTCACCCGGGTGGATGCCGTCGGCCAGGTGATCGGCCTCGATGATGTTCTCGCCGGTGACCAGGGAGAGAGTGGCGTCGCCCCCGATGATGCGGTCCCTGGTCACCGACTCGAAGACATGACGGATCTCGGCCAGCGAGGCACCGAGCTTGTTGGGAACCTCCTCGGCGTCCGGCCGGAGCAGGGGGCTCACGACCACCACCGGCGTGTTCGGGTGCCCTTGGCGGATCACGTCGAGGAAGCCGTGGAACCCCTCGGTGACCATGCCGATGCTGTGGGGGATCCGCGACCAACAACTCTCGCCATAGGAGATGGAGATGATCTCGGCGGTGAGGGCGGCGATGTGCTCGGCGCAGGCGATCTCGCCCCGACCGGCGCCGGCGTAACCCAGGTTGACCAAATTGAGGCCGGTCTTGCGGGCGGCGATGGCCGCCCATCCCTGTGCCGGTCCCGAGGCGATCCACCCCTGCGTGGTCCAGTCCCCGTAGGCGAGCCATCGGGGGAGGGCCGGCGCCGGAGCGATCTCACCCTTCACCGCGGTGAGGGACTGGACGAGCGGCTGCATGCCCTCGGGCAGGTAGATGATGGCCGGCTTCTCGGAGGGGGACGATCCGAGCGCTAACCGGATGAGGCCGTCACCGAGCACGGCTTCCTCCTCGCACACCTTTCGACCACCGCGCCACACCGAGAAGGTGATGCCGGCCCCGTCGCCCCGATAGCCGAGGTTGCCCGAGGTGGTGCGGTAGGCGATGTCGATGGCTTCGGCATCGCCGACCAACTCGAGGCGCACCCCGACCGGGACGGTAGCGGCATGCCAGACATCAGCGGGCAGCCGGGCGGTGTCGGTGGGGTTGGCGCGCGGGTAGGGGACGTCTGACGACGGCGGGAAGGCTGCCCCTCTGATGAACGGCTCGGGTTGCTCCGGTCGCGAACTCACCGCTGATCAGCTCCCATGTGCGTCTCCCCTCAGCCAGCAAAAAAACCACTCTCAGTAGTGGCATGACCACATTACCACTCTGCATGACATCTTTCACTGGCCCAGGGCCCGAGATTTCGGGCGACTTTCCCGGTTCGGGAACCCGAGGTCCGGCGGTCATCCCCAGCGCCACGCTGCGACGCGCCGGCCCTCTGCCCAGCCTCCGGCCGGCCCCAGCCCGTCGATCCGGCCGGCGGTGCCGGCCGGAGGTCCCGGCGGAACGGCCGCCTGACCTGGGAGGTCGGAGCGGAGGGGGACAAACGGTCGGCAAAGTCCCCCGCCGGAGGGGGGACTTTGTAACATGTCGGCGTGCGTCCCGGTTCAACAGACCAGTGATCCGACGGGTGCCAGTGAGCCAGCGGGTGCGACTGATCCATCGGGTGCGACGTTCAGCGGTGGCTACGGCACTCGGCGCGGTCCTGTGCGGCTTGGTCCTCTTCGTCCCGATGCCTGCGGCCGGGGCGGCCGACACCGGGTCGGCGGTGGCGGTGCCCCACGTCTACGGCGGTGATGGCGTGTTCGGGTTCGGCGACGCCCAGCCCATCAACCCGCTCCAGGGGGCAGGGCTCAACTCGGTGATGGTGGCCATGGCCACGGACCCGGCCTCGAGTGCTGCCAACCAGGGGTACTGGCTGGCATCGGCGGACGGCGGCGTGTTCGCCGGTGGAAGTGCCGGCTTCTACGGATCGTTGGGTGCGCTGCAGCTGCAGGGCCCGATCGTGGCCATGGCGGCGACACCGGACGGCCGGGGCTACTGGCTTGCGGCCATGGACGGCGGGGTCTTCGCATTTGGGGACGCGGCCTTCTACGGCTCGATGGGTGGCACCAGGTTGAACCAACCCGTCGTGGGGATGGCCTCCACGCCGGACGGCCTGGGGTACTGGCTGGTGGCCGCCGACGGCGGCATCTTCTCCTTCGGGGACGCGACCTTCTACGGCTCGATGGGTGGCACCCCGCTGACGGAACCGGTCACCGGCATGGCGTCGACCTCGAGCGGCCACGGGTACTGGATGGTGGCCGCCGACGGCGGCATCTTCTCGTTCGGCGACGCGCCGTTCTACGGGTCTGGCGGCGGGATGGGGCTCAACGCCACGGTGGTGGGGATGGCCCCGTCCCCCCACGACCAGGGCTACCTGCTGGTGGCGACCAACGGTGCCGTCTTACAGTTCGGGTCGGTCAATTACTTCGGATCCCTGAGCGGTGGGTATGACGGAGTCCCGTCCGATGTCCCCCCGGTGGCCGGCATCGCGCTTACCCCCGACGCCCAGGGCTACTGGCTACTCGAGCCCGACGGCTGGTCCTATTCCTTCTCCAACCCCCCGGACCCGGCGCCCTCGGCCACCGCGGCGGCCATCGTGTCGGTGGCGGACAGCCAGGTCAACACCGACCCCTACCGAGGCAACTACTGCAATCCCTACGGTCCGTGCGAGGAGTGGTGCGCCCTGTTCGCGACGTGGGTGTGGGAGCACGCGGGGGTACCCATCCCGTCGTTCCCGTTCACCGGGAGCATCTTCGATTGGGCAGCGGCCACCACGCAGGTGCTCCCGCCCACCGCCTCGCCGCTCCCCGGTGACGCCGTCCTTTACGGGACGGGGCCCTGGTCGACGGCGACCTCGCTCCACGTCGGCCTGGTCATGCAGGTCTGGCCGGACGGCGCCATAGTGACCATCGAGGGGGATGCCGGGCCAGGACCCAACGGCTCGCTGGCGGTGGTGATCAACGGTCCATACCTGCCGTCCCAGTCGCCGGCGTACAACGGGATGCCCATCTACGCCTTCGCCGTCCCCTGATTCTCTCTGCTAGATGACTGCGTGACGGACTTCCCCTTCGCCGGTGGCGGTGATTTCCCCTTCGCCGGTGGCGGCCGCTTCCCCTTCGCCGGTGCCGGTGATGCGCTTTTGCGTTTTCTGTAACGGTGTTACACGGCCGGCGATAATTGCCTCCACTTCTGCCGGCGTGACCTCGGTTCCGTCGACGGTCTGCAGGGCCTGAGCCTGCCGTCAGGCTCCTCTGCCGGTGCTCAGCCCCAAAGGGGTACTCAGCGTTCGCCGACGAGTGAGGCCAGAAGGCGATGACGGTGGTCGGCGGCGGAGCCCCACGCCTCGGACAGGGCCCACGCCCGTTTGAGGAACAGGTGTAGGTCGCACTCCCACGTGTAGCCGATGGCCCCGTGCACCTGGAGGGAGACCCGGGCCGCCTCGGTGGCCGCCTCGGACGCGTAGGCCTTGGCCGTCGACGCCAACCTCGACCGGTCGGCCTCGCCCTCGTCCAGTGCCCACGCCGCCGCGTAGACCACCGGGCGGGCGAACTCGAGGGCGACCTGGGCCCCGGCCAGCAGGTGCTTGACCGCCTGGAAGCTCCCGATCGGCTTCCCGAACTGGTGACGCTCCCGGGCGTAGTCGGCGGCCATGGTGATCATGCGATCGGTAAGGCCGAGCAGTTGGGCGGCGGAGGCCACCGCAGCCCGGTCGGCGCTCCTCCGGATGCCCGAGGCCGCCACCTCGCCGGAGGCGGCCCGGGTGTCGATCCCCGGCGACCAGCCCACCCGGCCCAGGCGACGGGTGGGATCGAGGGAGGGCACCAGAGTCACCGCCACCCGGTCTGCTCCCACCACATGGATCTCGGGGCCGCCGCCGTCGCCGGGCGCCACCAGGACCAGTAGGTCGGCGCCGTTTGCGCCGGGCACCGGCACCGAGGGCTCCGACGTCTCGGCCACGGCTGCGGCGACGCTGCCCTCGGCGATTGCCTCCAGCCAGGCCGCCGACGTGGCCGGGCCACCCGGCACCGTCGAACCCAGCTCCGCCAGCAAGGGGGCGGTCAGGGCGGAGGTCTCGACCAGTGGCTCGGGGAGCGCCACCCGCCCGGCCTCTTCGAGCAGGAGGACCAGATCGACGAGCCCGAGCCCGAGCCCGCCGCGGTCCTCGGGGACCTGCAGGCCCACCACGCCCAACTCGGCCAGTGCCGCCCAGCGCGAGGTCCGCGCCGCCGGGGCGTTGTAGGCGGCGCGGAGGTCGTCGGTGGTGCACACCTTGGCCAGCACCTGGCGGACCGCGTCGCGGAATTCGAGTTGCTGATCGGTGAACGCGAAGTGCACGGCCGTCCCGCTGCTCAGCCGCGCGGTAGCCCGAGCATGCGCTCGGCCACCACGTTGCGTTGGATCTCGTTGGTGCCGGCGTAGATGGGGCCGGCCAGGGCGAAGAGGTAACCGTCGAGCCACGCCGCCTCGGGACCGCCGCCGAGCACCTCCGCGTCGGTGCCCAGCAGGGCCAGTGCCGCCCGGTGGATGCCCAGGTCGGTCTCGGACCAGTGGATCTTGTTGGCGCTGGCCTCGGGACCGACCGATCCGCCGTCGAGCACGCGGGTGGCGGCCCACAGCGTGTTGAGCCGGTAGGCCTCGGCGTCCATCCATGCCTGGGCCACCGCGTCCGCGCTCCGTGTCGCCCGGTCGGGGTCAACCAGTAGTCGCTCGCCATACAGGGCCACCAGCCGTGCGGCCGCCTCGGTGTAGCGGGCCGGGCTGCGCAGGCTGAGCCCGCGCTCGGAGCCGGCGGTGGCCATGGCCACGTTCCACCCCTGGCCGACACCACCAAGCACCTGGTCGTCAGGGACGAAGACATCCTCGAAGAAGATCTCGGCGAACCCGGTCTCCGCGTCCAGCTGGGGGATGGGGCGGACCGTCACCCCCGGAGTCGACAGCTCGACGAGGAAGTAGGTGAGGCCCCGGTGCCGCTCGGCCTGCGGATCGGTACGGAAGAGCCCGAAACACCATTCGGCGAACGCCCCCCGGGAGGCCCAGGTCTTCTGGCCGGTAAGTACCCACCCGTCGTCCGAGGCCGACCGCACCGCCCGGCTGCGGATGCCGGCCAGGTCGCTGCCGGCATCCGGTTCGGACCAGCCCTGGCACCAGATCTCCCGCCCCGAGGCCATGGCCGGCAGGAAGCGCTCCTTCTGCCGGTCGGTCCCGAATTCGAACATGGTCGGCGCCAGCAGGAACACCCCGTTCTGGCTGACCCGGAGGGGGGCCTGGGCCCGCCAGTACTCCTCTTCGAAGACCAGCCATTCGAGAATGCCCACCCCGCGGCCGCCGTACTCCTCGGGCCACGACACCACCGACCACCGGTCCTCGAACATGGTCTGCTCCCACTGGCGGTGGGACTCGAAGCCGGCGGCGGTGTCCAGGGAGGCGAGTGAACGGGGCGGGGGAGCGTTGGCCGCCAGCCACGCCCTGGCCTCGTGGCGGAAGGCCTCCTGGGCCGGGCTGAATCGCAGTTCCATCGGTGCGTCCATGGTCGGATCGTCGTTCTACGGGTGGGGAGGGCAATCTGACACACCGCCAGATTTCCGGCAACCACGGCCGATCGGCCAGACTGGTGGGATGCCGAACGCAGTGATCGTCGATGTGGTCCGCACCCCGGTGGGGAAGAAGAACGGCCGGCTCTCCGGGTGGCACGCCGTCGACCTGGCCGCCCAGCCGTTGCGAGCGCTGGTCGAGCGCAACGACCTCGATCCGGCCCTGGTCGAGGACGTGGTCTACGGGTGCACGATGACGGTGGGCGAGCAGGCCATGAACATCGGGCGCAACGCGGCCCTGGCGGCCGGCTTCCCCGACACCGTGCCCGGGACCACCGTCGACCGGCAGTGCGGCTCGGCCCAGCAGGCCATCCACTTCGCCGCCCAGGCGGTGATGTCCGGGGCGATGGACGTGGTCATCGGCGGCGGCGTCGAGGCGATGAGCCGGGTGCCCATCGGGTCGACCACCGAGCCCGGGCCGGGCGAGGCCTACGGGCCGACGGTGCACGACCGGTTCGACTTCATTCATCAAGGTCTGTGTGCCGAGGAGATCGCCACGCGGTGGGGGATCGGCCGCGAGGAGATGGACCGGTTCGCCCTCCGCTCCCACGAGAGCGCCGCCCGGGCGATCGCCGAGGGCCGGTTCGACAACGAGATCGTGCCGCTGGACACCCGCCGGGCGACGGTGGTGGACCGGGTGGCCGAGGCCGGCAGCGACGAGGGCGATCCCGCCGGGGAGGGTCCGCTCACCTTCGACGAGGGGGTGCGGGCCGGCTCCACCTACGACAAGCTGGCGGCGCTGCCCCCCTGTTTCGTCGAGGGGGGCTCGGTCACCGCGGCCACCTCCTCGCAGATCTCGGACGGAGCCGCCGCCGCGCTGATCATGTCTGAGGAGCGGGCCGGTCTGCTCGGGCTGCGCCCTCGGGCGAGGTTCCACACCTTCGCGGTGGCCGCCAACGACCCGGTGATCATGCTGACGGCACCGATCCCGGCCACCACCCTGGTGTTGGCCAAGGCGAAGCTCACCCTCGAGGACATCGACGTGGTGGAGATCAACGAGGCATTCGCGTCGGTGGTACTGGCGTGGGAGCGGGAGCACCATCCCGACATGGACAAGGTCAACGTGAACGGCGGCGCCATCGCCATCGGCCATCCCACCGGCGGGTCGGGTGCCCGCTTGCTGGCCACCCTGCTCAACGAGATGGAGCGCACCGGGGCCCGCTACGGGCTCCAGACCATGTGCGAGGGCGGCGGACAGGCCAACGCCACCATCATCGAACGACTGGGCTGACGGCGCCCACCCGGCCGGCACGGTCCGACCGGGGCCGCGGCAGTAGTCTGCGGTCAGCCGTGACCTGAGGTGGACTGAGGTGACGTGACGTGGCGCAGTAGCGCCGGGGAGGCGAGTCGGGTGACACAAGGGGGAGCAGAGAGGCTCCGCACGGGGCGGCCCTACGTGGTGGTCTCGGCCGACGCCCACGCGGCACCCGACGATCTGGACGCCTTCTTGTCCTATGTCGACCCCGCCCACCGGGAGGCGGTGGCGGCCTTCGGGGACCTCTCGTCGGTGGCCATCCCCATGTTCGGCGGAGTCGACCCTGGGCAGACCGACGAGTCGGACCCGATCCGGGCGGTGGCTGCCCGACGGTTGGCCGGCATGGGCGTCGACACCGAGGCGGCGGCGGACTGGTTGGCCAACTACAGCAGCGAGTGGGTCTTCCCTTCCGACGCCGGCGGGCGGCGCCTGGCCGTGCTCGAGGAGCAGGGGATCCACGCCGAGGTGGCCTTTCCGGGCCCGGTGCTCGCCGGTGGCCTGTCCCCGGCCATGTATCTGGGCAGCCAGACCAGCAAGGGGCTCGAGGTGGTGTGGCCGGCCCTGCACGCCTACAACCGCTGGCTGGCCGAGTTCTGCACTGCTGCTCCCGGGCGCCGGGCCGCCTGCATCCCCATCGACTTCCATGACATGGACCGCGCCGTGGAGGAGATCGCCTGGGCCCGTGACGCCGGCATCTTCGGGGGGGTCATGCTGCCGGCCATGTCGATCAAGTCGGGCCTGCCCGGCTACGCCGACGAGTACTACGAGCCATTCTGGAGTGCCTGCGAGGACCACGACATGGTGGTCAACCTGCACACCGGGGCCTCGGGCACCGCCACCGACGCCAAGCAGCTCTACGACGACAAGCATGGCGGCTTCCTCGGCCTCTACGAGGTGTTCGTCTTCACCCGGCGTCCGCTGTGGTTCATGATCTTCGGCGGAGTCTTCGATCGCCACCCCAAGCTCAAGGTGGTGGTCACCGAGAACGGTGTCCAGTGGCTCCCCTCCCTGATCCGGGACATGGAGTCGTTCTTCGACACCCACGGCGGGGCGCCGGTGCGTTCCTACCTCAAGCTCCGCCCGGCGGAGTACTTCGACCGCCACGTCTTCCTGGGCGGTTCACTCATGAAGCGCTACGAGGCCGAGATGCGACACGAGATCGGTATCGAGCGCCTGATGTGGGGGGCCGACTATCCCCATCTGGAAGGGGCGGCGCCCGTCCATCGGCTGATCCTCCGGCAGGTCTTCGGCGGGATGCCCGAAGAGGACATCCGGCGCATGCTCGGGCTCAACGCGATGCGCGTCTTCGGTTTCGACGCCACCCAGCTGCAGGCGGTGGCCGACCGGGTGGGGCCGACGGTGGCGGACCTGTCGACGACGGTGACCATGGACGAGATCCCCAAGACATTCAGCTGGAGCCTCGCCCGCCCGGTGCCGCTCTCCACCCCGGCTGCTGCGGCCACCTGATCCGAGGCCCGATACCGAGTCCCGATCCGAGGGCCAGCCCCTACTCGGTTACCTCCACCGTCTCGAGCGAGATGTGCTTGGTGAAGTCGACCCGGTCGGCCCGGGTGGGGCGCGACATCAAGTAGCCCTGGTAGAGATCGCAGCCCAGCTCAGTCACCCGTTGAAGCTGGATCGGCGTCTCCACGCCCTCGGCCAGCACCACCAGGCCCAGGGCCTTGCTCAACTGGACGATGGCGGCGACGATCGCCTCGTCGTTCTCGAACGTCCCCAATCCGTCGACGAAGGACTTGTCGATCTTGAGGATCTTCACCGGGAAGCGCTTGAGCTGGGCCAGTGACGAGTAGCCGGTGCCGAAGTCGTCGATGGCCAGGCCGACGCCCATCTCGTGAATGCCGCCCAGCATGGCGATCGACGCCGACGTGTCGCTCATCAGCATGCTCTCGGTCACTTCCATCACCAGGGCCTCGGGGGGGAGACCGGAATCGCTCAGCGCCAACGAGATGGAGTCGAGCAGCTCCGGGTCGCTCAGCTGGTGGGCCGACAGGTTGACGGTGATGTAGGCGTCACCGGCCCCCGGCAGCTCCTTGCGCCAGGCGGCCATGGTGTGGCAGGCCTCCCGGAGCACCCAGCGCCCGAGCGAGAAGATCAGGTCGGTCTCCTCGGCGAAGGGGATGAACTCCATCGGCCCCAACAGACCCCGCGACGGATGGTGCCAGCGGACCAGCGCCTCCATGGCCACGATCCGGTCGGTGCCCACCTGGGCGATGGGCTGGTAGTGGACGGCCATCTCGTTGTGGTCGATCGAGTGGCGCAGATCGTCGTAGATCTCGAGGCGGGCCACCGACTTGGCCCGGAGCGACTCGTCGAAGACCTCCACCCGCGACCGGCCCTTGTCCTTGGCCTGGAACATGGCCACGTCGGCCTGTTGGAGGATGTCCTGGGCGGTCTGGCGGCCCCGCATCACGAAGGAGACGCCGACGCTGGAGGTGACCACCACGTTGCGGCCGGTGCTGAGCTGGACCGGCTCGGACAACAGCCTCGAGTACTCCGAGGCCAGGCTGACGGCAACATGGACATCGTGGACGTTGCGGCACAGGACGACGAACTCGTCGCCGGAGAAGCGGCTGACCACGTCGCCGCCACGGACCGCGGACTTGAACCGCTGGGCCAGGGCCAACAGGACCTCGTCCCCACTGGCGTGGCCGAAGGAGTCGTTAACCAGCTTGAAGTGGTCGAGATCGATGAACAGGACGGCCAGGTTGGTGCCTCGCTGCATCGACACCATCAGCTCGCGTTCGAGCTCGTCGCTGAACAGCGAGCGGTTGCCGAGCCCGGTGAGCGAGTCGTGATAGGCGAGCCAGTGGAGCTGGGCCTCGGCGGCCTTGCGGTCGGTGACGTCGGTGAAGGAGCACACCACCATCGGTGCCTCACTCTGGCCGGCCCCGGACAGCAGGCGGGAGCTCAGGGAGAGCCATTGCCGTTTGCCGGTGCCGTCAGTGACGCCGATCACCATGTCGTCCTCGGACTGCCCGGTCTCGAGTGTTCGGGCATGAGGGAACATGCTCGCCGACAGCGGATGGCCGTTGGCCTCGATGGCGATCGTCGCCCCGGTGAAGATCTGATGGCCGCTCCCGGCTAGCAGCCGGTCCCCGAGGATGCGAGCGGCCGCCTCGTTGTGGGCGCTGACGTTGCCGAACTCGTCGAAGAGCACAATGCCCTCGCTCAGTGAGGCCACCACCGCCTCGTACCGCTCCTCGGCCGCCCTCCGGCCGGCCTCGGCCTGGCGCGCGTCGGTGAGCTCGGTGCACACCACGACCCAGCCGGAGGGCTGGGTGTCGTCGTCGATGAGCGGGTCGATGGACACCAGCACATCGACCTCGGAGCCGTCCTTGCGGCGGTGGATCCTCTGTCCCCGCTCGAGTACTGAGGCGCTCTCGGTGCGGTTGGCGGTGACCACTGCGCTGATCGACAGGCCGGACACCTCCTCCTCCTCCCACCCGTAGATGGCCTGGGCCGCCTCGTTCCAGCTCTCGATCCTGCCGTCGGCGTCGATACCGATGATGGCGTCGGAGACGTGGGCAACCAGGCTGGCCCGGTAGCGGTTGGCGGCCTCGGCGGCCCGGCGCTCGGAGATGTCCCTGGCGATCACCTGATAGGCGGGCTCACCGGCCCAGCTGGTGCGGATACTGGTGATCTCCATCATCTTGGAAGTGCCGTTGGGGAGGAGCCAACGGATCTCGCCGTGCTCGAAGAACTGTCCGGGCTCGGTGAGCTGGGCCAGGCGCTCGGCCATGTCGGCGAGATCTTCGGGATCGGTGAAGTCGGTGACGAGCTGGCCGTAGTATTTGGCGAAGACCTGGGCGTACTCCTCGTCGGTGCCGGCCCCGATCAGCCGTCCCATGGCGCGGTTCCCGAACACGAAGCGACCGTTTTGATGGACGAACACCACATCGGGGGAGACCTCGGTGAGCAGCCGATAGCGGTCGACCATCTCCCCGAGCTCGCGCTCGAACTGCTGTTGAGCGGTGACGTCGACGACGACGCCGACGTAGAAGGCCCGGACCTGGTCGGAGGGGAGCTCAGGCGAGGCGACCGGTGCGGGCATGGGAGACGCCCGCACCACCACCCGGTGTATGACACCGTCCGGGCAGTGGACCTCGCGGTGGAGGTCGAACTCGGACGGGGGAACCCCGGCGCGGATGGGGGCGAGGATGGGGGAGAGCAGCGAGTCCCCGAAGTCGGCGCCCCCGGCGAAGGGGGCGGGGGTGCACGACTGGTCCGGGTCTTCGTCCGGAGCGCCGTCCTGTTGCTCCCGCTCAGCGGCCACCGGGGAACCGGCCCCCACGTCGTCGGCCAGCACAGCAAAGCCGCGGATGCCCTCCTCGAACCCGAAGAGCCTCTCGATGGGGGACGACCAGACCACCGAGTCCCTTGCCGGGTCGTAGACCCAGGTCACCGAGGGCAACTCCTTGCCCCCGAGCTCGATCGCCTCGGACAGCTCGAAGGCCCGATCGCCCAACCCCGACTGGTCGAGCTCGACTCGATCGAAGGAGACCCTCGAGCGCCGGCCGCCAAAGCTACTCGTGGTGGCCATAGGTGTGAGGTATCGGCCTGATCAGGGCCGACCTTTAGCCGTGACCGCCTTACGCCATCCCTGGTAACGGGGGTATTCCGGCCCTGACGGATCGGTGCCCGGGGCCCATCCCGATCAGACGGGCCGGGACCTCATTCGTCGGGCTTCTCGATGACTACCACGGTGTTGTAGCCACCCATGCCGATCGACGACTTCGCCACCAGCCCGGGAACCCGGGGACTGCGCCCGTCGACGAGCTTGGGATGACCGGGTGCCACCTGGGGCGGAGCGGGGACGAACCCGGTGGTGAACGAGTAGATCGTGGCCAGTGTCTCTACCGCGGCGGCCGCCGATTGACAGTGACCGACCAGGGGTTTGACCGAGAAGATCCCGTGGGCGCTCGGGAACAGCTCATCGAGGACCCGCATCTCGGCGGCGTCACCCCGGCCCGTGCCCGGGCCGTGGGCATTGAGGTAGGCCACGTCCCCGGGATCGACCCCGGCATCGGCCAGGGCCAACCGGAAACAGCGGAAGAGCTCCTCCAAGTCCGGTGCCACTCCCACCAGATTGCAGGCGTCCATGGTCATCGCCCCGCCGAGCACCGACGCATAGGAGCCCTGCTCCCTCGAGGACACCACCATGGCCACGGCTGCCTCACCGCCGACGAAGCCGCGGCTGCCCTCTTGGAAGGGTCGGCAGGCCTCGAAGGCCGGCATGCTGAGGATGGCGGCACCGAGGTCGCTGAACCCGCGCAGCACCTGGGGCACACCGCAGAGGTCGGTGGCCAGCAGGATGACGTCCGACGCCACCCCGGTGTCGAGCCACGACTTGGCGGTGATCATGGCGGCATTGGAGCTGGCGCACATGGCCGAGACCGACATGGTCGGCCCATGGAAGTCGTTCTCCTTCATCAGCTGGGAGATGACCGTCGAGGGCAGCATGTTGACCCACGTCTTGGGTCGGACCTTGCTGTTCCCCGACCGGTAGAACTCGCTCCACGTCTCGATGTCCCCGGCCTCGATGCTGTGGACAAGCCCGACCACCGGTCCGGGCTTCCAGCCGCGTTCGAGGGCATCGGTGATGGCCTCGCGGGCGGCAAATCGCGCCGCCCGCATGAACCGGCTGGGGCCGTCGCTCCGGTCGCCACCGTCGGCGATCAAGGAGAGGTACGCCTGCCCACCGTCGACGAAACCGTCGAGTCCGGTGGTCAGCTTGACGGCGCTCTCCCCAAGCAGGAACCCGTCCCAGAGGTGCTTGGCACCCCAGCCGAAGCCGGTGACGGCGCCGACACCGGTGATGCTCACCGAGGAGTGGCGTTTACTCCTGTCGGGTGCGGTGTCGCTCGAGGACGGCTGCACTGCTTCCGACATCAGAACTCCTCGAAATGGGGCCATTCAATGAATTGAGGACCCGAGGGCATCCAATCCATTGAACTTGGGCAGGGCGGGAATGGCGTTCAAAACCAGGAACATCAATGTCAGTTAGGACAATGGAAGATTATCGCTCACTACCACGCTGGGCACAATGGGCAATCTCCGTCCTCCGGCGGCGGATCATTGACCGTGGAACGCCGTCCACTTCGAGGGCCACCCCAGGCGTCCCCGGGTCCCCGAGCCCGCGCCCGGCAACGGCGAAGTCCCAGGTGAATGACCCTGCGACAATCACCGATGGGCGGGAAAATCACCGGGTCCGCCGGGTGGGCCTGCCGGTCAATACCAGCCCGGCCCGGGCCCCGAACCAGTGATTGACGCGGTGATCGTCCGACCGGTCAACAGCCCAATGCAACCCCACTGCCATCGGGGGTCCCGGCGGCGCCGTTTCCGTCGGGTCAGGACTGCGGTGGTGAAGGCGGATCGGCTCATCGCCGCGGGCGGGGACCGGCGACCGGGCTTCGACCAGCGACACGGCAAGGGGGAGCCATGCCTCGACCGAGCCGGCTTGGCGGGCCAGGTCGACCAGTGTGGAGGCGCTCTGGCCGACCAGATTGTGCACGGGTGCCTCGGGATCGTCGGCCGCCCGGACGATGGCCTCGGCCACGTCCACCGGGTCGCCCCCGAGCGCTTCCACGCTCTTCTCGAAGAAGTCGACCAGCCACGCCTGATCGGCTTCGTACGGGTCGGACCGCAGCGCCTTGCCCCGGGCCCTCGAGTTACGGACCATCTCGGTCTTGAAGAAGCCCGGATCCACACAGGCCACCCGTACGTCGATCCCGTCGAGTTCGATGAACAGCGCCTCGGACAACGCGTTGAGCGCGTGCTTGCTCGCCGAGTACCAGCTCGAATAGGGCGTCCCCGGCATGCTCCCCGACACGGAGGAGACGTTGATGATCACCGCACCCCCCTTGGCCCGCATGGCCGGGAGCGCGGCCTGGATGGTTCGGACCGGACCCCAGAAGTTGGTCTCCATCACCGCCCGGGCCCGCTCGAGGTCGGTGGTCTCCACGGATCCGAAGCAGTCGATGCCGGCGTTGTTGACGAGGATGTCGATGGCCCCGTGGCGAGCCTGCACGACGCCGATGGCGCTGGTCACCGAGGTGGCGTCATCCACGTCGAGGGCGAGGAGCTCGATGTCGAGGTTCTCTGCCGCTGCTCGGTCGACCAGCGTGTCCGCCTTGGCCAGGTCCCGCATGGTGGCGTAGGTGGTGTGGTCGCGCCGGGCGAAGGCGAGCGCTGACTCGAGGCCGAATCCGCTGCTGCATCCGGTGATTAGCACGACACTCATGGGGTTCCACTTCCGGGGTCCCGTCCTCGGTCGAGGACTCGGGTTCGCCGATGTTTTACACGAAAGGACCGGACGCCGTCCGGGTCAGCGGGGCCCGGGGTCGGCCGCCGCCCCGAAACGGTCGAGCACCGCCGAGGCCTCGGCGACGACCCGCTCGATCAGCTCGGCCACGGTCGGCAGCTCGGTGATCTCGCCCACCACTTGGCCGGTGGGCAGCACGCCGACGTCGGTGCGGCCGTCGACCAGCGCCGCCTTGGTCATCATCGGGGCGTTGGCGGCCATGACCACCTGGGGCCACGACAGCTCGTTGCCCTCCTTGAGGGAGCGTCCCTCCCGCACCAGGTCGAGCAGGGAGGTGTCGGTCTCCCGCCGGAAAGAACGGGCGTTGGCCAGCGCCCGGGGCAGGTTCCGCAGCCAGCTCGATCGCTCGAGGTGATCGATCAGCTCGGTACGGATGACCCGTTGGGGCGCACCGTCGACTGCGGTGGAGACCACCGTGCCGGTCACCGGGGTCCCCAGGTAGACCTTCTTCACCTGGTCGGGGACCCGGCTCTCCTGGGTGAGGAGGAAGCGGGTGCCCATGGCGATCCCATCGGCGCCGTAGGCGAGGGCGGCCACCAGCCCCCGCCCGTCGAAGAAGCCGCCGGCGGCGATGACGGCAACGTTCTCACCGACCGCGTCGACCACCGCCGGCGTCAGCAGCGAGGTCGGGACCGAACCGGTGTGGCCCCCTCCCTCGCCGCCCTGGGCGATGACCGCGTCCACGCCCCATTCGGCCACCTTCACCGCGTGGCGGGGGGCGCCGATGGTGGGCATGACCACCAACCCGGCAGCGCGGCAACGGGCAACCAGCTCGGGCGAGGGGGCCTGGGCGAAGCTGGCCACCCGGACGCCGTTGTCGATCATCAGCGTCACCCGCTCGCCGACGTCGGCCACGTCGGTCCGCATGTTGACGCCGAAGGGCCGGTCGGTGCGTGAACGAACCTCGGCGATGGCGGTGACCAGCTCGGGGTAGGTCATGGTGGCCGACGCCAGGATGCCCAATCCCCCGGCCTCGGCGGTGGCCGCCACCAGCCGGGGGCCGGCCACCCAGCCCATCCCGGTCTGGACGATGGGGTAGCGCACCCCGACCAGCCGGCAGAACCTGGTGGTGAGGGCCGGGTGCACCTGATCGGCCGGCCGGCGATCGGTCACGCCCGGATCTCGCGGTCGCGCAACGATCCGGGATCGAGCACGGTGCGAATCAGCTCGAGCTCCTCGGGCGTGGGCAGGCGGGTCATCGGCACGTCAGGCGGTACCACCAGGTCGAATCCGGTGGCCTCCTCGATCTGCCCCACGGTCACCCCCGGGTGCACCGAGCGGATACGCATCACCTTGTCGGGCGTCTCGAAGTCGAAGACTCCGAGGTTGGAGACCACGTGACGGATCTCGTGGAACCGGGTGGCGGCGGGACCCGCGGCCACCGCCCGGGCGTAGCCGACCCCGGACACCACATCGACCTGGTCGACGAAGGACCGGGTCGAATGGTTGGGCACCCAGTAGCTAGTCGAATGATTGACGGTGTTGCCCGGGGCACCCCGCACGCCCACCAGCTGGGCCTTGGGGCGGGCCCAGTCCCCGATGGCGCTGATGTTCTGGTTGCCGGTGCGATCGATCTGCGAGGCCATCATGATCAGGTTGCGGCGACCCGACCACACCACGTCGAAGACTTTGCGGTAGGGCATGTGGGATTCCACGACCAGTGACGAGGGGGCGGCGCCGAGGGGTGGGGCGCCGACCACCAGGGCCGCGTCCCCGTCGGTCAACACCAGGTCAGGGGCGAAGGTGAGGCGGGCCAGGCGGGCGCCCACTGCCGGTGCCGTCCCGAAGGCGCTGGCCATCACCTCGCCATCACCCCGGAACACCTCGGCACAGGCGATGGCGCAGTACTCGGCCCGGCTCACACCGGAATCGTCGGCGGAAGGGATGGTGGTGGTCACCGGCCACCTCCCTTCGCGGTGGCGCTGCCGGGTTCGCCCCGGGGGTCGCCGGGAGCGGCCCCGGAGCCTCGGGCGGCGGACTGGTAGTCGGCTTCGGACACCTCGAGGTAGCGGGCGGTGAACGCCGACCATTCCCCGGGGTCGCTGGCGGCGGCGACATAGGCCCGCTGGAACTCCTCGTCCCGCGAGTAGTCGGGGACACAGGCGGTGAAGTGGGCCCCCCCGGGGGTCTCCACCACCCCGTCGGTCAGCATCCGGCTGACGCACATGGTCTGGACGGGGCCCTCGGAGGCGAATTGCTCGGTGTCGACGATCTGCTCGGTGGTCACGAACCGTCGATCGGCGGCGCCGAGGAAGACCTCGTCGAAGAACGGGTCGGGTCCGAGTATCTGCCCGGACCCGTTGCGGTCGGCGCGGTTGACATGGACCAGGGCGGCGTCGAGCCGGAGCGCGGGCATGGCCACCAGCTCCTCGGCGTCGTCGTAGGGCGAGGTGACGGTGCGCAACGAGGGGTTGAGCCGGAGGACGTCGGACCCGAGGCCGGCCCGGGTGGGCAGGAAGGGGATCCGCTGGGAGGCGGCCAGCAGGCCCAGGTAGAACATGCCCTCGTCGATCTCCATGCACTCGACGGCCCCGGCCTGTCGGGCCGCCTTGAAGTGGGGGTCGGTGGGGATCGAGTCGAGGGTGACGAACCCGAACACCACCTTGGCCACCTTGCCGACCGCACAGAGGAGGCCGACATCGGGACCGCCGTAGGAAACCACGGTCAGGTCGTCCAGACCCGATCGGAGGATGGCGCGGACGGCGGCCATCGGCTTGCGCCGCGACCCCCACCCGCCGATGCCGATGGTCATCCCGCTGCGCAGCTCACCGACCAGGTCGTCGAGGGACATGCGTTTGTCAGCCACGGGTGGAGTCCGATCGGACGTCGCAGCAGGTGACACCGGTCATCGTCGATCCCGTTCGTTCTCGTTCAGCACTCGTTCGGTCCCCGTCGTTGTCTTCGGTCGTGGTGTCGGTCACGTGGAGGTGTCGGCTTCCCGCTTCTCCACGAAGGCGGCCCGTTGCTCGTCGGCCACGCCGGCGACGTGCAGCTCGTAGGTGAACCCCTGTTCGAGGCGGTAGCTGGACTTCACGTCGACCGGATCGATCCCGTTGAGGGACTCCTTGGCCCGGCGGATGATGGTCGGGCTCTTGGCGGCGATGTCAGCGGCCACCTCGTAGGCGGCGTCGACCAACTCGTCCCGGGGAACCACCCGGAGCACCGACCCGTAGCCGTGGAGCTCGTCGGCGGTGGCCGGCCGGGCGGTGTAGACCATCGAGCGCATGCGGTGCTGGGGCACCAACCTCGACAAGTGGGTAGCGGCGCCCAGCGCGCCGCGATCGACCTCGGGGAGGCCGAAGGTGGCGTCCTCGGAGGCCACCACGATGTCCGAGTTGCCGGCGAGGCCGACGCCACCCCCCAGGCAGAACCCGTGGACGGCGGCGATCACCGGGACCTCGCACTCGTAGACGGCGGCGAAGGCGGCAAAGCAACCCCGGTTGGCGCCGATCAGGGCGTCGTCGCCGCGTGCCTGGATCTCTTTGATGTCCACCCCGGCGCAGAACCCCCGCCCCTCGGCCCGGAGGACCACCACCCGGTTGTCAGGAACCCTTCCCGCCTCGGTCACCGCTGTGGCCAGGTCGAACCAGCCCGCCACGTCGAGGGCATTGACCGGCGGATGGTCGATGACCACCTCGCCGATGCCGGGGTGACGCTGGTGGTACGTGATGGGCATGGCCTGCTCCGCTGGTTCGGAGGCGCGCCCGCCGCCGTTGTCCGGCCCACGAGACATGAGGTATCGCGGGCAGGAGCGCGGGCCCGCACTCGGCGTGATCTGATACAGCGTCAGGACAGTACCAGTCGGAGCCCGGGAGGCAGCTATGGCCACACTCGATTTCGCTCGTGCATCAGGAGCGCTCGACTTCACCGGCCGGGCGGTCGTGGTGACCGGGGGGTCGAGGGGGATCGGACGAGGGATCGCCGAGGGCTTTTTGGCTGCCGGCGCGGACGTCATGGTGTGCGGGCGCATCGCCACGCCCGAGGGCGATCTCCCCGTCGCTACCGACGCCCACGGGTCGGTCCGGCGGGCGGTCTTCGCCCAGGCCGACCTGAGGGACGCCGAACAGGCCTCCGCGGTGATCGATGCCGCGGCGGAACGGTTCGGGAGGCTGGATGCCCTGGTCAACAACGCCGGCGGCTCGCCACAGGCTGACGCCGCGGTGGCCTCCCCCCGCTACTCGGCCTCGATCGTGGCCCTCAACCTGCTGGCCCCGATCTACGCCGCCCAGGCGGCCAATGCGGTCATGCAGGATCAGGAGGAGGGCGGTTCGATCATCAACATCGGCTCGGTGAGCGGTCTGCGGCCGTCGCCGGGGACGGCTGCCTACGGCGCGGCCAAGGCCGGCCTGATCAATCTGACCCAGTCGCTGGCCATCGAGTGGGCCCCCACGGTGCGGGTCAATTGCCTGACGCCCGGGCTGGTGGCCACCGAGGGCTCCCTGGACCACTACGGGGGGCCTCGGGGGGTGGCCGAGGTTGCCGCCACCGTTCCCCTCGGGCGGTTCGGCACCCCCGGGGACATGGCCGGGCTGTGCCTGTTTTTGGCCTCCCCCCTGGCCTCCTACGTCACCGGGGCCAACCTGGTGGCCCACGGCGGCGGGGAGCGCCCGGCGTTCCTTACTGCCGTCGAGAAGGTCCTCGAGGGAAACATCCAGTAAGAGGGGCAATTCTAGGACGAAGACGGGAGCGGCTCACCCGCTCGCCGCGGTCCGCCCACCGGGTCCCTCGGCAGATCCGGTCGGGCCATCAAACTGCTCAAGTGCAGGGAATTTGCGGACGATGCTTCTCAAGTGACCCCTGAACTCACGACCGTCCCCGATGTGGGCGGTGGTGCCTCGAAGCGTCGCGTGGCGGTCGGACCGTGCTGACCGACACCGAGCCGGCGTTCGCTCTACTCGGCGCGCCGTACCTCGAATACTTGCCGGTCGTCGACCTGTCTTCGGGACGCCTGCTCGGGTTGGAGGCGCTGGTCCGTTGGCAGCATCCGACCCAGGGTCGGATCCCCCCGGACCAGTTGATCCCCGAAGCCGAGGCCAGCGGTGACATCGGTCCCCTCACCCGATGGGTGCTGATGGAGGGCTGCGAGCAGGCCCGACAGTGGTCGCCGAGCATTCAGCTGGGCGTCAACTGCACCATCCACCAACTCCGTCGCGGCGAAGTCTCCAAGGCGGTGGCACGCGCCCTCGAGGAGACCGGGTTCAGGAGTGGGCAACTGACCCTGGAGGTCACCGAGGACGCCATCGTCGACTCGGCCGCGTCCGCCGACTTGAAGGCGCTCTCCGACATGGGCGTGCAGTTGTCGGTCGACGATGTCGGCACCAATTGGTCGTCGTTCGAGCCGTTCAAGCGCCACTCGATCAGCACCGTCAAGATCGACGGCTCCTTCATCGCCGGCCTCGAGCCGGCGCAGGGAATCAACCGTCTGGTGGTGGAGACGGTCATCCACATGGCCCACTCTCTCGGGATGTCCGCCATCGTGGAGAGCGTGGAGACGGCGGCCCAGGTGGACATCGTCCGGTCGTTCAATGCCGACGCCGCCCAGGGCTTCTTCTTCGCCCGGCCCATGTCGAGTGACGATGCCGTTGCCTTCGCCACCGGGCCCGAGCTGCCCCAGTTCTCGTGCAAGGAGATCCGGACGCTGGTCTCGTCCCGTACCGGCTCCGAGGGCCCCATCTCCCTCGACGAGCCCGGTTCGGGGACGGCCGCGGTGGACACCGACAGCGCCGACGTCCCCGACGAGGAGGCGGTCGACGCCGGGGTGGAGCGCTCCGATGGGGAGACCGACCTCGACGCGCTCGATCTGATCGAGGCCACGGCGGCAGATGCCGGGACGGCGGACGGCCCGACCGGTGGATTGGACGACTCGTCGGACCCCTCCTTCGGAGTGGCCTGACCAACGAGTGCTCCCGGGGGACCGCGGCACCGTACCCCGAAGACCGGATGCGTCGGACCAGAGCCATACCGGTCGATCCCGTAGGGTCGGCCGCCACCCCCACGGACGTGGGCGTTCCCCTCCGCCAGTGACGTCAGCGACCGGGGGAGTGGTCCCCGGCCCCGTTTTGCCTGTATACCTCTGGCCGTGAAACTCGCCGTCATCAAGGAATCACAGCCCGGCGAGGACCGGGTGGCCCTCGTACCCGAGGTGGCGGGAAAGCTCGCCGGCACCGGGATCGAGGTGGTCATCGAGTCCGGGGCGGGTGTGGCGGCGCGCTTCTCCGACGAGGAGTACCTCCAGGCCGGCGCAACCGTGGTCCCCGACGCCACCAGTGCCCTCCACCAGGCCGCGGTCGTGGCCCGCGTCCAGCCTCCGACGCTCGCCGAGGTGGCGGCCCTTCCGGCGGGAGTCTCCACCATCAGCTTCCTTCAGCCCATCGCCTCGGCCGACGTGGTCAAGGCGTTGGCCGACAAGGGTGCCACCGTCTACAGCCTCGACCTGCTCCCCCGCATCAGCCGAGCGCAGTCGATGGACGCGCTGTCGTCACAGGCCACGGTGGCCGGCTACCGTGCCGGGCTGGCCGCGGCCGAGCATCTGGCCAAGTTCTTCCCCATGTTCATGACCGCGGCGGGCACCGTCCCACCGGCCAAGGTCCTGGTGATGGGAGCGGGGGTGGCCGGCCTCCAGGCCATCGCCACCGCCCGGCGCCTCGGAGCGGTGGTCCGCGCCTACGACGTGCGGGCGGCGGCGAAAGAAGAGGTACAGAGCCTGGGGGCCAAATTCGTAGAACTCGACCTCGAGACCCAGGACGGCGCCGGTGGGTACGCCCGGGAGCAGTCGGCCGAGTACCTGGCCAAGCAACAGGAGCTGCTGGCTGCCGAGGTGGCCGCGTCGGACGTGGTGATCACCACCGCGCAGATCCCTGGGCGGAAGGCACCAGTGCTGGTGACCACGGCGATGGTCGACGGGATGTCGGAGGGTTCGGTCATCGTCGACCTGGCCGCGGACTCCGGTGGCAATTGCGAGCTGTCGGTGGCCGGTGAGGACGTGCTCTTCGACGGGGTGACCATCGTGGGACTGTCCAATCCGCCGGCCTCGATGCCCACCCACGCCAGCTTCCTCTACGCACGGAACATCGCCAACTTCCTCGATCTGCTGGTCAGTGAGGGCGAGCTGGCCCCTGATTTCGACGACGAAATCGTGGTCGGGACCTGCGTGGTGAGGGACGGCACGGTCGTCCACGTCCCGACTGCCGAAGCCCTGGGTCTCGCCACCCCGTCGGCGGCACCACCGTCGTCGGCGGCGCCATCGGGCACGGGCGACAACCCGCCGGCGGACGGCCCCGGCGGGGACCAGAGCACCGAGTCGGAAGGAGAGCGTCCGTGAACACCGGGATCCTCGAGTTCGTGACCATCTTCGTACTGGCCGCCTTCGTGGGCAACGAAGTCATCGGCCGGGTGCCGAGCATCCTGCACACCCCGCTGATGTCGGGGAGCAACGCCATCCACGGCATCGTGCTGGTAGGGACAATTCTGGTCATGGGCAATGCTCATGGGTCGATGCAGATCACCCTGGCCTTCTTCGCCGTGGTCTTGGCCACCCTCAACATCGTGGGCGGGTTTGTGGTTACCGATCGCATGCTGGAAATGTTCAAGCCCAAGCCCACCGACCGCGCCCCGAAGTCCGGTGCCGATGATGGATCCGACGACACCGCGCCCGGTGGTGCCGCGTGACCCTCGACACGGGGATCGACCTGGTCTACCTGCTGGCGGCGATCGGGTTCATCCTGGCCCTCAAAGGGCTGAGCTCGCCCAAGCAGGCACGCAACGGCAATCTCCTCGGGGCGGCCGCGGCCGCATTGGCGGTGGGGTTCACCTTCGCCTATCCCGCGGTCAGGGCCCACACGCTCAACCTGGTGCTGACCCTGGTGGCCATGGTCATCGGCGCGGCCATCGCCGTGCCCGCCGCCCGCAAGGTGAAGATGACCGCGATGCCCCAGATGGTGGCCATCTTCAACGGGGTGGGTGGCGGCGCGGCGGCGCTGGTCTCAGTCGTGGTCTTCCTCATCGAGGCGCCGGGAAAGCCGGCGGTGTACCGAATCGCCGAGGTGCTGTTCGGGGTCCTGGTCGGGTGCGTCTCGTTCTCCGGCAGCGTCATCGCCTTCGCCAAGCTGCAGGAGCTGATGACCGGCAGGCCGGTCACCTACCCCGCACAACAGGTGATCAACGCCATCGTGGCCCTGGCCATCGTTGCGCTGGCCGTCGGGACCCTGGTGACCGGGAACGTCCCCCTTCTGGTGGCCACCGCCGTACTGTCGTTGGTGCTCGGGGTCATCTTCGTGCTCCCGATCGGTGGCGCCGACGTGCCGGTGCTGATCTCGCTGCTCAACTCGTTCACCGGTCTGGCGGTGGCCGCATCGGGGTTCACCCTCGACAACAACCTGTTGATCATTGCCGGCACCCTGGTCGGTGCGTCGGGGATCCTGCTGACCCGGATGATGAGCAAGGCGATGGGTCGCTCGCTGGCCAACGTGCTGTTCAGTGCCTTCGGGTCGGTGGTCACGGCCGCCGGGGGGGCTGACGGCTCGGGTGAGACCCGTCCGGTCAAGGCCGGCACCCCGGAGGACATCGGCGTGTTGCTGGCTTACGCCCGCAAGGTGGTGATCATCCCCGGGTACGGCCTGGCGGTGGCCCAGGCCCAGCACACGGCCCGGGAGTTGGCCGACCTGTTGACCGAACGGGGCGTCGAGGTCTTCTACGCCATCCACCCGGTGGCGGGCCGGATGCCGGGCCACATGAACGTGCTGCTGGCCGAAGCCAACGTCCCCTACGACGAGCTGAAGGAGATGGACGAGGCCAACCCAGAGATGGCCACCGCCGACGTGGCCCTGGTGGTGGGAGCCAACGACACGGTCAACCCGGCGGCGAAGAACACGCCCGGCAGTCCCATCTACGGGATGCCCATCATCAACGCCGACGAAGCGGCCAACATCGTGTTCCTCAAGCGCTCGATGCGGCCCGGGTTCGCCGGCATCGACAACGAGCTGTTGTTCGACGAGAAGACAACGATGCTGTTCGGAGACGCCAAGGACACGCTGTCCAAACTGGTGGCTGCGGTGAAAGATGCCTAGGAGGCTGGTCAGGCGGTGCGCCCAGGTGGGGGAGCGGACGGGGCCGGTCAGCGCAGGTTGCTGAGCACCTCGGTGGCGGGTTCAGTGGCGCCCTCGCTGACGTCCGACAGCTTGGCGAACACCATCACGCCCTGGCTGGTGGGCCGGGTGGACAGTACGGTGACAGCGACCGCTCCCTGGTCGACCAGGTGGGTGGCGTCGTTGACCACGACCATGTCGCCGTCCGGCAGGTAGCCGATCGCTTGGCGAGGTTGGCGACCCTCCCGGATCAGGTCCACCCGGAGCTGCTCACCGGGGAGATGGTCGGGGGTCAGCCCGCTGGCGATGGCGCGCAGGTCGACGACCGGTAGCTCCCAGCGGCCGGCCTCGTCCACCACGTTGGAGGAGCACGTCCCGATTCGCAGCCCGGTGCGACGTGCCAGCGTGAGCAATTTGATGGTGGGATCGTCCACTTCGGGGATCTCGTCGGGAGCGATGTGGACGGCCACGCCCAACTCGCGGAGCGCCTCGGTCGACTCGAGGCCTCGCCGGGCCCGACGAGACGTCACCGGGTCGGGTGTGGTGGCCACCGACCGGACGTGGTCAAGCACGAACTGAGGGATGACCATTCCCCCGGGGAGCAGCCCGCCGCGTCCCAGGATCAGAAGGAACCGGTCCATCATGGCCGAACTGTCCACCAGCAGGGCGTGGCCCTTGGGCGGCCCGGGTTGCGGCGCCAGGATTCGGGAGAGGCCGGCGGCGGCGACGATCTGCCTTCCCTTGACCGAGCCGATCCTCCAGCCGAGGGTGGCCAGGACCCAGGCAATGACCGCGGTGATGAGCAACGCGAACCCTGAGCGGAAGAGCACCAGCAAGGGCAGCCCGATGACAAGGCCCAACAGCATTCCGGTGGTCGAGACGATGGAGGCGGCGAAGGTCTCCCCGGGAGGAGTGTTGCGGAAGAGGAACACGGCGCGCTGTAGGCCCTTGTCGATCAGTCGACCGGCCACCCCGCCGAGGACATAGCTGACGGCTGCACCGAACAGCATTCCGACGATCGGCGAGTGGGAACTGGCGTCGACGAAACGCCCGAGCTCGAATCCGGCCACCGCCCCGGCCAACACGAAGAGCAGGCGGAAGCCCTCCACGAAGATCATGCCGCCTCCAGCCGACTTGGAGCTGTGAATCGGTGACTTCATGGGGGGCACCACTCTGATTTCGCCGTGGGAAGAAGGCCGCACTGTAATTGTCGGAATTGGGAGGTAAACCTTTAGGGCCGCTCTCTCGAGGGCATGGTTGGATGGGCCGAGTTCGACGTTCCCGGCATGGCCACCCGCTCGTAGTTGGCCAGTAAATGCGCTCAGTGGTAGCCTAAACACTTAGCGTGTGGTTGACCCCCACCGCCAGCGGTACCGCGCCCCAAGCTTCTCCTGACGATGATCCTATGAGAGTCCTCCGCCGTTCGCCCCGCCCCGCGCCACGTGTGGCCAACGCCGCCTTGACCGGCGTCGTCGCCCTCGATGAAGGGGTGCCTGGTCACGAAACCGACACCGGTACCGGCCCGTGGCGATCTGAGGCCGGGACATCCGGTGCCCGGTGCGATCTCGAGGCGGTGGATAACGGCCTCATCGTCGGTCCTGCGGACGGGACGGGTCGCGGCGTTCCCGCGCTCGTGCCATGGTCCGACGTGATCGCGATTAGGGCCGACGAGGTGGCCGAGCAGGCCGGCGGATTGTCGGGTCAGTTGCTCGAGGTGGAACTGGACGACGGTGACCTGCTCGGCGGGGGGAGCACGCACCGGTTTCTCGTTCCGGCCGCCGATGTGGGAGCGTTTCTACTTGCTGCGTCATCGGTCCGGCACATGACGGCGGGTGCCGACTCGATTGCTCCTGACCGCGCCAGCGGTGCACCATCAGGGCCCGCAGCAGTGGTGGCGCTGAGGTCGTTGGCTTCGAAATGGCCGGGTGATCGAACCGTCGGGCATGGTGACCCGCAGCATGGCCTCGGCCGGCGACGATTGGGACCGATCGTGGTGGGCCTGCTCGCACTCATCCTGCTGACCGGGAGTACCGCCACCACCCTCGGGTCCCGCGCCAGCGGCGCATCGGGCCCCCCGCCGTCCCGCATCGCCGACCATGGCAACGAGGACCAGGCATTGCAGGCGCACCCGGGGGCCAAGCTGCCGGCGGCCACGAGCGCGCCGGCGCCGGCGCCACCGTCCCTGGCCGGCTCGCCTCCGCTCCAGTCCCATGAGATCTTCGGCTACGCCCCGTACTGGACGTTGCCGCAGTCGTCGGGATTCGATGTGCAGGACCTCACCACCCTGGCCTACTTCAGCGTCGACGCCAACCCCGACGGCACGCTCGACGAGAGCGGCTCGGGATGGAACGGGTACGAGAGCCAGGACCTGGTCAATCTGGTCACCCGGTCCCACGCCGCGGGGGACCGGGTGGTGCTCACGGTCACCGACTTCAGCCAGAGCTCGCTCGACGCCATCACCTCCGACCCCAACGCCGGTGCGCGCCTGTCGGCGGCGCTGATCGCAGCGCTGTCGGCCAAGAACCTCGACGGCGTCAACTTCGACTTCGAGGGGGAGGGAAGTGCGGATCAGGCCGGACTCACCGCCCTGATCACCCAGGTATCCAACGCCCTGCACGCCGCCAATCCCCACTGGCAGGTGACCATGGCCGTCTACGCCAGTGCCGCGGCCGACAGCGGTGGGTTCTACAACATCGCCGCCCTGGCGCCGGCGGTCGACGGATTCTTCGTCATGGCGTACGACATGAACAGCAAGACCACGCCGAGCGCCACGTCACCGCTGGTGGGTGGGGGGTACAGCGACACCGAGGCCCTCCAGCAGTTCACGGCGGTGGTGCCTGCGTCGAAGGTGATCCTCGGGGTGCCCTACTACGGGTACGACTGGCCCACCACCGATGGCACCAGCGCAGCACAGGCCACCGGGCCGGAGAGCCCGTTGAGCGACGGGGTGATCGCTGCGTCGGGTCATCCCACGTACTGGGATCCGACCACGCAGACGGCGTGGACCTCGTACCAGGTGGGTACCCAGTGGCACGAGACCTATTTCGACAACCCGACCTCCCTGGCCCTCAAGGCGCAACTGGCCAACCTGTTCCATATCGGCGGGGTGGGCATCTGGGCGTTGGGGATGGACGGGAACAACCCGGCCATGTTGGCCGCGTTGCTGGGCAACGCGCCGGCGTCCAAGGACTATCAGACGGGGCCCACCACGACCACCACGTCGGTGTCCTCGACGACGACACCCTCCGGCCCACCGGGCACCGGCTATGTCACCACCGGGGTGTGGAACGGTGCCACCGTCTCCCTCTCGCCGGTGGACACCCCGGCGACGGAGGGCTCGGCCCAGTACCTGGGCACCCTGAGCCAACTGTCCACCACCGACCCCGACCTTGCCTGTCTGCAGAACGAGCCTCCGATCGGCGTGTGGAGCTACAGCGCGCTGCCCGGTGTGGACGTGGTGGTGGCGGCCCAACCGCAGGACTGTGCCTCGGCGTTGTGGACGTTCGTCCCGCCAGCTTCGCCGACCGGCTCCGGCGGGAGCCCGCCCACTACCACGACCACGGTGCCAACCACCACCACCACGACCACGGTCCCGACCACCACCACGACAACGACATCGACGACCACCACCACAACCACAACCACAACCACCACCACCATCCCGTAGGCCGGCCTGGCGCCCGAGTCGGACCCGAGCCGGCACCGAAGAGGTGGCACCATCGGATCTGCCGTGGGGGACTTCCACGGGCGGTGAGCGAGGGGCGCAGTCGGACCGATCGGGGATCCCTCCGATCAGGTCCCGGCGGACGGCTAATCTCGCAAGACATCCGGGGGTGTAGCTCAGCTGGTAGAGCGCTACGTTCGCAATGTAGAGGCCGACGGTTCGAGTCCGTTCACCTCCACCCCGGAAGTTCGGCTTTGTCGCGCTTGCACGCTGTGTCTGTTTCGCTTCCGGTTGCCTCTTCCGATCGGACGCAGCAACGATGCCAGTTCTACGGCGGCCTCACTCAACGGTGCCGTCTCGTCACGACTTGATGGGATGAGGATTTCGGTACACACGGGTACGACTAGTGCTCTCGCGCGTAAATCATTGTGACTTACGCGACTCGTAGGGGTTTGCCGTCATAGGTCCAGCGGAACGGTGCCGCTCGCTTGTTGTAGTCCTTGATGAAGGCGATGATGCGATCG
>Ga0182018_10000472_pt1 | contig 52948 bp, 43 predicted proteins | sample 812P2MmetaG_FD_120490 | JGI IMG/M metagenome (GOLD analysis project Ga0182018, IMG submission 120490) | Permafrost microbial communities from Stordalen Mire, Sweden - 812P2M metaG | ecosystem: Environmental > Terrestrial > Soil > Wetlands > Permafrost | place: Sweden: Stordalen | collected... | reverse complement strand
GACGTGGGCCATCATGCCGTCCTGGGGGTAGAGGCGAGGTTGCGAACTGATGACGTCCAGTTCCGGAAAGACGTCGCGGTGGGAATTGATAAAGGCGAGGTCGGCCGGCGATAGCTCGTCTTTCAGTCGAATCCTGGGAAGGTTCTTTTTCTTGAGTACCTGCTGCTGGAGTTCGGCGAAATTCAGGTCCAGCCCCTCGGCGATGGGCTTGAGATCTTCCATTTTGAGATTCTCGCGGGTCAAAAGCAGGGTGCACGAGACGTGATTGTCGACAATCACGCGGCCGTCGCGGTCCAGAATGCGGCCTCGAGGCGCCAGCAGAGGCCAGACTTTGAAGCGGTTCTGCTCGGCGCGCTCCGCGTAAAATTCGGGGTTTTGCACCTGGAGTTTCCAGAAGCCGGAGATCAGGAACAGGAAGATGACCACTGTGGAGTACTGGAAAATAGCGATCTTGCCGGCCGCAAAACGGGTATCGTCGTGCAACTGCGGCTGCTCGGGAAAATTCGGATCGGGATTTCGGTCTGCTGGGGGAACGATCACAACTGTGAGCGGAACCAATGCTCAGTTCCTATCTTAGCAGCCTCCGAAGAAGGGCGAAGGAATTGGGCGCGATCGTTGACCGGACTCCCGTCGCCCGCAGGATCGACTTCCCGATCAGTCGCTAGCGGGGCGTTCGCAGCCCGCATTTCTCACGCTTCGCCGTCCGAAGCAGGGCAGGCACACTCGCCTGCCGGGTTGGGACTCCTATCGACCCTCGGTTGGGGCAACGGGAAACATCGAAGAGCGCCGGGATGAGTCTCCGAGGTCCTGAAGTCGCCGAGAGACTTCGCGGCGGGAAAAATGACTTGGCCCAGCTTCCAGCCTTTGCCATTTTGCGGTGGTCGCGATCACAGGAAAACTCCTCGCGCCGGTTGGCAAAATGAGATTTGCTGGTACTCCGCGACGTGGATTGAAGGCCCGCTGGTTCGATGGAAACAGGGCTCACCCCAGCTTCCTCGACATCAGGTCCGGATTCGGCACATGTTCGCGACCGCTATAACCGTTCAGCACTTCGCGGCTAAGGTGTTCCAGGGATGCCGTACTGGTGCTCTGGTGCCGGGGGTTCCTGGAAAAAGAGCGCACTCCTCCTCGCCTTGGCAAATCGGGCGCTGCCTTTTGCAGCGGGCTTGACCGCTGTCTCTTGCCGCGACTGACTTACGACAGCATCCAACTTGGCAAATACCCCAACCTTTGGAGCATTTTGAATTGGTATCCTGGCAGGCGCGCAGAATCATCATAGTGTTTTCACAGTCTGAAGAATCTCAATAATTGTAGGGAATTCCAGCATGTCGGAAATTACGGCATCCGAGTGGAGGCATACGAACTTTGCAATTACGCGGCCATCTCGCTGATGGCGCAAGGGATAGACAGTGGCGACAAAAAATCCGATATCAGACATGAGCGGTCGGCGCCCGACCGTCGGTCTTGCCCACCGCCCACCTTCCCGACCGGTTGCGGTCGCGCTGTCACCCCGAATGCGTGGAAGTGGTCTGTCGAAGCACGGAGGAGTTCGGCCCCATGGCAGCCTCGACTTGGGAAACGTTAGCCGTGCAGCCGTGGCGTCGCCTGCATCAGGCCGAGCAGTGACATATTCTCCTGGCCTCGTGCCGGCTCGATTCTGTCGGATTGGTCTACTTCGGCGGGCCGGCGTGCGGGGCGCCCGGATCCATGGTCAAACGGACCTCGCCGTTCCCCTGAGAGTCTTCGAAAACGAGTATGACGTCGTTCCCGATCCCTTCAATAAACCGATAGGTCCACGAGATCGACCTGGCGCCAGTCTGCGTCACCGCGTCCGGCGGACCGTACATGATGTATATGCGGCCGAGGTCTGTCTTCCAACCGGGAAGGCCGGCAGGATCGGTGAAATGCAGGTTGGTATAAGCGATGCGGCGATAGTGCTCTTCTTTGAACTCGTTCCGCGCCGTTCCAGGCGTTGGGTCGCGCCGCTGCCAGAACTGTTCGATAAACGTCTCGCGCTCGCCGTCGGTTTTGAGGTTCTTGAAAGCGGAGCGCTCCTCATTGGTAACGATGTAGGCTACGTCCTCGTTGAGCCATCTCCGATAGGGAGCGGGGATCGCCGGCACCTCGTGTTGCGGGTCCGCGGCCGCGATCCGAGGCTTCGCCGCCGCGAACGCCCCGCCTGCCACTGCCGCCGCCTGCGGACGCCGCGCCAGCAGGGCGTCCTTTTCGGAAGGATCCATGGTCATGTGGAACTCGCCCGACCCGGTGGAATCCACGAATTCGACGATGACGTTAGCGCCGATGCCTTCAATATACCGGTAGCGCCACTGCTGAAAGGGGTAAGTGGAGGTTACGCCGCCGCCCTCATCGGGAGGCCGTTGATAGTTGCCGCCCAACGAGTGATCGTCGATTTCGTCCGGGGGACCATAGGTGATATAAATGCGGCCGCGATCCGTCTTCCATCCGGGGATGGCCGAGGCGAAGTGCCCGTTGGCGTAAGCGATGCGGCGATAGTGCTCCTCTTTGAATTCGTTCTCTACGGTATCGGGAGTAGGGTCGCGCAGTTTCCAGAACTGTTCGATAAAGTTCTCCCGTTCCACGTCGGTTTCGAGTTGCCCGAACGCAGCGCGTTCGCTGTCGGTGATGATGTAGGCCACGTCTTCGGTAAGCCATTTCCGGTACGGAGCGGCCATCGCCGGCTGGTTGTCTTGCGCATTCGCCGCGGCGGACTGAGAAGGGGCCGCGTCGAGAGCCACGCCCGCGGCCGGCATCGCGATCCGCGGGCGGCGCACCATTGGCAACTTCGCCGGTACCGCGGCCAGACCCGCGGCGAAAATCGCCAGCAGCAGCCCGGCGGACGCTGCCGGAGCTACCGAGCTCTGCGCGCGCCTTGGTTCCATGGTCAAACGGCGGATTCGCTTCATGAGATTCCCTCCAGTGGCCGCCAGGGCAGCCTGCGGCGCCACGGCGCGACGCTGTTCTAAAGCAGCCAGGGTCGCGGCGTAGGAGCGCGCGTCACCCATTATTTCCACTACCGTGTCGTCGCAGCAGTTTTCCCGCTCGGCGCGCACCACATGGGATGCCCACCACACCGCCGGATGATAAAACAGCAGCCCCTCCACCACACTTTGCAGCAGATTCACCAGGTAGTCGCGGCGGCCGGCGTGCGCCAACTCGTGCAGCAGGATGCACTCCACTTGCCCGGCGGAAAGTCCGGTCAGACAGCCCAGCGGCAGCAGGACCACGGGCCGAAGGTAACCGATCAGTACCGGCGTATCGGCGAAGCAGGATTCCAGCAGCACCACCGGCCGCGCGAGGCGCAGCCGCGCAGCCAGTTCGTTCAGCCGCACCTGCCACTCGGGTACCGGCGCACACACGCCGCGATGCCGCAAACGCTCGACGGCGGCCCATCCGGCCACTCCACGCACATAGAAAAACAACACTCCCACAATCCAGAACGGCGCCAGCCAGGGCAGGCGATCCAGGATGTCCGCCAGCGTGAATCCGGGAGCCGGAGCGGGCGGCAGGACCATCGCAGACGTCGCTGGCGGTCCGGTCAGGGGCGTCCAACTGATTGGTGCGGCTGGCGCCGGTTGTAGCCACCACATCACGGCCAGAGTCGCGGCGAAAATCAGCGGCATCGCCGCGAGAATGGTGCACGCCAGCGCGTATCGCCGGCGCGCCGGCGCGGGACGGAGCAGCCAGAGCCCGGCCATCAGCATGGCGGCCAGTGCGGCGCCTTCCCATACAAAATGTACCAGCGTCCAACCGAGCGCTTGCGCGAACGGCGTATGAATCCAGGCGGCGAGGTGGCTCATGGCGTCCCCTTTTCGTACTCTTCGAGGAATTCGCGCAACTCCGAGAGTTCTTTGCGCGATGCGCGTTGCGACGACAGGGCTCCCAGCATCAGGCTCTTGGCGGAGCCTCCGAAGGCGCGCTGCAGCAGGTCGCCGGCCAGTTGTTGTTGGGTCCATTCGCGCGGACGGCTGGCGGAGTAGATATGGGCGCGCTGCTTTTCGTCGCGCTCCACCAAGCCTTTTTCCGCCATGATCTGGAGCGTCTTCAGGACGGTGGTATATTGCGCCGGCTTGCGTCTGGTGATGGTCGCGTGAACATCGCGCACGGTGCTGGGGCCGAGGCTCCAGAGCACCGTGAGGATTTCCAGTTCCGCATCGGTGGGCCGCGGCAATTCGTGGGGTTTGACTGACATCTACGAAGACTGTACTACGATAACCTTCGTTGTGTCAAGAAAAAGAAAAAAGCTTATCAGCCGCAGATGAACGCAGATAAGACAGAGTCTTTCTTATCTGCGTTTATCTGCGTTCATCCACGGCTCAAAAGTCTTTTCATCGCTAGTCGATCAAATCGCGACGCTTGATGGTGGGACGGCCGTCGGAATCGGCGGCAGGATCGTCAGCCTTGCCGTCGCCGGGTTTTACGCGCAATACCGGGCGTCCGTCTTCGTCGTCCGTATTGCGGCGGCCCTCCTGCGCGATCAAGCGCTCGCGCACCTCGCGGTATTCCGAAGTGGTCACCACGTACTCCGGCTTCGCGGGGAGAATCCGCTGGATCTCCCGCTCCGCCTTGTTGATCCGGTCGGAATCTACCGGGTGCGTGGCGAGCACCTTGGCGACCGCGCTCGGTTTGGTCCTCTGCAGCGACTCCAACTTTTCGAGAATGCTGACGGCGCCCGTGGGATCGTAGCCCGCGGCGTACATGTATTGCACGCCCAGATAGTCGGCCTCCGATTCGTCGTGGCGGCTGAAACTCAGAAAAGTCATCGGAATAGCCGCTCTGGTGGCCTGACGCGCAGCCAAGCCCCCTAATCCACCGAGGAAGATTCCCGGAATGGAGCCGGCGATGCCTGCGACTTGCGCTTTGGAAGCCCGGCACGTCATGTGGCGAGCCGCCACATGAGCGATCTCGTGAGCCAGAGCGCCGGCGAATTCGTCCTCGTCGCTGGCCACTTTGATCAGCCCGGTATATACGAAAACGAACCCACCCGGGAGCGCGAAGGCATTCATTTCTTCGCCATCAATCACCCGGAACGTGAACGGCACCTTGGCGTCCGAGTTCCGGGCGAGATTCTGGCCGATACGGTTAATGTACTCGGAGAGAATCGGGTCGTCGTCGATCTTGGACTCGCGAGCCACTTCGTCGGCTAACTGCTTGCCCCACGCCATTTCCTTATCCAGGGAATAGAAGTTGAGGCACTTGCCGACGTCGCGGTCGCCGATCTGGCTGGGGTCGTCCTTCTTGGCCTTCTGATCGGCGGCATACGCGCCGACGGCCAAGGTGATCGGCAGCGCGATCGACAAGATGACAGTAGACAGCAGTCTCATGGTGGCTCCCGAGTCCCTTATAAAGTATTGTAAAGGGAATGAGCCTTGCCGTAAACGTAAATTTCGCCGCCGGAACAGCTATTTGGGATCAATACGCCCCTCAATTCCCGATCCGCGAGCGCCTGATCTACCTGAACCACGCGGCCGTGGCGCCGTTGTGCAAACCGGCCGCCGATGCCATGAAGCACCTGGCCGACGATTGCATGCAGTTCGGCAGCCGGCACTATAAAGACTGGCTCGATACCTACGAGGGGCTGCGTGTGGCAGCCGCCCGGCTGGTGGGCGCCGACCGTTCGGAGATCGCACTGGTCAAGAATACCTCCGAGGGCATTGCCACAGTTGCCATGGGCCTCGATTGGAAGCCCGGCGACCGTATGGTGGGTTTCCGGGAAGAGTTTCCAGCCAACTATTATCCCTGGAAGCGGTTGGAAAAAAAAGGCGTTACCGTTACATGGCTGTCCGTCACCGACCCCCTGGAGAAGATCGAGAGCGCGGTTCGCGACGCCAAACTGCTGGCCATCAGCTTCGTCCAGTTTCTCAGCGGGTACCGCGCCCCTATTCAAGCAATTGGTGAGATTTGTAGCAGTAATCACTGCATTTATTTGGTAGATGCGATCCAGGGTCTGGGCGCGTTTCCGCTCGATGTGAGGGCTTGCCACATCGACGCCCTGGCGGCCGATGGCCACAAGTGGCTGCTGGGGCCGGAAGGATGTGGCATCTTATACGTAAATCAGGCACTTCAGGACCGCGTGGAGCCGGTGGAATTCGGCTGGACGAACGTGGCTGGGTATAACGACTACGCCTCGCGGGACATGGCCCTCCGTCCAGATGCAGGCCGATATGAGTGCGGTACGCTAAATACCATTGGATGCTTTGGTTTAAAGGCATCAATTGAACTATTGCTCGAAGTGGGGATCGGAAAAATCGCCCCGCTTGTCCAAAATCTCGGCGACCGGATTGCTGAGGGCGTGCGCGACAAAGGTTACGGGCTAATGGGCAGCCGGTCCCCGGAGACTGGCGCGGGAATTGTCAGTTTCCGCAAGCCGGGAATCGAGGCGGCCGAGATCGTCGGGAAGTTGAGCGCCGCTGGAATTAGCGTCGCTGCCAGGGCCGGGTGGGTACGTACGTCCCCACATTTTTACATTCCGCCTTCCGATATCGATCGGTTGATCGCCGAATTGCCGTAAGGCTTGCAAGTGGTAGCGCACTTTCTTGCCGGCGCAGACGGCCGTGACTTACAGCGTCGAGCCTCTTCCCGACCCTCTTAGGCCGACGCTACGCCGCAGCCGAGCGCCCGCTGATAGACGCGGATGGTCTTGTCCAGGCGTTTGGTCTGCACCACGGAACGCGCCGCCCTTCAATGTACCCCCTAGCGCCGCCTCCGTCTCTCTCACGTTACCCTACGGCCAGTCCTGCGCACCGTGGAAGTTCCGCGAGATTTCAACGGCGTGTTCCTTGACCTGATAGACGACGATGTAAGGCAGGTGCGAACAGACCAACTCCCGGCGTCCGTTCAAGCGGCTGCTGGCTCGCCCAAGGTGGGGGAAGTCCTTCAGGCGGGTGCATCCGTCATAGACGATCTGCGCGACACGGCGGGCGACTTCCGGGTTGTCGCGCTCGATTCGTTCGCAAATCCGCTCCAAATCTTCCGCCGCGGGCAGCGACCAGCGGACTTCCATCAGGGTTGCAGAAAGCGCTGCAGCCGCTGGCCGACTTGCTCATGAGTGAGATATTCGCCCCGCTCGAAGGATTCTTCGCCGTGCCTTACGGCCTCGACGAAGCGGGCTTCTTCCTCGAAGTAGCGCGTGAGAACGTCCTGCACCAGTTCGTCGGGGTTACGGCCCTGCTTTGCGGCGGAGTGTGTTATTTTCGTTTCAAGTTCATGCCCGAAGTTCACTTCCATCGCTCAGACTCCTTCTCCAATCTTACGCCAAAACATACCGGCAAGAACCATCAGCCCGGAAACCGGAAAGGGCTCGGTGAAAGACGAATGGTCAGAACGGAATCATAGATTGGCCGGTATATAAGTGTCCCTCGCTTGCCCCCTTGCCCTTCCGGCCATAGAATAGTCGGATGCTTCGACGCGCCCTGGTTCCGCTGGTACTGCTTGCCTGGTCCGCAACAGCCGCCGTACCGACCCCCAAGAGCTATTTCGGCCACGAGATCGGCGAAGACCGCACCGTGCTCGACTGGGACAAAGTGGTCGGCTACTTCCAGGCGCTCCGGAAATCCAGCGATCGCATCCGCGTCGAGGAGCTCGGCAAGAGCACCGAAGGCCGGCCGTTCATCGCCGCCACCATCGCCGACGCCGAAACCCTCAAGCATCTCGACCGCTATATCGCCATTCAGCAGAAGCTCTCCGACCCGCGTATTACCCCGCAAGCGGAAGCCGAGAAGCTGTTCCTCGAAGGCAAGGCCGTGGTGCTGGTCACCTGCTCCATACACGCCACCGAAATCGCGTCCACCCACACGGCCGTCGAGTTCGCGTACCATATCCTCACCGACAACACCACGCACAATCGCGCCATCCTCAAGGACACCATCGTCCTGCTGGTGCCTTCGCTCAATCCCGATGGCGTGGACATTGTGACGCGCTGGTACCGCAAGACTCTGGGAACGCCGTTCGAGGGCACGTCGCCGCCCGAGTTGTACCACCACTACGTGGGCCACGATAATAATCGCGACTGGTACATCTTCTCGCAGGTGGAAACGCGCCTCGCGATTTCCAAGCTGCACAACGTCTGGCATCCCGAAATCGTCTACGACGTGCATCAGCAGGGCCCGAACGCCTCGCGCCTGTTCGTGCCGCCGTGGCTCGACCCCACGGAGCCGAATATCGACCCCATCCTGATGCAGGAGATGAATATGTACGGGACCGCGATTGCCTCGGACTTGACCGCGGCCGGGAAGACCGGCATCGCGATCCATGGGGTCTACGATTTCTGGACGCCGTCGCGCCACTACCAGGCGTTTCATGGCGGCCTGCGCATCCTGACCGAATCGGCCAGCGCGCGCATCGCATCGCCCATCACGCTCGCCCCGGACCAGATTTCCGACACCGCCCTGGGCTACAATCCGCGCGAGCGGTCCTGGAATTATCTGGAGCCGTGGACCGGCGGCACCTGGCGGCTGAAGGACATCGTCGACTATCAGATGATTGCCTGGGACTCGCTGCTCTATAACGCCGCCCTGCATCGCGAGGAACTGCTGCGCAATTTCTACCGCGTGGAGCAGCGCCAGGTGGACCGCGCCAAACCGTGGGGCTTCGTGATCTCCGCCAACCAGCGCGACCCCGGGGCCACTCGCAAGCTGATCGAGACCTTGCGGTTCGGGATGGTGGAGGTGAATCGCGGGACCGATGGCAGCGCCGTCATTCCCATGCACCAGCCCTATGGCGGATGGGCCAAGACGCTGCTCGAAGTGCAGCACTATCCCGAAGACCGTCTGTACCCCGGGGGTCCGCCCAAACAGCCGTACGACGTCACCGCCAACACGCTGCCCATGCTGATGGGCGTGGAAGTCCGCGCCGTGGACCAGCCGGTGCCCTTTTCCGGCGAATGGAAGGCGGCCGACCCCGTAACGGGCCCCAGCTTGCCGGCCGCCGACACGGACACATGGTTCACCGTGAACGCTGAGTGGAAAGCCGGCCGATCTGTATGGCGCGACCCCGCCACCGGCGATTTCTCGCTGACGGCTCGCAACGGCTGGACCGAGCGGAAGCAGCCGCGGATCGGCCTCTACCAACCGTGGCAACCCAACATGGACGAAGGCTGGACGCGCTGGCTGCTGGAAAATTTCGGCTTCGCCTACACCGGTCTGCGCAACGCGGACATCCAGCGCGGCGGCCTGCGGCAGAAGTTCGACGCGATCGTTTTCGCCGACCAGACGGCCAACAGTATGGAGAATGGCTTCGCCCGCAACGCCATGCCGGAGGAATACATCGGCGGCCTGGGCACGCAGGGCGCAACGGCGCTCCAGGAGTTCGCCAATGCCGGCGGCAACCTGGTGTTCCTGAATGGCGCCTCGGAATACGCCATCGCGCATCTGGGAGTGCCGGCTCGCGCGGTAACGCCGGTGCACGAACAGGCCGACCTCTTTTATTCCCCCGGTTCCCTGCTCAACATGCGCGTGGACACGCACAGTCCGCTGTCCTACGGGGTTCCCGCGGAGATCGCCGCCTGGAGCGAGCATAGCCCGGCGTGGGACACGCAATTGCCGGTGGTGGCGCGCTATCCGGACAGCGGCGTGTTGGCATCGGGTTGGCTGGTGGGCGAGAAAGTGATCGCCGGCCGCGCCGCCCTGGTGGACGCACCCCTCGGCGCCGGCCATGCGGTGCTATTCGGCATGCGTCCGCAGTATCGCGCGCAGAGTTACCTCACCTTCAAGATGTTTTTCAACGCCCTGGTACGGTAGCGGTAAGAAGCGGAAAAACTAACGCGCATTTCTCACGCTCCGCCGTCCGAAGCCGCCGGCAATTGGTGCCGCGCCACGTCATCTCTTCGCCTACGCCGTCACTCTCAGCTTGTCCAAAAAGTGAAACAGCGCCGCGCCCACCAGGGCGTTCAGCACGCCTAAGCCGAGCCAGCCCGGCAGGTCGAACGGCGACAGTTGGCTGAGTAACGCGCGCTCCATCACCCAATAGAAAGCCTGGTGAAAGACGTAGAAGAAAAATGCCAGAAGAAAACGCATCAGCACGTTGTCGACGTCCAGCTTCATGCCGATCGACGCCGCGAAATAGCCCACCAGCGTCTTCGTGATGCCGAACATCCCCAGCGGATTCTTGGACCATGAATCCTGCGCCAGCCCCACCGCCGCACCCACCAGCAGGCCGCTCACCGGGTTGCGCCGCATCAGCCCGAGATACACCACCACCAGCAGCGGCATTTCCAGGAAACTCAGGAAGCGGAAAAACAAGGGCACGTAGATCTGGAACAGAAGCGCCAGTAACGGCACCAGAATGGTGACCCATACGTTGAATCGGGAAACCTGGCCTTCGCGCTGGCTGCTCAGCAGCATCCGGCCGCCGGAGTATGTCATGGCCGGGGCAATCCGCCCGGGCCGCCAGCCGCCTGATTGGCGCGCCGCACCTCATCCGGGGGCGGCTTCAATTCCACGGGCCCGGTTCCTTTGGTTTCCACCGGAGCTCCGGTTCCCTTTTTCGGCGCCGGTATGGGCACCGCCGCCGGCGCCGCAGTTCCGCGCCCCGGAACCGCGGTTCTGGGGTCAACCGGAAGTTTGGTGAAATCGGGCGGCCTGTCGGTGCGCTCCATTCCGGTCGCGCCGCCGCCGAGCACAATCCCCGCTCCGTCGGCGGCATTCCGATACAACGCGCGCGCCTTGTCGGCTTCCGTCCCGGGAGCCGCGTGCGCCGGGGCCGGCGCCGCCGATCCGTCCGCGGCGCCGGTCACGCCGGAATTCACGCTCCCCGGCGGAGGCGCGAGAGGTGGCGGCGCAGGCGCGAGGTACACCGGCTGGTTGGCCGGTGGCGTATCGGGAATCTCCTGATGGACGCCTTCCACCACGATCAGCACATCCTCCAGCCCGCGGCTCATGCCGCTAGGGTCCAGCGTGATCTCCTTATAGGGTTGCGCCGGGCGCACCGATTTCACCACGCCCACGGGCAGCCCGCGCGGAAAGATGCGATCGTCGCCGGACGTGTAGAACCAGTCGCCGGGCTCCACCTTGTCCTCAAACGCCACGAAATCCACTTTGCACAAGGGCGTCCCCGTGCCTTTGAGCGTGCCGTGGGCATGAGTCTTTCCGGAGACCACTCCCGCGGCGAACATGGGATCGGTAATCAGCAGCACTTCCGACGACGTGAGATAGACCGCCGTCACTTTTCCCACAATTCCGTCCGGTATGACGACGGCCATTTCGCGCATCACGCCCGACGCCGAGCCGCGGTCCACGTAAACCACCTTGCGGCTGGAGCCGATTCCCATGGAAAAGACGCTCGCGGCCAGGGTCTTCGAAGGGGTGTGCTGTTGGAAGAGCTGTAGCGCCTTGGCGCGGTCCGCCGTATTCAGCTCGTTGGTGAGGAAAATATTGTCCAGCTTCAGGCGATCCACTTCGGCTTGCAGGCGCCGGTTCTGGGCGTCCGCGTCATGCAGGGTGATGTAGTTGTGGACGAACGAGATGCTGCTGCCGCGCATGCCTTCCACCAGCCGCGCCAGGGGCGAGACCGCGGTCACCGTCCACACGCGGATGAAGCGCACGTCCTGGTCGTTCTTCACCTGCACGGCCAGCAGCACCAGTTGCGCGAAGATCACCAGCAGCAGAACGGTGATGTTCCGGTAGCGGTTGAGAAAGGACTCCATGACTCCGGGCCCGCCCCTGCCCCTAGTCTATCGAAATCTTGCGCAGGAGCCGGAAATCGCTGAGCATGCGTCCGGTCCCGAGCACCACGGAAGCCAGCGGATCGTCGGCAATCGAAACCGGCAGCCCGGTCTCCTCGCGGATGCGCTTGTCGAGATTCTTTAACAAGGCTCCTCCGCCGGTCAACACGATGCCGCGGTCGCTGATATCCGCGCTCAATTCCGGCGGCGTGCGTTCCAGCGCTACGCGGATGGCGTTCACGATGGTGGCCACGCACTCCCCGAGAGCTTCGCGAATCTCGCTGTCGTCGATGGTGATGGTGCGCGGCACGCCCTCGATCAGGTTGCGCCCTTTGATTTCGAAGTGGAGCGGCTTATCCAGCGGGTAGGCCGAACCGATCTCCATCTTGATGGTTTCCGCCGTGCGCTCGCCGATCAGCAGGTTGTATTTGCGCTTGAGATACTGCGTGACGGCGTCGTCCATCTCATTGCCGGCCACGCGCACCGAGCGCGAGTAGACAATGCCCGAAAGCGAAATCACCGCGACGTCGGTAGTGCCGCCGCCGATATCCACCACCATGTTGCCGGAGGGCTCGGTGATGGGCAACCCGGCGCCGATGGCCGCGACCATAGCTTGTTCCACCAGGTGGACTTCGCTGGCCTTGGCGCGGTACGCCGAATCCATGACGGCCCGTTTTTCCACCTGCGTGATTTCGCTGGGCACGCCGATTACGATGCGCGGATGGACCAGCATTTTGCGGCCGTGCGCTTTCTGAATAAAGTAATTCAGCATGCGCTCGGTCACTTTGAAATCGGCGATTACGCCGTCCTTCATGGGCTTGATGGCGACGATGTTGCCGGGCGTGCGGCCCAGCATTTCCTTCGCCTCTTTGCCGACGGCTTCTACCTCACCGGTATTTTTGTTGATGGCGACGATCGAGGGCTCGTTGACTACGATCCCTTTGCCTTTGGCGTAGACAAGCGTGTTGGCCGTGCCTAAATCGATGGCAAGGTCGGACGAAAATAAACTGAAAAGAGAACGTAAATTCATTTATATGATGGTGATCCGAACAAGGAAGGACGAGCTTACGGACGGCCGAAGCACAGTCCTTCTGAATGGTAGCACATCCGGAATGGGACACTTTCGCTGCGGAAACCTCACATCGCGGGCTTTCGGGGTGCAAGGATCTCGACCCTCGGGAAATAGCTTCGATAACGGGCCGCATCGCGGGTGAGCAAAGCCAGGCGCCGGATGGCGGCGTGGGCACCGATGTAGAAATCCGGCAGAGGCGATCGCCGCGCGCCCCCAAGGCGGCGGTATCGAAGGAAACACTTTCCGGCAAGGAAACCGGCTTCCCACGGCAGCGGTTCCCGCTGATACAAGGCGGCGGGAAGCGCGGCGTTAAGCGCCTCAATGGCCGAATAGGTGGTGGATACTTCGGCGTAAATGATGGGATTGATGAGCAGGGTAGCGTACACCGCCGCCTCCGCCAGCGCGCTGGCCGACCAGGCCGACCAAACCGGGTCGTTGCTGATGACGTCGAGCAGGACGTTGCTGTCTACCAGCACTCCGCGGCAGGCGTTCAGGCGAGCGGGCAAGTTCCCGAGAACCCGGGTCATGCGCGGCGCTTCCGGGTGCGGGGTTTCCCGCGCGTCAGCGCAAGAATCTCGTCGGTGCTCATGCGGATATCCGCGGATCCGCGGAGGAGTTCCACCGCAAGACGGCCCCGGGCGCTTCCGCCGGGCAGACGCCGGGCCTTACGGATACGGGCATGGTCGCCAGCTAGTTCGAATTCGACTTGCGTATTCGGTAAGAGGCCCAGCCGGTTGCGAATCTCCCGCGGGATGGTCACTTGCCCCTTGCTCGTGACTTGCATGGTAATACTCCTACCAGTAAGAATAAGCCTTTGGCGGCCCGGCGGCAAGTAAGCGTATCAAGACAAGGGATGGAAGGCCAAAGCGGGATGGTGATAGACTCCATGTATGAGCCGAATTGAGGAGATCGAGGCGGCGATAGACGGTCTGCCCCCGGAAGAATATCGGCGCATCGTCCAGTGGTTTCGTGTTCGCGAACAAGCGCGATGGGACGAGCAGATGGTTGCCGACTCCTCCGCGGGCAAGCTCAATTTCCTTTTTGACGAAGCTGACAGCGAATCCGCCGAGGGCCTTCTTCGCGAGCGGCCGTCTCCAGAGTGAAATCCGTCGCCACGCGACGATTACGGGAACTCTGCCAGGCGTTGACATCTGAAGTTCAAGATCTCGCCACCAGAATTATCATTTATGGAAACGGAACCCTTCTCATCCCTCGCTCCGTTTCCGGCGTTTGCAGGGCAGCGAAGATCGCTTCAGCGTCCGGGTCGGAGACCACTACCGAGCCCTCGGCAGGCTAGCGGGCGAAAAGATGATCTGGGTCTGGATCGGCACCCACTCCGATTATGACCGGCTGGCCGGCTCTTGAATATGGAGGACATGCCTCGCCCTCGGAAGTCTCGGCACCGGGAAGGGCCAGACGACGGTTTGGGCGTTTTGGTCAACTTGCCCGGCACATCGCCGTCGCCAAGCCGACTCGTGGAGTAATCCGGCTTGGGTTCGGCTAAGGTTCAACCACGGCCAGCCCTGCGATTGCCAGGAAATCACTGTCGCGGCTAACAAGAGTTGCGTCGATAGCGACGGCGGTTGCGGCGATCCAGAGGTCGTTCTCATCCAGCGGGAGGCCGCGGCGCTGTTGAGAGAACTTCACAATCGCGTACCGATCACCAGCGGCGGAGGGGATTGGCTCACACGGTAATATGGCGAACAGCTTCCCAGCTTTCCCTTCGAGTTCGGTCCGGCGCCGCCCCGGAGCCAGCCTCTCCAAGCCGAACAGGATCTCGCCTCGGGTGATGGTACAGATGACCACGTGATCATCCGCTCCAATCGATGAGAGCCAGGATGCCATCCGCGCGTCCTCTCGCATCAGAGCGCTGATCGCATTGGTATCGAGAAGATAGATCACGATGGATCAGTCGAAAACAGATCGCGCGTCCGGACAGGAAGCCGGCCGGCCGCTATGGCAGCATCGAGCTCGTCAACATCCGCGGAACTCGGGTGCGGCGGTTCCCTCATCACCCGTAGTATCGCCGCCGGAGATCCATCGCGAGGTTCGGCGATGACTTCGACGAGCGAACTCAACTGCTCCAGGGCCAGTTGTTGGACGCTTTTGCGCTGCGCCGCCGCAATCCTCTCGAGGCTCCGCACAAGGTTGTCCGGCATTTCAATGGTCAGGTTCGTCATCCGCGGATGCTCCCGCTCCCATTGTGACGCACGCCGAGAGAAGAAGCCAAGCCAGCTTGTGGAGAGTAACCTCCGTTGGATGATAAATCAGCCTCGCCGAATGCCAACGATCAGCATGTTTTATGGGATCTTGATCCGGATGTTTTTTCAACGATCATGCCCCGCCGCGCTTTCACGCCAGATACGGTGAGTTCGAGGCTACGATTGATATCGCCACGTCGGCGGTCCTCCAGGGCCAACTGCCGCGTCGGGCTTTTGAACCTGGTCCAGGAATGGGCGATGATACATAGAGAGGAATTGCAGGAAGACTTGCGGCTCTGCCGCGACAACGCGCAACCGAACAAGGTTGAGCCGCGGCAGTAACTGGAGCGCTGAATGTATTGGGATGTAGTGGAAGTGAAGCCGGAGCCGCACTACTACCTTTCTGTCCGCTTTAAGGACGGACTGGCTGGGCGCGTGCATCTGCGGGAAGAAGACCTCACCGGTGTACTCGCACCGCTGCGTGACGTGCAGTTTTTCGAACAGGTTTTCATCGATTGCGGCGCCGTAGCGTGGCCGGGAGAGATCGATCTGGCCCCCGATGCAATGTACGCGCAAATCGTTGGAGAACGCCCGGATTTGCGGCAGACCAGCTAAGGCTAGGAGTCTCCGCACACAAACGCGTCAGGGTCCGACAATCCACTTGGCCGTGTAGTCATCTCCCAGTTGAAGCCCCGTTGTTCGATGCCCTAGGTTGGGGCGTTGCAGGAAGCGTCCGACGCGCTCCGTGTATCTCGCACTGGCGAAAAATTTCCCTTGCCGGAATCTCGACCACGCTCACGCCGGTGTCGTCGGCGCCAAGGAAAACGTTCCACGGTAACGGCGCGAAAGCGCTGAGCACCCTCCCCGAATTGTCGGGCTTGTGCCGCGTCCTTACTTCACACCGACGTCTCCCCTTCGTCCGCCGTGAAGTAAGCACAATCCGGATGGTGAAATACCAGCGCGCTCACGCTGGCCTCCGGGTCCATCATCATGCCCTCAGTAAGTTGCACGCCGATATCTTCCGGACGCAGTAACTGAAACAGCCCCTGCTGATCGTCCAGGTTAGGGCACGCCGGATACCCGAAGCTATACCGCTTCCCCCGATACTTCGACGTGAAGCGATCATGCATCGTGGCGGTCGGCGGATCGGGGAAGCCCCAATCCTCGCGGATGCGGCGATGCAGCCATTCCGCCGTGCCCTCGGCCGTCTCGATGGCCAACGCCTGAATTGCATGCGCCTTGAAGAACTCGCCGGCCTTCTTCCATTCTTCCGACCGTTCGCGCACGCATGCCCCGGAGCTCACGACGAACAGCGCCAGATGATCTCGACGGCCCTCCTCGGCATTTAGAATGTAGTCGCTGAGGCAAAGACCGTCGTCGCGTCGCTGCCGGCCGAAGCGGAACGTGTGGATGGGCGAAGCGCCGGCGGGCGCGAACAGGTGGACCAGGTTGCCGTCGCGCTCAGCCTCGAAAAACTGCCACACCGCCTTCACCTTCATAAAGCGGTGGGCTTCCTGTTTCACTTCTTCCATGTTATGGAACAGTTCCAAAGCCTTCGGTTCGTGCTCCGCCAGGGCTTTGTCGAAGTTACCCTTGTAGCCAAGGTGCCGCCCGAAGAGCATATAAGGATTGATATAGCTCCACAGCTCCGCCAATTGCGGTACCTCGCGGACTTTGCGCTCGAGATACGGCGCCGCGGGGATCGCGATTTCCGAGCGCACTTTGGAACTGCGCCGCGTAGCGATCGGGAGGGGCGCTACCTCCGCGGCGCGCACCTCCACGACGACCTCGACACCCCGATGGCTGGCCAGCGTGGCCTCGCGTTCCGCAGGGTCCATCAGGCGATTCATCAGGCTCAGTCCGGTCATGGCGTCTTTGGCGTAACACACCGCCTCGCCATACGCCGGCGCAATCTTGCCGCGCGTGAATTTCTCGGAGAGCGCCGCGCCGCCTACTAGAATCGGTACCGTGATGCCGGCGGTCTTAAGGTCGGTGGCCGTAATCACCATCTGCTGCGTGCTTTTTACCAGCAGGCCGGAGAGCCCGATGGCGTCGGGCTTGTGTTCCGCATAGGCGCGGATCAGGACATCGGGCGGCACCTTGATTCCCAAATTGACTACGTTGTAGCCGTTGTTGGAGAGAATAATCTCCACCAGGTTCTTGCCGATGTCGTGGACGTCGCCCTTGACGGTGGCCAGCACGATCTTGCCGCGCGCCGCCGTCTCCGACTTCTCCATGAACTGCTCCAGGTGGTTGACCGCGGCCTTCATGGCCTCCGCCGATTGCAGCACCTCGGCCACAATCAGCTCGTTGTTATTAAACAGGCGGCCCACTTCGGACATACCCGCCATCAGCGGCCCGTTGATGATCTCGAGCGGCCCGGAGCCCCCGGCGCGCTTGCGCTCCAGGTCGGGAATAAGTCCGTCCTTGGTGCCTTCGATGATGTAGTTGGCCAGGCGCTGATCGAGCGGCAAATCGGCGGACTGCTCTTTGGTGCGCTTCACCGACTTGCGGAAATGGTCGGTGATGGCCGCGATGTGCCATTGATTGATGGCGGTCTTCTGCTCCGCGGTCTGTTGGCGCCAGTCCTCTGGCGCGATGCGCAGAGACTCGTCGGCGGCATCTGACGGCGGCGAATTAAAAAGCAGGCTTTCGGCCAGCCGCCGTTCCTCCGTCGGAATCGACGCGAACCGCTCCAGCTTCTCGGCATTCACAATCGCCAGGTCGAGCCCCGCCTTGGTGCAGTAATACAGGAAGACCGAGTTCACCACTTCGCGCGCCGCCGCCGGCAGTCCGAAAGAGATATTCGAAATCCCCAGCACCGTCTTGACGAAGGGCACATGCTCCTTCACCAGCCGGATGCCCTCGATAGTCTCCACCGCCGCGCCGATATAATTGACGTCGCCGGTGGCGCACGGAAACACCAGCGGGTCGATGATGATGTCTTCGGGCGGTATGCCGTACTTTTCGGTGAGCAATTGGTGGGAGCGTTGCGCCACCGCCAGTTTGCGCTCGCGCGTGAAGGCCTGCGCCTGCAACTTATCTTCGTCGATGGAACCCACCACCAGCGCCGCGCCATACCGCCGGGCGATGGGGCACACGCGCTCGAATTTCTCTTCGCCGTCCTCCAGGTTCACCGAGTTGATGATGCTCTTGCCCTGGCAATAAGTCAGCGCCAGTTCCACCGCCGCGGGGTCGGTGGTATCGATCATGACGGGCGCCTTGATTTTGCGAATCAGCTTTTCGTAGAACGGCGGAATGTCGGCCATCTCGTCGCGGTCGGTGCTCTGCAGGCAAACGTCCACGATGTGCGCGCCGTTCTTCACCTGCCAGCGCGCGATCTCGGTAGCTTCCTCCCACTTCTCCGCCGCCACCATATTCTTGAACAGCCGCGAGCCGATCACGTTGGTGCGCTCCCCGACTATCAGCGGGCGATTGCTCTCTTCGGCCTCCACCAGGTCGATGCCCGAATAGTAGGCGCGATGCGAGCGGCCGGGAATGGGCCGAGGCCGCTTGCCTTCCACCATTTGCGCGATGGCGCGGATGTGCGCGTCGGTGGTGCCGCAGCAGCCGCCCACCATGTTGAGCCAGCGGTTGCCGATGAAACGCTCCAGGTGGCTCGCGACAGTGGTGGGCGTCTCGCGGTACTCGCCTTCCTCCGGCAGCCCGGCATTGGGGTAGCAGGAAACCCGCGTGGGCGCCATCTCGCTCATGGTGCGCAGATGGTCGGTCATGAACTCCGGCCCGGTGCCGCAGTTGAGCCCGATGGAGAGGAGGTCGGCGTGCAGCACGGAGGCGCAGAAGGCGTCGGCAGTCTGGCCCGCCAGCATGGTGCCGATGGTTTCGATGGTGCCGGAGACCATCGTCGGAATGGGCGTTCCCCGCTCCGCGCGCAGCCGTTCGATGGCCACCAGCGCCGCTTTTACGGCGCGCGTATCGTTGCACGTCTCGGCCGCCAGAATGTCCACGCCGCCGTCGAGCAGCCCTTTGGCGCGCTGGTAGTAGACCTCGACGAGTTCAGGGAACGTCACCCCGCCCACCACCGTAATGGACTTCGTAGTGGGCCCCATCGAGCCGATCACGAAGCGCGGCTTCTCCGCAGTCCAGAATTCATCGGCCGCCTGGCGCGCCAGTTTCGCCGCCGTCACGTTCAGTTCGCGGACGTCGTTTTCGAGGCCGTAATCGTGCAACGAAATGCTGTCGCAGTTGAAGGTGTTGGTCTCGATGGCGTCCGAGCCGGCCGCCAGGTACGCACGATGGATGTCGAGCACCACGTCGGGCCGCGTGCGATTGAGGCTTTCGTTGCAGCCTTCGAGAACCGGTCCGCCGAAATCGGCCGCGGTGAGGTTGCGTTGTTGCAGCATGGTGCCCATGGCCCCGTCGAGTACCAGGACACGTTGCTCCAGAATGTCGGTGAGCGCTTGCCGGCGCTCGTTGGGTGTTGTCATAACAGGCGTGCTCTTACGAGTCTAGCAAGGGGGCGCGGGATCCTATCGCACCGGCTCCCCGAACGGTAGTTGCAGGATCGGCGAAACCAGCACCATCACGGTACCGGCAACTTCATCGGAAGAGCAGCGGCCCGGCGTCTGCGCCCACTCCTTCACGGCGCCGTAGATCGCCCAGCTCGCCGTGGCTGCCACCAGCTCCACCGCGATGGCGTTCTTCGGCGGATGTTTCGTCAGCCCCTCCATCAAAATGCGCCGCACCACCGCAATGATCGCCGATTCCATGTGCGGCTCCAGTTGCCGCCCGCCGCCGGGCCCCTGCATCCGCGTCAAATATTCGCAAACCGCCAGCACCATCGCCTTCAACGCCGACCCGCACGTCCCGTCGAACTGAACCTCGCGCTCGGCTAGCAGTGCGTGAAAGCGGCAACCGACCATGGCTTCGAGAAGCGCGAACTTGTCCGCGTAATGGTCGTAAAAGGTGGCTCGATTGACGGTTGCGACCTCCGTCACGTCCTGCACCGAAATCTTCTCGAACTCCTTCGTTTCCAACAGCTTTTCGAGGGCCTGCTGTAGCAGTTGCCGGGTACGGCGGATGCGCGGATCGAGAGTTTCGCAGGTTTCCAGTGCCATGGCTTCCTTTTCTTAGATTACCAACACCCCTTTCCCGTTGCATAAACAACATTTGTCGTTTTATGTGAATCGACACTTGTTGCTTAAGCGTCGAACGTTGTAGAGGAGATCAAATCCAATGCCCACACTTCTTCGAATCGATTCCAGCCCGTTTCCCGGTGACGCCTCGTTCAGCCGGCAACTCACGTCGGAGTTCGTCCGCCAATGGCGGCAGACCCATCCCGACGGCCGCGTGATCGACCGCGATCTCGCCGATACCAACCTGGCGCCCGTCAATGCCGAGTGGATCGCCGCGGCCAACACGCCCGAAGCCAGCCTCACGCCGCGGCAGCAGGAGGCGCTCGCCAGCTCCGACGAACTCATCGGCGAACTCGAAGCCGCCGGCGAGTATGTCTTCGGCGTGTCCATGCATAACTTCTCCATTCCCTCGAGCCTCAAGCTCTGGATCGACCAGATCGCGCGCTTCGGCAAGACCTTTTCCTACGAAAACGGGGCTCCCACCGGCCTGCTGCGCAACAAGAAGGCCAGTTTCCTGGTCGCTTCGGGCGGTGTTTACGAACAGGGCACACCCATGGCCATGATGAACTTTGTCGAGCCCTACTTGCGGTCCGTGTTCGGTTTCCTCGGCGTTATCGACGTCACGTTTGTGAACGCCGGAGGCACTGCCCGCCTCCGGTACGGCGTCGACCGCGAGACCATTCTACAACCCGCTCTCGCCTCCATCCGCGCGCAATTTGCAGCGGTATAAGATTGCGGCGCGATGGGGAGCGCCGGTCCCTCCGCTCCTTACAGTCGCGTCTCGGCGAAGAAAGCCATCACCGCGGCTCGGTGCGGAACGGAAGCCCCTCACCGAGCCGCGACTGTAAGGAGCGGAGGGATGGGCCGCAAGCAGGATTGCCATCGGGTGAGCATGCCGGGGCGCTATTTGTTATAAAATAACGCCGTGACGATGCGCAGAAGATCCTTCCTGACGGCCGCGGCCGCCGTCCCGGCAGTGTTAGCCCAACAACAACGCGATTGGAACGGCCGCGAGCCCATCCGCTATACCGATCCCGACGTCATCGCGATCGACAAGCGATTTTCGAAATACGTGATCGGCAATGCCGCCATCGAGCGCCTCTGGAGCGGCGCCCGTTGGGCCGAAGGTCCCGCCTGGAGCGGCGCCGGGCGGTTCCTGTTGTGGAGCGACATCCCCAACAATCGCCAGATGCGCTGGCTGGAAGAAGATGGACATGCGAGCGTCTTCCGGTCGCCCTCCGAATACAGCAACGGCAATACCTTCGATTACGAGGGGCGCCAGGTTTCCTGCCAGCACGCCCAGCGACGCGTGGTGCGCTTCGAAGTGGACGGCACGGCCACCGTGATCGCCGACAAGTGGCAGGGCAAGCCGCTCAATTCACCGAATGACATTGTCGTCCATCCCGATGGCTCCATCTGGTTCACCGACCCCACTTACGGCATCCAGGGTAACTACGAAGGCTTCCAGGCTAAGTCGGAAATCAAGGACGCCGCCTATCGCGTGGAGCCCAAGACCGGCAAGATGGACAAAATAACCGACGAATTAGACAAGCCCAACGGCATCTGCTTCTCGCCCGACTATAAGAAGGTCTACATTTGCGACACCGGCGATCCCAAGGACATACAGGTTTGGGATCTGGCCGACGGCAAGGTACGCAACAAGCGCCAGTTCATCAACACCGCGATGCCCGGCAAGGGATCCGGACTGGCCGACGGAATTCGCGCCGACGTGGATGGCAATATCTGGGCTGGAATGGGCTGGGTGGGCGCCGGTTACGACGGCGTGCATGTCTTCGCGCCAACCGGCGAGCGCATCGGGCAAATCCTGCTGCCCGAAATCTGTGCCAACCTCTGCTTCGGCGGTACCAAACGGAACCGCCTCTTCATGGCGGCCAGCCAGTCGCTCTACTCACTGTACGTAGGCACGCGCGGCGCCCACATCACGTAGTCGGTCGGCTCGATACAGCAGCCCCTCACCGAGCCGCGACTGTCAAGGAGCGGAGTGCTCGAAGCTAGAATACGTTACCGTATTTGCGGACTGGTGTACTTACCTTAGGTGAGGCATGCTCTAGCATGCCCTGCAAGGCGTCGGCCCTCTATTCGCCGCCCCCGGCCGGCGGACCACCGCCAGCCGGCGCGCGGAACTCGTATTCCTTGGGCGGCTCCGCCCCCAACAGGTACCGGACGAAATAATCCCACCGCTTGCGCATCATGTAGTTGGCGTCGGGACCGTAACCGTGCGGGCGATTCGGAAACAGCACCAGGTCGAAATCCTTATTCGCTTTGACCAGTTCCGCCACCACCAGCAGCGTGTTGTACGGCGGCACGTTGTTATCCATGGTGCCGTGCGCCAGCATCAGATGGCCCTTCAGATTCTTGGCGAAATTCTGATTCGCCTGGCTGTCGTAATTGGTCTTGCCGTCGGGCGTTTTTTCCAGCAGCCCCTGCCACTTCTCGGCCCAATCGTCCTCGTATTCGCGATTATCGTGGTTGCCGGATTCCGAAACCCCCACCTTGAAGAAGTCGGGATAGTGGAACATCGCGCCCGCCGTGGCATAGCCGCCGCCGGAGTGGCCGTAGATGCCCACACGGTCGATATCGATCCACGGGTACCGTTTGGCCAGATCCTTCATGCCGGACACCTGATCGGGCAGCGTATTGTCGCCCATGTCGCCGAAGTAGGCCTCGTGGAACTTCTTGGAGCGCCACGGCGTGCCCATGCCATCGATCTCCACCACCACAAAACCAAGCTCCGCCAGCGCCTGCGCATCGCCGCGCCCCGTGGAAAAATTGCGGCTGCCCACGCTGCCGGTCTGCGGCCCTGGATAGATGTGATTGATGATGGGGTACTTCTTCGTTGGGTCGAGATTGCTCGGCTTGTACATCAGCCCATAGATATCGGTAACGCCATCGCGAGCCTTCACCGTAATCGGCTGCGGCGGCTTCCAACCGGTGGCCAGCAGCTTCGAGACATCGGCCTTTTCCAGAGCTGTGACCAGCTTGCCGTTAATGTCGCGCAGGGCGATCGTCGCCGGGACATCGGGCTTGGAGTAGGTGTCGACAAAATACCGCCCCGAGGGCGACAGCGCGACGGAATGGTTGCCGTCGTCGGGCGTCAAAAGCTTTTGATTCTTGCCGTCGAAACCGACGCCGTAGAAGTGAATGAAGTATGGGTCGCGCCCTTTCTCCTTACCGACTCCCAGGAAATAAATCACCCGCGCCTGCTCATCCACCTTGACGATCTGGGTGACATTGCCGTCGCCGCTGGTGATCTGATTCTTGAGCTTGTTGACGCCGCTGAGATCGTAAAGATAGAGCTGGCCCCAGTTATCCTTCTCCGAGAACCAGATCAATTCGTTGCTGGCCGGCAGATAGTGCCAGTTGATGCGGCCGTTGCCCGATTCGAAAAAGGTGGAAACCTTCTCGTCAAGGACGTCGTGCACCGCGCCGGTGGCGGCGTCCGCAATCTTGAGATGTTCCTCTTTGTGATCGCGCGAAGTGGAGACGAATGCCAACTGCGTGCCGTCGGCGTTCCACTGCATGTCGAGCGAGCCGCTGCAAGTGATGTCGTCGCACAGCGTCGAGCGGTGCTGGTCGGCCGGGATTTGCAGCCGCACCACCTTCGCGGCGGCCACGTCGATGATCACCCGCTGAATGGTGGTGATCACGGCGTCTCCCGGCAGCGGGTATTTCCATTCGCGCAGAGTCGGATGGCCCACCGAGGTGCTCACCAGGTACATCTCACCGACGCCGCGCTGGTCCTGTTGAAACGTCGCGATCTTCTTGGAATCGGGAGACCAGAGCACAATCGCGCGGTCGCTGGTTTGCCAGCCGGCATTGTCGGTAGCGTAGCCGAAATCCTTCACACCATCGGTGGTCAGTTGCGTTTCTTTACCGCTCGCTACGTCGCGGACCCACAGATTGTTGTCGCGGATCATGACGGTGCTCTTGGCGTCGGGAGAATTCGCCCCGCCCCCGGCCGCACCCGCGCCGCGTCCGCCGCCACCGCCGCGCCCTCCCCGGCCCCCACCGCGTTGTCCGCCGGCGGGCGCCGCAGGCTCGGGGCTGGTATCCACCGCGCAGGCACTGCCTTGCCGGTCGCACTTCCAGCGATTGGAGCCGACGGTGACGGAGATGGACTGCGAGTCGGGCGTAAGGGTGAACGTCTGGAACGGCAGGTGCGCGCCATCGTATTTGGCGCCGGCCGCGGTGGAAAGCGCGGCGGCGAGTTTGGCATGGTCGAACGCCGGTTCCCGCGTGCCGCGGGCCGGATCCACCAGGATGAACTCGCTGCCGTCGGCCGTGGTATTGCGATACCACATGCGCTCCTCCGGCAGCCAGTTGGCCGCCACGCTGGAGTGAAACATCAGCCCGGTGGTGTTGTAGTTCATGAATTTTTCCGCCCGGGCGTAGTCGGCCGCGGTAATGGCGCGCGGTTGAGCCCAGCAGGGGACCGTAGTGACGACGGCCGCCAGGATGGCGAGATGCAAAGAGGGTTTTCGGTTCACAGGCCTCATCATATCGTGGTGGGGCATGCTTTGGCTTGCCCTGCTCAGGATATGCCGGATATGGCTCGTTGCGGACACCCTCTCACGGATCCGCGACGGTATCTCACCGAGCCGCGACTGTAAAGGAGCGGAGCACTGGAATCAACGATTCACCCGGAGGTTTCCGGAGACCATCAGTTCCGGTACGCACTTTCCAGCACGCTCTCCGACCCGTCCAATCCCGCAGGATTCCGCAGCCCCCGAATCTTAGTAATACCCATGCACCCGGAGTCGCTCGATCATACTGCGATAGAATAGGGTCGCCGGCTTCCCGTCTGTCAAATGAGTCAGGTCACGTTTTCCATACCGGATGAGATCCTGCTTGCCTTGAAGGCAACGCCGGAGGTTCTTGCGGCCAGGAATCGTATTGCCGCGGCCGTCAAACTGTACGAGATGGGCCAGCTTTCGCCGGGGTCCGCCGCCGAGCTTGCCGGCGTGCCTAAGCCGTATTTCCTCGCGCACTTGGCAGATTATGGCGTCAATACGTTCGACTGTTCGACCTCAGCGAAGAGGAACCGATCCACGATGCGCAATGAGTTTACCGCAATCGTCGAGCAGGACGGACCTTGGTATGTCGCATACTGCGCCGAGGTACCGGGAGCCAATGGTCAAGGCAAAACGCAGGAAGAATGTCTGGCGAACCTGCGCGAGGCGATTGCCCTTATTCTTGAATACAGGCGAGAAGAATCACTGCGCGCTTTGCCTCCGAACGCCAAGCAGGAACCCGTGATTGTTGGATGAGACGGGAGGGGGCTTCTTCGGCACCTTCGCCGGTATAATTGCGTGTTACGCCGGGAAGGCAAAGAACATGCCCTTTGGGAGAATCCGCAGACCGGTCACGGCGAAGCCGTTCCCCGGCATTCCGAAATCTCCAACCTGCTGGCGAGGAAGATCTGCCACAGATTGTCGATCCCGGACCCGCCGGGCGAAGGAGTGTTTTTGCAGCAGTGAGCGATCTACGATATCGTAGCCAAATGGCTTTCCCACGACCGCACTCTCCCGGGCAAAACGCGATGTCGGGCATGTTGGCCGCGCTGGCAATCGCGCTGGGCTCCGGCATCGCATTGGCACAGGAGGCAAAACCCGTGCCTCCACCGGCTGCCGCCGCCGATGCGAAAGATAAAGAGGCGCCGTTACCTCCGGACGCGCATGTCACGCAGAGCATGCAACTGGATGGTAAACCGTTGCGCTACACGGTGACGCTGGGGACGCTGCCGGTGTACGACAAGGACGGCAAGAAAAGCGGGGAGGTGGTGTTCACCGCATACACCATGGAGGGCGATGGCCGGGCGGTGACCTTTGCCCTGAATGGCGGGCCTGGCGCAGCTTCCGTTTATCTGAATCTCGGCGCGATCGGGCCGAAGCGCATCCGGTTTGGCGGCGAGGGAGACAGTCCCTCGGATCCGGCGACGTTGACTGACAATCCGGGGACTTGGCTGGACTTTACCGACCTGGTATTTATCGATCCGATCGGCACGGGCTTCAGCCGGTCGCTGGTATCTGCGGACGAGTCGAAAAAGCAGTTCTATAGCACGGACGCCGACATTCATTACCTCTCGCGGATTATCTACGACTGGCTGGTGAAGAACGGCCGCCTCAGCTCGCGAAAATATCTGGTGGGCGAAAGCTACGGCGGTTATCGCGGACCGCGGATCACGCATTACTTACAGGCACAACTCGGCGTGGCGATGAACGGTCTGGTGCTGGTATCGCCGTATTTGAATCCGACACTGGACGAGAACGGCGACGTTTCTCCCGTTCCATGGATGCTGACGCTGCCGTCGATCACGGCGGCGCATCTGGAGCGCGTGAAAAAGCTGACGCCGGAGGCGATGGCACAGGTAATTGGGTACACGCGCGGGGAGTATGCCACGGATCTGCTGAAGGGCGGTTCCGATCCGGACGCGACGCCGCGGTTGGTGAAACACGTGACCGAGATGACCGGCCTGGAAGAGGAGTTTGTGCGGAGGGCCGGCGGGCGGTTGGAGATTGGCGCGTATCTGCGCGAGGTCTTCCGCGAGCAGGGCAAGATCGGCAGCATCTACGATTCGAATGTGACGGCGTACGATCCCTTCCCCTTCGCGCCGGAACAGCGAAACAACGATCCGCTGCTGGAGCGCATCATCGCGCCGACGACCACGGCGATGGTGGATTTCGTGACGCGCGTAGTGGGCTGGAAGACGGAGGCGCGGTACAACGCGCTCAGCTATGACGTGGGCTCGCAGTGGGATAACGAGAGCCGCGCCCTGCGCACCGGCGCGGTGCCCGATCTGCGGCAGGCGGTGGCGGCCGATTCGAAGCTGCGGGTGTTGATTGCGCACGGCTGGAACGACCTCTCGTGCCCGTTCATGGGGTCGGTGTTGACGGTGGACCAGATGCCGGTGATGGGGGATCGAACGCGGGTGGCGGTGCGCGAGTATCCGGGCGGGCACATGTTCTACAGCCGGCCGGAGAGTCAGGCTTCGTTACGCAAGCAGGTGCAGGAGATGTTCGGCACGCACTGAGTGCGGCTTCGCCGCAGGCTACCAGTTGTCAGCTTTCAGCTCCTGGTCGGCGCCCCCATCACACAGCGAGAGCGCGACTACGAGCGATTATACTTTCGCCGGTTCCAGCCATATCGAGGATTTCGGCGTGGGGAGCGTCTCACCCGTCTACAGCAGCGTCTCGATGCCGGAGAGAACCATCGGCCAGCCGCCGTAGAGCTGACTGTTGGCATCTTCGCGCAACCGATCGTGGGTGACATCGAGCAGGCGGGAATCGCCGACCGGCTCAATCTGCCAAGTCACGCGCAAGGTTCCCTCGCTCTTCACGTCCTCGCCCCATGGCGCCCGGAAGCTCTGTACGAAGCGGCGCGGCGGATCGACCTCCGGATTCTCGCCGGTTGTTTTCCAATTTGTGTTTGAGGCCGCTTCGTGCAACTTCGAGCAGCGCCAGGTGCTTGAACCGTTTTGGTCACCAGTGAAGTACTCAATGGGATGACTGCGGGAAGATGGTAAGCATGGCCCCTTCCTCATCGGCATTACCAACGCCGGCTTTTCTCTTCGACCTGGATGGCACGCTCGTCGACAGTGTCTATCAGCATGTGCTCGCATGGCGCGAGGCTCTGGAGCATACCGGCTTGGAACTGTCGGTATGGCGCATTCATCGGCGGATCGGCATGAGCGGCGGTCTTTTCGTCAACGCGCTGTTGCGGGAAGTGGGCGGGAATCTCACGGGCGCGGATTTCGAGCGGCTGCAGGGCCTTCACGGGGAAGCGTTCAAGCGGCTGGCGTCGCAGGTTCGACCGCTTCCGGGCGCCCGCGAACTGCTGAACGTCCTCGCCGAAGAGGGAGTGCCGCATGCCATCGCAACCAGCGGCCGGCTGGACACGGCCCGCTTCTCGCTGGAGATGCTGGGTGTGCGGCCGGAGCTTCCGGTGATCACGCGCGACCAGGTACGCTATGCAAAGCCGGATCCGGACTTGTTCCTGGCGGCAGCGGAGCGTCTGGGCGTGCCCATTCAACGGTGCGTGGTGGTGGGCGATAGCATCTGGGATCTGCTGGCGGCACAGCGGGCGCGGGCGTTGGGGGTGGGGCTGCTCTCGGGCGGATACGGGCAGGAGGAGCTCGAACGGGCGGGGGCGTATCGCGTGTATCAGGACCCTCGCGACTTACTCGATCATCTGGATGAAGTGGGCGTCAGAAGACAGCGGGCCAGTTGAAACGGGTGGTTGGGCGGGCGCGGTATCATGTGGTTGTGAAGTGGACTGCCATCCTATTGCGAGCCCAGAGATCTCTTCCCTAGACGAGGGTCAAAGGCGAATCTTCGCGGTCCGAAGAAGCGCAGATGCTTGAAGTCCGGGTGGGCTGGGTTGATGAGCAGGTTGAATTCCTCTGGAATCACGGACGAGGGGACAATAAGGCACAGCGACGAAGCCGAGTCAAGCCAATTCGCTCCGATGTCGCGTAGTTCGATAGGCGCAGGGGTATGGCGCCAGTTATGGGGAAGAGATGCGGTCATGACGCGATCGACCTTGAAGCCGCGCGGAAAGTCGACACCAACGGAGACCAGATCGGCGGGCGCGTCTACGGGTTCGAGATTGACAAAATACTCGAGAGAGGCCAGAGCGAGACTCGATGACGTATAGGCAACGCGCAACCCAGGCGGACTCCATCTTCCGCCACAGCGCCTGGAACCCTCGCCATTGAAAGCGGACTCCGGCGGTTGAGCGTAACGGCGCTTCGAGATGCGCCACGCCCTCATCAGCTATACACGCCATACTCAATTCGATCGAGAAGCGCCTCGACCTCATGCGATCCCGCAGAGGTGTCGAGCAGCTTGAGTGGGACCTCACTGCCCAGAGCGCGATTCGGGCTCTGTAGCCAGCGCACCGCCTTTTTCTTGTTACCCAATACATCGATGGCCTTCGCAAGCGCACTGGCGACGCGGAACACCGCATCGGATTGGATCGGCGTCAGGCGTCCGGCGGCGCCGCTTGACGGAGCGCTGTCGAGAACCCCCAGGGAGCCCATCACGGCCAGCGTCTCGGGAGTAACTTGCGCTGATTGAGCTGGGATTGGTGTTGCTCCGCGGCGCTGGGGCCTTGGTTTGCTCGCACCAACCGTGACAAACTGCTCCGCCAACTCCAGCGCTGTCTGGGCCGGTAAACCCTCCCGAGTTGCGTGGGCAAGTTCGAGATTGGACCTCCCAATCGTGCCAAGGACGCGCTCTCCTCCCAGTAGATCCGCGACCTGTGTAGCCATGATTCGATTATCGCGCACCGCCGGGAGCCATGCGCAGCGGCGGGAGCCCCAGCCCAGGAGCACCGCCATTGTACGCGCGGACGTCGATTTCCATCAGCTTCCTATATTGCACTTGGACTGCTTTGAGCTGCATCTCCAGATCGCGGGCTAAAGAGATGGCGGTTTCGGTGGGAGCGTAGTCTGCGCCGCCGGCGTACTTGCCGGTGCCGCTTCCGAGCGATAGGTTGAGCCAAAGGAAATTGAGGTAGAGGCGGGCGGCTTCGGAATCGTACTTCTCGTCGCTGAGCGCGTCGGAGTGCGAGATGAGCTGGAATTCCACGTCCTGCAGCTTGTGGTCCATTGCGTCAAGAGCAGGGGGCGCGGAAAGCTTGCGCTGGTCTTCGAGCTGCTTGCGCAACCACTCGATCTGGTTGGTCATGGAGGCGACGGAGTCGATATCGTCGCGTAGCTTGAGTTGCAGGCGCACCCCGGCTTGGATATCGGCCTCGGAGCCGTGGCTGTTGGGCGGGAGGACGATGTCGAGAAGTTGGGTGTAGGTCTTGCCGTCGATGCGGAGTTCGACGGTATAGCGGCCGGGCGCGGCGATGGGTCCGAATTGCGCCTGCTCGATGCCTTTGTGCGCGACGGGCCGGGTTTCGGCGCCTTGGAAGCGCGGCTCCTCCCAGATGTGCGGATTCTCCGGAGGGGTGGTGCGCAAGGCCACCTGGAGCGGCGGTGCGTAGCGGAGGTCCCAATCGACGCGGTTCAAACCGGGCTGCATGGTGTCGGGGTGCAGGGTGGCGACGAGGGCGCCGGAGGGGTCGTGGATTTCGATGACGACGGGGTTATCGGGTGGGGAGTTGAGGATGTAGCTCAGGGTGGCGCTGGAATTTTCCAGCAGCCGGACGGCGGCGCGCGGGGCCAGCAGGCGGGCGGTGTCGGCGTCGTTCTGGGCGAATGCGGGCGCGGCGATGAAGACGATGGCGGTGAGGATTACCAGATGGCGCGGCATGTGCGCGGCTCCCGGAATGCAGTTTAGTCGATTGGCGGGCGGGGCGCAATGCGGGCGAGATCAATCGCGAGGATCGGGGGACGGATTATTTTTGATACACTGCAATACCAAGATACTATCGCTATGCGTAATTCACTCTTCCGACCAGAATCTCGTTGGCGCCGAAACCTGTTTGCCGGGTTCCTCGGCATCTCCCTTTGTATTGCTCCCGCGGTCGCTCAGCGGGGCGGACGCGGCGGCGCACCGGCTGCACCTCTGCCAAGCTCCAATCCGCAGTTCAAGTTCATGGGGCCGGCGGCGGGCAACCGCATCTCGGCGGCGGCGGGCATTCCGGGGGACCCCACGACGTACTATGCGGGAGCGGCGTCCGGCGGCGTCTGGAAGTCCACCGATTCGGCGAAGACTTTTGTGCCGGTATTCGATGGTCAGCCGGTGCAGGCGATCGGCTCGCTGGCGGTGGCGCGCTCGAACCATAACATCGTGTGGGCCGGCACGGGAGAAGCCTGGGCCATCCGCGATAGCGATATGATGGGCGACGGCGTCTACAAGTCCAGCGACGCCGGCGCCACGTGGACCAATATGGGCCTCGAGGAGACGGGACGCATCGGGCGCATCGTGGTGAACCCCACCAATCCCGATATCGTTTTCGTGTGCGCGGCGGGGCGCATGACCGGTCCGCAGCAGGAGCGGGGCGTGTTCCGCACCACCGACGGCGGGAAGACCTGGACCCGCTCGCTGTTCGTCGACCCCGACACCGGCTGCTCGGGCCTCTCGATGGATGCGAGCGATCCGAATACGCTGTTCGCGGGCGCGTGGCGCGTGGTGATGCATACCTACGCGATGTTCAGCGGCGCGCCGGATAGCGAATTCAGCGCCCACGGGCCGGGCAGCGGCGTCTATGTGACGCACGATGGCGGCGCGACGTGGAAACGCATCGAAGGCCACGGCATGCCGAAACCGCCGGTGGGCAAGGTGGATGTCGCGGTCGCGGCCAGCGATCCCAAACGCGTCTACGCGCTGATTCAAACGCCCGACCAGGGATCCATCTGGCGGTCCGACGACGGCGGGGAAAACTGGAGCAACGGAAGCTGGCAGCGGGCGCTGATCGGGCGCGCCGGCTACTACATCCACATGGACGTCAACCCGTCGAATCCGGACGAAGTGCTGGTCACCAACAGCAGCTTCTGGATGTCGAGAGATGGCGGCAAGAGCTTCCTGGCTCAAAATTGGGGCGGCGGGGATACGCACGATATCTGGATCGACCCCACCGACGGCAAACGCGTGATCATCACGCATGACGGCGGCATGAACATCACGACCGACCACGGCGCCAGCACCAGCCGCGTGACTTTGCCCATCGGCCAGATGTACCACGTAGCGGTGGACAACGACGTGCCGTATCACATCTACGGCAACATGCAGGACGATGGCACCATGCGCGGGCTGAGCACCACGCAGGAGGCCGGTACGAACGTCCCCGGACAGGCGGCCGAGGCCGGCGGCGGACGCGGCGGCGGCGGAGGCGGTGGACGCGGCGGCGCGGCGAATGCGGCGGTGGGCGCGTGGGATCACGGCTTGGGCGGCTGCGAATCGGGCTTCACGCTTCCCGACGTCACGGACAGCAACTTCATCTGGGCCTCCTGCTACGGCAACGAAGTGACCACCTACGACTATCGGACCAAGATCGCGCGGTCGGTGAGTCCCTGGCTGCATACTTTGGATTCGGAGCCGGACAAGGCGAAGTACCGCTGCCACTGGACGCCTCCGCTGGTGATCGATCCGTTCGACCACAAGCGGGTTTACTACGGCTGCCAGGTGATTTTCCGCACGACGAATGGCGGTACGCATTGGAACGTGATCAGTCCGGATCTGTCGCACAACGATCCTAAGTACATCGTGTCTTCGGGCGGGATCGTGGGCGATAACCTCGGGCAGTTTTACGGGGAAGTGGTCTTTTCGATTGCGCCCTCCGAGGTTCAGAAGGACCTGGTGTGGGCCGGCACCAACGACGGCAAGGTCTGGTATACCACCAACGCGGGCGCCGAGGGCGAAGCGAAATGGATTGACGTTACCAAGAATATTCCGGGACTGCCGGGCACGATGGGGGTGATTTCGAAGATCGAGCCGTCGCATTTCGACGCCGCTACGGCATACATCGCGGTGGATTTCCACCTGATGGACAATCGCACTCCGTGGCTCTTTAAGACCACCGATTTCGGCAAGAGCTGGAAGAAGATTTCGGGCGACTTGCCCACCGGCCATTCGCTCTCCTACGCGCGCGTGATCGCCGAGAATCCGAATAAGAAGGGGATGCTGTTCGCCGGAACGGGGCACGCGCTGTACTACTCGATGAACGACGGCGTGAACTGGATCCAGATGAAGGGCGGGCTGCCGGCCGCGCCGGTTTCCTGGATCGTGGTGCAGAAACAGACGCACGATCTGGTGGTTTCCACCTACGGCCGCGGCTTCTACATCATGGAAGACATGACGCCGCTGGAACAGGGAGTGACGCCCGAAACGGTGACCGCGGCGGTGGAATTCCTGACGCCTAAGCCGGCCTATCGAGGGGGACGCGGCGGACGCGCCGACTGGACGTTCGTGCTGAAAGAAGCGCCCAAGAATCCCATCGCGATGGAAGTGCTGGACGAGAAAGGCGCGGTGGTCCGCAAGCTGGCCGACCTGACCGGCAAGGCGGGATGGAATCGCGCCAGTTGGGATCTGCGCTACGAAAGTCCGCGGCTGGTGGCGTTGCGCACCACGCCGGCGGAGGATCCGCATATCTGGGAGGAACCGCGTTTCCAGAACCAGGATTCGCGTCCCATCACCCACTGGGGCATCGGGCAGGGCGAGGGCGGGCCGCTGGCCGGGCCCGGGAAGTTTACGCTGAAGATGACGGTGGACGGCCAGTCGTATACCGAGCCCCTCGACGTGCTGCGAATGCCGGACGCGCACGGCACGGACGCCGATCTGAAGGCATCGGCGAGCCTGCAGGTGAAAGTCAGGGACGACATCAACGCGGTGTCCGACATGACGAACCAGATCGAATGGATGCGGCGGAAGCTCGAGGACCAGGGCAAAACGGTCCAGGGACAGGCCGGCAAGGATGCCCTGTTGAAGGCCATGGACTCCATCGATAAGAAGATGCAGGACGTGGAATACAAGCTGATTTCGCGGGCGGAGGCGCTGAGCGACGATAAGTATTTCCAGACGCAATACAAGCTGTACATGAATTTCCTGTGGCTGAGCGGGGAGATCGGCGGCGGCGCCGGCGACGTGGCGGGAAGCGGCGATTATGGGCCCACGGAGACGGGAGTCGGGCTGGTGCTCGACCTGGAGAGGCAACTCCAGGCGGTGCAAGCGGAGTATAAGGGCCTGATGGATAAGGACGTGGCGGCGTACAATAAGTCGATTTCCGGGAGCGGAGTGCCTCCGTTGCCGACCACTGGCGCGCCGCCTCCTCCGGTGCGGACGGGAGGGCGTGGCGGCGGGAATTAGGAGTGGATGTGGGGGGCGGCACGGGCTGCTCCGCGCCGGGACGCGCCGCCAGGTTTGCGACGGCGGCTTCCGATGGCGGACAATGTATTTGCCCACGCTCTCGCCAATGTCGAGGAGCGCGGAGAACACGAGGGCGGGCGAGAATCGACGGAGGAAGGACAATTCCCAATTTATCAATCAGATCAGAATTTGCGGGAATCACAGTTGCACCACCCGCACAGCCCTCGTCCGGCCACGAACCGCGGGGCCTGAAAAGTCAGCCGGATACCGCGACACTACCACTAGAAACCGACTCTCAAAGCAAGCTGTATCACCCGGGGGCCGCGATCCGCGGTGACCTTGCCGAACAGCGTGTTGATCTGATTCAGGTTCGCGTCAAATTTTGCCGCCGCGTTCACAGTCGACCATTGAGCGTGGTTGAAAGCATTGTAGAATTCACCACGAATTTGAATCTGGGCTTTCTCGCGAACACGGAAGTTCTTGAATGCGGAAAGGTCCCACTGGTTCTGTCCAGGACCTCGAAACACATCCTTGGCAGCGCTTCCGATGTAACCCAGCGGGGGTTCCGAGAACACGCCCGGGTTAAACCACTCGTGGACGGAATGATTGCCGTATCCCAACTGCGGATTGCCGGTGACATCGATTCTCTGTCCATCGCCGCCCCCGATAAGATCAACGCCGCTTACAGTGCTAAAAGTGACGCCCGTGGGAGCGCCACTCGCGAAAGTTGTTGTCCCTGAAACATTCCAATGCCCCAGGAGGGTGCTAAGAATCGGATTGGTCAGGTGCTGGGAGCCTGGAAGTTCATAGAGCCACGCAAAATTCGCAATGAAGGGGCGGTCAAACGATGACTCACCGTAGTCAAGCAGGACTCGGCTCGCATAGGTAGGTAACGTCGCTCCGTCGGTTGAACCGTAATCCATGGATTTGGACCAGACCCAATTCGCCTTGAACTCCAGCCCGTGTGAAAACCTCCGGTTCGCCTGCGTCTGGAGAGCGTAGTAGCTCGAATTTCCGACAGGCTCCTTGTAAGTGATACTCCCAAAGCCACGGTACGGCACAAGGAAATTGTCGGAAAGCGGCTTGCCGGGCTCCGTCGGGTCCTGGCTGCTGGCGAGAAACCTCTCACCGTATGGAAGCGCGTTCAGGTTTTGGGCCATCATAAGGTTTCGCCCCAAATTGCCCACAAAAGCCACATCGATGACGATCGCGTGGCCGACGTCCCGCTGAACGCCAGTGCTGAAACTATAGCTCGCCGCCATTTTGGAATCGTCTATCCCGAGCACAGCGGATGGAAAGAGGGTGCCCGCAGTGCTCACGAACGTGGCGAGCGTTCCATAGTAGGTCGTCGGCGTATACGAGAGCGGTGGCATCGATTGAAAGCTGTTAGAACAGCAGAGGCCCGGTTCGCTGCTCGGCAGATAACTGATTCCGAACCCTCCCCTGACGGCTGTTTTCCCATCGCCAAAAGCGTCCCACGCAAAGCCAATTCTGGGTGCTGCAACCAACTCCTGCGTTTTGGTGAGGCCCTTTGGAACTCCCGGTTGACCGTCCACTAGCATTCCATCCGCGGGATTGCCCACTCCGGGCACCAGCGCGCCTATGTAAACGGCGGGTAGCTGCGCCCCCGTAAGTGGATTGACCGCAACACGCACTCCGGCTGAATTTATGACAGGAGTGTAGAGCACGGACGCCTGGGCGGGGTTCCACGCAGCGGGGCTGAAGCCGGCCATGAGATCTTGCCGCTGATTCCACGGAAGCCGCGTTGTAAATCGCACTCCCAACTCTAACGCGAATCGCCGGCTTACCTTCCACGAATCCTGTACATACTCTTCGTATGCTTTTTCGCGGAAATCTGCGCCGATGCGTTTCTGGCTCTCCGTATACGTGTCGAAAACCCCAAGGACGGCGTTCGAATAGCCGTAGCCTGTATCGAGCGGGTTGTTCACATCGTGGCCAAACGTGAAATTGCCTGAAAATGCCGTCCCGGGATTGCCCTTCCACATCCGAGAAATATAGAAATCGAGTCCTACCTTAAACGTGTGTTTGCCGACAACCTTGGTGATGTTGTCGATGATCGTGAAAACGGTACTCGCGCCATCTTTTGGAGCGCGGGCGTCGTAAGTATATGCAGCCGCATCCGGAACATCGGAAAAGCTCATGGCCGGTATCATGTCGTATGCATTGTCGGCTGGGTACCACTGCCCCAGCCCCTGGAGACCGTAGGTCGACCGCTCGATCTTGGGCCACCCATCTGGTGTATTGAGCGGACCAGCAGGTTCATCCCAATGAAAAACGCCAAGAGTCGTTTCGTTAAGCAATGTAGGAGTGATACTGTAGATCAAATTGATCATTGGGGTTTCCATCCGGTAATTGGCAAAAGCCTCGACCAACCCCCAAGCCGGCCCGGGAGGCCCGCCAACCGCGTAGCCTTGGCTGTTTTGATTGATTTGATTCATATGTCCGTACATCCGAAGCTTATCCGTCAAGTTAAAGTCCAGTCTATACGTATACTGATTGATGCGGCTGAGGGGAGTCTCCTGGAACAGGTAATTGTAGTTACCGCCGGTAACGGCCCTGTTGGTAAAGTTGGGTAGGGGAAAGACGCTAAGGAGGTCCTGCCCGTAAGTGCTAATCTGGCTCGCGGGAATAATGTTGCCCGGAAACGGGGCGGCAGTACTGGACGGCTTGACCGGAATCAAGGCTCCCCCCACGGTGACGCTCTGAGAAAAATTACCGGCGCGTTCCAGCGCCGTGGGCATGGTGACTTCTTGCAGCGTGCCAGGAACGCCCGCGTATTCATATTGATCGTTCAAGAAGAAAAACACCCTGTTCCTGAAAGCGTTGTTGAACTTCTTCCAGAATGGAAGCAAGTCCCAGAGAGGCCCTCCGATGCTCCCGCCGCCAATACCATATCTATATTTCGGTCTTACGACATTGTTGAGATTGTTGAAGTAGTCGTTGGCGTTCAGATCCTCGTTACGAAGATACACGTATAGGTCGCCGTGGAATTCTTTAGTGCCCGCCTTGGTCGTCAAATTGATGGTGGCTCCGCCACTTTGGCCATATTCGGCCTGGTAGTTCGAAGTGTTAATGTGGACTTCGGATAACGTATCCATAGCCTGATCTATCTGGAGCTCACCTTGGTTGGATGTATCCGAGGCCATAATTCCATCCTGGGTCGGAATCGAGGCGCTCCAGCGCGCTCCGTTTATGCTCGAATACCCCCCATCAACTGTGGTTGGCGCGGCTGGGTCGGTACCTCCGGAAATTCCCGGAAGGCTCCTCACCAGCCCGATAAAGTTTAATCCGCGAGCGAGGAGAGCTCCGATTTCATGTGTGTCAAGGTCGCTCGAACGTTCCGCGCTCTGGGTCTGAACGGGAGTGACGGCAGCTTCTACGGTCACTGAGTCGGTGGCACTGCCGACAACCAGACGAAGCGTCCCGACCGACCTTCTCTCACCGGCCGTGAGGGCAATGTCCTTTTGTTCGAACCGCTTGAAACCAGTGACCTGAACGGAAATGGAGTAGGTACCCGGCGCCGGGACGCCCGGAAACGAGAAGTTCCCGCCGGTGTCGGATTTCTGCGTCTCTACGACAACCGTGGTGTCCTGGTTCGTCAGGGTCAGGCTGGCGCTTGGCACGCCAGCTCCGGATGAGTCGGCCAGAACGCCGGCTATAGTGGCTTCCGTTTGGGCGAAGACCGGCGTGGACAGAATGGTTACGAAGGCCGCCAGCAGGAGTGCCGCATAAGCGAAGCCCTTTTGGGGGCATGGAGTCGCGCTGGCGCACTGGGCTGAAAAATCAATAACTTGCGGGGCGGCTGCCCGGAATAGTTGAACGGGTCGCATTGTCTTTAACCTCCAAATATATGGTTGAAAACGCCGATAAATAACCGTAACACCCCGCCAAACAAACGCTAAGATTGGCCTCAGCCTGCCAGTTGGGCGTCTTTCAGATACGTACGCAACTGTTGCAGATCCCGCTTCATGGCGGCGAAGACGTCGTTCTGACTCATCGTAAGCTTAAGGCTGCCGTTCTCCGCCCCACCAAGCCGGTATTCGAAGTGGAGTTGCACCGGTCCCGAGAAGCTGGCCTCTTTCAGCATGCCGAAGTACTGCTGAAAGTGAACCATCCCGGTGCCGAGGGGCACGAAATTGCCGTTCCACCTGCCGGTTGCATTTTTCGTCCACATGCAATCCTTCATGGCGATGCCACGGAGGTGCGGTTTCGAAATATAGAAGCTGTTGATCCAGCCGCCCAGGCCGCCCTCAAGGGTGGCATGCCCGACGTCATAATTGACAGCAACGGCGTCGGGGTCGAAATCCCGAAGGATAATATAGAGATCCCAGATCGATGCGCCTACGACGCCAGCGCCGGAATGAGTGTGGTACATCGCCGTCACGCCATACTTCTTATTCAGGGCGGCTAGTTTCGCGACGCGCGGTTTCAGGGCATCAAGTTGAGCCGCCAGCGGGAATTTATAATCGTACGTGAAGCCACCCCAGCGGTAGCGGTGGATGCCCAGTTTCACCATGGTACGAAGAACGTCTTCCGCAAAAGGCGAGTCGGCATCCACGATGTCCGCGGTGATCATCGGCACGTCCAGACCGTGCTGGTGGATGATGCCAACCAAAGCCGGCAAATCCCGCCCAACCTGAGCCGGCTCCACGTGCCCGGCTTTTCGCACGGAGATATCGATGCCATCGAAGCCGATTTCCGCAGCTCCTGTGGCGAGGGCTTCGCCTTGCAGGAATTGGAGGTGCTTGGAAAAGATGCAGACTTTCAGGCCGTCGGCAGGCGCCGAGGGTGCGGGAGATGCCACAACCAAGCCGGCTGCCACGGCCAACAAGTTGCGCCGGGAGATATCAGGAAGACCCAACGTACGCTGCATAATGGCCTCAGACTTTCTCCGGAATCAGGAACTCTTTGCGGTGGTTCGGTGTCAGGTACTTGTCGTTCACCGCATTGTCGGTGAATCGCTCAGATTCGCCGTCAAAGATCAGTTGGCGCTTGCCCGCCCGATAGGCGATATTGCCCAGGTGAACCAAGCAGGCGCTGTAGTGGCAGATGGCGATGTCGGCGTTCGGCGCCTTGCGGCTGCGGATGCAATCCACGAAGTTCGGCTGGTGCCATTTATCCGGGAAGTAGCCCTTGTCCTGGTCCACTATCTTGCCGTCCTTCTCAAACACCTGCCAGCCGCACCCGTGCCGGCCGAGAAACATCAGCCGCTGAGAACCAAAGATCTCGATCCGACAAGAGCTCTGCGGCCAATACGGCCATTTGGTTCCGTAGCGCACTTCGTCGGAAAACTTCGCCATGTATGGGTGGTTCGAGCCGGACTCACAGTCCATGACGAAGTCACCGTAGTCGTAAGTGACCACCTGCAGGTCGGGGGTTTCGCGCTTGTCGTCGAAGGCGAACCGCCCGCCGGCGCAGTAGACCGCCTTCGGATGCGGGGGGTCGCCAAGCGCCATGCGTGCGAGGTCGAGTTGGTGGGCCGCATCGTCGGAGAGTTCGCCGCCGCTGTAGTCCCAATAAGTTCCCCAAGACCGCCTCAGCCGCGTTGTCGAAAACGGCCGCTCCGGCGCGAGGCCCTGGAAAAGGTCCCAGTCGACGCCCGGCGGCACGGCCGATGGCGGACTCTCCCTCCATGGGCCGCCACCACCCGGAAGCAGGTTGTACACCTTTACCAGCCGGATCTTCCCGAGTTTGCCGGACTTGATGTAGTCGCGGGCCGTGGCAGAGTATGGGCCGCTGCGATTCTCGAAACCGACCTGCACGATGCGTTTGTACTTCTGCGACGCCTCGATCAGCCTGCGGCCTTCCAAGAATGTCAGCGTCGGGCTCTTCTCCACGTAGACATCCTTGCCCGCCTGGCACGCCCAAATAGAGGCGAGCGCATGCCAGTGCTCCGGTGTCGCCACCACAACTCCATCCACGTCCTTGTCCTCAAACACTCTGCGCATATCGACCACGCGCTTCAAGCTAGCACCGGGGAGCGCTTCGAGTTCCTTGGTGATCTGTGCTCCCTGCGAATCTTGTACGTCGCAGATGTACTTAAACTGAGTGTTTTCGACCTTGGCCAAATTCCTGGCCAGGCTCGATCCACGCGCACCGGCGCCGATCAACGCCAGCACCACCTTGTTGTTCGGCGACTGCGCACGTCCCGTAGCTGCCGAAAAAACCGCCGATCCTCCCGCCAAGGTTACGAAGTTCCGTCTCGTGACAGGTCCCATTTTTATCCTCTTTCTCGATTGCAGCGTCGGCTTTTACCCCGACGCGACGCTTCACGCGGCGCGGGGGCCTCCCCCCGTACACGTTTTCTGACGCAAAAAACTGAAATATCAGTACGAAAATCACTATACATCCGCGCCTACTTCTTGTCAAGCCTTTTCCGGCAGGATTTTCTGGCTGGATCAGCCGTTTCGGAATTGGGAAAGGTGGGAACCTGCGAGGCGGAGCGGAGTCGGTTGGAATTGCGGGGAGGGCACCGCTCCGGTCGCGCGTTGAGCGACGGCGGGCCATTGGGGATAGCTGCACGGGGGACGGTCGGGTTGTTGAAGAACAACGGAGCGCAGAAAGCCGGCCCGCGCGGCGAGGGATCAACTGGTATTCCGTGGGCCGGCCTCCGACGTCGGCCAGAGATGGGGAATCAGATCCATGTCTCCGCAAATATCGTGATACGCCCCTGACGGCCCGGCAACTCAAATCCCTTGATAGCTCAGCCCCAATCGTCCTTTGAACGTACTTCCCGGAACAGGAATATCCGAAACCGCTGGCCGCCATATTGGCCAGGAGTTTCCCCAAAAGTTGGGAGCGCTTGTCGCCCTCCCATATGCATTAAGCGTGTTGCCGTCTGTCAAAAGTGGCATCGCGCGATACGGCTCGATTTGGCTCGGACACCCCATTAACCTACTGAAATCCGGGCTCGTGCGCCACCTGGGGCGAGGGGCCCAGTAGTTCGCGCGCGCTCATTGTCGATGACATACGGCATGGCTGCGTGCGAAGACGCTCGCCTGTGTTCCGCGGGCCTGCATGGAAGGGGCCAGGTGCAGGAAGAAATCGGGAAACTCCTGCATGTTGACACGTGGATTGAAAAGAGTTATGCTATCAACTGTAATAACAGTACGATTGTCATTTCCCCGAAGAGGCACAGGACGAATCCCGGCGGCCGTGCCGGTTTGCCTGGGCGTTCGCGATCCCGATCGGCATTTAGGGAATGAACCATGGATCTAACTAACAAAGTTTGTCTAATTACGGGCGGCAGCGGAGGCATAGGCTCGGCCACCGCAATCGAGTTTGCGCGCCGAGGCGCGAGCATCGCAATTACAGGTCTGCCCACGGATACAGATGCAGCAGAAAGAGTCAGAGCAGCCGTGGAGAACCTTGGAGCATCGTGCATGTGCATCAGCGGAGACGTCGGCAAACCCGGCGAGGCCGCGCGTTGCGTCAAGGAGACTGTCGAAAGGTTCGGCCGGCTCGACGTGGTCGTTCACTGTGCTGGAGCGGCTGCGCCGGGCGGATTGATGGAAGTCTGCCCGGAAACCTGGTACCGTGCATTTGACGTTCATGTTCACGCCATCTTTCACCTGTGCCGCGCCGCAGTGCCGTACATGATCGAACACCAGGAAGGCGCGATCCTGTTGATATCGTCGTCGGCCGGTTCACGGGGTTGCGCCGGCGCCATCGCATACGGAGTGGCCAAAGGAGCGGTTCCGCAGTTCGCTCGCAGCCTCGCGCGCGAACTGGCGGAATACAACATACGAGTGAATGCGGTAGCACCGGGCATCATTCGAACGCGTTTTCAAGATTACCTGACGCCTAAACAGGTGCTGGATAATATTGGGAATCGCATTCCTCTACGCCGAGAAGGGAAGCCGGAAGATGTCGTAGCCGCAATCGTCATGCTGGTCGAGAACGACTTCACCACGGGCGAAACCGTGGCCATCGACGGCGGAATGACAATGCGGATCGCGTGAGTATCATATGCAGCAACTGTTCTTCTATCGAGATCTGTGGGCTTGGCACGACTACTCCGAGCTGCCACAAGTAAGACCAATCAGCAGATACTAGAGTCATGGGAGGCAAAAGAGAGCGGCCCCAATCATCCGACAGCCTAGCGGAACGCGCCTATCAGCAGATTCGAAATCGAATCCTGCGCGGTGAGTTCCCGCTCGGCGCGGCGCTGTCGCGGCGCGAGCTGGCGCAGGGATTGGGCATGAGTTTCGTGCCCGTGTCCGAAGCGCTACAGCACCTCGAACGCGATGGCCTGGTGGAGAGTGCGCCGCGCGCGGGCACCCGCGTTCGCGTGCCGACCCCGGACGATATCCGCGAGCGCTACATTCTGCGTGAAGCCTTGGAGTGCCAGGCAGCCCGGCTTTTCGTCGAACTGGCTGACGACGACGTGAAAGCCGAACTCGTAGCGATGGGCCGCCGCCTTGATCAGTTGTATTCCTTTCTCCCTGACGCGGACACCGAATTCGTATACTCCGTCCACGCGTACCACATGGCCTTCCACATGCGGATAGCCGAGGCGAGCGGCTGTAAGCTGTTGCGCGACGCCATCGAGCGCGATCAAGTGCTCATCTTCAACTGGCTGTTCGATACTGCCGCCCACCAACGCTCGTATCCGTCACACTCCGAACTGGCCGCGGCCCTTGCCAGCGGCGAGGCCATGGAGGCCGACGCGGGCATGCGCCGTCACATCCGCTTTGGGCTTGATGGAGTGCTGGCGGGGATCCGGGCTCCGGCGGCACCGAACGGTTGGCGGCGTCGAAGACGGCTCTCGAAGCAAGAACTGCAAGTCGCAGGAACAAGGGATGGCGGCTAGGTGTACATTGATCCAAAAGCCGGGAACCAAAAAGGAATGGGTGGATTACCTTTGCGACCGCATCCCGCTCGGACGCGCTGGCCAGCCGGCCGATTTGGATGGAGGCATCGTCCTCCTGGCTTCCGATGCCAGCGAGTATGTCACCGCCCAGACCTTGCTGATCGACGGCGGCATCTCCGGGGGCGCCAGCCGGGCAATGTCGAAAAAGAAGTGAATCGCTGCAATGAGGGATTTGTGCGCTCACACCAGCCTGACACAGAACCGAGTTGTTCCGCCTCATTCCGATTGTGCCCACAATGACCGGCAAAACGAACGGTGGCCCAGGGGATGAGGCAACCCTGGAAGCGCACCCGCTCGGCCTGCGTTGGCTGATGATCGGCTTTGCGTTCTCTGCCACGATCATCAATTACTTGGATCGTCAGATCCTTTCGGTCGTGGTCACCTCCCCGGACTTCAAGGCGGCCGTGCCGCTGACCGAGGAAGGCTACGGCTATGTCGCTTCGGCGTTCATGCTTGCCTACGCGGTCGTGAACGGTTTATCGGGCCCGTTCATCGATTACATCGGCACCCGCGTCGGTTATGCGTGCTGTATGCTCTGGTGGTCGGTGGCCGCCATCCTGCACATCTTTGCTCGGGGAGTGCTTTCGCTAGGCTGCTTTCGTTTTCTACTCGGTGCCGGCGAGGCGGGCAACTGGCCGGCGGCGGCTAAGTTGGTGACCGAATGGTTCCCGGCAAGGGAACGGGCGCTGGCCTCGGGCATTTTCAATAGCGGCGCGTCCATCGGCTCGGTCGTTTCCACGCCGATCATCGCCTGGGTTGTGCTGCGCCACGGCTGGCGGAGCCCCTTTATCGCCATGGGTGTGCTCGGCCTCATTTGGTTGGCGGCGTTCTGGTTCACGTATCGCGTGCCAACCAATGTCGAGGCGGAAGCTCGACAGGCCCCGGTGCCTGCCTGGAAGCTGCTCTCCACGCGCTTCGTACTGTTCTTCACGCTCTCGAAAGTCTTCATGGACCCCGTGTGGTATTTCTTTGTCTTCTGGTTTCCCAGGTACTTAAGCGAGGTGCATCACTTCAGCCTCAAGGAAATCGGCTGGAAAGGCTGGATACCGTATTTCACGGCCGCGGTTGGCAACATTGCGGGCGGTGCGCTGACGGCGGGGCTGATTCGCCGCGGCATCGCCGTGCCAACCGCGCGCAAGACCAGCACGGCCGTTTTCGCGTTGTTGATGCTCAGCACAATCCCCGCCATCCTGACCTCGAACGCGCCGCTGGCCATCGCGCTGCTATCGGTCACCACTTTCGGCTACACCGGTTACACGGCCAACACGCTGGCGTTTCCCGCGGACGTGTTTCCCAAGAACAGCGTCGGTTCCGTATGGGGCCTGGCGAGCATGGGAGCGGGATTTGGCGGCATGCTGTTCATGGGGCTGTCGGGCTGGCTGATCGGCCGTTTCGGATACACGCCGGTGTTCATCGGCTACGGCATCATGCCACTGATAGCCCTGGCCATCGTCCTATTCTTGATTGGGCCGCTGAGGCCAGCTAGACCAAACGAAGATGAAAGCGCTAATACTCAAGGAATATAAGAGATTCTGCATCGAGGATGTGCCGATGCCAGAGCTTGGGCCTGAAGACGTACTCGTTTCAGTCAAAGCCTGCGGGATCTGCGGCAGTGATGTTCATGGCATGGATGGCAGTACGGGCCGGCGCAGGCCGCCGGTCATCATGGTGCGCAAAGCGTGTTTGACGGCGCGGTTGATATGCCGGAACTGCGCGTCGCGATCAGGATGATCGTCCCCCGCCTCGGTCTTGCGGTTGCCCTGGGGACGCACCCACGAAACTAGACGGTGTCTGGTATCGGTATGCTAGTTTAGTGTCCGCGACATAGATGGACAGCGCGCAACGGGAAGAGCCGCCTGAAAGGCGGCGGCAGCCAGGATTGGCTGCCCCACGGCCTGTCCAGTTACACTAGACGGCGTGATTGACGCGGTGGATCAAGCGGGACCGAAGAAAGCCGTGAACACTTTCCTTCAGTTTCATGAAAAGGCGGAGTTCTTGAGAGAATCCAGCGGCTCCACGAATATTGAGAGCACGCTCCTCAAAGCTGTGAAGGTACTGGCTCTCTTTCACATCCCCCACTACGTCTGTGGCGGGTTCGCCGTTCAAGAGCACGGATATCCAAGGTTCACCGTGGATGTCGACATCATCGTGCCGGATGTCGAAATGGCCCGTGACAAGTTGTTCATGAACGGGTTCAAAGAGAATTTCGGTTCCAGGATGACTGTAACGGACCGAGAAACAGGTGTGGAAGTCGATCTCCGGCCCGGTGGAAGGAAGGTCGATCCGGGGCCGCTGACGTTTTCCATGCCAACGCTCGCAGCGGACACGCCGCAGATCCTGACGCTGGACAAGTTGATCTCCTGCAAGCTATCAACCTACATTGGCGTCGGCGTTCACCGGGCACAAGACTACGCCGATGTGGTGAAGTTGATCGAGGTCAATCGTCTGCCACGGGAATTTGGGATCGAGCCGGGAGTTCGGGGCGAGTTTCATAAGATTTGGGACGGTCTTCACCCGCCCGCGGAGCCAGTTTGACTTTTCCGGGCTTTTTTGGTGTACACTGAAACTGACGCAATTTGACTTGTCTTTCAATGACGCCAATCCGGTTCCCGGCCCGGTCGTTTCCATTTCCCAGGGCATTCGGCCCTCTTCCGCCCAGTCCAGTAACTTTCCACTAAACGCAAAACCACCAATGTATCCAGGCAGAAACTTTCCTCCTCGCAGGCAGAACCGCAGAGAAAACGTGAACGAATCCATTCGTGCGCGTGAAGTACGCGCGGTGTTCCCTGACGGCACTACCGAAATCATGCCAACTGCCGCGGCTCTCAGAAAAGCTCAGGAATTGGGCCTCGATCTGGTGCTGATCGCGCCGACGGCGGTCCCGCCGGTCGCCAAAGCGGTAGACTTCGGCCACTATCAATACGACCAGAAGAAGAAACAGCACGACGCCAAGAAAAAGCAGCACGTGGTGCAGGTGAAGGAGTTGAAGTTCCGCCCCAACACCGACGATCACGACTACGATTTCAAGATGAAGCATGCCGTGCGGTTCCTGGCGGAAGGCAATCGCGTGAAAGCGGTGGTGCAATTCCGCGGCCGCGAGATTGCACATGCCGATCTGGGGAAGAAGCTGCTCATGCGGTTCGCCGCCGACTTGACATCGCACGGTACGGTGGAAGGCCAGCCCAGGCTGGAGGGCCGCAACGCCCACATCCTGATCAGCCCGGTGAAGGCCGCAGGCAAGAGCTCCGACAAGCCGGAGAAGCCTCCAAACGCGCCTCCGCAAGCGTAAGCAACGTGTTCGTGAATGCGCGCTCCCTGAAGATCTGGGAACAATCCCGGAGCGCAGGCGGCACCGCCTGCGCCACCAAGAAGAACAGGTCCTGCGTTTGCCGTGGTGGGGCACGGGGCACCGCCTGCCGACCCTGTGGGCAAACGATTTCTTCACGGCTTCTTACGGTCGCGGCTCGGTGCGGAGTGCTACTCGCCGAGGGCCGAAGCACGTGAGACTGCCGCGCGTTTATCCGATTCTCGATACGGAGTCGCTCGACCGCCGCGGCATCCCGATGGAAACCGCCGCCGCAGCCTTTCTGGAGGGTGGGGCGGGCATCCTGCAAATCCGCCATAAGGGCCACTGGAGCCGCGATTTCTTCGCGGCGGCGCGCCAAGTGGCTCGCCTCTGCCGCGAGAGCGGCACGCCGCTGGTGGTCGATGATCGCGCCGATTTCGCCCTGCTGCTGGAAGCCGGACTGCACGTGGGTCAGGACGATCTTTCGCCGCGCGACGCTCGCAAATTGCTTGGCTCGGAGGCCACGCTGGGATGTTCCAGCCACAACTTGGCCCAACTGATAGCGGCGGCCGGCGAGCCGGTGGATTACGTGGCGATCGGTCCGGTATTCGCCACAATATCCAAGCACAATCCCGACCCGGCGGTGGGCGTGGATGAAATCCGGCGCTGCCGCAGCCTGGTGGAGAAGCCGCTGGTGGCCATCGGCGGCATCACGCTGGAGAACGCGCCCGACGTCTGGGGCGCCGGCGCCGATTCGGTCGCGATCATCGGCGCCCTGTTGCCCGACCCTGCCACGGCACGCGGATTGCGGGGGCGGATGGAAGCGTGGATCAGGATCGCTACTTCTTCTTGGTAACCGGCTTGTAGCCCGAGTTCCCGGCCTTCTTCATGGCCTTTACGGAGTCGGCGATGCTGAGCAGCGGGGTGGTCCGCACATGCTTGCAGGCTCCGCCGGCGGCCACTGCCATCCCGAAGGCGGCGGCGCTCACATTGTCCGGCATCTCGAGGACGCCCACAATGTCGTGTTCGCCGAACGCCATCCAGAAACTGACCACCTTGCCTCCGAGCTTCTCGACGGCTTTACCCACCGCCTCGGCGCGGTCCTGCGGATGCTTGAGCAACGCGGCCCAAGCTTCGGCGGTATACGATACTTGAAACAGATAACTGGCCACAGAAGGCCTCCTTTGCCGCGGAGTTCTCGCTAACTTGGGACTCGCGGGCTTTGGTAAGTATACACCGCGCGGCGCTAGTCTTTCTGCCCGTACGTGGCCTGCACCTTGCTGTGGTGACGGCCGTAGCTGAAATACAGCGTCAACCCGATGGCGAGCCAGATGAACAGGCGGGCCCAATTGACCCAGCCCAGCTTGTACATCATGTAGCCGTTGAACAACACGCCCAGAACCGGCACTGCCGGTACCCACGGGGTACGGAAGGGACGCGCCTGATCGGGGTCCGTGTGACGCAGAATCATCACGGCAATCGAGACGATCACAAATGCCAGCAGCGTGCCGATGTTGACCATCTTCCCGATATCGTCGATGGGCGTCACGCTGCCCACCACCCCCGCCAGGCAGCCCACGAGAATGGTGTTCTTCCAGGGAGTACGGAATTTGGGATGGATGTCAGCGAAAAACTTCTTTGGCAACAGGCCGTCGTTGGCCATGGCGTAGAGCACGCGGGTCTGCCCCAACAGCATCACCAGCATCACGCTGGAAAGCCCGGCCAGCGCGCCCAAAGTGATGATGTGAGAGGCGGTGTTCAGCCCGCGGTCCAGGAAAGCCTGGGCAATGGGAGCTTCGATGTTGACGTTCCGCCACGGCACCATGCCGGTGAGCACGGCGGCCACGGATATATAAAGGACGGTGCAAATTATCAGCGAAGCGATAATGCCGATGGGCAAATCCCGCTGCGGGTTCTTGGCTTCCTGCGCGGTGGTGGATACCGCATCGAATCCGATGTAGGCGAAAAAGATATACGCCGCGCCGGCGCCGATGCCCGACATGCCGAAGGGCGCGAAGGTGGACCAGCTCGATCCCCAATTGCTGGGCGTAATGTACATGCAGCCCAGGCCGATGACGAAGAGAACCACCGCGACCTTCAGGACCACGATGATGGTATTGAAGCGCGCGCTCTCTTTGATGCCGCGGGTCAGGATGGCGGTAATCACCAGCGCGATCAGCAGGGCCGGCAGGTTGAAACCGAATTCAAACCCGAAAATATTCGGCGCGCCCAGCAGAGCGTGCGCCCGCTGCAGCAGGTCCGGCGATTGTCCATCGACGATTGCGGTGACCTTTTTCAGGAACTCCTGCGTGCCGGGGACCAGCGACGAATCGACCGTCGCCATCTGCCGCGCGATCATGTTCTCGGCCGTCTTGAGCGCGGTCCAGTGATCGTAAGCCAGCCACAAGGGCATCTTGATGTTGAAGATCTTGAGCAGTTCGATAAAGTGGTTGGACCATCCGGAGGAGACGGTGCTGGCGCCCATGGCGTATTCGAGGGTGAGGTCCCAGCCGATGATCCAGGCGAATAGCTCGCCCATGGTGGCGTAGGCGTAAGTGTACGCGCTGCCGGCCAGAGGAATCATGGCGGCGAACTCCGCGTAGCACAGGCCGGCGAAGGCGCAGCCGAGCCCGGATAAGACGAACGACAACATCAGACCCGGGCCGGCGTAATGCGCGCCCAGGCCCGCCATGACAAAGATTCCCGCGCCGATGATGGCGCCGACTCCCAGAGCCGTGAGTTGGAAGACGCCGAGGGTCCGCTTCAAGCTGTGTTCGCCGGACTCGCCGGCCTCAGCCAACAACATCTTGAGAGGCTTACGAATAAAGAGGTTTGCCATATCGGGATCTTGTGACTATACCACTCAAACGGCAACCGCACCACTGCGCGGAGCGCAAAACCTCCGCCGAATGTGGTATCGTTTGCCTTATCCCAAAAAACCAGTTGGGGCACGACCGGTGATGGAGCGCCGGCGCTGAGGGGATCTCCAGACACGATGAGCCTGTTTGAAAAGAAGCCACTGGCGAAGATCTTTGCCGAATCCGAGGGCGGAGCGCATCAACTGAAGAAAACCCTGGGGCCCGTGAACCTGATTGCGCTGGGAATTGGCGCGATCATCGGAGCGGGATTGTTCTCGCTCACCGGAATTGCCGCCGCCGACCACGCCGGCCCGGCGGTGGTCCTCTCCTTCGTGGTGGCGGCCATCGGCTGCGCGTTCGCGGGCATGTGCTACAGCGAATTCGCCACCATGATTCCCATCGCCGGCAGCGCCTACACCTACGCCTATGCCACCATGGGCGAACTGCTGGCCTGGATCATCGGCTGGGATCTGGTTCTGGAATACGCGGTGGGCGCGGCGACGGTGGCGGTGAGCTGGTCGAGCTACGTCAACAAGCTGTTTCACATGTTCGGAATCACACTCCCGGCGAACTTCATGCACTGTCCGTGGGACACGATCCCTGGCGTGATCAATCTTCCGGCGATCATGGTGGTGTGCGCCATCTCCGTGCTGCTGATGATCGGCATCTCGGAATCGGCCAAAGTAAATGCCGTCATCGTGGTGGTGAAGGTCGCCATCGTGATTGTTGTGATCTGCATCGGCTTCGGTCTGGTCCGCTCCCAGAATTACGTGCCGTTCATCCCGGAGAACACCGGCAAGTTCGGCGAGTTCGGAATCAGCGGCATCATGCAGGGCGCGGCGGTGATCTTCTTCGCATATATCGGGTTCGACGCCGTTTCCACGGCGGCCCAGGAAGCCAAGAAGCCGCAGCGGGACATGCCCATCGGGATCATCGGGTCGCTGGCCCTGTGCACCGTTCTTTATATTCTTTTCGCCCGGGTGCTCACCGGCATGGTGCCGTACCGCACTTTCCACGGCGACGCTTCGCCGGCCGCCACGGTAGTCACTTTGTTCCCGTACAAATGGCTGCAGACGTCGATCGTGAGCGGCATCATCGCGGGCTACACGTCGGTCATCCTGGTGATGTTGCTGGGCCAATCGCGCGTGTTCTACTCCATGTCGCGCGACGGGCTGCTGCCGCAACTGTTCTCGGAAATCCATCCGAAGTTCCAGACGCCGTACCGCTGCAACCTGATGTTCATGGTCTTCGTCTCGCTCTTCGCCGGATTCCTGCCGATTTCGAGCCTCGGCCACATGACCAGCATCGGCACGCTGCTGGCATTCGTGATCGTCTGTATCGGGGTCCTGGTGATGCGCCATACCAACCCCGACCTGCCGCGTCCGTACCGGACTCCGCTGGTCCCGGTGGTGCCGATCCTCGGCGTGTTGGTGTGCTTCGCCATGATGTATTCGCTCGATTGGATCACCTGGGGACGCCTGGTGGTATGGCTCGCGATCGGACTGCTGGTCTACTTTTTCTACGGCCGCAGCCACAGCCATTTGCGGCCGGGGCGGCAGCCCCGCTAGCCCGTAAGAAAAATTATTAGCCGCAGATGAGCGCAGATGAACGCAGATAAGAAAGGACTCCTGTTTTATCGGTGTTCGTCGCTAATTTGGGGACAGGCTACAAAACCCGGAAACTCCGCTCCCGCTCGCCGATTTTTAATTTCGGGGTTTCGTAGCCGTCCCCGAAATAACCCCGCAAGAAGGATCGTCAGCCGCGAATGAACGCAGATGAATGCGGATGAGAAAAGACTTTTGTTTTATCGGCGTTTATCGGCGTTCCTCGGTGGCTAATGATGTTTGGGCTGAAAGCATGGCCCACCCAGGCAGTACACTAGTAGTATGCGGATGCTGGTTTTCCTTGCGCTCGCGACCGGGCTCGCCCAGCAACCACAGAACCCCTCTCCAATGGTTGAACACACCCGGGCGCATACCCGACTGACGGAAGAGACTCCACCGGGACGGCGGGAGAAGCTCGACGTGGGGACCTTGTACCTGCCGGCCGGACTGCCGGGACGGGCGCCGCTGCTCCTGTTCTTCCATAGCGAGACATGGATCCCGGAGGTCGCTGCCGCGCGCAACCGCATGGCCGCGATCAGCGTGCTCGCCGGGGAAGGCTCGGGCGTCTACACCAAACTATTCGAAGATCCCCATCGATTCCCGCGCCTCTTGAAGGAAGCCGAAGCGAAAGCCCACAGACCGTTCGGGCGCGTGATTCTGGGCGGGTGGAGCGCCGGATGCGGCGCGCTTCGCCAGATTCTCAAGAGCAAGGAATCGTACGCGCGCGTGAACGCGGTGGTGTGCATCGACGGCATGCACACCGACTATGCGGACGGAAAACCGGGGCCTCTCGAATCCACGCTCAGCGACGATAACCTGAAGATCTGGCTGCAACTGGGCCACGACGCCGTGGCCGGCCGCAAGCGCTTCCTGCTGACCCATTCGGAAATCTTCCCGGGCACCTACGCCAGCACTACCGAGACCGCCGACTACTTAATGGCACAACTCCGATTGAAACCCCGCGCGGTGCTGAAATGGGGTCCGGTGGGACTGCAACAACTGAGCGAAGCCGGCCGTGGCAAATTCCTTCTGCTGGGTTACGCCGGCAACTCGGCGCCCGACCACGTAGATCAATTGCACTCGCTGCCAACGTTCCTCAAGTGGCTGCGCTGAACCGCGCCGCCGCGTGCCATACTTGAGTTTTCCGCCGACCATTCGCGATGTTTTCCTATTCCCAAAACGACCTCTATTGCGAGCAGGTGCCGCTGGCCGATCTGGCCGCCCGCGTGGGGACTCCGGCTTACGTCTACTCCAGCCAATCTCTGCTGGAGAACTACCGGGCCTACGACGACTCCTTCGGCGATCTGCCCCACACGGTATGCTACGCCGTGAAAGCCAACTCGTCGCTGGCCGTGCTGGCGTTGCTGGCCAAGGCCGGGGCGGGCTTCGACATCGTCTCCGGCGGTGAATTATTTCGCGTGCTCCAGGCCGGCGGCGACCCGGCGAAGGTGGTCTTCTCCGGCGTGGGCAAGACCGCGGCCGAGGTGGAATACGCGCTCTCGAGCGGCATACACAGTTTCAATTGCGAGTCGGAAGCGGAGATCGCGCTGATCGACGCCATGGCCGCGCGCCGCGGCGTGAAGGCCGGCTTCTCCATCCGCGTGAACCCCGACGTGGACGCCGCCACGCATCCCTACATCTCCACCGGCCTCAGCAAACATAAATTCGGGATCGCGATGCCGGAAGCGGCGCGGGTGTACGAGCACGCGCGCGCGTACCGGAATCTTGCGGCGGAGGGTGTGAGCTGCCACATCGGCTCGCAACTGCTCGACCCCAGCCCGATTCTGGAAGCCGTAGACCGCGTGCTGGCGCTGGCAGCCACTCTGCGCGCGCAGGGCGATCCCATCAACCACGTGGATTTCGGCGGCGGCCTGGGCGTGGCTTATCACGGGGGCGAGAAGGCTCCGGCGATCGGCGCGTTCGTCGAGAGCCTGCAGGCACGGCTGCGGGATAGTGGGTTGAGCGTGATGGTGGAACCCGGCCGCTCGATCGCCGGTCCGGCGGGCGTGCTGCTGACGCGTGTGCTGTATCGCAAGAGAAACGGCGCCAAGGAATTCGTGATTGTGGACGCCGCCATGAACGACCTGATCCGTCCCGCGCTCTATCATGCGCATCACGAGATTATTCCCGTGCGCAAGAATTCGCTGCCGCCCGTGACGGTGGATGTGGTGGGGCCGGTCTGCGAGACTGGCGACTTTCTGGCGCGCGACCGCGAGATGGCCAACGCGATGCCCGGCGATTTCCTGGCCGTGTGTACCGCCGGCGCCTACGGATTCGTGCAGTCATCCAACTACAACTCGCGTCCCCGCGGACCGGAGGTGCTGGTGGAAGGCAGCGGGTATCGCGTGATTCGCCGGCGCGAGACCTACGAAGACCTGGTACGCGGCGAGACGGTGTAGCCGGGAATGGCGCCGACGATCATTCTGCTGGTTTCGTTTGCCGTTCTGCGGTGCGTGGGATTGCTCGGTGTGGCCGCTCTCGATAAT
>Ga0182018_10000471_pt1 | contig 53002 bp, 49 predicted proteins | sample 812P2MmetaG_FD_120490 | JGI IMG/M metagenome (GOLD analysis project Ga0182018, IMG submission 120490) | Permafrost microbial communities from Stordalen Mire, Sweden - 812P2M metaG | ecosystem: Environmental > Terrestrial > Soil > Wetlands > Permafrost | place: Sweden: Stordalen | collected... | reverse complement strand
CAGCCATTTCCGGGCGGCCAGGAGCTGGCAATGCCCGCGCAAGGAAAGTTTATTTTTTGGTCTCTCTGCGGGCCGCTAACTGACAACTGACAACTGAGAACTGAGAACTGAGAACTGCCTCACTCCCACTCAATCGTCCCCGGAGGCTTCGAAGTGATGTCATAAACCACCCGGTTCACCCCGCGCACTTCATTCACGATCCGATTCGAAATCGTCTTCAGCACCTCATACGGCAGCGGAACCCAGTCGGCCGTCATGCCGTCTTCCGAATGCACGGCGCGGACCGCGCAGGTATAAGCGTACGTCCGCTGGTCGCCCATCACGCCGACCGACATCACCGGCAGGAGCACCGCAAACGACTGCCAGATTTTCTGATACAGCCCGGCTTTCTTGATCTCGCCCACCACAATGTCGTCGCATTCGAGCAGCAGGTCAGCGCGTTCTTTGGTGACCTCGCCCAGAATGCGCACTGCCAGCCCCGGGCCGGGGAACGGCTGCCGCTGCAGAATATCCTCCGGCATGCCGAGATCGCGCCCGATCCGCCGCACTTCATCTTTGAACAAATCCTTCAACGGCTCGATCAATTTGAGCTTCATCTTCTCGGGTAATCCACCGACGTTGTGATGCGACTTGATGATCTGCGACGGCCCGCGCACCGAGCGCGATTCAATCACGTCAGGATAGAGCGTCCCCTGCACCAGCCACTCCACTTCGCCTTCTTCTTCGTCGTTATTATGAAAGATGCGCTTCGCTTCGTCGTCGAAGACCTCGATAAATTCGTTGCCGATGATCTTGCGCTTCGTCTCCGGATCGGTTACTCCTGCCAGCTTCTTCATGAAGCGCTCGGTGGCATCGACCGCAACCAGGTGCAGTCCAAGATTGTCGCGCAGATTCTGCTGAACTTTTTCAAACTCGTTCTTGCGCAGCACTCCGTTGTTAACGAATACGCAAGTGAGCCGAGACTTACCGGAATCTTCGGCATCGCGCAGCGCGCGATCCACCAGCACCGCCGCAACCGAAGAATCCACGCCGCCGGAAAGCGCGCAGATCGCCCGCCCCTTGCCGACTTGCTGCTTCACCTGGGCAACAGTCGCGTCAATGAAATGCTGAGGCGTCCAGGAAGGCTTCGCTCCACAAATCTTCAGCGCGAAGTTGCGCAGAATGTCGGCCCCAAGCGGCGTGTGGTGCACCTCCGGATGAAACTGCACCGCCCACATTTTTCGTTCGGCATTTTCGATGGCCGCGACAGCATTCGGAGTTTTAGCCGTCAGCCGGAATCCCGCAGGCAACTCTTCGGCTTCGTCGCCATGCGACATCCAGACCGCAAGCAGATGGGGAAGTCCCTGAAAAAGTTGTGAGTCGGATTGCTGAATCTCGACCTTGGCGTGCCCATACTCGCGTTTAGCGGCGGAGCGCACTTTACCGCCCAGAGCGTACACCATGAACTGCAACCCGTAGCAAATACCGAGCACCGGAATGCCGAGATCGAAAATGCTTTTGTGGGCCAGTGGAGCGTCCGTGTCGTAAACCGACGATGGGCCGCCGGACAGAATAATCCCCACAGGAGAGTAGCTGCGAATTTCTTGCAGGCTGGCGTTGAACGGCAGGACGACCGAAAAAACTTTCTGTTCGCGGATGCGGCGCGCAATCAATTGCGAATACTGCGCTCCGAAGTCGAGGACAACGATCGATTGGGTTTCCACTGATGAGTGTCTCAGATTGATGCGGCGGTTGCAAACAAAACGGAATGTTGACGACAGATTACCGCACTACGATATTCACCAGTTTCCCCGGTACGACGATCTTCTTGACAATCTGTTTGCCGGCGATCGCGACCTTGACTTTTTCATCCTGCAGCGCAGCTTGCTCGACCCGATCGTCCGACGCGCCTGCGGCTACGACCACCACTCCGCGGAGCTTGCCGTTCACCTGCACCGGAATCTCGATCTCGTCTTCCGCCGCCAGCGCTGCATCGTACTTCGGCCACGGCGCTTTGAGCAGATTGCTCGTCTCGCCAGTCATCTCCCACAATTCGTGCGCCAGATACGGCGCCATCGGAGCCAGCAGCAAAGCAATGTTGCGCTGCACATCAGCAATGAGCGAAACCGGAATCTCACCCGCAGCGCGCGCTTCCTCAGCGCCATAAATCTCGTTGACCAGTTCCATGATGGCCGCAATGCAGGTGTTGAAATGCCAGCGTCCCTGAAAATCGTCGCTGACGCGTTTGATGGTCTGGTGCAGCTTACGCTGAATCGCGCGCGCCTGTGGCGATAACGGCTCGCTCTGTGGAGACGCGGCAAGCCGCGTCTCTACGGGATTTCTTAGAAAGAAGCGATACACGCGGGCCAGAAAACGCTGAATGCCTTCGATACCGGATTCCTGCCAATCCAGATCGCGATCCGGAGGCGCCGCAAACAGGCAGTACATTCGAGTCGCATCCGCACCATATCGCGCCACCATCTCGTCGGGAGAGACCACATTCCCCAGGCTCTTCGACATCTTGGCGCCGTCTTTAATCACCATCCCCTGAGTAAAGAGCCGCGCCACGGGCTCATCGTTCTTAACCAGCCCCATGTCGCGCATGAACTTGGTCCAGAAGCGCGAATAAATAAGGTGAAGGATGGCATGCTCCACCCCTCCGATGTATTGATCGATCGGAAACCAGTAAGCGATCTTCGCGGAGTCAAACGGAGCCGCGTCATTGTGCGCGTCGGTGTAGCGATAGAAGTACCAGGACGAATCGACAAATGTATCCATGGTGTCCGTCTCCCGCCGAGCGGGACCGCCACATTTTGGACAAGTAGCATTCAGAAACCACGGCACATTCAAAAGCGGAGACCCACCCGACAGAGTAATCGGCACTTTATCCGGCAAAATCACCGGCAAATCTTTTTCCGCCACGGCCACCACGCCGTCCTTGTCGCAATACACCATGGGAATCGGCGTGCCCCAATAGCGCTGCCGCGAGATGCCCCAATCTTTCAGCCGAAAAGTAACCGTTGCCTTGCCGAATCCTTTTTCCGCCGCGCGCGCTGACATGGCAGTAATCGCTTCCGCGCAGCCCATTCCGCTGAACTCGCCAGAGTTCACCAGAATCCCGTCCATGGTGGTAAAAGGCAGCTCCGGCTCCGCCATGGTCTCTTCGGGATCGCCCGACGCCGGCAGAATCACCAGCCGAATCTCCAACCCATACTTCTGCGCAAATTCATAATCGCGCTCGTCGTGGGCCGGCACGCTCATGATCGCGCCAGTGCCGTAGTCCATCAGAATGTAGTTCGCCACCCAGACTGGCACCGCCTCGCCATTGTAAGGATTCTTAGCGTAGCGGCCGGTAAAGACGCCATGCTTCTCGATTGAGCCGATATCGCCCGCTTCTTTAGCGCGACGCTGCTCGGCAATCAACTCTTCCACTTGCAGGCGAAGTTCAGCATTGCGGGCGATCAGGTCGCGGACAATCGGATGCTCAGGCGCCAACTGCACCGAGGTAGCTCCGTAGATCGTGTCGACGCGAGTCGTGAACACCGTAATCGTCGACCCCGCGGCCCCCACCGTCCCGCCCAAATCGAAATCCACCAGTGTGCCTTCGCTGCGTCCAATCCAGTTCTGCTGCATGACTCGGACTTTTTCCGGCCATCCCGAGAGCTTCGCCAGATCGCTCAGCAATTCATCCGCATACCTGGTGATCCGCAAGAACCACTGCTCCAACTCGCGCTGCTCGACGGGCGTGTCCTCATGCCGCCAGCACATTCCACCGACAACCTGCTCGTTCGCGAGCACGGTGCAGCACTGGGGACACCAGTTCACTTTGCTCTTCTTCCGATAAGCCAGACCCGCGGCGTACAGCTTCAGAAAAAACCACTGATTCCAGCGGTAGTATTCCGGCAGACATGTAGTCACCTCACGCGACCAGTCATAAGCGAACCCGAGGCGCGTCATCTGCACCTTCATGGCAGCAATATTGGCCAGCGTCCACTCCTTCGGCGGAGTGTTGTTCTTGATAGCAGCGTTCTCCGCTGGCAGCCCGAACGAATCCCAGCCCATGGGATGAAGCACGTTATACCCATTCATCCACATATAACGAGCCAGCCCATCGCCGATGGCATAGTTGCGCACGTGTCCCATGTGCAGCGCGCCGGAAGGGTAGGGAAGCATCTCCAAAACGTAATACTTGGGCTTGGTAGGATGAGTCTCAGCGGCATAAAGCGAAGGATTGCTCAGCCAGCGCGCAGCCCACTTCTGCTCAACGCGCTGCGGATCGTAACGTTCTTCGCGGGCGGTGGTGATAGGTTTGTCTTCCTGTGCCATAGATATAGATAAGGATCGTTCAGTAAAGGGCAATCCTCGATTTTACCTTGGGAAGTGAATTGCGATGTCGAAGTCGTGCCAGAAAAAAAATCATAGCACCGGCAGTGAATTATGACATCAGCGCCGTTTGCCCAGTTTCCCAGCGGACGCTAAACTGGATATCGCCGGGGTACTCATATGCTGGTAGTCATGCAGGCGCAGGCCTCCGAAGAGCAGGTCCGCGCCGTTTGCCAAAAAATTGAAGCGCTCGGATACCGCGCCCACTCCATGCCCGGAGCGCAACGCACCGCCATCGGCATCACCGGCAACAAGGGCGAAGTCGAAGCTGGGTCGCTGGAAGAAATGCCCGGGGTGCAGGAAGTCATCCGCGTCTCCAAGCCCTATAAGCTGGTCAGCCGCGATACCAAGCCCGACAACACTGTAATCAAGTTCGCAGCCGCCAACGCAAATGCGCAACCCGTCACCATAGGAGGCCGCGACCTGGCCATCATCGCCGGACCCTGCGGCATCGAGAGCCGCGACCAGGCCTTCACCATAGCCGAGCGCGTAGCTCGTGCCGGTGCCCAGTTCTTTCGCGGTGGCGCCTATAAGCCCCGCACTTCTCCATATTCCTTCCAGGGTCTCGGCGAAGAAGGACTGAAGATCATGGCAGAAGTCCGCGAGCGCTTCGGCCTGCTCATCGTGACCGAAGCCGTCGATTACGAATCGCTGGACCTGGTTGACCAGTACGCTGACGTCATCCAGATCGGCGCCCGCAACATGCAGAACTTTTCTTTGCTCAAGCGCGCCGGACGAGCCCACAAGCCTGTTCTGCTGAAGCGCGGAATCGCGGCGACGCTGGAGGAATTTCTCATGGCCGCCGAGTACATCATGAGCGAGGGTAACTACAACATCGTTCTGTGCGAGCGCGGAGTGCGCACCTTCGCCGATCACACGCGCAATACGCTCGATCTCAGCATTGTGCCCGCTGTCCAGCGCCTCAGCCACCTGCCGATCGTGGTCGATCCCAGCCACGGCACGGGCAAGCGCAACAAGGTGACTCCGCTCTCTCGCGCGGCCGTCGCCGTCGGAGCCGACGGTTTGATCGTCGAAGTCCATCACGATCCCGACCGGGCGCTGTCGGATGGCATGCAGTCCCTCTACCCCGATCAGTTCGACGCGCTCATGGCGCAGGTAACGCAGATCGCGGCCGTGCTGGGGCGGTCGATCCCCGCGTCAGCCCACGTTCGCGCGACGGCGACAGTTTCAGAGGATTGATTTAATGCCAAGAACTCGGCTGTCCGGCGCCGCTATGGCGCTGGTCATTAGCATTAGCATTAGCATTGGCATGGCTCAACCAACCGCATTGCTCGGCCAGGACAATTCGGCGAAGGAAACCTACGATGGAGAGCCGCTGTGCCAAAACCGCCGGGGAGTGTTTCCTCACCCTACCTACCGGACGGATCCTGAATACGATGATAAAGATCGGAAGACCAAGACGCAGGGTACGGTCGTGCTCTCGGTGATTGTGACCAAAGAGGGCAACACGGCGGATATCAAGGTCACGAAAACACTGACTCCGGGTCTCGACCAACAGGCAATCAAGTGCGTTTCGCAATGGAGGTTCGAGCCAGTGATCCAGGACGGAAAGGTTTGTCCAGCGAAAATGGCTGTCGAAGTGACATTCCACCTGTATTGACGCTTGCCGCATCTGGTAATCTTTTTCCTCCGGTAAAATCGGGTCGCCCGTGCGCAAACTTCTTATTATTGCCGTCCTCGTCCCGATCCTTCTCGCCTCAGGTTGGTATTATTTCCACGAGCGCACTCTTCCCGGCTATGGCCCGCTTTACCGCGAGTATGCCTACATTTCTAACGGCAAGAGCGACACGGTCACCGTCATCGACCTGCGCAGCTTTAGTCCCGTGAGGACTCTGCAGGTGGGAACTGATCCTACCGGAGTCGCGGCCAATCCGAAGCGCAATGAAGTTTATGTGGTTAACTCCGGCTCCTCAAACGTCAGCGTAATTGACGCTGAGCAGAATAAAGTCGTCGCTACCATTGGCGTCAATGGACGGCCCCACTTCATCGACGTTTCTCCGGATGGCCACCGCGCATACGTCGCCAATTCCGGGTCCGCCAACGTTTCCGTCCTCGATCTTGATCGCCGCACCGTAGCCGCTACGCTTCATGTCGGTGGAAGCCCGGGGCTGGCACGCGTTTCGCCCGATGGATCTACGGTCGTCGTCTCCAATCGCGCCGACAACTCTGTGTCGATCATTGATGCCTCACGCCTGGTCGTGCGCGCAGCTATTAACATCTGCATTCATCCCGAAGACATTGCAATTCTGCCCGATTCCACCAAGGTTTTCGTTTCCTGCTCCGGATCGGGCCAGATCGCCAGCATTGACCTCAAGAGCGACAAACTGCTGGCGCTGCTCGATGTTGGAAAATCTCCGGTAAGCCTGGCGCTGAAACCTGACGGCGGAGAACTGGTCGCTTTCAATTTCGACGCCGGCAGCATCTCCATTATCGAAACCCCGGGCAACGAGGTTTCAGGCAGCTATCTTGTCGGTGACGAGCCCACTCGCGGCGTGGTTTCGCTCGATAACTCGCGGCTGTATATCTCTAACTACGGATCGAATAACATTGCGGTCTATGACATAGACTTAGGAAAGGTCATCGCGTATTTTCCTGTAGGCACTCATCCTGATGCGCTGGCGCTGTCGCAGAGTCAGAACTATCTGCTGGTGCTGGACTCCGGCTCCGGAGACCTGGCCGTAATTCAGAAGCGCACGCCCAAGAAGAAGTTCGAGCCCTCGGAGTATTCGTTGCTGACCATTATTCCGGTGGGCATGCAGCCGAATCAGATTGTGGTGAAGTCGTTTCGAGCGACGAAGCTTATGGACGGACGCTGAGGTGCGCTCGCACACGAGCAACATCCAACTTACTCGTATCGCAGCGCCACCATAGGATCGACTTTGGTGGCACGGCGCGCTGGGATATAGCACGCCAGAATGGCCACGCCTATCAGCACGATCGAGGCCGCGATGAATGTCAGTGGGTCGCTCGACCGGACTCCATAGAGCAGGTGAGTGAAACTCGACAGCAATCGGGTTAGCAGCAGTGCGACTCCTGCTCCAATCGCAAGGCCAATCAGGACCAGCCGCAATCCGTGTCCAATTACCATCCGAAAGATGTTCTGCCTCTCTGCGCCCAGCGCCATGCGAATGCCAATTTCCTGGATGCGCTGCGTGACTGAAAAGGAGATTACGCCGTAGACTCCGACGCAGGCCAGCAGCAGCGCCAGGCCCGCAAACGTCCCCAGCAGAATCATGGAAAGGCGCTGCGATGACATCGATTGCGAAAGTATCTGCTGAATGGTCTGGACATCATAGATGGGCTGCTCGCTGCCGGATGCATACACTGCTGCTTTGATCTCCGGCATCAGGACGGCGGTGTCGAGCGGCGTTCGAACCACGACGGTCGTCAGTGAGTGCATTATCGGAAGCCACTGATTTGAGATCTGGTAAAAAGGAGTGTAAGCCTCTGGGTATAGGAGCTGGAGTTGCCTAACTCCCAATGTCGCACGTGACGCACGACCCCGATGATCCGGTAGGCGCCTACGTGTACGAATGAGATCGTCTGGCCTACGGGGTTGCTGTTTGGGAAATAGGAGTGCGCCAGGAGGCTGTCAATCACGACCACTGGAGCAGAATTCGTGGTGTCCTCCGGAGTAAAAAACCGTCCCTGAAGAAGCTGTATCCCCATGACGCGGAGGTAATCCGGACCGGTTGAGTAGGTCAAGACCCGCGGCGCTTCGGCGATGGATGCGGGCTGCTGCGAGCCCACCCAGAAGGGTAGATCGTTGTCATCGCCGCTCAGCGGAACGAGCGTTGTAAGGTCCGCCGACTGTATGCCGGGAAGCTTTCGAATGCGCTCGATCGCCTGCTGGTAGGCGACTCGCATACTTTCAGGTGTCCCGGTTACGGACGGTGAAAGGCCTATCTTGAAAGCGACAATGTGCTGCGTGTCGAAGCCGGGATTCACCTCCCACAAGTGGCGGATCGTGCGGAAGAGCAGGCCCGCACCCACCAGCAGCACGATGGTCAGCGCCATCTGGGCAACCAGCACGCTGCTTTGCGCTCGATGATGGCTGCCTGTTGAACCGCGGCCTCCCTCTTTTAGAGAAACCTGCGGGTCGGCGATTCTACTTTTCAGCGCCGGCCAGAGACCAAACAGAATCCCAACGGCAATCGAAATTCCCAGGGTAAAAAAGAGGACAGAAGCATTCAGACCGATGTTCTCGATGCGCGGCAAACTCCCCGACAGCGTTACCGTGACAACCTTCAGCCCCGATTTTGCAACCGCCAGTCCGAGCACGCCGCCGGCCAGGGAGAGAAGCACACTTTCGGTAAGCAACTGCCATACAATTTGCGCACCGTTCGCCCCAAGGGCCGAGCGAATCGCAAACTCTCGTGTGCGTGCCGCTGAACGCGCAAGCAGAAGATTCGCGACGTTGGCGCAGGCGATCAGCAGGACAATCCCTACCGCTCCCAACAGCAGCAGAAGAGTTCCCCTTACGTTGCCAATGAGTTGCTCTTTCAGCGGTACGAGTTCAGTTTCGAGGCCGCGCTCCTGGCTGGAATAGAGCCGATCCAGATTCTCCTGGATGGTGTTCATCTCCGCCTGCGCCTGCCCCATGCTCACGCCCGGTCCCAGGCGCCCGACGCAGGAGATATTGTGAACGGCGCGATCGATGCGTTGTGCTGGATCGCCTTGGGCGAGAGGCGTGTAAACATCTGCCTCTTCGGAATGGCTGCCAAAACGAAACGCTGGGGGGAGAACTCCGACGAGGGTGTATTTCACTCCGTTCAGAGTCACAGATTTGCCGAGCCGCGCTGGGTCGCCGCTGAACCGATTTCGCCACAGACGGTTGCTGATGACGATGACTGGCGCGCCACCCGGCTGGTCCTCATCCGGCGAGAACTCGCGGCCGAGAGTCGGTGGCACGCCCAGCGTGCTGAAGAACCCAGAGGAGACTTCTCTGCCGCCGAGGTGCTGGGGCGTGCCGGGATTCGTAAGATCGTAGTCCTGCCAGGTGAATGCCGCGATCTGCTGGAAGGAGCGAGCATCGCGCCGCCAATCGAGAAAGTCAAGGTATGAGAGAGAGGTTGGACTCTTGAGGCTCAAGTTGTACAACCACACCAGGACCAGGCGATCCGGCGCCCGATAGGGAAGTGGCGCCAGAACGACGCCTTGCAGCACGCTGAAAATGGCGGTGTTGGCGCCGATGCCGAGCGCCAGCGTAATAACAGCTAGCGCGGCGAAACCGCGCGACCTGGCTAATATTCGAATCCCATATTTCAGATTGCGCCAGAGTGTCTCCATGGTTTTCCCCGCAGCTGGCTTCACGGTGCAGCGATGATTTTATCGCAAAGCAAAGCGGGGCTGGCGCGGCGGTCGGGGGCGATGCCTTGGCAACCTGTGGCGCGGTGCGCGAGGCGCGATGCGACCGGGTGGCCCATCCTTGCGCGCGCACTTGGCGCAAGGGTGGGATTCCACGGCATTATCGTCCATGGGATTTTCGTTGCCCTCGATTTCGGCGCAGCGCTTCGCTTACTTTGGCATCACTTCGTGCGCCAGCTTACTCGCTATTACTTCGCGTATCTCATTCCGTTTCTTTCCGGCTTCGATCATGGCCTCTCGCGATCCGTAATGTTTGGCGCTGATGGTTGCCGCCTTAGCGTCGAGCTGATCGATTGCCGCCCAGTTCGGAATCAGCAGAGCGAGGCAAACGTCCCAGTCATGCGGGTTGTCGACGGTCACGTTGGTCCAGACTTTGTAGTCGCTGATCATGCCTTCCTTCTTCAGCGCTTCATACGTGGGTTTCAGGTTTTCGCGAAAGTCTTTCCAGAACGGTTCTGCTTGGCCAGGCTTGATCGAGTAGTAGACGACCCGCCACACCGGTCCGTTGTCGTAGTTCGGATTCTGCGCATAGATGGGGAGCGCGGCTAGCAGCGTTATGGCAAACAGAGTGGCGCATAGAGCTCTTTTCATGTTTTCTCCTGTTGTTTTTTTGGGAATCTTGGAAATGGCCCAGATACGGACGGCGAAGCGTATCATCCCGCTCGGCGGTTTACAAATCGCCGCGGGCTCGCCGGTGGCGTCCCGAGATTGCGTTGATGAAGATGAAGTCGTCAGGCAGTCGTGGTACTGGCTCTGCGGAAATGTTCGAGAATGACTTCGGCTTGTGACCTGGTTACGACTGCCGAAAGCGCGGCTACGTTGGCTTGCTTCACGGCTTGCAGGCTGCCGAAATGTTCCAGCAGACGGCGGGTGGTGGATTCGCCCACGCCGGGGATTTCTCTCAACTCGGTGGCTCGGTCCCTTATCTGGCGGCGCTTGCGGTGGAAGGTTACGGCGAAGCGATGGGCTTCGTCGCGAATCATCTGGACCAGATGCAGAACGGGAGAATGATGATCGAGAACTACGGGGTCGTCTTCCTGTCCGTACACATAGATGATTTCTTCGCGCTTGGCTATGGCGGCTAGCGGCTGGTTGATGATTTCCAGCGCGTCGAGCGCCTGGGCGGCGGCATGGAGCTGTCCTAGGCCGCCGTCGATCAGGACGAGGCTGGGCATGGTCTTTTTTTCTTGCTTCTTTGCTTCTTCGAGCAAGCGCTGATAGCGGCGAGTTATTACTTCTTTCATGCTGGCGAAATCATCTACTCCTTCTACTGTCCGGATTATGAATTTGCGGTAGTCGGATTTTTTCATCCTGCCATCTTCCCAGACGACCATGGAGGCTACGGTTTCCGCCCCTTGAATATGAGAAATGTCGAAACACTCAATGCGCTTCGGTAGATCTGGCAGGGCCAGCGCATCCTGCAGGGCTTGCTGGATGGCTTTCGCGTTGGGCTTCATGACTCGAAAGCGCTGATCGTAGGATTGTTTCGCGTTGGTGCCGGCGAGATCGATCAGTTCGCGCTTGTCTCCGCGCTGCGGGACGGTTATGTGGACTCTGGTGGCTCGTCCTCCGTCGCCGGCTAATTGTTCGCTTAGGGCTTCTTCCAGTTCTTCGCGGTCTTCGAAATCTACGGGGACATAGATGTTTCTGGGGACGTAGGGCTGGGCCAGATAGAGCTGTTTGAGCAGGGCAGAGAAGAATTCGTTGGGATGGAACTCTTGTGTGGTAGCGGACCTCTGCTCCTCCGTACCCGTGTCAGAATCCCGGGCCCAAACGAACTCGGGAAGGTCTTCCCAGAAGAATTCTCTGCGATCCAGGACTTTTCCTCCTCGCATATGGAATAAGTTCACGGCCAGCATTTGATTTTCGTAGTGGTATCCGAAGACGTCGGCGTCGTCGCCTTCGACGGAGGCTATGCGCTGTTTTTCTTGCAACTGGTCGACTGTCGAAATCAGATCGCGATAGCGGGCGGCTCGCTCGAACTCCTGCGCCTCGGCGGTTTCTGCCATGCGCTCGCGCAGGGATTTGATCAGATCGGTGGGGCGGCCTTCGAGGAAAAGCTTCACATCGCGGACCGCTTCGGCGTAGATCTCGGGCGTGGTCAGCTCCAAAACGCACGGACCCAGGCAGCGTTTTATGTAAAACTGAAGGCAGGGACGGGGATGGGCGCGTGTCAGGTCCACCTTGCACGACGGAATCAGGAAGTGGCGGTGGATCAGGTCAACGATTCGGTACGCTAGATTGGCAGGGAAGTATGGTCCGTAGTAGACGCTGCCGTCCTTGCGCAGGCGGCGGGTTACATAGACTCGCGGGTAACGTTCTCCCAGGGTCAGCTTGACGTAGGGATAGGTTTTGTCGTCGCGCAGCAGGATGTTGAAGCGCGGCTTCTTCTGTTTGATGAGGTGATTCTCCAGCGCCAGCGCTTCTTTGTTATTGGCTACGACAATGTAATCGACGTCGACGGCTTCTCGGACCAGCGTGCCAGTCTTCGCGTCTTCCCAGCGGCCTTCGTGGAAATAGGAAGACACGCGGGAGCGCAGGTTCTTGGCTTTGCCCACGTAAATGACTTCGCCCTCTGCGTTTTTGTAGAGGTAGACGCCGGGGGACGTGGGGAGGCTGCGGATTTTCTGCGGGAGATCCATTCAGGTGCGCCCAGACGGCATTCGTGCGCGGTCCGTTTCCAGTTTAGATGAAACCGGGCACTGGAAAGATTGCGGGCGGTGATGGCCGCTCCTGGAATATCTTCACAAAGGTATACTCTCATCCACCGATTTCGGAGAATCTATAGACGTGACGGGGACCGTTGCCTATGTGCGCCGAAGGCGGATGTGGGTGGCCATTGCTCTTTTGTTATTGCTTGCGCTTACGGAGTTTTGCGTTCGAGGGCCGATCCGGGCCGTTCACCATCGCGATTTCAATGATTTCATCTCTCCTTATATACAGAGCAACGCGTGGTTGAGTGGGCGAGACCCCTATGATCCGCGGGTCCTGGCGCAGTTGTGGCCCCCGGAAGCCGGAATCGCTCCTTTTGTTGTAGAGGAGAGCCTCGATGGCACTCTGCCTGCCAAGCGGGGGATGCCGTCGCCGTATCCGCTGACTGCTTTCCCGTTGCTCGTCCCTCTTGCCGTGCTGCCCTGGCCGGTTGCGTTTTATCTGTGGACCACATTGAATGTTGCGTCGTTCGTGACGGTCGTGATTTGTGTCATCCGTCTGGGACGGATACCGGTGCGGAGCGCTGAGGCAGCGCTCGTTGCTTTTTGCGCGCTTGCGCTCGCCCCTTTTCAAACCGCAATCGCCACATCCAACGTAACGGTCATCGTTTTTGCTCTGGGAATGCTGGCCGTGGTGTCGCTGGATGGGCACCGAGATGTCTTGGCAGGGTTGCTTCTGGCGGCCGCGGCTGCACTCAAGCCCACCGTGGCGTTCTGCTTCTTTATTTATTTTGTCTCCAGGGGGCGATGGCGCGCTTTAGTGATCGCCGCTCTGGGCGGGGCGGCGGTGTTAGTCGTCGCAGATGTTCGCATGCTGACCCCGGGAGTGCACTGGGTCAGCAGCTACTTGACGAACACTCGGCGAATGTTTGGTTCGGGCGCGATTGACGACTACACGTCTGCCAATCGCCTGCGGTTTGACTTGCTCAACCTGCAGGTTGTCCTATCCCAGGTTCTTGGCAAAAGGCTGCTAACCCAGGGCGTGTCATGGCTGATCGTTCTTGGATTTCTGGGACGGTGGGCTCGTTCCTATCGGAAGCAGACGGCGCCTTATGACGGGCTGTTCAATCTGGCAGTCCTGGCGGTGATAACTCTCTTGCCGTTTTATCACCGTTTTACCGACGCGGGCATGCTGTTTCCCGCACTTGCATGGGCGATTTCTGAGGCGATCCGCAGACATGAATCGCTGGCCAAGGCGATTCTGATTCTTGCGTCTCCTTTTTTATTGCCGGGAGCAGCGGTGCTTAAGGCATTGGCTGCCGGCAATTCCACTGCGAGCGGCATGGCTCTAAGCTGGTGGTGGCAACTTTTTGTAGAGCCTCATCAGGTCTGGCTGCTGGTGGCGATTGTCGTGTTGCTGTTGGTCGCGCAACGGAGAAGTTCGGATGAGCGAACCGAACCTCGTTGGCCTGCGGGGATCGCCTCGAGTGGTGGATTCGGTGTAATGTAATACGCTTCGACAGGAATGTGTTACACTATTGATACATGAGTGACACGATCACCATTCGTCTTACAAAGGAACTGTCCGCCTGGCTGAAGAACACGGCCGGCAATACGGGAGTGCCGGTGGGCCGGCTGGTTCGTGAGCAACTGGAACGCGCGAAACAGGAAACCGGGAATAAGTCCTTCATGCGGCACGCCGGGTCGATCAGCGGTCCCGCCGATCTCTCGTCGCGCAAAGGACTTTCAAGAAAATGAAGGGCATTGCGGATACCGGCTTTGTGGTGGCATTTCTAAACCGCTCCGACCGGCATCACCAGTGGGCAGCCGCGATCGGGATGGGGGTTTCGCAGCCTTTACTGACTTGCGAAGCGGTACTGGCGGAAACAGCTTTCCAGGTGGGCTCGACCGTGCAGGTGCTCGCCCTCGTGCACGAGGGACTCCTGAGAATAGCCTTTGATTTGCCAAAGAATTTCAAGGAGATCCTGGCGCTGGCCGAGCGCTATCGAGATCGCGCACCCGATCTTGCGGATTTGTGCCTCATTCGCATGAGCGAACTGTATGAGAATTTGCCTGTGCTGACGGTCGATGAAAGTAATTTTCGCGGCTATCGGCGGAATCGGCGAGAGGTGATTCCGATCGTGTGTCCGCCGTGAGACTCGGCGAAAAGAGTTCGAAGCCTCAAGCGCCCACGGCTCTCAGTTCATCGCCGCCCAACAGCCGCCTGCGCAGCGAGCCGTAGAAGCCCGAGATGTGGGCTTCAAACTCCGCCAGGCTCATGTCGGCGGTAATGTGAACGCGCGGTACGGCGAAGGAATTGTACGGTGCGCCAAACCCGCCTCCGGCGTTCATGAAAGCGCAGCGGAACCCAGCTTGTTCCGCCAGCTTCACATCTCGTTCCGTGACCGTAGCAGCGTTGCCGAAGGGATATCCAAAGGCCCACACCGTCCGCCCCAGGAGTTTCTCCAAAACACCCCGGCTTTCGGAAATCTCCTGCCATGCCAAATCGTCCGACGCCCGCGCAAGAATCGGGTGGGAGAGGGAATGGGCGCCGATCGTCATTCCCGCAGCGGCCAATTGACGTGTCCCCGTTTGATCGAGCGTAAGAAATCTGGCTGCCAGGCTCGGGTTCTCGGTGAAGCGTGTTGCCCAGCTCTCTGAGAGCTTCAGCTGATCTCGGATTTGGTCCAGGAATCTGCGTCTATGTGGTCGTGCGAAATGGGAAAGTCGCTCGACCAGGAGCCACCAACTCGCGTGTTTCTGCTCCCCCGCCGCTATGTTGATGCGGATGTCTGCCTCGCTTAGGTGCAGTGCAACCGGCTCGCTCGCGTCCAGCAACATAAGATAGAGTTCCTCGTACCAGAGCATGGACGGCGTCTCATCGCCGGATGCACCGGTTGCAAAAAAAAGGCAGGAGAGGCCAACCTCGTGCAATATGGGAACCATTTCCGTCAGCGTGTTGCGCAGCGCGTCGTCACAGGTCAGCAGGATGGAACGCGGAGGCAGGGACATTTCCTCATTGTTCCAGCGCAGGAAATCTTTAGGGGAGATTACGTGGTAGCGCTTCAGAAGCAGCTGGAGCTGCCGGCGCAGCGCATCGGCATGCGCCAGATTGCCGTCCAGAGCCGTATTCCTGACTTCGTAGCCTGCCGGGAAAACTCCATGATAAGTGACCACTGCGGGACCGGCACCGGCCGCGTAGCGCAGGTAGCCGCTTCGCGAGAGGGCGGGAAACACGATGTGCTTCAAAGCAGGGCTGACGAATCTCAAGGGTTACCTTTCGACCGGCTGCGCAGAATTGTACTGCACTAAGGTCCGGTGCAGTAGCTGGTTTTATTGGTTAATCTCTGTCTTGATACTTTGTCGATAAGTTGCTGTTTCACAACGCGATACGGTTGTGCGAAATAATGTGATGCGACTCACCAGCGAAAAGCTATACACGAAACCAGCCTTATGAATCCCTCGAACCGACGATTCATTTCTGGCTCCGCTGAAGATCCAGGCTTGCCTGTTTTGTTTCTGCAAATAAGCAGCGGCCAGGCGAATTGCGGTTACGTAGTGGCCCTGGCCCCGTTGCGCCATCGGAGTCCAGCAATCGAAGATCATGGCAGCCTCGGGGTCGGCCGACTTCAGAGTGGAATTAATCTCTGACAAGTGAAACCCGTGGTAACGGTCCACCCACAGAAAGTGGGATGGTTGTTTCTCTTGTCCCCGCAGGTAATAACCAATCGCACGGCCCCGTTTCAGACGTTGGGCAGAACGCGCAAGATATTTCAATGTCTCTTCATCGTCAGCGTTGTTCATTGCCGCAATCGCGATGGTCTCCCAGCTTAAGGGGCTGAGAGCTGAGCCTTCGGTTTCTGACGCGCTCATTCGGGGAGCTTCAAAAAAGGCAACTTCGTCCTCGAATGCCACACTCCTCTTTGCTTTTGCCAGTGCGTGGGTCGCGGCCGCAACCATGGCCGGTCTCCCTATCCGGCCTTGCATGCTATGCAACAAGTCTCTGCCGCTGCGAAGCTGCCTATCGACGACCGGGAATTTTCGGACAAACGTCGCCAGACCATGCCGGCCAATGTTGACCAGATGGCGCTGCATGCTTCCCGACAACTCAACCTGACGGGTTAAGCGAGAGTCGTTTGAGAAACGCGCTTTGTAAGCCTCATCGCCTAGCCCCATATCCAGTCGTTTCACGGACGGATCGGCGCATGCCTCCTCTATTAACAAACGCAGCAGGCAGGAGCCCGGAGACGTTTCCTCGTACTGAATCTCAAACGTCGGCAGATACCAGAACCAGCTGTCAAGAAAGCGGAACCCGTAGTTCCAGGCGATCGGCTGGCTCTTGACTTCCAACTGGCTGATCTTCAGCCAGCCGGCGTAACTCATGAGTTTCCCGAGTTCCGTTAAAAAAGCGCGCCGCTGCGGGCGAATGAGAGGACTCCGTCGATTGGTCGCGAAGAAGCGTGAAATATGCGCAACAAAGATCGACTGCAAGACCGTTTCTAACGGCTCGCTGCTTAGGTGCGTAACTTGGACTGGACCAAGCTGGCTGAGCTTCTTAATCCCGCGCTTCTCCTTTTCTTTTCGCACCACCGAATGAAGGACGGCTTGCCGTTGCTCGGCGTCCCCAAAAGAAACGACACCGCAGTCGTACGCAGGCCGCTCATGGAGATGGAGACGGTGAGCCTTAGCCAGGGCGCCAATCACCCGAAGCGTGTGGGACTCGGCAGGAACATTGGCCAATACCAGGTCTTGCACGTTGCGCTTCTTCATCTCTTTGAGCACAGCCGCCAGAATGGCTTCCCTGGTCTCTGGCGCACTTACGATGTCGCAGTAATCCGCGGTACCGGCAGTGAGGAAGAAAGCTGTGGCCGGCGATTCGCGATTCACGGCCATCGCGGCCACGCCATCGAGCCGGCCGGACTCGTAGACCAGGAAAATCAGTGGGCAGAGAGTGTCGGAAAAAGAGCGACTCGCGGCCAGAGCCCATTGATGGGTGAAGAAGACCTCCGGGCGTTCCATTCGAAATACGAGGTTGTTCCAGGCGAGAATGAATTCCGGGTCTTCTGGAACTTTCTCCAGAACCGTTACCGTCACGGAAGCTCCATCCGGGTAAGTCTAGCGATGATCGGCGGCGCCGTCCATGATTGGAGAGTGTTGGGGCGATGTCCCTGCCGTAGGACGGCTTTTATTCGGTCCATCCTTTTACAAACTCTACCAGGCTGCGCAGGGCTATTCCGGAAGGGCCTTTGGCTATCCACGGTTTGCTTTCTTCCATCCAGGCGGTGCCGGCGATGTCGAGGTGGATCCAGGGTGTGTCTTCAGCAAATTCTTTCAGGAACATGGCGGCGAAAATCGCGCCTCCCCAGCGGCTGCCGGCATTGACCATATCCGCTATATTGGATTTGAGGGTTTCCTTGTATTCGTCGTCTAGGGGAAGACGCCACATTTTTTCGCCGGCCTGTTGGGTAGCTTTGGCGAATCGATCGTACATCTGGTCGTCGCTGGCGAAGATCCCAGCGTTCACATAGCCGAGGGCCACTACGACCGCGCCGGTCAGGGTGGCGGCGTCGACTAAATGAGTGCAGCCTAACTGGCGAGCGTAGGTGAGACCGTCGGCCAGGATGAGACGGCCTTCGGCGTCGGTGTTGATGATCTCGATGGACTTGCCTGACATGGCGATCTGCACGTCTCCGGGTTTTTGGGCTTTGCCGGAAGGCATGTTTTCGGTGGCGCAGATAATGGCCGTAACTTTGACTTTCGGCTTCAGCAACGCAATCGCGCGCATTACGCCGATCATGGTGGCGGCTCCCGCCATATCGTATTTCATTTTTTCCATGCCGTCGGCCGGCTTGATGGATATGCCTCCGGTATCGAAGGTAACGCCTTTGCCGACCAGGCCGAGATGAACTTTGTCGACCGCGCCTACGGGATCGTAGCGCAGCACGATCAACGCGGGAGGTTCATCGGAACCTTGCGCCACTCCCCAGAACGCTCCCATCTTCAGGGCTTTGATTTTGTCGGCGCCGGAGGTTTCGCAGATCAGACCGACCTCCGCGGCCATTTTCTCGGCACGCTCGGCCAGTACGGTCGGCGTCATGCGATTGGAGGGTTCGTTGACCAGATCGCGGGTGAAGTTCTGCGACTCGGCGATAATGCGCGCCGCTTGCAGAGCGCTCTCCAGCGACTTTGTGTCGCCTTGCACGACTATCGTGAGACTGTCGATCTTCTGGTCGTTCTCGTTATTCTTGCGATCGCTCTTGTAGTAGCCGGGCTCAAAGTTGCCTACTGTGGCGCCTTCTACGATGGCGGCCACGGCTTCAGGCGCGGAAATTCCCGCGCTTTCCGGCAGAACGTTTTCCGGTAGAACTATGGCGAAGCTGCGGATGCTTTTTGCTTTCAGCGTGCGCACCGCGGCGCCGGCCAGTTTGCGCAATTCGGCGGCTGAAAAAGTTTTCGCTTTGCCGCCGCCAAGCAGGAGCAGCCGTTTTGCTTTCAAGCCCGTGGGCCGGTGAAGCAGTGTGGCTTCGAATGGCTTGGCAGCGACTTCGCCGCTCGCGATTACTTCTCTGGCAGCTTCGCGCACGGCAGCGTCGGCGGATTCGACGGACGGGGCGGGCTTACCTTTTTCGCCGCGGTCTTTTTCGGCCCGATCTTTTTCGGCTCGATCCAGCGTTATTACTACCAGGCAATCGGTTTCCAGTTGCGACGGGGCGGTCGATGAGAGGTTTGTATTCATGATGGATTGTGTTCAGTATCCACGGTGGGAGGGGAAACGCGCAACTCAGAGATCGACGGGAAGCATTTTGGAGAGAAGACGCCGTAGCTCATCCGTGTGTATCGCGGTGGAGCGACGGGCGCCCTCGCCGTCCAAACCGAGCCCCACGGAAGTCAAGCTTTGTCATTGCCCTACACCGACGAGCTATCGCGTCTGCGTCCACCGGCTCTAGCCTTGTTTTCTACTCCTGGCTATAGCTTCGCGGGCTTCCTTGTCGGCCGTCCGACGGCGCTCGGTTTCGCGCTTGTCCCATTGCTGCTTGCCCTTGGCCAGGGCGAGTTCAACCTTGATTTTGCCGTTCTTGAAATACATGCGAGTCGGGATCAGGGTGAGTCCCTTCTGCTGGGTCTTGCCGATGAGCTTGCGAATTTCTTCTTTGTGAATGAGAAGTTTACGGGTGCGGAGAGCGGCATGATTGGCGTAGTTGCCATGGTCATAGGGGCTAATGTGGCAGTTGAGGAGCCAGAGTTCGCCGTCCTTGATCACCCCGTAGGCGTCTTTAAGATTCGTCTTACCGGTTCGGGCGGATTTGACCTCCGTGCCGGTTAAAACGACTCCCGCCTCGAATTTCTCGAGCAAGAAATAGATGTGGCTCGCGTTCCTGTTTACAGCGACGTCCTTTTCACCGGAGGCGGTGGGTTGGCGGCGAAGATTTTTCTCCCGATTGGGCTGGGTTTGGTGAGTAGTCTGCTTGGCCATGGCACTGAAAAGAAACTATCACAGCATCAAGGGGGAAGCTGCCGTGTGTCAGCTCTCAGGTGTGAGGAAGAGCCTCCGCCTCGAGGGCATGCTGCTTTTTCTGAGAACTGCGAATCGAGAACTAAGAACTCCCCCTTTGGACCCTGTACCAATGAGTGTAACCACCGACGTACCAATCACTTCGGGTGCAAGTTTGCGCGATGTTATAATCCGATTTCCCGGTGTTTTTTTTGCTCGCGCGATGGCTGCCGAGAATGCCCAGCCCGCTGGTTTTTCGGATGGTTGGATGAGTCCAGGCTGGTCCCCCGCCGGCGAGAGAGAAATTTTTTTATGAGGATTGCTTGATGAGACGTTTGATCCTTCCACTTCTGTTCGTTCTGCTGCTGCTCAGCTTAAAGCTTCCGGTTTCCGCCAAAGATTCTGCCAAGGCGCTCTACAACAAGGGAACCGACGCCGAGGCGCGGCAGAGCTATGAGCAGGCTTTCGACTATTTCAAACAGGCCTACAATCTAAAGCCGAAAGACCTGAGATATCGAACGGCGTACGAGCGGACGCGTTTCTATGCGGCTTCGTCGCACGTGCATCGCGGGCAGATTATGCTCGATGCCGGCAAGCTCGACGACGCGGCGCTGGAATTCGAGAAGGGATTGGCGATCGATCCTTCGTCTTTTATCGCGCAGCAGGAGCTGAAGCGGACGCAGCAGCTGATCAGGGAGGCGCAGAATCCACCCCCGCAGGCCGCCCCTCCGAGTCCTTTGCGCAGACGGTTGGAAGCGGCCCAAGGCCCGGTGGAACTGGTTCCCATCTCGAATGTTCCCATCACGTTGAAGGTCACGGAGAAATCCAACGTGATCTACGAGACCGTGGGCAAGCTGGCCGGCATCAACGTGCTTTTCGATCCCGATTACACGCCGCGCCAGGTGCGCATCGAGCTGAACGGCGTGACCCTCGAAGACGCGCCGGAAATTATTTCATTTGAGACCAAGACATTCTGGCGTCCGGTGACGCCCAATACAATTTTTGTCGCGCAAGATACTCCTGCGAAGCGGAAAGAGCTGGAACAAAACGTCATCAAAACCTTTTATCTTTCGAATCTTTCCCAGACCACCGAATTGCAGGACGTCGTGAACACCATGCGTACCATCCTCGAAGTGAGCCGCATTCAGCAATTGCCCTCGCAGGGAGCGATCGTAGTGCGCGGCACTCCGGACCAGATGGCGCTGGCGCAAAAACTGGTGGACGACCTGGACAAGTCGAAACCTGAGGTGTTGATCGATATAGCGGTCATGCAAGTGAGCCGGGACAAGGCGCACACCCTGGGCATTAACCCTCCGACCAGCGTCACAGTGGCGCTGCAGCCCAACATCAGCACCACCACTCCAACCACCACCACGACCGGAACAACCACGACTTCCTCGTCGTCGTCGGGGAGCGGCATCAGCCTGAATTCCATCGCCAACCTGAATGCCACCGACTTCCAGGTGACAATTCCGTCGGCTTCGGCGACGGCATTGATGAGCGACACCGACACCAAGGTCATCCAGAGTCCGCAGATCCGGGCCCTGGACGGGCAGAAAGCCACGCTGAAGATTGGCGATCGCGTGCCGGTGGCGACCGGATCGTTCCAGCCGGGCATTGGCGGAGTCGGCATCAATCCGCTGGTGAACACTCAATTTCAATACCTCGACGTGGGCGTGAACATCGAAATCACGCCGCGGGTGCATGCGGGAAGAGAAGTTTCCCTGAAGTTGTCGATGGATGTCTCGGACGTGGACTCGTACGTGAGTATTGGCGGCATCAGCCAGCCGGTGATCGGGCAGCGCAAAATCGAGAACGAAATCCGCCTGAAAGATGGGGAAGTCAGCCTGCTGGGCGGCATGATGGAGGACTCGAAGACGAAGGCTCTGACCGGAATCCCGGGTCTGGCCTCGATTCCGATCCTGAAATATCTTTTTGCGCAGGATACCTCCGACCATTCCACCAACGAAATCGTATTCGTCCTCATCCCGCACATTATTCGTGGGCCTGAAGTTTCTCGCGGCAGTGCCGATATGCTGGATGTAGGCACGGCCAATGCGCTGTCGTTAAGACTGATCAACAAGGCGGCGACGGCGGGTAGTTCGGGTGCGCCGGCTGCTTCGCAGCCGACGGCAGTTCCCCAGGGGCAGAGTCCTCAGAGCATGTCTTCGCCGAATCAGGCGCCGAATCAGGTTCTGCCGATTCCGACGCCCGCGACTCAGGCTGGCGGAGGAACGTTCCTGTTTGATCCGCCCACCATGAACCAGGCCAAGGGGTCGACCTTCACCGTGAACGTGATGGTTTCCGGCGGGCAGAACATGCACTCGGTGCCTGTACAACTGAGCTACGATCCGAATCAGTTGCAGGTGGTCAATGTATCGAATGGCGGATTCCTCTCGCAGGACGGGCAAGCCGTGGGGTTAGTGCATAAAGATGACCCAGTGACCGGCACGCTGCAAGTCACGGCGACGCGGCCTCCGGGCGCCGGTGGGGTTTCCGGACAAGGCGCGGTGTTGACCATCACATTCATGGCAAAAGGGCCCGGTCAATCTGCCCTGACCATTACTCGGGGCGGAGCGCGGGACCCGGCGATGCAGCCGATTGCCATGAGCGGAGCACAGGCGGCCATTACGATTCAGTAAGAGAAGTTCTCAGTTTCCGGTTCTCAGTTCCCAGTGGAGTTCCGGTTCGTTCTAACTGAGAACCGGAAACTGAGAATTGATTTATGCAGCAGTCGGTACACATGCGGAAATTGGAGCCGGTGGCGACGCGCCGGCAACACGGATTTACGCTGATCGAGTTGATTGTTGCTACCGTCATCATGCTCATTCTGGTGGGGGCGGCGGTTCCCATAGCAAAGAACGCGGTTGCCCGGGATCGGGAGCGTGAGCTCCGTCAGGACCTCTGGATGATCCGGGATGCAATTGACCGTTACAAGGACGCCGCCGATCGGGGCGGGTTCCAGACCAAGGTGGGAAGCGACAACTATCCTCCGGATCTCGACACGCTGGTCACCGGCGTGGATGTGTCTGGAAAGAAACTGAAGTTTCTGCGCCGCATCCCGTTGGATCCCATCACCAAACAGGATTGGGGAATGCGTTCCACGCAGGACGACAAGGATTCGAATTCCTGGGGTGGCCAGAACGTTTTTGACGTCTATAGCAAGACAGATCAGACCGCTTTGGACGGTACGAAGTACAAGGATTGGTAGATGAAATTCAAGTCCAAAGTTCGCAATAAAGTTCGCAATCTGGAAGGGCGCAGCCAGAGATCCCGCATTCGCGGCTTCACGCTGATCGAGATGGTGGTGGTCATCAGCATGATCCTCGTCCTCCTGTCCATCGCGCTTCCCATGTACAACCGGAGCATCCTTCATTCCAAGGAAACCAGACTTCGTCAGGATCTGAAGACGCTCAACGAAGCCATTGACAACTATTCTCTCGACAAAGGGCACGCCCCGCAGAACCTTGACGATCTGGTGCAGGCTGGATACATCAAGTTCATCCCGGATGACATCACCGGCAGCAACACCTGGCAGACCCAGCAGGAGGATCCCCAAAATGCCTGGGATCCGAACAACACCGGGATCGCCAGTGTTCGCAGCGGTTCCGATGCCGAAGCCAGCGACGGGCGTCCCTATTCGGCGTGGGACCACTAGGATAGGTTTGGAAATGAACAATCGCGCGATCAGACGGAGCCGCGGATTCACCCTGATCGAGATCATGGTGGTGATCAGCATCATCGTGATCCTGTTGTCGGTAGCGATACCTCTGTACAGCCACAGCGTTACGCATGCGAAGGAAGACAATCTTCGCAAGAACCTGAACACGCTGAATGTGATGATTTTCCGCTACACACTGGACAAGCAAAAGGCGCCGCAGTCGCTTAATGATCTGGTGACGGCTAACTATATTAAGGCGGTTCCGCAGGACATCACGGGCAGCGTGGACACCTGGCAATTGGATTCAGCCGACGGTGCGATCCTGTCGTTGGACCAGAAAGACGGGGACGGGATCATCGGCGTCCACAGCGGCTCCAACCAGGTCGCCAGCGACGGCACCCAGTACTCAACCTGGTAGAACAGGTCTCAGATCTCGGGAAAACGCCCACCTCAGCTGTCTGACCGAAATAAGAAGTGTCATCCTGAGCGGGGCGAACGACCTGCTGTTTGCCGGCCGCGCCTTCTGTTAACTTATCCGTTCCCCTGATTCTGGAGGTGATTGTGGATTCTCTCAATCGGCTGCAGCCCCTGGCGCTGGTTGTGATGCGATTGGTTCTCGGAGCGATCATGGTCGCGCATGGTTATCACAAAGTGTTTGGCGGCTTCCACCATCATATGGATATGGTGGGGTCGCTCGGCCTTCCGCCCTGGATGGCCTATCTTTCCGCGGGAACGGAATTTTTTGGCGGAATTGCCATCGTGCTGGGATTGTTTACGCGCTTCTTCGCGCTCGCCTTCGCGATCGAGATGGGAGTGGCGATCTGGAAGGTGCACTTCAAGAACGGTCTAACGGGCAATGGAGGATTCGAATTTCCGCTGGCGTTGGTTGCGATTGCCTTTGCGCTGCTTTGTTTTGACGGCGGACCTTGGGGAGTGACATTTGGCGGCAGAGCGCCGCGCCCGCCAAAAGCGAAAAGGGGATGAAAGCGCCCCGAGCAGGCAGATCGCTAAGAGGGAGGGCAGCGACAGTAAGAGTACGGGAGTAAATTTAGAATTCCGCCAGCTCTTTCATTGCCCGGAACAGGTCGCTCGCCTGCGGCAGAATGGCATCCTCGAGAATGGGCTGATAGGCGACGAACGTGTCTGTTGCCGCTACGCGCTTCACCGGGGCATCGAGATGATGGAAGAGCTGGTCGGCAATGCGGGCGGCAATTTCGGCGCCGTATCCCCAGCTTAGCGAGTCTTCATACGCAATCAGCGCGCGATTGGTTTTCTTCACCGAGGCGGCAATCGCATCCCAGTCAAACGGATTCAAACAGCGCAGATCGATCAGTTCGACGCTGACTTGATGTTCGCGCTCCAGTTTTTGGGCCGCCTGCAGCGCACGCGGAACGACGGCGCCGTAGGTGATGACGGTGAGATCAGTTCCGGGCTGCACCACTTTCGCTTTTCCGAACGGGATGGTGTAGTTGGGACCTGGATAAGGCGCGCGCCCGTAGGTTTCACGGTACAGCCGCTTGTGTTCGAGGAACAGGACCGGGTCGTCGCAACGGATCGCCGTGCGCAGCAGGCCCGCGGCATCGAGCGCGTTCGAAGGGAACACCACCCTCAAGCCGGGAATGTGAGTGAAGGTGCTCTCGCCGCACTGCGAGTGGTAAAGCGCGCCGCCCGTCAGATAACCGCCAATTGCGACTCGGATCACCAAGGGCGACGAGAAGGCGTTATTCGACCGCCATCGGATGGTGGGTAGCTCGTCACGCAACTGCATCATCGCCGGCCAGATGTAATCGAAGAACTGGATCTCAACCACCGGCTTCAATCCCCGTGTAGCCATGCCGGTGGCGCGGCCAACAATGTTGGCCTCGGCGATCGGCGAATTGAATACGCGGTCGGAGCCGAACTGCGACTGCAATCCCGCCGTCAGTTTGAAGACTCCGCCCTTGCCTTTCACTAGTTTCTGCTTTATATACTCTTCGCGACTGCAGTCGGCCACGTCTTCGCCGAAGATGACGATGCGCTCATCGCGCCGCATCTCGTCGCGCAGCGTGGTGTTGATCAGTTCCGCCATGGTCTTGTTCGATGACTTGTTAGGCGTGGCGGAGCCTTTGGCATCCGCGACAGTCTCGGGCGGGCCGGTTGCGGGTTGTGTTTCGAACTGGCCCGATGTGACATCTAGATGGGGCGAGTACACGTAGTCGTAGATCGTTTCCGGCTGGGGCGGCGCGGCGTTCAGCGCGCGATCGGTATCAGCCTGGAGTTGTTCTTCGACTTCCTGCTCGATTTTGTTGATGCCTTTTTCGTCGAGGATTCCTTCGCGCAGCAAAAACATCTGGAGGCGCGGCACTGGATCGCGCGTGGCATCCGCCTGGCGCTCGGCATCCGGACGGTAAAGGCGTTCGTCGTCAGAGAGCGAGTGCGAATAAGGACGGATCACATGCGCGTGGACAAACGCGGGACCCTGGCCCGCGCGGCAATGTTCGGCCGCCCGCTTGAGCGCGGCGTAGGCAACCACCGGATCGGTGCCGTCAATCTCCTCGAAATGGAAGTTGGGGAAGCCCGATACCAGACGCGAAATGTTGCCCCCGGAGGTCTGCACTTCCACCGGCACGGAAATCGCGTATTCGTTGTCTTGCACGCAAAAAATGACGGGCAGACGCTGATTGGAGGCGGTATTCAGAGCCTCCCAAAATTCGCCCTCGCTGGTGGTGCCATCGCCGAGCGAGACGTAAGTGATTTCATCGCCTTGAAATTGGACATCCTTGAACTGGCGGTAATCTCCCGTCGCCTTTTCGGCAGCGCGAGGATGCCGTGCGAAATAACGTCCAGCTTCGGCACACCCCACGGCCTGAAGAATCTGGGTCCCGGTAGGAGAAGACTGCGTGACCACATTGAGCCGCTGGTAGGCCCAGTGCGAAGGCATCTGCCGGCCGCCGGAACTCGGATCGTCGGCCGCGCCCACCCCCTGCAGCAGCATCTCGTAGGGCGTTGCCCCCAAAGTCAGGCACAGGGCGCGGTCGCGATAATAAGGATAAAACCAGTCGTACCTCGCCTTCAGCGCGAAAGCAGCCCCCACTCCAATCGCTTCGTGGCCGGCGCCCGAGATCTGGAAAAAAACCTTCTGCTGGCGCTTGAGCAGGATCTCGCGGTCGTCGACTCGCCGCGAGGTAAACATGATGCGATACGCATCGATCAGTTGCTGACTGGTGAGCCCCTGATAGGTCTTGCCCTTTCTCGCGTCGCTCTGGTTCAGCTTGGGATCGATTTTGGTTGTGCCCATGTGGAAGAGTTCCAGCCCCGCATCATTGTAAATGAGGTCTCAGGGGTTAGGTCTGGGTCGAAGGAAAATCTTTGTCTAAGGAAAATCTTTTCCACCTGGAATCAGTCGTTCGTGCTGAACTTCTGGCATTGACGGTCGCTGGACATGACCTGAGCCCCGCCTGAGAGCTGAAAGCTGAAAGCTGACAGCTGACCTTGGTTTATCCTGAATTCTCCATGATTCACTTTCTGCGGCGGTTTGATCCGAATCGCATTCGCCTGCTGGTGTTTGACCTCGACGGCACACTGATCGATTCGCGCCTGGATTTAATTCATTCCGTGAATGCGATGCTGCGGCATCTTGGTCGTCCTGAACTGGACGGCGATGTGATTGCGAGCTATGTGGGAGACGGCGCTCCCGCGCTCGTCCGCCGCGCCCTTGCAGACACCGATGACGAGACGCTACTCGCATCTGCGCTGGAATATTTTCGCGCCTACTACCGGGTGCATAAGCTCGACCACACCACGGTTTATGACGGGATTCCGGAGGCTCTGTCGCGGTTGGCGCAGTCCTCGAACGGAGTGCAGCGGAGCATGGCAGTGCTTTCGAACAAGCCGGTCAATCCTTCCCGCGCCATTGTGCAGGCGCTGGGGCTGGGGCATTTTTTTGAGCTTGTGTGTGGGGGCGACAGCTTTTCGACGAAGAAGCCCGATCCGCTGGGGATACGCACCATCCTGCAGGAAACTGGCGTGCCGGCGGATGAGGCGATCATCATTGGAGATTCATCGGTTGATGTTTTAACCGGGCGTAACGCCGGACTGTGGACTTGCGGCGTGACTTACGGGTTCGCTCCGCGGTCGCTGGCGGAAGTACCTCCGGATGTGGTGATGGAGAGTCCCCGCGAGCTTGCAGAGCTGTTGCAGTAGGGCGATTATTCATCAGTCCAGAACTTCACGTCCGTGCTCATTAGCACGGTCATCGGTTCTCCGTTGCAGGTTCCAGGCTTATAGCGCCAGGCACGCACCGTCTCGAGCGTAGCTTCATCGAATTTTTTCCCGCCCGATCGGGTTATTCTCAAGTCCTGTGGTTTGCCCTTGGTGTCGACGACCATCCGTACCATGACCAGATGCAGGTGCTCTCCCACCTGTGACGGTAAGAGCATCGATCTCGGTTGGGGCGTAGAAACGGCCTCTGGCGGCACTGGAGTAACGGAGCAGTCCCCGATCCCCACCGCTCCCGCAGGCGGCGTAAACAGGGCAGTTTCCGGGGAAGGCTCGGGCGATAGATCAACCACCCTCGCCTCCAATCTCTGACGCCGGTCCATGAAACAAACGACCTCTTGTGGAAACCAATAATCACCGAACTTCCTGAAGCGGTTATAGTGGCAGGAATAGTCGACGGCTCTAGTGAAGAACTCCTGAGGGGCGACGTTTTCCTTGAGAAGGTGCTTGTCTTTATCGAAACAGAAAGCGTGCTTTAGATGCCTTTCTCCCTCGGCCTTCGTAACCGCGCATTGAGTCGTAGGACCAAGATCGGTGATGGTCTCGAATTCGATTGTTGCGGACCTTTTTGGAAACATGTCGACGACGGTCGCGACTCGAGCCGCTTCTTCGGGCAAATCCTTGCCGCCGTCGATCAACCAATACCTGTCGGGTCCGCCGATTTCGATGCGCCGGAAATCGCCGACCACCGTCTCCCGCCGCCACTGCGAATTCGATTTCCATACCTCGGTGTAAGTTCCGTGTAAGGTATCGAGATCCGGTCCTGCGAACGAAAAGGTTACATTCAGGCGGAAGCCAGGTGCGTTTGGCGAGCGGATGTCCGAGAGTTGCCGCGCACGGTTCAACATTTCCTCGGCGGTTTTTTGCACGTCGTCAACCGGGGATGCGCTGCTACAAAGTACCAGCAGGATTGTGGAGCAGACGGTGACGCGAAGCAGCATCATGAAGCGAGGTAAGGCCACGGCCATCTTACTCTGAGCCGGCAGGCGACTGGAAATATTTGGTGAACAAAGAGAAGGAAATAGGCTCACTTACGGACCGCTGGTACTATACCCAAGCATCGCCGATCCTGCTAACTTCGTCCTACGAACGTCAGAGATTCTGCAATGCGCGGAGACGCGGCGATCCGCGTCTCGACGGGAAAGTATGGGATGAGCTACGCCAATTCTTGGGGACTGACCCCTGCTGAACTTCGCAAGCTTCGCGGCTTCCGGACTCCGCATGGGATTCAGCGGGCGCTTGATGACATGCCTTATCACCTCGCCGACAGTGCCTGGTCTCCACGACGCGTGCTGCGGGAGAACACTTCGCATTGCTATGAGGGAGCGCTGTTTGCCGCGGCGGCTCTGCGCGTCATCGGATATCCTCCGCTGATTCTCGATCTCGAAGCCGAGCACGATACCGATCACGTGATTGCCGTTTATCGCATCGACGGACATTGGGGTGCTTTGGCCAAATCGAATTACACCGGCTGCCGTTATCGCGAACCGGTGTATCGTTCGCTTCGCGAACTGGCGATCAGTTATTTCGATACTTACTTCAATCTACGTGGAGAGCGAACGCTGCGCACTTTTTCGCGGCCTGTGCACATGCGCCGCTTCGATTCTCTCCAGTGGATGACTACAGAGCAGCCGGTGTGGTTTGTGGCGGAGTATCTGCTGACCATTTCCCATTATTCCCTCATCACTCGAGCCCAGGTTAAGCGACTGCATCGGCTGGATGGACGGTCGTTTCGCGCTGGATGCTTGGAGCGGGCGGAGAAAAAGCTTTAACCACAGGGGGCAAAGTGCGCAGGGGAAGTAAGAGTTGTCGCTTCGGTATCGTCTTCGCCGTTATTCTGCCCGTGAGCTGCGCTCTTGGTCAGGCGTCGCCTTCCGCTTCATCTCCAACCTCAACTCTACCCTCAACCTCTGCAAGCGCGGTTACAAAACCTGTCGATCTGAAGCCGGATTCCACTGGCGCTGTGCCTCCGGAGCAGATTCGCGAGCTCCTCCGTCGGGCTGAAGAAAAAGATCTGGAAAACGACAAGCAACAGCGTGATTACACCTACATCGAACGCGTCGAACAGCACAAACTCGATGGACGTGGCGGGGTGAAGCAGGTCGAATCCAGGACTTCGGAGGTGCTTGAGATCTATGGCGATCCAGTCACCCGACTGACCGCCAAGGATGACAAACTGCTGCCGCCCGACGAGGCGAAGAAGGAAGAAGAGAAGATTCAGAAGATCATCGACAAGCGCAAGAATGAATCGGAAGACGATCGTCGCAAACGACTGACGCGTGAAGAAAAAGATCGCGAAGAGGATCGCAAGTTTGTGCTGGAGATTGCCGATGCATTCAATTTCCGGCTGATCGGCTCCGAAGCGATCGACGGGCACGATGCGTGGGTGCTCGAAGGCGAACCTCGTCCCGGCTACGAACCCAAGAACCGCGACGCCCGGATCCTCAGCAAATTCAAAGGCCGCGTCTGGATCGACAAAGCCGAGGAGCAGTGGGTAAAGCTCGACATAACGGCCATTGACACCATATCGGTCGGCTTCGTGCTTGCCAGGATCCACAAGGGTACGCACCTTGTGATTGAGCTCACCAGGGTGAACGATGAAGTGTGGCTGCCCAAACGCGTGCAGCTCCATTTTGACGCGCGGGTCGCGCTCTTCAAGAGTTATGACGAAGACGTCGATCAGACTTACCGCGATTACAAGAAATTCCGGACCGATACAAAGATTACGGTGGTAGGCGAAGAGAATCACAAGTAGTCGATGGAGATTGGTGCTGTTCGGTTTCGGACAGCGTTTCTCGATTTCGGACAAAGATTCTATTCGCGCGAATCGCCTCATGCGCGTATTTGTCTGTAAATAAACCACCTGCATCCGCGACAGTCTGGTACGGAACGTGACTATTCAGAGCGTGTGGGCGTGTGCGTGGAGGATTCCATGGAAACCTTTTTTCAGGACGTGCGCTACGCCTTGCGCCAGTTGCGCAAGGCGCCGGGGTTCACCATCACAGCGGTCATCACGCTCGCTCTCGGCATCGGCGCTAACACCGCCATCTTCACCCTGGTGCAGGGCATCCTGTTGCGCTCGTTGCCGGTCTCCGATCCCGCACGCCTTTACCGTATCGGCGACACTGACAATTGTTGTGTCAACGGCGGTCTTCAGGGCGAGAACGGCGATTTCGACATCTTCTCCTACGACCTTTACCAACAGCTGAAGGACTCCGCGCCGGAGTTCGAGCAACTGGCCGCGATGCAGGCTGCGCAGGACGAGTTCACCGTGCGCCGTGGAAATGCGCTGGCCAAGTCGTTGCGCGGAGAATTCGTCTCCGGCAACTACTTCTCGACCCTGGGACTGGGTGCCTATACCGGCCGCCCACTGGGCGACAGCGACGACACTCCCTCAGCCGCTCCGGCAACGTTGGTCAGCTATGGCGCCTGGCAGACAGAGTTCGCCGCCGATCCGGCGCTCGTCGGATCCACGATTTTCATTCAGGCTCGGCCCTTCACCGTAGTCGGCATCGCTCCGCCCGGCTTCTTCGGGGACCGAGTCTCTGACCGTCCGCCCGCTTTCTGGATGCCTCTCTCGAGTGAGCCCTACATCTATGGACCAGACTCGATACTGCGTCATCCGGACACCAACTGGCTTTATCCACTGGGCAGGGTGCGTTCGGGAACCAACATCGTCCCATTGCAGGCCAAGCTTTCCGCGGCGCTGCGTCAATGGTTGGCCACGCGTCCAAGGTATAACGACAATGGCCAGGCAGCCGAGATTCCCAAGCAGCATGTGGTGATCGTGTCCGGCGGCGGCGGCATCCAGAATCTGCAGCAGCAAGTGGGCAAGGGCTTGAAGATGACGATGATCCTCTCCAGCTTCGTGCTCCTCATTGCCTGCGCCAACATCGCCAACCTGTTGCTGGCGCGCGCCACCACGCGGCGTGCCGATATGGCTGTGCGCACGGCTTTGGGCGCAGGACGACGCCGCCTCATCCGCCAGATTCTTACCGAGAGCATATTGCTGAGCTGCATTGGCGGGCTGGCTGGATTGGCCATTGCCTATGCCGGCTCGCATACCATTCTGGCCCTCGCCTTTCCCGATGCCAGGAACATGCCTATCGACGCGAGCCCTTCGCTGCCTGTGCTTGGATTCGCGTTTCTGGTCTCGCTGGTCACCGGCGTCCTCTTTGGAACAGCTCCGGCGTGGTTGTCGTCTCAGGCGCAGCCGGCCGAAGTGCTGCGCGGCGTGAACCGCTCCACCCGCGACCGCTCTTCGCTGCCCCAGCGGGCATTGGTCGTTATGCAGGCGGCGCTGTCGGTGGTTCTTTTGGCGGGAGCGATCCTGATGGCCAAGTCGATCGCAAACCTGGAGCATCAGAATTTTGGTGTCACTACCTCCAACCGCTACGTGTTGCACATTGATCCCAAAGGCGCCGGGTACACCGCCGAACGGCTGCCTGCGCTCTACCGGGAGATCGAAGAACGCTTTTCCGCCCTGCCCGGCGTGGCCAGCGTCGGTATGGCGCTCTACAGCCCCCTGGAAGGCGACAACTGGAGCGACTGCGTGATCCAGCAGGGACATCCCGCTATACAGCCCGATCGCAAGTGTAGCGCCACCTGGGATCGCGTGAGTTCCCACTTCCTCGATGCCATCGGCGTGCCCGTTCTGCGCGGCCGCGGACTCACTGACCGGGACACGGCAACTTCACCGATGGTTGCTGTGGTGAACCAGACTTTCGTCAAGCGCTTCTTCCCCAACCAGGATCCGATAGGCCAGCATTTCGGCCTCGGCATCCTCCCGCAGGATTCGGGAACTTTTGAGATCGTGGGTATCTTTGCCGATTTCAAGATGAACGACCCGCATGATCCCGCCCGCCCGGTTTACCTGCGCCCGCTCAATCAGCAATTCAACGGCTTTCGGATGTCGGAGATGGTTTTGGGCGAAATGCGATCGTTGTTCATCAGTGCAATGGTTCTCAATTTCAACGCACCCAAGCAGAATGTTGAGGGGCTCGTTCGCCGCACCCTGGCAGACATCGATCCCAATCTGACCGTGGTCAATCTTCAGACATTCGATGCGCAGGTGGCGGGTAATTTTGATGAAGAGCGCATTGTTGCTCAGTTGACCGGCCTCTTCGGCGTGCTGGCGCTGATCTTGGCATCGGTCGGACTCTACGGCGTGATGTCTTACTTCGTAGCCCGCCGCACCAGCGAGATCGGCGTGCGGATGGCGCTCGGAGCCACGCGATCGAGCGTGCTGGCGATGGTTTTGCGCGGCGCGCTCTGGCAGATTCTGATCGGCCTCGGCCTGGGCATTCCCGCCACGCTGTTTGCCGGCCATCTCATGGCCAGCCAACTCTACGGAGTCGGCAGCTACGATCCGCTTGCGCTCGCCGGCGCGACCATAGTGCTCGGACTTTGCGCCGCCCTGGCGGGATTCATCCCCGCCCGCCGCGCCGCTTCGATCGAACCCATGCAGGCGCTGCGCACCGAGTAGCTGCGCCGTGCCGAATCTGAACGCATGAGCGAGGGTTGAAAAGCAAGCTGGAAGCGCTCGATAATCACACAAATTTCGAGTTGAGTAATGGGAGTGAGTTGGCGTATTTTGAGTGGCTTGCGCGCCCGTCCAAGTACTTCCGTACCGTCTCTAGTACCTTAGTTACATCAACTCGGGTGACCGGTGCTGTATTTGCAGAGGAACTACCACATCTAGCGGTCAATAACCGAGTCAGTACTACCCATAGCAATAAACTGCAACCCCACTTTTCTCTAATTCCGAAAAAACCCCATAAAACCCAAAGAAACCGGGAGATTCAGGTCAAGAGGCCTTCGCTTCCGGTTGAGATATGCTCAGCACACCAAAATACACTCGAACGCATTTGGATCGAGGACTTGGTTCTCCCAAATTCCTCAGCGATGCCGGGAAGAAAAGGCTGGGCTGAGAGAGGGATTCTGTGGGAGATGGGGAAACGCTAATGGCCGACTCGCGAGAAGTAATGAACATTCGCCAAGCTTCGCAGTATCTGGGAGTGAGTCCGGACACACTGTACAAGTACGTGAACGAGCAAAAGATTCCGGCATTCAAGTTGGGTAATCGCTGGCGCTTCAAGAAATCGAAGCTCGATCAGTGGATGGAAGAGAAGTCGATGGAAGTCGAACCACGGGGCAAGAAGAAAATCAAGGCGGCGGGAAAAGCTGCCGGAACGTTGTAAACGACTTCGGTAAACGGACTCGGTAAGAGTACTTCGGTAAGAGAAGGGCGGGCACATGTTTGGAATGGGATCGAAAACGATAGTGGGTCTGGATGTGGGCTCCTCGAGCATCAAGGCCGTCGAACTCAGGAAGACACGCACAGGAATCGAAGTGGCGCACCTCGGCCTCGAGCCGATTGCTCCCGACATCGTGGTTGATTCCATGATCGTCGACTCAGGCACGGTTTCAAGCGCCATCGCCAAGCTGTTTACCGATACGCAGATCAAGTCGAAGGCGGTAGCCACGGCGGTCAGCGGACACTCGGTGATCGTGAAGAAGATCTCGCTGCCGTCGATGAGCGATCAGGAACTGGCCGAGACCATCCAGAAGGAAGCTGCTCAGCACATCCCGTTCGATCTGGCGGATGTGAACCTCGACTACCAGATTCTTTCCGACGACGCCACCAGTCCGCAGATGGATGTTTTGCTGGTCGCTGTCAAGAAAGACAAGATTTTGAACTACACCAACGTACTCTCGATGGCGGGCAAAACTCCGGCTATTGTGGATATCGATGCCCTCGCTCTGCAGAATTGCTACGAGTTCAATTACGAGCCGGCTGCCACTCAGGTGGTCGCGCTGCTCAATCTCGGTGCGAGCGTGATGAACATCAACATCGTCAAGGGCACGACGCCGCTGTTCCCGCGCGACGTTTCGGTGGGCGGACATCAGTACACCGATTCGCTGCAGAAGGAACTGGATCTCAGCTTCGATGACGCGGAATCGCTGAAGCTCGGCCGCAAGGTGGGCACGGTGCAGGATGACGCGAAGACGCCGATCCTGCAGCAGGTCACGGAAATCATCGTGCTCGAAATTCAGAAGACGTTCGACTTCTTCCGCGCCAGTGCGTCGGGAGAGCATATCGAGAAGATTTATCTGGCCGGCGGTTCGGCCAAAGTTCCGGGCCTGGTGGAAGCCTTGCGCCAGGAGTTCTCGATGCCGGTCGAGTTGTTCAACCCGTTTCAGAAAGTGCTGGCGCCGATGGATGGCGCCGGGGCGGAGCTGGTCGAACAGAACGCCGGCCAGTTGGCAGTGGCCGTGGGTTTGGCCCTGAGGAGCTTTGAAAAGCTATGATCCGAATCAATCTGTTGGGCTCTCCGAAACCGAAAGGCAAGAAAGGTCCCGCCGTCAACATGCCGAGCTTCGAGTTCGGCAACCTCGGCGGACCCATCGTCCAGGTGGCGGCGGTGTTGCTGATCGCCGGCACGCTCAATGCCGGCTACTGGTACCAGCTGGACCGGGAAAAGAAATCAATCGAAGCGCAAACCCGGCTGGCGGAACAGAAGAATCGCGAACTGGCCGACATCAAGGCGCGCTACATGGAGCGGCAACGGCAAGCCGACGCTTACAAGCGGCGGGTGGATGTGATTGACCAGTTGCGTGCCAACCAGACTGGCCCGCTCAGCCTGCTCGCCATGATCGGCGATACGGTCAACAGCACCGAGGCGGTCTGGCTGAACAGTCTGCAGGATCAGGGCGCGAACATTGCCATTGACGGTACGGCGCTATCGAGCGATGCCGTGGCCAATCTGATTTCCAACCTGCAGAAGACCGGTTTCTTCAAGAACATCGAGATCAAGGAAAGTTATCAGGACGAAGGCGTAAAGGACATGCAGGCGTTCCAGTTCACGCTGACCTGCGAGAAGGCGAAGTCGTAAAGGCGGAACCGACTATGAATCTTGGCGAATTTACAGGTGTAAAGATGTTGGGGGTTCTGCTGCTGGTGGCGGTGGTGGGCACAGGCGCCCTCTACTACACGGTCTACAAGTCGCAGCGCGATGAAAACGCTGCGGCCCAGACCAAGCTGCAAGCCAAATTGCGGGAGAACGCGGAACTCGAAGCCTACCGGCCGAAACTGGCCGACATCGAGCGCCAGCTGGCCAGCCTCAAACAGCAGCTGGAAATCGAGCGCCGCATCGTGCCCGATGAAAAAGAAGTGGACAATTTCATGCGCATGGTCAGCGGAGAGGCGCGTAAAGCGGGAGTCGAAATCCGACGCTATACCTCCCGTCCCTACGTCGCAAAAGAGTTCTACACCGAAGTGCCGTTCGAAATTGAGTTCGATGGTCCGTTCTATTCCATGCTGGGCTTTTTCGACCGGCTGGGAAAAGTGGAGCGCATCGTGAACGTCTCGAACCTGATGGTCGCTTCGGTCCGCAAGCCGGCGGACGCCAAGGCCAGGCATACCTATCAGTACGCGCCCGGTGAGAGTGTTGTGGCCACTTGCCTGACCACCACGTATTTCAGTCATGACCTGGATCCGGCGACGCCGGCCAGCAAGCCCGGAACGCCGGTAAAGAAATAGGAGGGACAGGATGAAGCCGACGGTGACAATTCTCGTTTGCGTACTGGCCGCGGGCTTAGCCTCGGCCCAGAGTCCCAGCATTATCCAGAACACCCGGAACACGATGAACGGGGTGAGTGAAAATGCCACGGCCGCTTCCAATCAGGCTCTGGGCATTCAGCAGTCAGTGCCCGCGAGCGCCCCGCGTGCTTCGCGGTCAAACGGTAGGGCCGTAGTGATGCCGGCCAAGTCTTCCGGCGCGGTTCCAGTTCCGCCGCAACATAAGGCACGGGCGAGACGGGTTCCGGCAGCCGCTGGCGCCACGGTCGTCCAGCCAACCATCGTGGTTTCCAAAAGCCATACGCCAGCCGGTGCTGTTGTAGCCGCGGTTGCGGGAAGCGCGGATGGCGAGAACGAGCAGCAGGTTGTCCCCGACGCGAAATACAACGCGAACGGGCGCCGGGATCCTTTCGTTAGTCCGGTGGTGAGCAAGGCCGCCGGCGGTTCGGGTTGCAGCACCGGCAAGAAGTGTCTGGAAATCGGAGAAATCAACCTACGCGGTGTAGTGCACGGCGAGACAGGTTTCATCGCCGTCGTCAGTAACGGTCTTAATAAGGCTTATTTTCTGCGGGAAAACGATCCGGTATTCAACGGTTACGTAATGAAAATCACGGGCGATTCCATCGTTTTTCAGGAAACGCTGCAGGACCGGTTAGGCAAGTCCTTTACCCGGGAAGTAGTGAAGAAGATTACGACTCCGGCCGTCTAGGCCTGGAGAAAAGACTTTGAAGAAACACATGGGGGCGAAACGGCCTCGCGTGGGGAGATAGGGAAATGCGAAAGCAACTGCTGGGTCTCTTGGTTCCGCTGCTGGCGATAACGATCGCCAACGCGGATGACATGACGGGCAAGGGGGTGGCCGCGAGCGCTGCATTGCAGAGGCTCGAGGTCACGCACAGCCAGGACGGATTACGGGTCGAGTTCAAGTCGACGGGCACACTGACGCCCAAAGTCTCGACTCTTGATTCTCCGGCACGCCTCGTCGTCGACTTTCCCAACACGGTGATGGCCACGGCGCAGAGCAACATCATTGTTGACCGGGACGGAGTGAAGGACGTCCGCATCGCGATGGACGGGCAAATCCCGCACAGCACGCGTGTGGTCGTTGATCTCGCCAATTCCGGCGCCCGCCATGAACTGGTGCCGGGCCCGGCGGGCAGCTTCATTCTTACCATCCACGACTCCGTCGTGGCGCATCAGCAATCGGCCCCGGCTGCAAAGTCGGTGGTCGCAAGCGCAATGCCGAACTTGGCGCTGGCTCCGGTTGCCTCGGCTCCGGCAGGTGCGGTCTCGCCCGCTCCGGCCACGGCAGACAACTCCGGGAAAGCGACGGGCTTCACCTTCGTCGAACCCAAGTATTCGACCAAAGCGGCCACCGCTGACGACAGCGCTAACGATAATGTCCAAGCCGCCGCGCCAGCCGTGAAGGCGCAGGCAGCTGCCGGACGCTTTGCCGACAAGACTGCGGCGGAACTGGTTGCCGTCAATACCAGCGTCAATGCCGCCCTCGGGCAGGCTCCCGCCAACACGCCAGCCATCACGCCCGCCGTGAACCTTGCGGCCGAGCAGAAGGTCCAGCTCGAACAGAAGCCCGCGGTCAAGGGCGACAAGTACACGGGCGAGCCCATCTCGGTCAATCTTAAGGATGTGGATCTGAAAGATTTCTTCCGCCTCATCCACGAGATCAGCGGTCTGAACGTTGTGCTCGATCCCATGGTTCATGGAACCCTGACGATCGTGCTCGATGATGTGCCCTGGGATCAGGCGCTCGACATCGTGCTCAAGAACAACGATCTGTCCCGCCAGCTGGACGGCAACGTACTTCGCATCGCCACCGTCGAAACGTTGAAGAGGGAAGCCGATAACCGTCGCGCCCAAATCGATGCCGAGGCGCTCGCGGTCGACAAAGTCAGCATCACCCGCTTCCTCAGCTACGCGCATGCCAAGGACGTATTAGTGCCGGTCAAGAAGTTCCTGAGTCAGCGCGGCGACGTTGTCGCGGATGAACGCACCAACTCGCTGATCGTTTCCGACATTCCGGCGGTTCTGCCACAGATCGACCGCATCATCCAGCAGATGGACCGCAAGACGCAGGAAGTTGAAATTGAAGCCCGCGTGGTCGCGGCCACTCGCAGTTTCGCGCGTGACATCGGTGTGCAGATTGGCTTGGGCTGGGGCAACGGCACAACCGGCGTGGGCGGCGTAAACAACGTGGGAGTCTCGCCCATCACGGTCGGTTCCCAGGTCAATCCGCTCTATCCCGTCGTCGGCACGACCAGCACCGGGACGCAGGTTCCGCTGTTTTCGAACCTCGGCGCAACCGGACCGACCAGCGGCCTGCAATTTGTGAACGCCAGCAACAATATGCGGGTCGACCTTCTTCTTACCATGGCCGAGTCGCGCGGGTTGCTTAAAGTTCTTTCCCGTCCGCGGGTCGTAACCCAGAACAACATTCAGGCGGTGGTGAAACAGGGTGTCCGCGTTCCGATCGTGACCCAGGCCCAGTTGGGCGGTCCTCCGACGGTCACCTATGTGGATGCTTTCCTGCGCCTGACAGTCACTCCGCAGATTACATCGGAAGGAACCATCTTCCTGAATGTGGATGTGGAGAACACGCTGCCTGACTACAGTAATGAAATACAAGGCAACCCAGCCCTCAACACGCAGCAGGCCACTACGCAAGTACTGGTGACCGATGGCGGCACAGTGGTGATTGGCGGCGTGATCCAGACGCAAAACTCGCTGAGCGTTTCGCAGGTGCCTCTGCTCGGAGACATCCCGTACCTCGGCAACCTGTTCAAGCATCGCACGGTGACCACCACCAACCAGGAACTGATTTTCTTCATCACTCCGCGCATCATTCAGACGTAAGCGCGAAGTTAGTAGAGCTCAGGCCGCCGGCTTTCTCGGAGAACCTGCCGAGAGCCGGCGGTTTTTGTTTGAGCTCTCAACTTCAGCTCTCAGCTGTCAGCTCTCAGCCTTCAGCACCCGAACTCCGCGGTTTACGATGGACCGGAAGAAAACAGACGCAGGCAAGAAAATGTCGACGATCAAACGAAGCTAAGAGCCGAGAGCTGACAGCTGACAGCTTCCTCTTGCTACACTCCCCCTATGGATCACTCTGGCCGCCTGAGTCGTCTTCGATCTGAGCTCGAAGACCATGATCTGGACTCGCTGCTGGTTTCGGATCTTCCGAATATCAGCTATCTCTGCGGTTTTACGGGCAGCGCCGCGGCCTTGATGGTCTCGGATCGTGGCGTAATCCTCTTTACCGACGGCCGCTACCGTACGCAGGCAAAAGAAGAAATAAACGGTGCGAAGGTCGAGGATGTGAACATTGTCATCGCTCCCAAGTCGCCGCTGGCGGCGGCTGCGGAGTGGCTCGCCCAGGGCCGGCGAAGCTCGACGCTAGTATCAGTAGGTATTGAAGCGGAGTCGCTCACCGCCGGCATGCGAGACCGTTTAGCCGCGACGCTGAAGGGGAAGCTGCGCCTGCGTTCCGCGCCGCCGCTGGTGGAGCGTGCCCGCATGGTGAAGGACGCGGCCGAGATCCTGCGCATCCGGCGGGCAGTGGAACTCGGTGCCAGTCTGTTTGCGATTGCCCGCAAGAAAATTCGGCCCGGGGTCCGAGAGGTCGAAGTTGCCGCAGCCATGGAATACGAGGCTCGTCGTGCCGGGGCGGAGGGAATGTCCTTTCCAACCATTCTCGCTTCCGGACCCCGCTCGGCGATCGTTCACGGCCGCGCCTCGAGCGCGCGCATTCCCCGGCGCGGGTTCGTGGTCTGTGACTTTGGTGTTATACTCGCCGGTTATTGTTCGGATCGCACGCGCACTGTGCATGTCGGACGGCCTTTGGTAGAGGCTCGACGAATTTATGAAGCAGTGCTGGAAGCGCAGGAGGCCGCGATCGCGGCGGTTTCTCCGGGCGTGACCGCTGCCGAAGTCGATGCCGCGGCGCGGCGTGTACTGCGCCAGCGGAAATTAGTCCGGTATTTCACTCACTCGACCGGGCATGGTTTAGGATTGGAGATACACGAGGCACCCCGGTTGGCAGTCGAGCAATCCCAGAAACTGATGCCGGGAATGGTCATTACCATTGAGCCCGGTGCGTACGTTCCAGGGAAGTGGGGCGTGCGGATCGAAGACGTGGTAGTCGTTACCTCTTCGGGCTGCGAGGTGCTGATGCCCACAGATAAGGAACTGGCTGTTATCTAGCCGCTGATTTACAGATTTAAGAAGCATAGGTCAGAGCAGAACCCGCCGCATACATGAATCTAAAAGAGCTGAAAGAACTCATCGAGTTCTTAATCGAAAAGGACATTGCCGAATTTGAATTGGAGCGCGGCGATGTCAAGGTAAAAATCAGGCGCGCCGCCGAACCGGTGCCCGGACCATTGCCGGATTCCCGTTATATCGCGGTGCACCCCGTCCCGTTACCGGCTGCGGCGCCCGCGCCTGCCCGGGTTGACGCAACCGCCAGTTCCGCGCCGCCTGAACCTGCGGAAGATCTGCACATTGTGAAGTCGCCGATCGTGGGCACCTTTTACGAATCGCCCTCGCCCGGGTCGCCGCCCTTTGTGAAAGTCGGTGACTCCCTGGAAGTGGGACAGGTGTTGTGCATTGTTGAAGCGATGAAGCTGATGAACGAAATCGAATGCGACGTGGCCGGAGAGCTGGTCAGGAAGCTCGTCGCCAACGGCCAGCCCATCGAATACGGTCAGGAGCTGTTCGCTGTCCGGCCGGCAAAATGACCGGCGTTAACTCCAGTAGTGTCGTGTCCCGCGGGATGCCACACTAGCATCCGCGCTCCCAGGGCAGATCATGTTCAAGAAAATTCTAGTGGCAAATCGCGGCGAGATTGCGCTGCGCGTCATTTGCGCATGCAAGGAGCTTGGCATCCGCTCGGTCGCGATCTACAGCGAGGCGGACCGGAATTCGCTCCACGTGCGCTTTGCAGACGAAGCCATTTGCATTGGCCCGCCACAGCTGGCGCAGAGCTATCTCAACATTCCCGCGGTGATCAGCGCGGCCGAAATCGCGAACGTCGACGCCATCCATCCCGGTTACGGCCTGCTCTCCGAAAACGCCAACTTTGCGGAAGTCTGCCAGGCGTGTCACATCAAATTTATTGGGCCGACTCCCGAAGTTATCCGGCTCATGGGCGAAAAAGAAAAAGCTCGCGCCGCCATGAAGGAGCACGGCGTGCCGATCCTTCCTGGATCGGACGGAGTGGTCGCGTCAGAAGAAGAAGCGCTGGAGTGGGCGCGGAAGGTTGAATTCCCGGTCATCCTCAAAGCGACGGCCGGCGGCGGCGGCCGGGGCATGCGTATTGTGCGCAATGAAGATGAATTGCCCGGGCTCTACCGTGCGGCGCAGTCGGAGGCGTCTGCCGCCTTCGGCAACGGCGACCTTTATCTGGAACGCTATGTCGAGAATCCGCGGCACATTGAGTTTCAGGTGCTGGCCGACGAGCACGGCAACGTCGTCAGCCTGGGGGAACGCGAATGTTCGATTCAGCGTCGCCACCAGAAGCTGCTCGAAGAATCGCCGTCAGTTCGGGTAACGCCCGAAATGCGCAAGGAAGTCGGTGACGTTCTCAGCAAGACGCTCAGCCAGGTCGGCTACCACAATGCCGGCACCATTGAATTTCTCATGGACCAGCAGCGGCGGCTCTACTTCATCGAGATGAACACTCGCATCCAAGTGGAGCATCCCGTCACCGAAATGGTCACCGATGTGGATCTGGTGAAGAGTCAGATCATGATCGCCGCAGGTGCTAAGCTGAGCGACGTGTTGCAAGGCCCCATCGTGCATCGCGGACACGCCATCGAGTGCCGCATCAATGCCGAGCATCCAGAAAAGTTCACGCCCTCGGCCGGAAAAATCACAACCTTCAATCCGCCGGGAGGGACCGGCGTGCGCATCGACACTGCCGCTTATGCCGAAGGCACCATTCCTCCGTATTACGATTCGCTCATTGCCAAACTGATAGTACGTGGCAAGGATCGCAGCGAAGCCATCTCGCGCATGAGCCGTGCGCTGGGCATGTTCATTGTGGAAGGAATCTACACGACAATTCCGCTGCACCGACGGATTTTGGCGGATCCGGAATTCCGCGCGGGTAATTTTGATACGGGATTCATCGAGAGATTCCTGGCGAAACCGAAGTAAGGACTATTTCAGAACACTTAATGCTGGGTAATGGCTCAGACTATCTTCCCGTTCGCTGCACACAGCACGGCGTCAATCACTTCTATCCGAAGGCATTTGAATGAAGCGCCCATGCCAAATGACGGCACCACTTCCACGTTAAAGTAAGGCGATGGTCCTTCGCTTCGCTGCCCGCTAATTATGGAGAGTTCCCCCATGACGTTCTGATGATTGAAACCCTCCATCTCGACGTCCGAGACATCACAAAAATTAAGAGTTACAACAGTGTGATGCCGACAAACCAAATATCCCTCCGCGTTAACTTCCTTTGTTAACTCCCAAACATGGATTGTGAGAGTTAGAACTGGGAGTTTATATATGCCTTCATCCGCTTGAACGTTGCCGCGATCCAATTGTAGTTGCAGGACCTCGGCATCGTGGAACGGCGGCCAATATCCGAAAATATTGGTCAGCTTTTCGCTGTCAAAGAGATACAGTGTTTTCCATCGTTGCCTCGGCACAGGTGATAAGGATACCCTGCTGACCCTTACCTCGAAAACGCATACACTACAGACGCAAATGGAGCTTCCTCGCCTATACCCCATCCTCGACGCCGACTGTTTCCCTGACTCCAATGCCATGTTTACCGCCGCCGAAGAACTCGCCGCCGCCGGCTGCACCCTGCTGCAGTACCGCAACAAATCCGGCAACGGCCGTCAAATGCTCGACCACGCGCGTGAACTCAAAGCGCGCTTGGGAGCGATCTCCCGACCTAACGTCAAGCTGATCATGAACGACCGCGCCGACCTCTGCCTGGCCTCTGGCTTCGATGGGCTGCATCTTGGGCAAGAAGATCTGCTGCCCGAATCCGCAAGACGCATCCTCGGACCAGACCGCTGGCTGGGAGTATCAACCCACAATCCCGAGCAACTCGCAGATGCCGACAAAACTTCCGCCGACTACCTGGCCATCGGCCCCATCTTTGCGACGAGCAGTAAAGCCAATCCTGATCCCGTCGTTGGACTCGAAGGCCTCCGCCGGACAAGGGAACTGACGCGCAAGCCGCTGGTAGCGATCGGCGGCATCACCCGCGCCAATGCCCGCTCCGTAATCGACGCCGGAGCCGACGCCGTGGCGGTGATATCCGACTTGTTACGGGATCCACGCAAATCAGCAGAAGAATTTTTGAGGGTTCTGGGGTAAAGTTGAAACGCCAAAGTTCAAAGCTGTTGCGGGCGGATCCGAATTCCCGTAGAGACGCGGCAAGCCGCGTCTCCCGCAGCGCCCAACATAGTGCAAGCGGAGACGGGGCAAGCCCCGTCTCTACAGCGAAGTCTTTTCAGCTCGTAGGAGGTTCGTGAGCACGAACGTTCCACCCCCAGCTCCCACTTCGAAAGTCGCTTTGAACGCCCGCGATTGGGAGCGCCGCACCCATCAGGACAAAGAGCTGGTCAAAGGTCTGGGCCTCACCAGCGCCACCATGCTGGTGATGGGCTCTATGATCGGCTCGGGCATCTTTATTGTTTCCGCCGAAATTTCTCGCGAGGTCACTTCGCCTGCGCTGTTGATTGGCGCCTGGCTCATCACCGGCTTCCTCACCATTGTCGGCGCGCTCACCTACGGCGAACTCGCGGCCATGATGCCGCGTGCGGGCGGGCAGTATGTTTACCTGCGGGAGTCGCTCGGCCCACTCTGGGGTTTTCTCTACGGATGGACTCTGTTTCTCGTGATTCAGACCGGCACGATCGCCGCCGTGGGCGTGGCTTTCGGCAAATTCCTCGGTATCTTCTGGCCGGCCATTTCTTCGAGTAATTGGATTGTCCACATCTGGAAAGTACCCAGATTCGCCGTCGGCCCCATGACGCTCGGCGGCATGGATGTTGGACTGAACACGCAGAACCTCGTCGCCATCCTGATCGTCGTCGTGCTCTCGATCGTCAATATTTTCGGCGTGAAGACCGGCGCCATCATCCAGAATACTTTTACCACCGCCAAGGTTGCGGCGCTGCTGGGACTGGTTCTCTTCGGTATCTTTCTCGGCCGCAATGCTGTGGCGGTGGCGGCGAATTTCGGCGCAAACTTCTGGCACAATTCCAGTCTCGACACTTTGCATGATGTCGGTGGAGGTGTACTGGTCTCGACCCTCACGGTGCTGGCCATCGCGCAGGTCGGATCGCTATTTTCTGCCGATGCATGGAACAACGTCACCTTCACTGCCGGCGAGGTCAGGAATCCCAGCCGCAATCTTCCTTTGTCGCTGGCGCTCGGCACCGGCGTGGTGATCGCGCTTTATATCGCGTGCAACTTTATCTACCTCGGGGCGCTCCCGCTTGTGGGAAGTCCGACCGGGACCACTCTGCTGGAGCGCGGCATCCAGTATGCCCGCGAGGATCGCGTCGCCACCGCGGTCATGACACAAATGTTCGGTTCCGCCGGCGGTGCCCTGATGGCCGTCGCCATTATGATTTCCGGCTTCGGCTGCTGTAACGGTTTGATTCTCTCGGGAGCCCGCGTTTATTATGCGATGGCGAAGGATGGCCTGTTTTTTCGCGGCGTTGCCCGGCTGCACCCCGGCTACAAAACACCCGCGGTTTCGCTGATGGTGCAGATGGTTTGGACCTGCGTACTCTGCATTTCCGGCAGCTATGGCCAGCTTCTCGACTACATTATTTTTGCCGTGCTCCTTTTCTACGTGCTCACGATCCTGGGACTTTTCGTCCTGCGCCGCACTCATCCCGAGGCCGACCGCCCCTACAAAGCGGTCGGATACCCGATTCTCCCCGCCATCTACATCGTGATGGCTTTGTTTATTGACATTGTGCTGTTACGCTACAAACCGCAATACACCTGGCCCGGATTATTCATCGTGCTGCTGGGCGTTCCGGTGTATTACATCTGGCGGCCGCGAAGTGCGAACGCTTAGCCTCTGAAGTGCGAACGCCGTTCTAAGGAGAGATCCGCAAAAATGGCCAATCTGCTGGCTACCAAACCACTCGAAATGATTCTGGAAGAGTCCGCCGAAGGTGGCGAACATTCGCTGAAGCGGGCGTTGGGCGCGACCAACCTGATTACACTTGGCATCGGCGCCATCATCGGCGCGGGCATCTTTGTCCTTACCGGAGCGGCCGCCGCGCAGTATGCCGGACCCGCCATCGTGCTCTCCTTTATTCTGGCCGGCATCGCCTGCGCTTTTGCCGGTCTTTGCTACTCGGAGTTTGCAGCCCTGATTCCGATCGCCGGTTCCGCCTACACCTACGGCTATGCCACCCTGGGCGAGATTTTTGCCTGGATCATCGGATGGGACTTGATCCTCGAATATGCCTTTGGCGCCGCCACCGTTGCCTCTGGCTGGAGCGGCTACGTAAACAGCTTTCTTCAAGACTACGGCGTGCATTTGCCCCCGTCGCTCACCGCAACTCCCGGTACGGACATGGTGATGTACAACAACCGATGGGAGCGGCTGACCACGATATTACCCGCTCTGCAAGCCCACGGTGTCGATCCGCTGTCCCTGGTGCATGCCCAGGGTTCGTTCAACTTGATTGCGTTCATTGGTATCGTTCTTGTGACCGTGATTCTCGTCATCGGCATTCAGGAATCGGCGAACTTCAACTCCGTAATCGTCATCGTTAAAGTAGCCATCGTGCTCACGTTCCTTGCAATTGCGGGTGGCTTCCTTCTCAAGCACCCGGAAGTCGCCACCCAGAACTGGCACCCGTTCATCCCGCCGAATACCGGGGAATTCGGACATTACGGTTGGTCCGGAATCGTTCGCGGAGCGGGAGTCATTTTCTTTGCCTACATTGGATTTGACGCCGTCTCCACGGCTGCCCAGGAAGCCAAAAACCCGCAGCGCGATATGCCAATCGGCATTCTCGGTTCACTGGTGATTTGCACCATCCTCTATATTCTCGTTTCCGGAGTGCTCACCGGAATTGTTTCCTACACCACCTTGAACGTCCCTGATCCGGTTGCGGTTGGTATTGATCGTGCCGGCGTGCGCTGGGGAAGCGTCCTTGTCAAACTGGGTGCGATTGCCGGATTGGGCAGCGTGATGCTGGTGATGTTGCTGGGGCAATCCCGCGTTTTCTTCTCCATGTCGCGCGATGGCCTTCTCCCCAAGTGGGCCGGCGCGGTGCACTCCCGCTTCCGCACTCCGTGGATCTCGAGCATCACGGTGGGGATTTTCGTGGCCATTTTCGCGTCCCTGATTCCAATCGGAATTCTGGGCGAACTGGTCAGCATTGGCACGCTGCTGGCGTTTGTCATCGTGTGCGCAGGCGTCTGGATTCTGCGCGTACGCCGCCCCGAACTGCTTCGTCCCTTTAAAACGCCATGGGTGCCATTTGTGCCAATTATGGGAATACTGGTGGCAGGGCTCATGATGGTGAGCTTGCCGCTTTCTACCTGGCTGCGGCTGATTATCTGGCTTGCCATCGGTATGGTGATTTACTTTGGCTACGGTCGCAATCACAGCCGCGTGCAAGCCGCGGTCGCCGCGCGTAAGACGAAGTGATCTTTTCGTAGAGACGCGGCTTGCCGCGTCTCTGCACGCCGCGTCTCTGTACGTTGAGACATGTTATTCAAAAGGAGAGCACACATTATGCGAATGTTACTGAGAGTCTCCATTCCGGTGGAAAACGACAATGCGGCCGTGCGCGCGGGAAGCCTGGGGAAAACCATCCAGCGTATTCTCGCGGACCTCAAACCGGAAGCGGCATATTTTTCCGAAGAAATGGGGAGCGCACCGGCCTCATCATTTTCGATATGCAGGAATCGTCGCAATTGACGGCCATCGCCGAGCCTTGGTTTCTGGCATTCAATGCCAGGATCACGCTTCGTCCAGCCATGAATCTGGAGGATCTCACCGCCGGCAGCGCCGGCATGGAACGCGCGGTGAAAGACTACGGCAAGTTAGCTGCAGCCTAATCTTATGCAGGGTGCTCGTCCAAGCTGGCTTGGGCGGCCCCGCGGACGGCGTATTGGCGTCGCTGGCTATTTTTCCTGCAGTTTTCTCGCCACCGCCGCGACCAGTCGCCGCGGCGCAAAGCGTACCGATTGCGCCACCACCCAATTCCTGAATCCGGAGATCGCTACCGGCTTGCCGCTCATCAACGCGCGATAGCCGTCCTCTGCCACTGTGCGGGCGTCCATGACCCCATAGTTGGCGAGCCGAATGCCGGTCATGCGCGCGCGCTCCTGGAACTCGGTGGCCGTCGGTCCCGGGCACAGGCAGGTGACGGTAACGCCCGTCCCCTGCACCTCATTGGCCAGCGCTTCTGAAAGATGCAGCACGTAGGCCTTGGTGGCGAAATACACCGCCATGAGTGGTCCCGGCTGAAACGCCGCCGTCGACGCCACATTCATGATGCGCCCACTTCCTCGATCGATCATTCCCGGCAGATACAGGCGGGTCAGGTGAGTGAGAGTCGTCACGTTGAGTTGGATCTGTCGCAGACATTCTTCCAAATCGTTCTCGGCGAAAAAACCATACTGTCCGAAGCCGGCATTATTCACCAGCACGTCCACCCGAATATCTGCGCGGATGGTCTGATCGATCACGTATGCGGCAGCGCCAGGCTCGGTGAGGTCGGTCGCCAGAATCAGCGAACGGGTATTGTGTGCCTTCTCCAGTTCGGAGGCGAGGTGACGGAGTTTATCCGCACTGCGCGCGACCAGAACCAGGTTGTAGCCTTCGCGGGCAAAGACTTGCGCGAGTTCCAATCCAATGCCGAATGAGGCGCCGGTAATCAGAGCGGTTTGGCGGTCGGGAACTGGCATTCATCACTCAGCATTCAGCACTCAATAGTTAGACGAGGATACCCGGTCCAAGCTCCGCTTGGCGGGCCCGGCGGGAGAGCAGGCAAAGCGGGTTGGATCCTCCTTTGCGCGCGGAGAACCAACCATCTATACGTGGGCTAGCGCCGGTTCGACACCGTAAATCGAGTACCAGCTGGTTGCGGCCTTCAGGCGATCGTTTACGTTGTTGATGTTCTTGACTCCTTCCGTTTCCAGCCACTTCCGGAAAGCGTCGGCGCCTTGTTTCGCATAGATGGGGATACCATCTTTCCAGGTGGCGCGTCCGCAGAGCACGCCGTTAAATTTCACACCCGATTCGGCCGCCAGCTCCAGCGACTCGGTGAACTCGGCATTGCTCACGCCAGCCGACAGAAAGATGAAAGGCTTGGTGGCGACTGCGGCCGCATCCAGGAACAGTTGCTTCGCCTCCTGCTTCGTGTAGGCCTTTTCACCCTTGAAGCATTTCGTCCCTTCCACATACTTCATGTTGACTGGAATCTCAACCTTCATTACATCGACGCCGTAGCGGTCTTTAGTGAACTCGCGCATGCTTCCGATGACCGCCTGCGGCTTTTTCTTCGAGAAGTCGAAGCCCTTTTCGTCTACGCCTTCTTCGTAAGTGACAAACTCCAGGAAGAACGGAATATCGTTGGCGCGGCACTCGTCCCCGAGCCGTTCCACCCAGGCGTGCTTCTGGTCGTTAACGTCTTTCGGATCAAACGGCGTGTAGTAGAGCAGAATCTTGATGCAATCCGCGCCTGCTTCTTTCAAGCGCCGCACCGACCAGTGATCCAGCAGATCGCCCAGACGTCCTAGTCCGGTCTTGTCATATCCCGTCTTCTCATAAGCCAGCAGCAGCCCGGAGTTCTTCGCGCGCCGTTTCGAAGCGGGCAATCCCCACTCCGGATCGAGCAGGATAGCGCTGGCATGCGGCGTCAGTACCTCGGTGACGAGGGTCTTGAATTCCTCCATCATCTCGCCAGAAACTGCCGCGCCTTTTTCCTTTGCGAGAGATTTCTGCAGCGAGCCGCGCTGATCCATGGCAGCGGCAGCGATAACCCCACGTTCGTTCGATACAGCCTTCATTCCGGCAAGTTTGCCTGGACTGAGCTTCATAGATCCTCCTAAGAGTGCATTACGACAGGCCATTCTAAACTACGCCGTCGCGCCTCGCGACATAATGAGATTGTCGTCACCGCAGAAAGCTTCACTGCCGCAACGCGAGCGTTCCAAGCAGCGTCTGCTGTTTGGCAATCAACGACTGAACGCCTTGCCGGGCGAACGAAATCATCTTGGCCAGTTGAGCGTCGTCGAACACCTGGTGCTCAGCGGTCGCCTGCAGTTCGACAATCTTGTTGCCTGCGGTCATAACGAAGTTCATGTCCACGTCGGCGCGCGAGTCTTCTTCGTAGTTCAGATCGAGAAGAACTTCTCCGTCGACAATGCCGACGCTGATGGCCGCCACAAAATCCTTGATCGGAGCCGTGGTCAAAGTTCCCGCATCGATCAGGCGCTGCAGAGCCAGGCCCAGCGCGACAAATGCTCCGGTGATGGAAGCCGTTCGTGTGCCGCCATCCGCCTGGATCACATCGCAATCGATCCAGATGGTGCGCTCACCCAGGCGCTTCAGGTCGGCAACCGCCCGCAGCGAGCGTCCGATGAGGCGTTGAATTTCCTGCGTTCGGCCACTTTGTTTTCCCCTGGCCGACTCGCGCGCGGTGCGCGTCAGGGTCGAGCGTGGCAACATTCCGTACTCGCTGGATATCCATCCCTTGCCCGAGTTGCGCAAAAACACAGGAACGGACTCTTCGACCGAAGCGGTACAGATGACGCGGGTGTTGCCAATCTCAATCAGAGCCGAGCCCTCCGCGGTTGAGATGAAGTTGGGAATGATGTTGACCGGACGAACCTGCTCGGGCGTGCGGTTATCGCTGCGAAAGATCATGAGAGGGAAATTCTAACAGTCGGTGAGAAGCCGGGGTACCTACGGGGTACCTACACCCTATCCAGCCTGTCGGGTGTCGCGCCAAAGCGGCCTATGTATATTTAGCGAAGAGTGGTAGATAATGGTTCCGACCGAGGGGGTCACGGGGTAACCCGTGGCCCCTTTTTCTTTGAACGTGAGGATGGATGCGCATCGAAAGCGTCACCATAAAGAATCTCCGCTGCATTAAGGACAGCCTTGCCAACCTAGACCCCTACACCTGTCTCGTTGGCCCGAACGGAGCCGGAAAGTCGACGCTCCTACATGCGCTCAACATTTTCTTTCGGCATGCGGGGGACGCGAGCACGGACGTGACCTCGTTGACGCCCGAGGATTTTCACGTGCACGACACGACGACGCCCATCGAGGTGACCGTCACGTTTACTGATATGCCCAAAGAAGCGCAGACAGATTTCAAAGAATACATTCGTCATGGCAAGCTCATTATTTCTTGCAGCGCGACGTTCGACATCAAGTCTAACCGAGCAGAAGTTAAGCAATTCGGCCAGCGATTGGGCATGGCCGCCTTTAAGCCATTTTTTCGTGCTTATGGAGATAACGAATCCGCTGGCAATCTAAAGACTGACTTCGAAAAGCTTGAAAGCAGCATTCCGGACTTGGCCGCAAGGAAATCCAAGAAAACCAAAGATGCGATGTACCAGACACTGCGCGCGTTCGAAGCCGAGCGCGCCGATCAGTGTGAATTGATTCCAAGCGCAGACCACTTTTACGGAGTGACCAAAGGAGCAAGCCTTCTAGAAAAATATGTCCAATGGATCTTTATTCCGGCAGTCAAGGATGCTTCTGATGAACAGTCAGAGACTAAGGGCGGGGCATTAGGTAAGCTCCTGGCGCGGACGGTGCGCGCGAAAGTCAATTTCTCCGCCCCCCCTGCAGAACCTCCTCGACACGGCACGAGGGCAATATCAAAAGATGTTGGACGACAATGAAGCGGCGCTGAAAGGAGTCTCAGAAGCCTTGCAGACCCGCCTCGCCGAATGGGCGCACCCGGCGGCGACCCTCCGAGTCGCCTGGCGGCAGGACTCGTTGAAGGCGGTTAAGGTCGATGAGCCGCTAGCTGGAATAATCGCAGGTGAAAGTGGTTATGAGGGGAGCTTGGTTCGTTTCGGGCACGGATTCCAACGTTCATACCTTCTCGCGTTACTGCAGGAGCTAGCCGCAGGTGACGACAAGACTGCTCCCACGTTGATTTTGGGGTGCGAGGAGCCGGAACTATATCAGCACCCCCCGCAGGCGCGACATCTTGCCGGGGTTTTCGAAAAACTGTCGCAAGACAATGCCCAAATCATAGTTACGACTCACAGCCCCTACTTTGTTAGCGGGAGGAATTTCTAGAGCGTTCGAATGGTCAGGCGCTGCATGACTACTGATTGCGCGTCCATCAACCAGTATTCGTATTCCGAGGTTGCAGCCCGTTTCGCGGAGGTAGTTGGTGAGCCCCCAAAGGAAAAGTCAGCAGCCCTTTCGAAGGTACATCAGGCCCTGCAGCCCGCGCTGAACGAGATGTTTTTTACGCAGCGGCTTGTGTTGGTCGAAGGCCTCGAAGACGTAGCTTACATTCACTCTTGGCTCATACTCACGGATCGCTGGGAGGCCTATCGGCGTACCGGCTGCCACGTCGTCGCGGTCGGCGGAAAGAGCGAGATGATTCGTCCTGCAATAGTTGCTCTTGGCCTCCGGATTCCGGTGTTTGCCGTCGTTGATGCCGACGGGGACAAAATCGAAAAACCTGAGAACCAGACCCGGCACCACCGCGACAACGGCGCTCTGGTACGCCTTTTCAATGGTGATGAGGCGGATTTGTTCCCGGTCACGACCTGCTGGCTGAGCAACCTCGTGATGTGGCCCTCGGATCTCGCCGCCACGGTTGAGAGAGAATTTGTTGAGGCCCTCGGGGTCCAAGGAGCCGAACAATTCGACCAGATGCGGAACGAGGCATCCCTTGAATGCGGCAATGCAGGCGGTCTTAATAAGAACGCAGTCTACATCGGCAATTTGCTCGAACGGCTGAAAGAGACCGGTGTAACATCGCCGAGCCTGGACAAGTTATGCGAGAGAATAGTTGAATTCAAGAGCTAAGGGCGGCACTGCTTTTGCCGTTGTGCGGTATCGAGCCTTTGGGATTTTCACCACGAAAGGGCTGGTGGCCCGCATCAGATCCCACCCCGGAAATGGACGGGCATTAACCTAGGCAGAGTTAATAGTAGGGTGCGCCACACCTCGCGCCTTCGAGAAGCGGCCTTCCGAGCCGCCGACACCATTCGACTACCTCCAATGCGCCGGGAGATTGGGTTTTGTGTCCCCAGGGATTCATCACATACGGCCAGCGATCTCGATCACAGACACCCGCCTGGCGATGCGTGAAAATGAAGATCGAATTGGCCACGGCAGAAGTATGCCCGTCTCCAGAGACGAATTTCAAGGCCAGCAGTCACTGTCCATTTCGGTGCTCTTTGACAACCGTAAGTCCTTATTATGGAATATTTTCCATATAAGTCTTTTCGAATCCATATTTTGGAGTCTGAAGAGCATGTAACGGTATTAATTGGCTTGACTAACCCACGCCGATTTGCTATCCTTTTGACATGTTCAACGCCAAGACTTTACAGGAAGCCATTCAATACTTTACCGATGAACAGCTTTGCATTGATACCGT